>Ga0182030_10009425_pt1 | contig 19986 bp, 20 predicted proteins | sample 812S3MmetaG_FD_121299 | JGI IMG/M metagenome (GOLD analysis project Ga0182030, IMG submission 121299) | Permafrost microbial communities from Stordalen Mire, Sweden - 812S3M metaG (Illumina Assembly) | ecosystem: Environmental > Terrestrial > Soil > Wetlands > Permafrost | place: Sweden... | reverse complement strand
TGGCAGGAATACAGGGTTCATGTCATCGAAAGCCTGAATAGAATCGACAGCACGCTTGAAAAGCTCTGGCAAGCCCTGTCGGACGTGAAGAAAGACGTCACGGCGTTGAAAATCAAAGTGGCGATCTGGAGCGCCGGGTTTGGATTCGCGGGGGCTGCGATTCCGATTGTGATCGACGCGTTGTTACGATGGAAAGAAGCGACCGGGCGGTAACGCAAATAAGGGTGAATTCATGATGTCGGTTATGCAAATGCAAAAACGGTTTGGGGCGACGGCGTTCGTGGCCCTGTTGTTCTGCGCGATCGCATCGGCACAGGTCCTGAACGTACAGACGAACGTCACGGACTCCAGCGGGAACGTTCTGGCTACGGCCACAACTCGTTTTACCGTGCCGGTGGCGAATCCGACGACGCAGACGTCTGCCGCGCCGGCTCCGACCGAAACGCCGGCGCAGGCTCCGACCGAGACGGCGGCGCCAAACAATCTTCCCGGTATGACCGGGCAGGTCTATGAATCGGACCGGTGGCTGGCGGTTTATCCGCACGATACGAATGGATTCACGCAGTTTCCGATACCGGCGGGCGCGTGCATCGTCAGCACGGCGGCAACTCCCGGGCATCTGGCGACTGATTTCGCCACGTTCCAGGCGGCCAGCGACGCGGCGGTGGCCAATGGATCGCTCTGCGTCCTGTTTCGCGACGGAGGCATATACAGCAACAACCAGATCAACCCGGGCGTTATCAACGATAACATTCAGATTCCCGGCGGCACGCAGGGAGCTCCGGTCTTGATCGGACGCATCGGGCGCAACGGCGTCAGCGATCACTCGCTTCCGCGGCCGGTGTTGTTGCAGGGGTTTGGCATCGGCGGAAAGCGGTATTCCGGCACGGCCGGGCCGATGCATTATATTATCGTGTTCGGCCTGGATTTTTACGGAGATCAGCGCGACCCGGCTTCACCGACGTTTAACGCGACCAACGCGACCAACGGCTGGTATCAGAACGCGGGACTGAATTTCGTCGATCCCGGTAATGGGCCTAGTGATCATTTCTGGGTCGAGGATTGCCGGTTCCGATATATGCAGGTGGGCGTTAGTTTTCAGAGCACCCAGAGTTATCCGCTGAGCACGCTCATTTTTCGTAGAAATGTTGTGGATCATTGTTACGGCGCGAAGTTTGGCGGATATGACTACCACGTTCACGACCTGTTGGTCGTCGACAGTGTTTTCGATCACGATGGTTGGGAACAGACGGTCGCGCCGAAGAATGATATTCAGGGGCGGGAACACGATTGGTACACTGCCATCAATCCTCCCAGCGAATCCATCGATCCGCAACATCGGTTTATCGATGTTGTCTTCGGACGAGCGGATTCCGAAGGATACGAAGGCGACGACGGCGGACTTGCCGACTCGGTTTTGTATCTCGCCAATCCGATCGGCGGCTATCTGGGCGTTTACCAGTCGATGTTTCACAACGTCGTCGTCGATGGCGGCGGGGGAGAGTTCGATTCGAGTGGTCCGGGTTCGGGCCTGGCGATCGGACCTTCCGGAACGGCAGAAAAAGCCAGTGCGTTTAATCGTGGCTGGGGAATCTTCGGCGATTGTGCCGTCTCCTGCACGTTCGATACGGTTACCTGCATCAACAAGCCGGAAAATATCAATTGCGGGTGGGCTTTAGCGGTGGATACCGCGGACAAAGCCAAGGGACTGCCATCACTGGCGACGCAGGCCAGTTTCGTCAACTGCAAGGTGGACAACTGGTTTGTCTGGTCGGGCGATCCGAATACTTCCTCGCCGAATATCGTGAGCACCAATAATGGCCCGGCGCCGACGATCACGTATAGCGGCTGTTATTTCCCGCAGGTGATCAACGTGGCCGGCGTGAACGCAGCGGTCCCCGCGTATGTCGATCCAACGCGATGCGCGTCCAGCTATGCCAGGACGTTGGGTGTCACCGCTATTAAGGACGGACCGAGCCTTCTCGACGCAATGGACGGCAATTGGTCGGGGAACTGGGACGATCGTCTTTTGGCGTCGTCGGCCGTGAACTGGATTCAAGCGGGATTTGCCATCAAACAATAGACGGTCTTGCCCCAAGGCGCTCCCCAAATTCCAAAATTCGGAAAGGTTGATCTGACTGATGTTCGGCGGATTTATCGGACAATATCTCCCCGTCACCGGCGGGACGATGCTGGGCAATCTCAGCATGGGATCGTTTGATCTCTCTGGCATCGTCAACCTGAAGGACGCGGGCGGGAACGCGTTTCTTATCGCCAACAACGGCGACGGGTTCGCGGTCGGGCCGGCGGGCATGTATCTCGACACGTCGAACACGATGCTGTTGTCGGGAGATCAGACCGGAAACATCACGATCGAGGGCGGCGGTTCCTTTGATATCACCGCTGCGGGGACGTTTTCAGGCGCAAATCCGCTCCTGGTTGTCAGCCCGATGGCGCTCAGCGGAACCGTAACGGTCAGCAGCGCCGTATCGGTCGCGGGCGTCGCCTCTAATCTGACGATTGCCGGCGGCACTACGACGGGGAAAGAGTTTATCCACGTCTTCCAGCTCGGCGGCAATGCCAAGTCTGCGATCTTTAAAGACGGCACCGCCTGCGGAATTTCGTTCAGCGCCAACGTGCAGCTCTGCGTGGATGTCGCCAACGGAAACGACACCTCCGGCAGCGGTGCGAGAAACAATCCGTTCAAGACGATCGCTCATGCCTGCTCGGTTGCCACCAGCGGGAACTGCATCATCCTGATGCCTGGAACGTACAATGAGCGCGTCGTACTGCCGGCGGGAGTCTCGCTGATCGGAAGCGGGCCCGGCGTCACGACGATCCAGTTTACCGGAAACAGTCCTGAGGGAATCGTTCTCGTTCCAGGCAACGGGTCGTATGTCGCCCATCTGACTCTTCTTCGTCCGCGCGGCAGCGGCGGAGCGGGCGGGGCCCCGGTCGGCTTCAACACCGGCACGGACACGGTTGCCCAGAACGCCATGTTCTTTAACGTGGTGTTCAGCGGAGATTTCGACAACGTCTACTGCCTCGATCCCTCACCGCCGGCTTATACCTCCGCGGGGAATTGGACCTCGGGCACAGCCTATTCCGCCAACCAGTGGGTGCTGTATGGACCAATGCCTTACGTCTGCACGACGAGCCTGACCAGCACGACGATTCCGCCGCAGGATTCGGCTCACTGGACGCCGCTTGTCTACTGGACATTCCGCAGTTGCACGTTCCTGAGCTCGTGGGATTGCACGAATTTGTCTTACCCGATGTTCGCGGATTTTTTCGATTGCTTCTTCGACCAGGGGCCGAACCAATATGGTTACAACGGCATCGGAAGCGCCCTGCAACCGGGGAATGTCAATTGCCGGGTTCGGGCGATGGGCTGCAAAATCCGGCAGGTTGCCACCAGCGGGGCCGGTGGGGGCACTGCGTTCAATGCCAACAGCAGCGGGATCATCGAAGTCCATGCAACGTCCGTCGTCACCAACAATCAGATTGGCACCGCCGTGATGAATGCCATCCAGGTCGGCACATCAGGCTCGGCGCTTTCAGTTGTAAAGATCGGAGGCGGTTGTTCCTTTGATGTTTCCGCTTACTCGCAAGTCAACGGCGGGATCATTCAGGGTGTCGCGTCGGGCGCGATGTTTCCGACCAGCAGCAACCCCAAGGATGCCACACCGGCGAATCGTCCCCCGGGCGTCGTCGGGTCGATCGCGGTTTACTCCGGCGGATTCTACCTCTGCACGAATGAGACGACGCCAACGTATGTGCAGATCAACGTGACGTGAATCAATTAGCACCCGGTGATTCACCGGGGGTGAAATGCAGCAGTGATTCACCTGGGGTCTTTATTCCGAGCACCAAATGTCCAAGGAATTGAAAACAACTTTCACCAGCGGTAGCGCGATCTACGCGCTGATCGTGAGCGCCGCCGGGCAGTTGTGGCGCACCGACACGCTGGTGTTCGAGAACCCGCTGACGGCGAATTGGACGAACTACGCGATTACCATCACGGAGCAGTCCACGACCGGAATTTATGAAGGCGATTTCCCCACGGCGATTGTGACGGCCGGGACTTATTACGTTCTATTCCGTCAGCGCGCCGGTGCATCGCCCGCATCCACCGATTTGCCGAGCGGAATGTTCGGCGGAACCATTTACTGGAGCGGAACCGCCGAGCTCTCCCCGGTTTCAACCGCAGGCCCGGGCTCGGGCAACGGGCCGATCGCGATCAACCAAAACACCGGCGGCACGGACAATCTGCGATACGTCGACAGCACCGGCAACGGCGTGGAAGACGCGAATGTCATGATCTACCTGGCCACCGACTGGCCGACGCAACCGACGCGCGTCCAGGCCAATGCTACGACCGGCGCCGACGGCCGCTGGCTTTCGCCGGCGTTCGTGCAGAGCGGCACCTATGTCGCCGTCTTCGCAAAAATAGGCGCCGACGGCCCGGATGTTTCGCCGGCATTTACGGTTTGAAATTGCATAGCGGAATTTCTGAGACGACACTCTCTTTTCCCCTCCTCCGGTACTCCGGGGGAGGGTAAGGGTGGGAGTCTTCTGATTTGAAAAAGTCTCGGCAGACCAGATCGAAACTTAAGGACTACTTATGCCCGTGACCGCGACCGCCATCACCGCCGGCTCCGCCGCCGGACGTTATGCCGCACAAGGGGATGTCGAATCCCAATTCGGCATCGACAACGTGCGCGTCTGGTCGCAGTTGGATAATTCGCTAGCGACGGCAGATATATCGCGCATTCAGGATGCCCTGAACTACGCGGATGGAAAGATCATCAGCGCGTTCGTGAACTTCGGCAATTACGTGACTCCGCTGGCTCCGATCGGAACCGATGCGGATTTGGTGAATCGCTGGGCCGCGGTGATCGCCGGAGCGTGGCTCTATCAATCCCGCGGCATGCGCGACGACGATTCGCAAGGCGATCATGTCGCTCAATTGCTGGCGCAGGTCGATGCGGAAATGCTGAAATATCGGGGGAATGAAAAACTGAACGCCGCCCGAAGATGGCCGACGGCGACGGGGCCGGTGGGGTACTGATTCCGCGGGTGTGGTTGATAAAACAGATGTGGGGTTTTGGCTTAAGTTGAGGCGATTGTCGGGGGATCCATCGTGCCTGTCGTCGATACTATTGTCGAATGTTCGACGCGCGGTAGCTCGCGCGCTCGCCAGGTCGCGGAAATGTTCGACCTGCCGGCGGGCGCGGCATCCCACTTGCGATTCTCCGCAGAAATTCCTTCGCTGAAGGAGCCATGGTGCATCGGCGCGATTGTCGGACCGAGCGGATCGGGCAAGACAACTATCGCACGCAAGGCATTCGGGGATCGGATGGTTGAGCGATGGAATTGGCCGCAGGATCAGAGCATTTTGGACGGGTTTCCGCGCGAGATGGAGACCGGCGAGATCACGCAATTGCTCGGAAGCGCTGGCTTCAACTCGCCTCCCGCCTGGTTGCGCCCGTTTCATCTGCTGAGCAATGGGGAACAATTTCGAGTCAATCTCGCGCGGTCGCTTGCTGAAGGACAATTAGCCCCCGGTGATTCACCGGGGGTGACCATAGTGGATGAATTCACCAGCGTCGTCGATCGCACGGTCGCGCGAATCGGTTCGTGCGCCATCGCCCGCGCCGTTCGCGGAACCAATCGAAGATTCGTAGCGGTGAGTTGCCATTACGATATCCTGCCCTGGCTGGAGCCGGACTGGGTTGTGGATATGCCCGATGGATCGTTGTCGCGGACTTCGGCGAGCTCAGCCGAACCGAGGCGGCTTCGGCGACCGCCTATCGAATTGGAGATCGTCCGAACCGATTCATCGGCGTGGAAAATCTTCAGCCGTCATCATTATTTAACCGGGAAGATTCATCCCAGCGCGCAATGTTTTGTCGGATTGGTCGAAAGCCGCCCGGCCGCGTTTGTCGCGGCGCTGCCGTTCCCCCATCCGCTCCGCCCGGGTTGGCGAGAGCATCGCTGCGTCTGTCTGCCTGATTTTCAGGGCGTCGGCATCGGAAACGCGATGAGCGAATTCGTCGCTTCGCTATTTGCCGCGACCGGAAAACCCTACCGCAGCGTGACCAGTCATCCGGCGATGATTCATCATCGATCCGAGTCAAAAAACTGGATCATGACCCGCCGGCCGTCCAAAACCCGGCCCGGCCCCTTGGGTCGAAAACTCGGCTGGCTCGATAACACCGTCAGCCAAAAACGAATGACTGCGAGTTTTGAATATGTCGGACAACCAAGACGAAAAATCGCCCGAACGTTTGGAGTGGGAGCCGCCCAGTCTTCTCAACCTGGACGAAACGATTCGCAAGTTGGCGATGAACGGCGCCACCGATCAGGACCTCTGCGAATATCTGATCATGGACGAATCAAATTTGGAGCGGAAATACGGCGACATGCTCGTCCAGGCGCGAGCCTGGCGGCGAATCGTTCTTCGTGAAAAACAAACTGCCGTCGCCCTGAAAGGAAATTCCGGCGTCTTGACGCTGTTGGGGAAGCATGAACTCGGTCAAACGACGACGCCGGCCCCTGCCGACGATTATTGGCCCGAACCACAATTGGGCCCCAAGGTGGGTTGAGCTGCGGCCGCATCCCGGGCAGCTTCAGCTCTGGAACGACGAGACTCGATTTAAGCTGGTCCCCGCCGGCCGGCGAAGCGGAAAAACCGAGCTGGCCAAACGCCGGTTGGTGGAGCACCTTTTTCGCTCGACGTCGCACGGAGGGCCGGGCCGATATTTCGCCGGCGCACCGACGCACGATCAAGCCAAGCGGATTTTCTGGGACGATCTGAAGGCGCTTGTGCCGCGACCCTGGATCCGCTCGATCAGCGAAACGGATCTGCGCCTGGTGACGACGCGCGGCGCGCAGCTTTGGGTCCACGGCCTGGAGGTGCCCCAGCGAATCGAAGGAACTCCCTGGGACGGCTGCGTCATCGACGAGCTGGCCAACTGCAAGCCGAAATTGTGGGATGCCCATATCCGCCCCGCACTCGCCGATCGCCGCGGATGGGCGTGGCTCATCGGCGTGCCGGACATGGATTCGCCCGGCCAGGTCGAATACGAAAATCTCGTCATGATCGCGCGCAGCGGCGTGGAGCAGGAATGGAAAAGTTTCAGCTGGCCGTCGGCGGATATTCTGCCGCCCGACGAAATCGAATCGGCACGCCGCCGACTCGATCCGACTATTTTCGATCAGGAATATCGCGGCCAATTTGTGATCGCGCGCGGCCGGGCGTTCGCGCAGTTCGATCCGGCCGTTCATGTGAAAACGACCGAGTACGATCCATCGCTGCATATTTGCTGGTCGCTGGATTTCAACATTGACCCCATGTGCAGCGGGGTTCTGCAGTATACGCCGCACGGCATCGTGCGGGTGATCGATGAGCTGTCGCTGCCGGATACGGCCACGGAATCAGCGTGCGACGCTTTCCTGGAACGAGCCAGCGAATGCGGCTGGAACCTGAAAAACCTGGCAATCTACGGTGACGCCAGCGGAGGCTCTCGTGACAGCACCAGCGGGAAATCGGACTGGAACATCGTCAGGCAACGCCTGCGCGATGTGCCGCTAACGTTCAAGGTGCCGCGAAGCAATCCGCCGATCAAGGATGCGATCAACGCGGTCCGCGCGCTGTTGCAATCGGCCGATGGATCATCGCGCCTCGTCATCAATCCGCGCTGCGGTCGGCTGATTCAGGATTTACGAAACGCCGTCTGGCCAGGGGATTTGGATTCGCAGCACGCGCTGGCCTGGCTGCGGTATTTCGCGGAGCGGCAGTATCCCGTTCAACCGCCGGAAATCAGCCGTAGCGGCCAGGTCGGATATTCAACATAGCTTCAAAATTATGAACACGACTGATACTCCAATCACGCCCGGTGAAGTCACGCCGGCACAAACGTTGTCTGGCGGAATCCCCGGCTCCAGCGCCGCGGGATTGGCCGGTTTCTTCCCCGCCGTGCCGGGGACGTATCAGACCTATCGCCAGATTTCGGCCCATCCGACGAACGCGCTGGTGCGCGGGATCGTGGCGGCGCCGGTGGCGGCGAATTCCTGGCGATGGAAAAAGTGCCGATCTGGTGTGCCGGATGAATGGCTCGATTTCGCGCAACAGGTGATCGGGCCGCTACGGCAATCACTGGTGCGCGATGCACTGCGGGCGCTGGAATTCGGCTGGGCGGGGTTTGAAAAGATTTGGGACGTTCAGGCTGGCCGGCGGGTGCTTTGCCGGCTTAAGCCGCTGCTTTGGGATTGCACCGAGATTTTGGTGGACGATCACGGGAATCCGGCGGGATTGCTCAATCGCCCGCCCGGACAATCTCCGGTTGTGCTGACCGATGAAAAATATTTTCTCTATACCTACGACGGCGAAGCGGCCAATCCGTACGGCCGGTCTCGTCACGAAAATATTCGCCAAGCCTGGTCGGAGAGCGAGCAAATCCGCCAGCGACTGGCGCAGTACATGAAAAAGGTTTCGGGGATCGTCGTTCAGCTTCATTATCCCGAAGGCACAAGCCGGGATGCGGCCGGCGCGGAGCGGCCGAATCAATGGCTCGGGCAGCAGGTGCTGGATGCCGTCTCGGCAGGTCGAAGCGTGATGTTCCCCAATGGCTTTGCCTCGTCGAGCGATTTGCGGATGGCTTACGAACTGGCCGGGAAAAGTCCCTGGCAACTTTCGACGCTGGAAGCAGGCGGCACGGATCATGCACCGGGAATGGCCGTAGTGCTGGAGTATTACGATTCGCTGATTTTTCGCGGCTGGCTGCGCCCGGAGCGCACGGGATTGGAAGCCCGGCATGGGAGCAAGGCCGATGCGCAGACGCATACCGACACGGGGACATTGGATTCGGAGTTGATCGATCGCGATATCGCCGATGCGGTGACGCGCGATGTGGTGGATGAGCTTCTTGTGCTGAACTTCGGCCAGCACGCGCATGGAGCGGTGGCCGTTGAACCGGCGCCGATTGAAGACGATTCGATCGGGGTACTGCGCGGCGTCCTGACGGATTTGATCGCACGCGACGCCAACGCGATTAGTTCAAAAATCGATGTGTCCGCGCTACTGGATCAACTGAGTGTGCCACGCGCTGTTTCGTAATCAAATCAATTGCAACAAAATGCCCCTCACCCTGACCCTCTCCCGGCGTACCGGGAGAGGGGAGAAATCGGGAAATTCGCTATGACTCAACCAACGACTCCATTCAAACTTCACGCGTCGAGCCTTTCTCCGGATGCGCCGGTGAATCCGGCGGCGGATTTGCCTTCGGAAGTCGCCGGCCAGCCGGCATCGTATTTCTGGAAAGACATGATCCACACGGGGAATTACGTTCACCCGTCGCGGGATTTTTCGCTGGCGGTGGACGCGGATCGCTTGTCGCGATGGGCCGCGACGGGGCAGAAGATGCTCGCGGCCGGAGTCGCGATCCCTATCAATTGCGATCACTCGGACAAAGCCCGCGACGTGGTGGGATACGTGAAGGAATTCAAGCTGGATGACGATCGGCTGCTGGGTTTGTGCCAGTTCATCGGCGACGACGCGGCCCTCACCGCGGCGCGGAATCTGGTCTCAGTCGGAATCGACCCGACTTTTACGGACGGACAGGGCCAGCACTGGGGCGAGGCGATCGTGCACGTTGCCTTGACCCCGGTGCCGGTTGTGCCGGATCAGGATGATTTTATGCAGGCGACCGATGACGATGGATCGCAGGAAACTCCGGCGGTCGATGATGATGATTCTCCGGAGGACGATGATTCGGCGGATGATGACGAAGCGCCATCGAGCTTGCCGTGCACGGCGGAGCAATTCCAGGCGTTGCAGGTTGCGCTGGGGGATGACCTGAAGTCGGATGATTGCGTGGAGCGGATCATCGGACGGTTGCAGGATCTGGCGGCGGATGATTCGCCGGATGATGACGAGTCGGATTTGCAAACGGAACTCGCGGCGGCGGGTGAGGGGGTGGTGAAGCGCTCGGGGGGGTTGGCGGGGGTCGGGTGGGGGGGGGGGGAGTCGGCGATGGTGGAAGCGGCGACAATAAAATTCGACGCGGCGGTTTCGCGGGGTTCGCTTTCACCGGCGGCGCGGGATCGGCTGGTGGCGGCACTGGTGAAAAACCGCGAGGGGCGGGCGAACGTCATGGCGCTGTCGCGGTCGGCAAATCCGGGTGGGGATTGCTCGCTGGCGCTGGCGGTGGCGGATGCACTGCTCGACAGCCGGCCGGTTGAGTTGGGGGAACGCAGCGGGCTGCAGGCGATGGCGCGGTCGGTGCCGGGGGAGGAAGCATCGCCGATCGCGCGGCTTCAGGAATATATGACTCGGATTGCGAGCGTTTCGGGGTAAACAGTCGTTGAGATGTTCTGTTTTTAATTCTCTCAAAACAAAACTAACCGCGAAGCCGCGAAGAGCGAGAAGGAAGACACGAAGACCTCGTTCAACTTTTGTCGCAACCACGGTTTTATGCATTTCTTCGCGTTTCCCTTCGCGCTCTTCGCGCCTTCGCGGTTGACTTGTCTTTTTTCGAAAGGGTTACAATGTTATCGATTCCACAGGGAAAGCCAGGCGTGGTGGGGTTTTTTGTTTCGCAGCCGCGCGAGGTGTTTTATTCGGGGCGGGAGTTCGCGCAGTTCTGGGCGCCGCCGGTGACGATTGACGGGACGAACTCGAGCAATCCGTCGAATGCGCCGTATACATGGCTCTTGTGGGCCGGGATGCCGCTCGGGCGGATCACGTCCACGGGGAAATATGCCAACAGTATTCTCGGTCTAACGGCCGCGGCTGCCGCGAGCGCGGCGACCACCATTACCACGGACGTGAATACGGCCGCGGAAATCGTGCGGCGATTCGGGGCGTCGGGGACGTTCAAGTTGACAGGTCCGCCGGCTTCGGCGGGGACGGTGGCTACCCAGGTGGTTACCTATTCGGCCGTCAACACCTCCACGGGCGTCGTGACGGTCACGGCGCTTTCGGCGGCGGCGGTCAGTGGATCGCTCATCCAGCCGACCGACGGCAGCGAGACGATTCTCACGCTCCTTTGCGAAGTCGATGGATTGCAGATCATCGATCAGACGCACACCAATCGCGTCGACGTTTTCTGCGGCACGCTCCTGGCCGGTGGCGGGACGATCAATACCGGGATGATCGTCAATTATCCCACCGATCCGAGCCTCAAAACGTTCGTCAAATCGTCGCTTCGAACGACATGCCCGGGCGTGACGTTCCTGGATGACATCACGGGATAGAAATCTGAAATTCAGATTTCAAATGTCAGATTTCAAAAGAACCTTAATCATTAAAGGAATCCACCATGGCTTACGTTTCGATCAACGACATTCTTGGTGCCCCGAATCTTTGCGGGATCATCCAGAGCACCGTCAGCGGAATTCCAAATCCGTTTCCACAGGCTTTTTTCCAGGTCGATCAGACGGTCGACGGCGACACCGGGGAATACAAGGTATTCAGCGGCTCGCGCACCAACGCGACGATCTCGCCTTACGGCGCGCCGTCGAAAAACCGCCAGCTTCGCGAGATCGCCGTCAAATCGGTCAAGCTGCTGCACAGCGTCGAGAACATCGTGCTGCCGGTCAAAGATTACGTGAATCTGCTGAACTACAACGATCTGGCCAAGCAGAAGCTGGGGATCGACGAGGTCAGCCGGCAAATTCGCGAAGCGCGCTGGACGCAGGACAACCTGCGAATCAGCTCGCTGACGTCGATGCTGTTTAAGACGCAGATTTATTATGACGGGCTGGGCAATTTGCTTCCCAGCAGCACCGGCTCGCAGACGACTGTGGATTACGCGGTGCCGGCGGGAAATCAGAATCAGCTTGACGTGTTTAACACGGGCAGTCCGATCATCAGCGCGACGTGGCTCACCACGACGACGCCGATCGACAAGCAGATTCAGTCGCTGCACCAGGCGGCAGTTGAATTGACGGGATATGAGCTGAAGCACGCTTTTTATGGGAAGAATGTTCCGGGATATCTGACGACCAACGCCAATCTCGGGAACTATTTCTTCCGCGACAGCTACGGGCCGGACGCGTTCGGGCCGAGCTACATCGCGACGGCGGATATTCCCAATCCATTGTTGGGTCTGACCTGGCACAAGGCTTATCAGAGCTTTTACTACGATCAGAACGGCAACAAGCAAACGCTGGTGGGGGTCGATCAGATCGTCTTCACGCCCGAGCCGAGCACGGCTTGGATCGGATTTTTGGAAGGGACGTATCCGGTTCCGACCAAAGCGGGGATCGTCACACCGGCCGAGCCGGCGGTGGTTTCCGGCATGGAAACGCGCTCGGGGATGTTCGCCTACGGCATGGCCAGCGCCGATCCGCCCACGGCCAAGATTGTTTACGGCGACACGTTTCTTCCTGTGCTGAAAGTCCCGAGTTCGATCTTCGTGGCGACGGTGAAGTTCTAGGGAAGTTGCGAGTTATGAGTTGCGGGTTGCGAGTTGGGAAACTGGTTTCCTTCATTTGCTCGCAACTCGCAACGCGCAACACGCAACTCATCTTCATGCTTGATCCTTTCACGCAAACCTCGCGGGCGATCCTCACGTTGCTTCAGGCGGATGCCTGTTGGGCGCGGATGGTCAAGCCTGGGAATGTCGTGGACATGACCGCCGATTCGTTTGAGCGGTTTAAGACGCAGATTCAGCCGGCGGATGCGCCGGAAGTCGTTTTGCTGCAGGGTGATTTCAAGCTCAAGCCGTTTGGTGCTTCGAGCCGGATCGCGGAGATGGAGCAGGATTATCAGTTGATCGTTACGCATTCATCGCTGCGGGTTCGGCCGGTGAATGTTCTGAAGTATCAGACGCTGATCGCGCTGGCGAAGGCGGGGCCTTCGCTGGGATTGGACGGGCTGGTGCGCGGCTGGGAAATCACGGGCGGCCAGGACGACTCCATCGGGCAAAAGCAATGGCGACGCGGGTCAACGCGCTGGGTCAGCGTGCTGACGATTCGAGTGGGCATGTATGTTTCACGCGATCGATTGGCGAGCGCGGGATAACTTTGTAAATGGAGAAATTCAATGTCGACAGTTCTTTCAAATCCGGCGGCCAATGCGCAATTGCGCTGTCAGTTAACGACGGGCGCGGCGCCGGCGGTCGTTTCATCGCAGGTGAATCATCAGCCGAGTAATGCGCTCGGTTCAGGGAATTCGGCGGGGAATGTGGACCGTTGTTTTTCCGAGTCTTTCACAGTCACATCGGGCACCCCGCTGACAATTAACGTTTCCACTGCGTTGGATCCGCTGGGCAACGCGCTGGGGATGGTGCACGTGACGTCGGTGCTGGTGGAAAACGACAGCACGACGGCCGGGCAGGATTTCACGGTGGGGGGTGGAACCCACCCGGTGCTCGGCACCGATCAGGCGACGGCTCAGGCCAATGGCGGGATGGCTTACGTTCTGAATCCCAATCCTGGATACTCCGTTGTCAGCGGCACCAGCGACACGCTGCAGATTTCGGTGGCGACCGGCACAAGCGTCGCGGGGAAGATCACGGTTCTCGGCCGCTCAGCGTAAAGGTGAGGGTGTGAGTTGCGAGTTGCGTGTTACGAGTTGCGAGTAAAAACAAAGGCACTCGCGTTGACTCGCAACTCGCAACACGCAACTGAAACATTTCATTCCAATTTCAACTACGGAGTTTCTCCATGGCTGCATCAGTATTCCATTCTGGTTCGTTCGGCACCGCTGCGCTCGGGACCAACGAAATCTCGATCACGGGCTGGGACGTCCAGCCCACCGCGCAACTGGTTGAGTTCAAGAACAGTAAAAGCGGCGGATACGTTCTGCGCGAGGCGACATTCAAGGATTGTGCCGTCTCGATCGACGCCGATTTTGATTTTGGAAACAATCCGTTCCAGACGCCGTATTCGCTCCAGCCGGGCACGACGCTGACGAACGTCAAGCTCTGCCTGCATCAATCGGCATCAGGGATGTTGGACGGATTGGCGTGGACGTTCACGTCGCTGGTGGTGGATTCCACGCCGCAGAAATTGCAGGTGGACGGTCGGATCACCACGCGGTTTACCGCGAAGGGGAATGGGCGTTATACGGCGGCTTCGTAATCCAAGCCAAAGACCCCCACCCTTGCCCTCCCCCGGCGTACCGGAGGAGGGAAAATGAATTCGAGGTGAACGATGAGCGATCTCAAGGATTTGGTGGGACTGGGCGATTCCTCTGTCTTTCCCGGCCACATTCTTTCTCCGCCGCGGTTGATTGAATTCGCCGAGGCGGAGGAAGAGGCGGCGGCGCAGTATCTGCGTGGGATCGCCAAGGCGGCGATAGCGCTGCCGGCGGAGTTGCGCGATGCGCTGCATCAGCGCGCGGTGGATAATTTGCGCGGGCATCCGTTCAGTTATGGATCGGCCGCGTTTGATCGGTGGGCGCTGTCGATGTCGGCATCGCCTTTCCTGGCGTGGTTGCTGCTGCGGATCAAGCATCCGAAATTGACTTTGGCGGAGGCTTCGCAACTTTTGTGTGAGGGGGAATATGCCGGGAAGGTGGGGGCGGTCTGGTCGATGTGGGGATATAAGCCCACAAAAAAAGCCGCGGCGCCGCCGGCTCCGCGGGCGAGCGCCGGGAACGCAGTTCCGCTGAGGGCAAGCCCTCCGCAATCGACTGGCGGGGAATCTTTGCCCGGCTCACCAGCCGCGGGCCGCGGGGAATCGGATTGACCTACCGCCAGGCGGCGGAATTGACCTGGCCGCAGTTGATGCATGCGCTGGGGATCGAGCCGGATTTGATAGCATTGGAATCGGCTCGCATCGTGGAAAGACAAAATGAGATTTTTGATCGGATCAGAATTCGCCGGCGATGCCTGGCGGTTGAGTTACTTCGGATTCCGACGATGGATTTGATCGGACTGGTGAAAGCGGAAATGGAGGGTCAAACACCGGCGGCGGAATCATTGCGAGCGAGCCTGGCGAGATATGTCGCGGGAAAATCGTGATTATGCTTTTGCAACCGATGTGACGATCACGCCTTCGAGTTCGGCTTTCACTTTTGCATTGGCCGCGCTGTCGGCCTGGACGTGGAGCGTGGTGTCCATCTTTGTTTGGCGGTCCACGCCTTCAATACGATATCGGCCGTGTCCGTCGGTTGGCGGGGCGTATTCGGGAATGCGGGTGACGACGGGAAAGCCGCCCGGTTTCGGCATTGAAATTGTTTTGGCCTCAGGGATCGACGAATCGCGGGCTTCTTCAATTCCGGTTTTGACAGCGTATTTGATAATCAGGATGACCAGGCCGATTAAGCCGAGCAGCAATGCCGGAGCAAGAATCGCATGAACAAAATTGTCAACCGACTCTTCTTGTCCTTCGGAGCGCGGATCGCCGGAAAATGCCACGCGCACGATTACAATAATTGCAACGATTGCAATCGCGAAAGAGATCAGAAAAAGCTTGAGCCATCGCCTATTTGATGCCACTTTGTACTCCCTCTGCAGCAATCTGAATGCTCACCGCTCAAGAGTGATGCTCACCCACAACGTGGAGGAACCCGCGTCGGGCGGGCCGTAGGTGATTCGCAAATGCCGGCTTGAGTAATCGTATTCGCCTTCGCCATTGACTTCCTGGTCGTCGGCGTTATCTGCCCGCCCGAATTTGGCCAGAATATCGCCGCTGTGGTGAAGGTCCAGCGCTTTGCTGAGTTGGGGACCGGCAATATTTATTTCGGAGACGTAGCCGCCTTTAAGAAAGTAGCTGCCGTGCCAGGCTTCAAAATATACATCTCCGTTCGGTTCCTCGTGTGCGTTGGGGAGATTCAGCACAGCCGACTCAGGATCACCAACTTTAATTCCATGAAACGTCAATTGCGTTGAAGCCAGATTGGGATTCATCAACGCGCCATAGTTTCCGGAGATTTCGACCGGCGCATTTGGATCAGCCGCGGGTGCATCAGTCGTAGGCGAGGATGTATTTTTGTTGCAAGCCGCGGAGATTACAAGCAAGCCGAAGTTCAAAGCGAGATAAAGCCGGGACATGGAAGAAATGCATGACATAGACCAGCCTCCGATCAGTCAGATATGTAAGCCAAAATTATTCACTTGTCGATGGTATGAACAATATCCCCTCGACTGGTTTCGTGTACGAGCTCGGGAGTTTAGAAATGGCTGCGGACGACAAATCAATCTTGGAAAGCGGGCTTGCAGAGGATGCTGTGATTGAGGGCTATGGAGAACTCTCCGACCAAATTCGCAGAATGAAGGCGGAGTCGGATATCACAAGCCAATCCGGAGATCCATACCAATTGATGCTTGAGGGAAAGGGGCTTCAGGAATCTGAATACTCTGGGTTGCCGGGATTGCTCCGCTATGGGGTTCAAGAGTTCTACGGACTCCGACATCCAAGTGAAAGTCCAAGCTTGGCACAAGATCAATATCAAAGTGCCGTTGATTCAAAGCAAGCCGCGGATCAGAAACAGATTTACAATCAGCGGGCAATTGGCAATGAAAGCGAATTTAAGTCTCTCGCGAAGAATTTAGCCGAAGGCGCGGCAATTGCGCGTGCTCCTAATGAAAACGAGGGGCAGATAGCCGCCGCCGAATTGCAGCATCAGGACGCGCTCTCCCAAATTCAGCAGTTCGAAAACACTCCGTACTCCGCGTTCGGTTCATTGTTCAAAACGCCACAAGACCAGAAAAATGCAATTGATCAGTTAACGTTGAACGCCAACATCATTCGTGATCGGGCCGTTGATCGCTTTCACGACCCGGAAGTGGAGCAGCAGCGGGATGATGATGATCAATTGGCCGCTCTGAAAATGCACGCCTCCGGCAATACCACGGCGGCTCAACGAATGGACCTTGAAAACAAGTTTAACGCCGAGCTTCGCTCTGTGGACAACGACGATGTAACTCGCCAGACACGGCTGCAAAACATACGTGATCAGGCGCTGACCAATTTTGACGCTGATGCAGCCACGCAAAGCAAATTTCAAGAGGCTCAGACGAACGAACACGTTCTTGCCATGCAGGAAGAGTCGAAAGATGCCGAACTTCGCGGCGAAGGACGCGATGACGACGCCAAAATCTCCGCACTGAAATTTGCCACCGAGCAGCGAGTGAGAAATCTTCGGGAAGAGGCGGATGCCGAGGCTGACCCAACTCATAAGGCTCAGCTTTTGCGCGAGGCCAAGGCCGCGTCCGATGCGGGGAAGACCGAGCAGGATGCCTTGCAGAAGGAATTGGCGCGGGATTCGCAGATGTCGAATGTGCAGGCTGGGGCGCTGGCGGGGGTTTCGCAACAGGCCGGGAATTCGGCAAGCGGGCGCGATTCGCTCGGGAATCTTTCCGACGTTTCGCGAAAGCTCGACGACGCCGCCGGGAAAATGGAAAAAGCGTTTGCCAACGGCAAGACCGTCGTGATTTTGAAAGATTGAGCAGGAAGTTGCGAGTTGCGCGTTGCGAGTGAAGACAACGCCGCGTTTGCATTTCGCTCGCGACTCGCAACCCGCAACTATTTCCGGAGTTCCGACAATGCCCCTCGATTCAACCACGGCAATCACCTTTCTCGGCGTTCAGGTGTGGGACGAGGGGACGGAAGAAAGCTTCGTCCGCACCGGCAACAGCACGGCCGTGCGCACGATGCTGTGCGCGTGGGAAGATCGGGTCGCCATCATCAATCAGATTCGCGGCGGGGGATTGGAGGTCGGCGGGTATTATTTTTATACGCCGTCGCAGGTTTATCCCGATGCGCCGTTTTTGCCGTTTGATTCGATTCATGTGGAGGGGATTGCCGGCGATACGGGGTTGAATGTCGGCCCGAACGGATTGGTCGGCTACAAATACGCCCGGCTGCGGATTACGTACAAGGCCCTGGACTACTTCGACGGCGTGACGACGGGGACGATGTCGCTGGATTACGCGACCCATACGATCAGCTTGCCGCAGAGTGCGCCGACGTATCAGTTTCCCGATGGCACGCCGCTGTCGCCGCAGGACAGCCCGCCGATTCGCGTGGGGATTGTCACGATCGTTCAGACGCGCAAGAACCTGGCGATCCTTCCTGCGTCGACGGTGCAGAGCCTGGCGGGGTGCGTGAATTCGTCTTCGTTCCTCGGCGGAAATACCGGGACGGTTTTGTTTGATGGAGCGCATGCACAGCGGCGCTTGACCACCACGGGCGCGGAAAACTGGGACATGACATACAAATTTCTCTATCTTCCGGTGGGGTGGAACAATTTATTGCAGGCGAGCGCGAAGAGCGCGGGCACTGTCGGAACGTTTCAGCAAGTGACGCGCATTTCGGATGGCAGTCCTTTGTATCCGCAAGCCGATCTCAGTCCGCTTTTGCAATGACAACGCGCCGGGCGAGGCCCGACGGCTAAAAATAGAGGAGCATTTTTTGAAGCCTTATCCTCGCGCCAATATCAGTGAAGGCGATGCCGTCACGCTCTCGCCCGATCTTTACAACCGGATGGTGGAGGATCTCGAGCGGTTGGATCGGCTGTCGGTGATGCCGCCGTTGTATATGACCGGCGGAGGAAGCGGGACGACGATCGGTCTTCACGCCACGCCTGGGGAGTTGGTGCTGGTGGCGATCATCGGCACGGAGACGGGCGGGGGACGATATCAGGGATCGATTTTTTACGGCAGCAGCACCGGCAACACGTCGAATAATTTTCAGCTTCAGGCTCCCTCCGTTCAAACCGCCACGGACGGGCCGGCGCCGCGCACCAATACGAACGGGTCGTGGCAGAACAACGCGCTGGTCGTCAATTTGATGGAGCCGTATGTCAACGGAAGCCATCTGCTTTGGGCGAACACCGCGGAGATGTTTTTCGCGATTGGCCGGGTGATGGGATATACGTCGGAGAGCTCGCCACGCACGATCGTGTACGTGGAGAACTGGCCGGTTTTCCCCGTGATTGCAAAGATCACCGCGGCTTATTCCTCGAACGGCGGGGTGTATTACGGGCGAATCCTGCAGGGGATGTTCACCAGCGGCAGCAATTTCAGCTACGCATTCCCGCTCAGCAGTCTCAATTCAGCATTTATATCGAGCGTGGATAACTGCTGGATCGTGAACAACTGGGAGCAAACCTATACCGCGACGACCCATTTTTTGGCGGCAAATACCTTTGTTTGGGGCATTGCGTGCGGTTTTCCGCAGTATTCGGTCATCACGTCGACCAATTCCAATATCAACAACGTATGGTATCAGATGTATACGTGATTTCCGCCTCAATCGGCCGCTTTGACCCATCCCATCCAAAATCTGGTCACATCTCAAACAGCAGGGTCGAGTTACGGCATAAATGAGCAAAGCATGCTCAACAACCTTAAAACGGATATATCGAACCTCCAGGCTTCGGTGAGCAATCTTTACGCGAATTTGAAGACAGCGGGATATTCCTTATAGGCTGTTAGGAGAACATTTTCGTCTTGACCGGTTGGATGACGATGTGGTATCGAAGGTTTGGTCTCAATTTGGAGTCATCTGTTGTTTAAGATTAGGGAGGTACACATGGGTAGTGGATACAAACGATCTGTGATAGCGGCTGCGGCCATTATCGCGGGTTTTGGGGCTTTGCGGACCTCGCAAGCCGTTACGCTGATCGAAGATGATCAATCCGCGCAAGTGGATGGATGGAATATCACGGCGCCAACCGGAGTGTCACTGACAGTGACTTCCAGCGGCGACGAGATCAGCATTGAGAAATTGGCCAATTTCACCGTGCCGAATCAGGGCTTCCAGATCGGCTTCCAGCCGGTTTCCGGCGCGGGTAGCCCGGCCACGCTGGTCGATTTCACGGATGAATCGGTTCAGAACAATACCAGCTCGGCGTTTAACGGATTCCAGTTCATTCTGATGAACGCGGGTTCCGCTAATGCGACGTTTGACGGCTTGGGTGATGTCTTTGCTCCGCCGACCGGCACGGGCGTGGACTACACCTCGGTGTCGTTGAACACGACCAAGGACATCCTGAGCTACACCGGCACGCAGGCCGCGGGTTCGACG
>Ga0182030_10009424_pt1 | contig 19986 bp, 13 predicted proteins | sample 812S3MmetaG_FD_121299 | JGI IMG/M metagenome (GOLD analysis project Ga0182030, IMG submission 121299) | Permafrost microbial communities from Stordalen Mire, Sweden - 812S3M metaG (Illumina Assembly) | ecosystem: Environmental > Terrestrial > Soil > Wetlands > Permafrost | place: Sweden... | reverse complement strand
TTAATTGGATAGTTGAATTGGATAGTCAATTGGGTAGTCGAATTTGATAGTTGAATTTGATAGTTGAATTTGATAGTTGAATTTGATAGTTGAATTTGATAGTTGAATTTGATAGTTGAATTTAATAGTTAAATTTAATAGTTGAATTTTGATAATTAAATTTGATAGTCAATGTAACTTCCTCTCTAAAGATAGACGTAGAAGGGTACTAGTAAGGTAAGTCAACTTGATTCTCTCTCTTTTAACATCAATTCATAACATTACAGGCACTGTAGACAGAGCACCCCCCCCCTATCTTGCTCTTGTGACTGTCGGTAAAATGGAAGTAAACTTGTGAAGAAGCAGAAACTCCAGCTGCTGGTCAATTGCTGTGATTAGAAAGAAGTTCACGGTGCTGCTTTGTCTGTACTGATTCTCTCATCTCCTCTTACTCTTGGTATCGCCAGGTACAGAGTAGGACAGAGGCGGTGCACGGACCAACGACAATTATTGTTAGCAAACTTGCGACAGTGACGGCGACAGTGAATTACAAAACTATCATCGTTCAGCAATGATCCTCTGAGACTTCGACTACAGCCGCCGTTGGCGAAGAAGAAAAACAACCACTGCATCCAGTCCATGCGAGTATGTTGTTCCCTGAAGAAGACGCGCCGCTTCTCAAGAAGTGGATTGTAAAGCGATTGGAAAATACGTATGCGAAACCCCACTTGAGCTTGTTTGTATCTTCAAAGTGTCCTATTGTACTGACTCCATTGTCTTATAAAGATCAGATGCTGATGCTGATGTCCTGGCCGACTACGTCCTTGCTCTCCTGCGTCACGATGGAGATACAAACACTGTTCGAGCTCTTTGCGAAGCCGAGATTCCAGATTTCCTGAAAGAAGACTCCGCTATTTTCGTACAAGATGTGTTCGATGCGATTCATTTTAAGTCCTATCTACCTGGTGCTGTACCTCCCCACAGACCATCTCTCCCTTTCGGCACGATCCCAGCTGGGCCATCGACTTCATTATATGGAAATTTGGGTGCTGCAGGCGCCCCATTAGGACCTCAAAATAGCTCAAGGAAGCGCTCATACAATGATCGAGGTGATGGCGATCCTCAGGACAGGGGCTTTAATGCTGGAGGGGACTCGAATGGAAGGTCATACAAGCAGCCACGCAGAGGGGGCAATGGAGGACGGGGTAATCTTGATAGTTTCAGCAATGGGAGAGGGGGGTTTCAAGGCCGGCCTCCACCAATCAATCTCCAAGGTTTACCTCCGCAAGGCTTTGCTGGTATGCATGGGATACCGAGCCCCCCAGCGGGCATGCCCCCTCTGGACCCAAACAATCCCATGGCAGCAATACTTGCGATGCAAGCCATGGGTTTTCCTGTACCTGGTATGCCAAGCTTTCCGCAATCATCCTCGCCCCAAAACAGAGGACTATCAGGACCTACAATACCACCGAAGAAGCAGCGTTGTCGTGACTACGACTTGAAGGGTTTCTGTGCGCGAGGAAATACATGCATGTTTGAGCATGGGCAAGACTCAATTTATGTCCCACCAGGAAATAAGGTGGACGAATATGACCCAAGCAACTCAAGTCTAATGACTGGCATTGAAGGTATCAATGGCATCTCTACTAGCTTCAGCAATTTCCGAGGTAATGATAGAGGACGAAGTCGTGGCGGACCTTACCGGGGCGATCGAGGAGGGCAATACAATGCTTCCAGCAGGCGTGGAGGTCGAGCAGAGTTCTCTTCCGACAGGCCTAATTACGATAAGACTAAGACGACCATTGTAGTTGAGAACATCCCAGAAGAAAAGTTCTCTGAGGACGAGCTTCGGGGGTTCTTTTCTGAATTTGGCGCAATACTTGAAGTCTCCATGCGGCCATATAAGCGCCTTGCTATAGTCAAGTTTGAAAACTACGATGCCGCAAAGGCTGCATATAACTCCCCAAAGGTCATCTTTGATAACAGGTTTGTCAAAGTCTACTGGTTTGTTGACCAAGAATCACTCCCCCAACCACCATCTGTCTCTACATCGAAACCCTCGAATGGCGCCTTCAACGGTGCAAATGGCACTCTTACCCCCACCCCGGCAAGAGAAACATCGGAGCCTCAGATTGACATTGAAGAATTTACTAGAAAGCAGCAAGAAGTCCAAAAGGCGCACGAGGAGAAAATGAAGAAGAAGCAAGAAATGGAGGCTGCACGTAAGGAACTAGAACGGCGACAGGAAGACCTCTTGAAGAACCAGGCCGAGGAAAAGAGAAAACTCATGGAAAAAATTGCTGCAATGGGCAAGAAATCGGCTAGTCTTACGATAAAATCCGGAGATGGTGCCCCAGCGCCCAGTGATAATAAGACTACTTCCCAAACCGACATATTGAAGAAGCAATTGGCGGCGTTGCAGGCTGAAGCAGAGTCCCTCGGTTTGGATACATCCCTATCCGATGAATCTTGGAGTAGTCGTGGACGGGGCCGTGGCCGAGGCGGTTACCGGGGAAGGGGTGCATTTGTCCCTCGCGGCTTCCGTGGTGGTTATCGTGGTCGCGGCGGAGCCCCTTTTGCGGGTACTGGAGGCCCAAGAACATACAACCTTGACAACCGGAGCAAGAAGGTTGGGTTGAGGGGCGTGGATATCTCCAGCTCAGACAAGGAAGAGAATTTGAGACAGTACTTACTAGTTAGTTGCACGACTCTATAATCCCCATTCCATACTGACTCTGAATCAGGGCGTTGGAGATTACACTGAACTCGAAATTACACCAGAGTTGACCTCTATAACCTTCAAAGACCGCTTCACAGCTGAGAAATTCATGTTTAGCCTCCAGGACGGCGAGATTCCCTCCGTTGGCAAAGTCGATTTGGCATGGATTCAAACCCCCCTCCCACCTGTCAACTTGGCAACCAAATCATCATTCAAGAACGAGAACGCGGAGGACACGGCAATGGATGAAGGCGACGCGATGGCTTCTACTTCTAGTCCGGCACCTCTCGGACATGGACACGAACAACAGGATAATATTGATTATGATGTGGCTGATGACAATGACTGGGGACAGATTCAGTAAATGGAACTGCATTGAAAATGCACTTAGTGGGCGACAAAACGAAAACTGTATTTGTAGTGTAGATTAAGGGCTGCATGTCACGAATATCAGGATGATAGAGCAATGGGTACATCGTCTAGGACAATAATGGAGAACCAGACAAGGCACTTCGTTATCTCAAGATGATAAAATTGTGATGAATGTCCTCGTTGTCTGATTTGCGTGGGCGCTACTAATCTATTCTTGAAATCAAACAGGGACTCAAGTCGACATCATAACACAGATTTCTCTAGGCATATTCTAGTATATGCCGCCCATCTACCAATCTTGTAGAGGAAGTGATTGAGAGATGCTCCTCTATCATAAGCCCCAGCGCCTAAGCCTCGGCAACGCCCCGAATACCCGCCAAACTCCTGCCATATCCCCTTCTAATATATATATGCTATGCGTACAATGATCCCCAAACGCCATGAATGAAGTCCCACTCCCATCTGATGATCTACTTGAACAAACTCCTAATATCCTCTAAACGTTTCCTCGCCGCTTCGGCCTTGTCCATGCTCTTGCGGCCTTCACTATCCATACTCAAGCTTGCAAGCTCTTTCTTCTTGTCTTGAAGCTCGAGCATCTTCTCTTCGAAGCTATCATCCATGACGTACCGTGTCGTCGTCACAGGTCTCTTTTGCCCCAATCGATGAACTCGGTCAACAGCCTGAGCTTCGGCCGCTGGATTGTACTGAGGTTCCATCACATAAACTTTGTTGGCTGTGGTGAGATTGAGACCAAGACCACCAGCCATAATGGAGACCAGAATGACGTGGACCGACGGATCATCTCGGAAAAGATCGAGCGCTGCTCCACGGGCTGTCCGGGACATCTTCCCATCAAGACGGGTATAGGTGATGCCGTTTTCTTCGAGAGCGATTTGAATTAAATCCAAATGTGCGGTCCAGCCCGAGAAAATAACACTCTTGATCGGTGGTTCAAAAGGATTATCCTCAGACTCTTGCTCAGAGGTGAGTAAATCGGCGATGAGCGCCTTGGTCTTCGTGTGCGGACCACTATAGCTTAACAGCTCCTTGCCGCGCTTCGCATTCTCCTTAGTCTTTGCCCGCGACTCTTGATCTTCTTCCACCCCTCCTTGCCGTAAAGCGAACAACGAGACTTTAATTGTTTGACGGCAAATCGGACAGTCGATTTGTGACTGGCCTCTTGCATACTCTTGAAGGTCTGAGTTCCATTTGCCAACGCATGCATTGCAGATTATATGATAACAGGTAGTCATATGACCAATGATCTCGTCTTTTGGCTCACCCTCAGAGTCCACCGAATCACTAGGACCAATCTTGCGAGCGCAGGTGACACATATATCGGCATTGGTCTCTTTCATCAAGTTGTACATGTCGTAGGCTTGCTTGGATGATAAACCAAGGCGCTCATCATCATCATCGCTGTCAAGGTCAATGGCCGAATCCCTGCTGAGTCCATTCATGACCTTCAAATCTTCCTCGCCCAACAAATCCTTGCCGTGAGCGCAGATTAGCCGCAGTCTTAGAATTGACTGTAAGATGTGGACGTAGGATTTTCCCCCTAAAGTCTTCTCTCTTTGGCCAGTGATGACCTGAACCCTGTCTTTGGCGTTCTTCGAAAATATTTCATATAGCGCACGCTCCTCGTCGTTGAAATGGAGCTTGACGAGCTTATCCTGACGTGGCGGCAAGTCAATTCTGTCTTTAAGACGTCGAAGTGTTATGCTGTCAACAAGTAGTCGAAGCTTGGGCAGGATCTCGGGATCGCACATCTTGAAAGGGGCCATTATGTATTGTGCGAATCCTCCTTTTTCATCAAAAGGTTTTATGCGAAGGAACGTCATGAGAGCACCCAAATCATCTAGGCGATTCTGAACAGGTGTACCAGTGACTGCCCATCTTCTCTGTGCTGAAAGCCTACATATAGCTTTTGATTGCTGTGTTGCTTGTTCACGGATCATATGTGCCTCATCGAGGACAACACGGAACCAGTTGATCTGTTCTAAGGGAAACGTGCCCTCTTTTTTCTTGCTCCTATCTTTGAATTCGCTTGCAATGGAGCCGTACGTGGTGATGACAATGTCATATTCAGCGAGCTTTTTAACATCCTTGATTCGACCTGCCCCGTGATAGACGTAGTATTTTAAGGTACCAGGCTTAATATGTTGCTTAATCTGCTCTTCCCAGTTGGCGATGGTACTTAGAGGCGAAACGAGAAGCGTCGTCTTAGCATTTAGGAGTAATGCTGTTGGTTCGCAGGCTGGTAGGGGTGGATTTTTCCCCTTCTTGGTTTGACTTTGTTCTCTAGGAGGTGGTGCACATGGACGCAGTTGGGACCAGTCTCTAGCTTCTGAAAGAGTATGGACCACCAAAGAGAGGATACTGAGGGTTTTGCCTAGACCCATCATGTCGGCAAGGATACCACCAAGGACTTGTGGCGGACTTTGACGCTCTTCTTGACCAGTGATGACGTTGTAATAAGTTTTCTGACCATTGTTACCAGTTTGGAGTCGCCATAGCGAGCTGTTCCCTTTCTCGTCGGCCCCGAATATCCGCTCTTTTTCTTTATTTGTCATAAAGTATAGCCCTTGCTTTTGATGCTTAAGCAGTTCCGTAGTAATTCGAGGATCGGGTTCCAACTCTGGAAGATTCTCTGATCTCTCTAAAGAGTCGAACATGCCTAATACATCATTCCGGATTTCCTCTGTCGTTCGCATAGGACCTTGGGTCCGACTACCATAAGAGCCCAGACTCCGAGGAGTAGGGGTCGCTGGCTTCTCGATGGCCTGTGGGTTGTAATATTGGATTCCAGCTTCGAGGGAGAGGGGATGACGAAGCCAGAGTTGTTTTTGTGAGAGATGGCGGCCGATTTGGATAGCATACTTCTTTGGTCCATACAAGTTCAAATCCAGCTGATAGCGAGCAGATACCTGCGCGCCGGCAGGAGGGTCGGTTTGCTTTTGAGGACGTGAGAGAATACGAGCAGAGGTTCTAACGAGAAACTTTGAATCGAGAACAGGAACCAAGCCGCGTGAAGTAATGGCGTCCACACAACCTATGATCCCACGCGTATGGTCAACTGCATGAATGATAGGAGTCGCCTCTCCAACACGCCGTCTCAGGACGATTTTGATGGAGGGCCACATGTTTGGTGCTAGTGCTCGAGAGCCTGGCTTTGGAGTCGGCACTTGGTGCGCATTGAGATCAACGCCTTCAATACGACCATAGCAAACCTCAACGTCACCCTCATTGCCAACGACTACTAACTCGTCGTCATCAACTAAACAGGTTAGTTAAATTTCTACTAGACGGTCATGTCTCAGCCTACCGGAAGAGATGTCCACAGCGATACCGTTTGATACACGGCCCTTGCGGCCTTCCTCCTCCTTCTGCCTCATGTATTCTCCCAGGACCCCACCTTTACCCCCTCCGTGGAATTCGGCCTTGCCTTGGTTATCTGGTCGAGTATCCTGGACTTTACGTCTTTTTTGAGGTAGGAGGTCGCGGTCGGTTACATTATGCATCCGTTCTACCATGCTGCCCATTCCCCCTCCGTTTGCATATGCAGCGAAGCCGTTAGGTGCATGGTTGTTTTGCGACGCTGGATGTGCATGAGGAGTATGTTGGACAAAGCCTACCGGACTGTCAAACTGAAAGGCAAGTTGAGTCGGGGGCATATTGCTCGTGAAGTTGTTCTCCACTTGCTGTGGAGGTTGGTGAAAGCCTCGTGGGTTTATGAGAGATGCGGGGTTCCATCGAGGAGGGGCGAAGGGGAACTCGCCATTTGCAGTTCGTGGTTCATTCGAAGGAGCGCGACCTTGACAAAACAGATATGTGTAAGCAGAGATGGACGAGGTCAAATTTGTAGGGTGGGAAATGAGGCGACGTCCTGGACTTCCAGGCGCGGTTGTTCTATTCTGGGATAGTGACAAGTTCGCCGAGGAAGGGAGTCCATACCATGTTGATGATTCCACGAATCCATAACTCTTTGGTCCACCTAGATTTAGACAGCCTCGGGGGCATTCAGGCGTGTTTGTGCGCGTTGTGCATTCAAGTATTCGAGTTGTGGCAACGAGCGTTCGAGGTTGTTGTTGAGAGGAGACATGTAGAGGCGCAGTAACTCGGACAGCGAAGAGGGAATAGAGTTGAACAGATCTATCGCATTTCAGGTGCCGGAGAAGATTTGTAATTAATAATAGATGAATGGGGTCGGCATAACGGGGGGTAGAGAGGAAGATATTTAAATTGTAATCAAAGTTGATGTCTTCGATATTCGGATAAGTCGCCTTCAAAGCTATGACTAAGATCCACCAATCTGACATCTATTTCGACGACGGCTGAGGAGAATAAATAGAATTATACCTACACATATAATTCAGAACGGAGCACTTTTAGTTAGATACCAAATTTTTGAGGATTCTTCTCCTTCTGGAAACGGGCGAGGAAGTTGCAAATCTTTCAATTCGAACCTTTATTTCCGCAAAGCGATAATTACTAGTTAGAGACATCAATGGTTTAAAAACTCCATTAAATGCTTTCAAAGATCTATTGCTCCATGCTTCCTGAGCGCCTTGCTTTGCTATTTTACATCCGTTGAGACTTCTATCAACACCAAGTGAACACCGGGTTTTTACTCTTTACGGTCTCTAATCGTTCCACGATCACTTTTCTTTGATTTCCTTCCATACCTTCAGCTGCTGCATATCCAAGATCCCCTTCTACATCATCATCATCGTACATCTGGGCCGGACCACGGCTCCTCGTTGAGAATGAAAACCTCCTGGTCTGGGGTCGAAGGGCACCGGATGGTGACCTTGAAGGCCCATCATAACTCATCCGATTGCGCGAATGACTCGGCCTAGGCCGTTCTGAAAACCGAATCTGACCATTCTTCATGGACTCCTCCCTAGGATTTGCAGTGTTCATGGTAGGAGGCGATACTGGGGATTGGACGCCCGATACGTCCAGACTTGCACGTGGACTTGCAAGCTCAAATCTATTGGGATTCGGAAGATCAGCGGGTGGAGTAGTAAGACCTAGAAGATCCGGTTGTGGTGCGGAAGCATTTGCAGCGCTGATATCCATCTCCTCTTCAAGGTCTTTGCGTAGGCCCATGTCGTGACGCCTTCGCATCTCGGCGGATGGCACTCGCATGGGAGCTGCTATTGGAATATCTACTAGATCATCCCAAACGCACACGCGAGCCCTCCTGGTTAGCTCCAACGGCCCATGATCTGCCGTTTTTAGAGTCTCGACGACATTCCATGCCTGGCCCTTCATGACAGCAATCTGTCGCGCGAACATCCGTTCCTGGAAGTCGGCATCTTGACTAAAGACCTTCCTCAATTCGAGTTGAGTCTCGCTCCACCAAAGTTTTGAGGTAAGAAGTGGAAGGAAGTGGTCTCTTGTCTTTTGAGAAAAGGGTTGGCCGATTAGAGACACCGGTAGGAAGAGCCACCCAAACGGGAAACTGCGCCAAGCGTCAGGATGTTTCCATGGCCATGAAAGACTATTATCGATAGCTCCTAGCGACATGGTAGGACCAGATATTGAAGGTGTAGTTGATCTGCTTGTCGCATCCATAGGCTGCTGAACCCGATATGGGTGAGAGTCGGGTGTCGTATTACCAGAGGTTGATACAAGGCGTGGAGATGGCTCCTCTCGGCGGCTATTCATCTGAGGAGGTTCCGAGACAATGGAAACGCCTTGATTTTCCCAGTCTACCTTTATCATCCAATTATCGAGTCCTCTGTCCGTGTTTCGCATGATATAATCCAAGATGACAAGCTTTTCGAGTTCTTCACGGAAGGATTGCTGCAAGGCATCTGTCCAGAAGAAACGTCTAGGCTGCGTCTCATCTCCAGCTGTGTTGACATTACTCCCATCCTCTTCATCTTCGTCATCTGACCTTGTACCTGGTCTGCATGTCTCCCGCCAAGGTTTGCCCTTCTTCCTACGAGCATCCGTGGGGGTATATGGACCGTTCAAATGATCGGGCCACGGATTCTCCCGTAGGAAAATATTGGCATCCTTGAAGCCTTTCAGAAAGACTTGAAAGCTTCCGACTTTGGGTGGAAAGGGCTTCTTCTTCCTGTAAAAATTCCTGCGATCCCAGAAATCATAGTGGAAGGACTTAGAGGAGAGGTGAACAATATCGGTATATGGCACCAAATTAGTTCGTAATCTGCAGTCAAGAGTATAGGCGGCTGCTTCGGAAACATAACTGAGGTTGGGAATGAGACAAGCTCTACCAAAGAAACAGGGAAACAGATTGCGATGTATCCATTTGTTCCATTTCGGATTCCCGGCTGCGTATGGTTCTTCATCTTTTGGTTTGAAGACACCGACCACTTTTCCGTCACTGTTCCGTGCAAAATAGCTTCCAGAACTGCCTTGAGTAATCATCTTCGGATGTATGCCTTGCTCTATAGCCACTCTAACACTCTCAACTACGTCGTCAAATTCTATTTTCGACATGCGATTGTGATCGACATCTAAAGAGAGAGTCTCCGCTGTCGCGGGGCGCACCCCTTCAGGAGCTTGGAAAACCGAATGATGTATCTCCAGTTTCTCCTCTTCGGCTGTCTTTCCCTTTGTCTTATTGATCTTAAACTTAGACGCTATCTCATCTGCCCATCTCTCTAATCTCGCATTTATAGCCTTGATATCGACCCCAGAAGAATTACTGCGCATCCGTCGTCGATTGCGCGGTCTTCGAGGGGTGTTCGGAGTTGTTGACCCATCTGTATGCATACCACCATGTGGTCGAGGTTGGGTAATGGAAGCATAGCGTGGGGCATGTGCTGGTTGTAAAGAGGTATGACTTGCAGCCAGATCGTCATCCTCTGAATCGGATTCTTCAGCCTGTGCAATTCGAGCATAGCCCGTCGTCGGAGGTCGATTCCTCGGCATGTTGGATGATTTACATCATAGCTGACGAAGGGGAATAGGGTGTAGAATTGCGGCGATCCCAGGTAGAGAGAGAGCATGTTAGCACTGAATGTTAGAAGTTGGTCAAAGCAAGCACGGACATTTCTCTAGATAGTTGCGGCTACCAATCAACTGCGAAGCTTCTGCGAGGCTGAGTACCTGCTTGAATCGATGTATGTATGTTTATAATTTCTCCAAACGCCAAAGAAAGTGAATAAAAAATAAAAAATATGGGGATGTTCTGCCTACAATTCGAAATGGAAGCCTTCATCAGTTATAACCTTTGTTGAGACTTTGGTTAAGTCTCAATTCGCAGTATTCTTGCGGACGCAAGAGTCGAAAGATATGGATACGATCTCAGAAGTGAAGCCATCATCAAGAGGGTCGCGTGGAGTTAGGCAAGACTGTCTGTGATTTACAATATCATACATAGTTCCGTACGTGGAGCGACATGCCAGTATAGGTAGACTCGACTTCAGGTCATGATTCTGCCAAGGCTTGCTTTACGATCTTCGCAACATCTGCCTTCTCTACTGGCTTGCTTCCAAGCACCTCAGGAGAGAATACCCTCTTCAATACATCGCCCGTAGCCATTTTAGAACCCTCGGCCTTCATCGAATCTAAAACGCCCTTAACCGTGCTTCTGATCTCGTCCTCGCCCATCGTTTCAACACTCCCAGCATATTCCTCCATAATCTTCAATTGTAAATCTTCTTTGTCTGCGAGGTCCTGTCTTCCAGCACCCTTAAACTCCTCACTTGCTGCCCTACTGGCATTTGCAGTTTTCCGGAGAAGAGCTAACATTTGCATATCGGTATTTATGGGTGAGGACGTTTTGGAAGCATTGAGAGTTTGGGTAAGGAGGGACCGGAGTACGGAGAGTCGATTCGAGTCTTTGGTCTGCATGGCGGTCTTCATATCCTTCCTGTAGATGAAGATTAGACGGTAAAATATTTATGGGATGCCAGAGCTTGCCTGATCTTCAATAGCATTGGAGGCGTTGTGCTGGTGCTGGTAGCATAGCAGCGAGTACAGAGCTTTGAAGCTCTAATTATTGGACGTCCAATCATGGCGGTAATAGAAAAGAGCATAGAAAGTTGGTATGAGACTTCAATGAAGCTGTTGATGTTTTCTTTTGGATAATATCGAGCCTCGCCAATGTGATCCCTTGCCTGCCTCACTCACGGGACGGCAAATTGTATTTCTCCATGCGTCAGCGCAATATGAATCCGTTTGATTCCCACTTTACTTCAATTGCGCTTTGAATTCGTATCATACATTGAAGAAGCGACCTATAATTCCAGTCTCAGAGGGTTTTATGGTGAGTCGCTTTAGTCAGTTTTGCCAATGTACTGAACTGAAGCACATTACCGCGAAGTTTTGCTTGCGATGATTTTATCTCTTAATGAGTCGCTTTTCTCATTTCACTTTAATTGAATCTCTTGAGTTCCTTGCTTACTCAAACTGCCTCCTGCATCCTGCTATTCTTGATGGGTTGCAAAGCATGAAGCGGTTGCTTCTTCTTTGAGGTGCCGAGGACTCAGGCATTCTTTTTGTAATCATCATTCCAAGTCTATTCATCTCGGCCACCTTTTCTTAATTGTCTTGTATTTCTTTCAAGCACAAGTCCAGTGCTGATCTGCTCATTAGCAATTGTGAAGCCCTTACGAAAGACCATATTCTCCGCTTCACAACAGTTCGATATCATCGCCATATCATGGCTTCAGTCATCTCAAGCTCTCCCACCAAGTCTCATCTTCTAGACATCCCCGACGATGAGGTCCAACGAGGTCGCAAACGCCGCCGCAGCAGCGCCAACTCTCCTCCTGCCCAAGTTGCTTCCACTGGCTCAACTACCATGCGAGGTCGAGGTCGGCGTCGCTCACTAAGTCCATCCCAGAATCTATCTCAGAAAAATTCCTTGCCGGGTGAGGAGAAACATGCAAATCGGAAATCCCCCGGACGCAAATATCAAAAGATCCTCCAGCTAGCTGATTCCAACAAAAGACGGAGTCAGAGCCCATCCAGATCGAGGAGTGTGGGGGATAACGAGGGGACGCCGAAGCCTAGGAGGAGACAGCGCACCCGAACTCGGAGCCGCAGTCATGGAGCTGAGAGAGATGCTGGGAGTGGCAAGAAGGATTCGAGGACGGGCGGGAAGGATTAGAGGGATGGATTAGAGGGATGGATTAATAGGATAAAGCATGAAGTCAAAATTGCTGAGCAGGCGTCTGGGTTGCGATTTGGGCGTTTCGGGCTTGAGGGTGGTTAAGGGAGAGGGCTATTGTTTGACTTGAATATGTACTATTCACCTTACAATTGATACTTAACGTTGCTTTACTTCACTTCGTAATTGTTCCATTGGGGTTTGGGGCAATCAGAGAGCGGATCCTTTCCATGTGTTATATGGATGGAGACCCACGTCATGTCAATTTCAGGGCACTACAGAACAATCATCTTAGCGTAAGATGGAATCAAACAATCTAAATATAACCTCGAGCATTAAAAATCACCACATCAAATGATATCTTGTAACACCGGCAATACCAAATTGTAGCTTGGAATGGAACACTCCAATATTTCCTTAAGCACAAACATTCTCCAAATGTGAATATCTATTGAGGCAACACATAAAAACTGATAGAGTTTAAGCTAGAATTGAACAATCTAAATGTTATATTGATTAATCTGCTAGACCTGAATAATAGTGGCAAAATACAAGAGTCACCAAATCTCATGGGCTAGACTTAAACAAACTAAATACCTCTTCACTCCTTATTTGGCGAATGGACAACAAGATTCTTTGCCCATATGGCATGACAAATTGTTTGAAAATGTTGAAAACATCCAAATAGCTCTACCAAGGTGTAGAGTGTACTATGATCTGCCCTTCTTAATGAAAAGGGGGTCACTCGCTTAGCAATCAAGAAATCCAAAAAGACCTCCAAGCCCAATAGGCTTAGAAATATTGTCAACCCCCCCCCCCCAGTATTTATTCTGGAAATAGAGCTATCCAATTGTGAGAGCTTGCAATTGATGGCCAAAAGAATTGTATTATATTTGCGTAGACAATTCTTGTGACAAGGTTTTCTCTTCCAAGGCGAAATTTGTACCAACCTATCTCGTCAGCTAAATCCGTTCCTTATCTCGACCATTTTGGTGGAAGTCTTGTTGGTGAGATACCGCCTATGATCAGTAGAGTGGTTAGAATGTCCATACGGAATAGAAAGAGGGTAGGGTTTGACAACCATTAGCACATCGCGCAAGGTAATTAATTATAGCTGCAGCAGGTCCCGATGAATAGGTGTGTTTATGTCACCTTGCGATTAACTGATGATAGGAAGGAATCATGCCAAGGGGATGAGGCTCCACATTTCAATCTGATTAGGAAAATAAATCCGTAGCAAATCTCTGAAAAGGCTCTCTAGCTTTATTGATTATGCAAAATAAGATCGCGAGGTTGAGCCAAATCTTGAGTACGCATGTGTCAGAACAAACCGAGGTTGATCTGGAGGCTCAACAAATATAAAAATAGAATTGAGTCGGGGTTGGATTGAACCGAAGGCGTGGTCCCAAGAAGTCTATAATCCCTGCATTGATTCCCTGGGGGGATTTTATGCATTAGAGAATGGCTTTTTGTCACTGTGCACAGACACAAGACTCGAAGTTTCAGAGCTTATGCAATTCCCAAAAACCTCGCCGACCTCGCCAATAGTTGCTGAATACCTCTCTTGATACCGGGTGAAGATGCTGTTGAGCTGCTTTCTCTTATGGCGACATCGAAGAACCAGGGAGGTAGAAAGAAAGTGAAACATATTGATAAAGAAAAGTTACACCGCAACGGAGTGTAACGGCAAATGCTTCGTGGGGTCGCTTGGCAAAATCTCATTTGATTGACTGACTCTGATTTCATGGCGCAGGATATCCGGCGGGATGTACTGTACGAACGGGTTGGGTTGGGAAGCCCCTGGACTTGACAGCGGGAAAGGACCCCGGACTACCTTTCCTGTATTAGCTCATCAAGGACTCTTTCTTTTTTACCCTCTATTAAATTGGAAATGGGTATACTGTATGAAAGTGGGGACTTATGTTGGGAGATAAGATCTCCGCAGGGCACCCACATGGTTACTGGGCTCGGAAACGAAGTATTCATATAAGTACCAAATATAGAAACAATAATTCGAGGACTAAGGTACCATGTAGCGATAGATTCCTGCTAATTGTGCCAGAATATAATCTCCGATGTGAGGGTATTGATCGAAAGCAGTGGCCAAAGTGCGAGGACAAACCTTACGGATGAACCCGTCGGGCTACGATGGCGTTTCATGCGAAGCAGTTCCTGAATTCCCGGGGTAGCTCGACAGACTTGATCCTTGATCAGACTGGTAGGAGAAAGCACAGACGGCAGTGATGGATGTGATAAAGGGCTTCTCAATCGCATCTCCAATACTTTGAAGTAACTCGCTGAAGAATTGCCACGCCATGCAAGCCGTCACCACCACCGGCGTCACCGTCAGGAGGACTGAAGCTTGAGGCTTGATTGAGCGAAACAAAAAGCAATTAACGAAAACTGGTGCGCCGCCAGCTGACAGAAATAGATCAACGATCCAATAGATCAGAAAAACTGTACAACCGAAGGAGACGCCTCTGCCCCCCCAAATTTTCGATTCCAGCACGTCGGTACCAGCTGTGTTGTTGTGCGACCACTGGACGTTCGGCCTTGAGAACGCCTCATATCTCTTTCGAGCGCGGATCCCAACGCCCACGTCGATCAGCCATCAATTAGTGCTCGCATCCGCGCAATCTTATTCGTGGAGCATTTCGAGTTTCAACATTAGGAAGCTGATGACAGGGGGCGTTGATTTGCAACATCTCCAATAACCTTCATCAAGTCATAATCAATGTATGTTGACAATTTCTTTATTGTGTCTCAATATTCAGCGGACATTGAACGAGCTTTTTGGGTCGTGGTTTTGTGTCTAGTGGGGGGCGTTGCAAAGTACTACTGGCTGTACCGCGCGTACTGGCTGTACCGTGTTCCCTATGCCGGAGCTCGATAGTTGCAACGATTGGCGCATCCCACTATTTTCTTAGAGGTTAGACAATGAGTTAGTTGATCAGTGATTAATGTACCCATGGCTGGCCTATTCAAGCCAGCATCTGTTCTAAACTGTTCCCACCTGGGAGCAAGGAATGCTGAAGTGGGCAACGACATCGCTACCTACTGGGTACCTACTGGATACCTACCCATGATCCATCCCCCTTTGAATCGCATAATTCCTCCGGCTCTGCCCAGTCTAGTCAGATATTGAGGCTCTCCACCATCACGGTAGCAGGTGCCCAGGGCACCGATTCTCGATATTCTGCTCAGTCCAGCTGAAAGTGCGCCCATATTCTCGTTTGGACCTAGGTGTGCCGCAGGTCAAAACGTGAATAGTGGTGGTATTCTTGTCTTGAACCCTTGGATATTCTAGCGTTTGATTTGGTGATAACGGGACTGATCAATCCATTAGCATCTGCCACATTTGGCTGCCACATGTCGTTCGATTGCTCTAAGCCCTAGCCTGGTCGCTCCATGCTTCTAGGGCAACTGAGAACCCTTTTCATCCCCAACCGGCCTTGTTCTGGCGCAGAACCAAACGCTAAATCCCGCCCTTTCAGTGCGCCTGGACGTCTACTTCCGTGTAATATGCACCCTATTGTGACATCGATCACTCTAACGGTCGGCTTGACATTAATTCTCCGTTAATCACTTTAACGGCAATTCATCCTCCCCGCTGCAGATCTTTATTAGGCCAGCCTCCTAGAACAGCAAAGATTAAGGATAAAACATACTCTCTCATAAAATGACATGATCATTCGTCTTTTATAGCTTTCTTCGAGTACTTCCTACCTGGTCCCTAACCTACTGCCGATTCATTTCAGGACAATTCGGGCCGTTCCACCGGACACCGTTCTGGACTCCCCGGCTCTCATAGCAACAGCAGAGGGAACAGATCCTATAAATCTCATGCGGAGCAAGGGAGTTATGAAGGATCCTCCTTGTAATCTGTAATCGACGAGAGTGAACAAATATCCTTCATCTCCACTAAAAATATGGGAAATTCTAGTCACCACGCAGAGCAGGCCCAAAGTCGAAATCTAGACAAGAAGAAGGCCAAGGAAGATGCTGATCCAGGACTCAAAAAGCCTGGATCGAAAGCGCAGGGACGAAAAAGGACGAAGACTGGATGTCTAAGTGAGACCTCATCCCTCTATCGATGGTTCGAATTATAGAAGTCAGACTGATCCCCATAAACAGCCTGCCGTAAAAGACGGATCAAGTGTGGCGAGGAGAAGCCAACTTGCCAGAATTGTGCAAAGTCTAAACGCCAGTGCGAAGGCTATAATCAACGGGTCGTATTCAAGGATCCGCTTAATGCATATAGAGGTCCGGCGGTGTCGTCGCAGGTTTCTTTTACTGAACCTGTCTCGACCATCCGTTATAGCGACCCTGTTCAACAACCATTGCCTGTAGCAGGACCTCTCCCAATTGCTCCAAAGCCGCAGGGGAGCTTGGTAGTCACTCAAGACAACATTCCTTTGGCAACATTGCCTGCGGTGACGACTCCAGGGGCCGAGAGAAGGGTATATGGATTCAATACCAGCACAGACTATCCTCCATCATCAGGTGTTGATCAGCATGCGAAGACTACTCTTTCATTCGACAAAAACGGTGATAGCGTGGATCACTCCTATATTCCAGAGCCGAGGATCAGAAAATCTCCCCAAGATCTAGCAGCTCATTACGATTTTGACGCTCTGGAGAGCATCAAACAGGAATCTAGAGACGACCCTTCCGGAAGTCCCGCGATCATCAGTCCTTTGGAGTGGTCTGCTGGTCCAAGCAGTGCGTCTCTGTCATCTCAAGAGCTCTTCTATGATTCTAACAGTCGATTCCCAGCGTCTTCCCCGTTTTATCATCCGTATTCGAGTTCCTCAAATTGGCAACCGTTATCACATTCCCAACCTTCAGTCACAGGTCCACACTCAACACGATCACCTACTAGTGCAACGACTCAATCGTCACCAAATACACTGTTTCTCAAGCGGGAGAGATTGCCAGACGCGCATGAGATGTCCGCTCAGACCCGACAAGCTCAGTTTCAACCACAGCCTTCTAGGGATTATCGTCGGAATTGGGACCAACAAACACTCAATACGTTTACGCACAGTCCGATTGAGGATGACGATGACCCTTTTGACGTGTCGGATAACGATGACAGCGAGAACGAGCATCGGGATGTAGAACAACAAGGCGACGTCCAAGAAGTTCACCTTAGGAACAACGACCTTGGTGTTTTAGTAGCACTCCAAGCCAGGCAGGATACGCAAGGCCTCAGCCTACGTTCCTTCACATCCTTCATCGACCGGCCGGACATGCTATCGACATATATCCCATCGCCTCAATCGTCTCCTTTACGCGATAGCATGACCGCAAGAGTCTTCTACCACTTCATCAACGTGACAGGTCCAAGCATGTCGATGTTTGAAAGGCATCCAGCAAATCCATCCTTGATCTTTCAAGGACACCCAGTGCCACGGTCTCAGCAACATATTTGGACTTGTAAGTCTCGCTCTGTCAAATATCAGCTGTCCACATTGTTTCAACTTTTTGGAAAAGAATTTCTTCTGTCTCTTATCAAAACTCGAGGTGGGCGAGGGCATCCCAATGCCCTGATCAAACTGAGACATTAGGCGATTGTGATCTATGACAAACCTTTCATACTTGAAAAATTCACCTACCTATCTTATGTCTATTCCACAACAAACAATAGATATGTTCCTCTCAATGTTTCAAACAAATTCAGACACCGAGCAAAGAGATGAGAGCAACATAACTGACTTTGAACAGACACATTTCCGACATTAGCACTTCAAAATCAGGGGCTTCTGCATGCGATGCTCGCTCTAGCAAGTCTACACATCGCAAAGCTTCAAAATGGACCTATCACTGCGTCGTTGAAGCATTATGCATTCGGGCTTCGAAGAGTAGCAAAAAGTGTCAGCCTTCCCACTCGACGAGGACAACCTGCGACATTGGCTGCTGCAATGCTACTTGCCTTCTATGAGTGTTGGTCCGCGGAGCACCAGAAATGGAGCAATCATTTACTCGGCGCGAGGATGTTGGTGAAAGAGATCGACTTTGTAGGCATGACGAGGCAGATAAAGTCTATAAAAGCACAGCAACGGCGCGAAGAGCAAGCAAGAGATTACCATCTCGGGCAAAATCAACAAGATCCTCGTGCTGCATTCAATAGCAGGACTAGCTATCAAAGGCTTGCCGAGGACGTTGACGAAAACATCGTGGCTATGTTGATGGGTAAGAAACCGCGTTATGACGAGTATGGTCGAATCCTGGACGATGATCTTCCAGATAATGGACGTCCTAAAGCTTATACACAAAGGGACTTTGAAATCTATGAGACTCAGCGCGATCTCTTCTGGTGGTATTGTAAACAGGACACATATCAAAGCATTCTTGGGGGTGGCAAGCTTTTTATGGATTATGATCGATGGAGTCACTGCCCTCCCAGAGCTCCTCTCGGTCGCCTCAATGCCACATATGGGACATTCGATCATCTCATTCTATTAATGGGCCGACTTGCGGATTTCACGTCCAAGGATATCAAGAGAAAAAGGCTAGCGCTGAAAGCGAACGGTGTTTGGCGACCCCCTATAACTCCAACCACGTCTTCCCAAATGTCGGGGAAGTCAGCAGTCCAAGGACCCCAACAAAATCCTACCGCGGTTCCTTCATCTCAAATCCCTGCGTTTAGTGGTATGGTACCGGGCGTCATCGAAGCCAAGCTTCCAATGGGATTCGAACCCTCGAGAGACCAATCTCCTCAAAGCACTCGTAGCGACGAAATGGACCTCGATGCGATGAGAGTCGAGGCAGAAGAGGAGTGGCAAGAAATACGCCATGCATTCAGCGTTCTTGAAGACCATTTTGGTGACGATTTCCAAGCATTAGGACCTGAGTTTTCTGCTCCGATTCAGACCCCCTTTGGTACTGCACTTCAGTATCGAACGTACGGAATCGCAGGTATCTGGATGAACTACTATATGGCTCTGATTGCTTGCCATCGTGCCCACCCGTCCATGCCCCCAGCGGCAATGATGGCTGCTTCAATCACTGCCCAACAGACAGCTTTTTTTGCTAACGAAATTGGACGCATCTCAGCAGGTATCTCGCCTGATTGTAGTATGACGACTCAAGTAAGCCCAGGGGTTGGCGCGGCTCTTATAGAATCTTCAACTTGCCTTTTCGTAGCTGGAGTTCAGGTAAGATGGATTATATTTTGCCAGCGAATATTACTGATACTCAAATTCGCAGTATCAAAATGCTGCACAGCGCAAATGGACGGTAGATAGATTGCGGGATGTTGCTCGCCTAACAGGCTGGCAAACGGCCCTGGCCATTGTCACAGGCTGCGAAACATCATGGGTAAAAGTTGGCGAGGTGGGAAAAGGACCACCCTATACTAGAACAAGCGAAGAACGGGTGGTTCCAGATATATGGCACAATGCGAGGAGACTCGACAGAGCCTTGATGGGAGTGAATGATGATGAGAGACTGGTGATAGCAAGGTCTGACAGAGTTCACTACGCTTTAGGTGTTTTGGGTGTTGAGGAAGACTTTGAAAACTTGGACTTGGATAATGATGAACAGCCCGAATGATCAGTGATCCAACGGTCATCATATTGGGAATTGCTTCGGTTTGGGCCGACGATGCTGTGTATTTACACGGGCCAATGAAAACGTACAATAATTCTAAATGCCAAAATTTTAAGCCTCGGTCACTTAGAATGAATTTACGTTGATACTGCTGGCCATTCATGCTGTATATTTTGGGGATCTAATAGGGTCTCTCTCTCTCTCTCTCTCTCAATTGGCTGGTAATCTCTCTACAACTGCTGCCATCTCCTCGTCTGTGTAGATC
>Ga0182030_10009422_pt1 | contig 19988 bp, 18 predicted proteins | sample 812S3MmetaG_FD_121299 | JGI IMG/M metagenome (GOLD analysis project Ga0182030, IMG submission 121299) | Permafrost microbial communities from Stordalen Mire, Sweden - 812S3M metaG (Illumina Assembly) | ecosystem: Environmental > Terrestrial > Soil > Wetlands > Permafrost | place: Sweden... | reverse complement strand
TTTTTCATAACCCTTCCACCTTACGGCTTCCAGGTCATGCTTACCTGCATGTAACGAACTTCATCGTTACCTGCTGTTGCTTTTATTTTTTCCCAATCTTTCAAAGAACTTTAAAACCCTAAATCCCTAAAAGGAATTCCCCATCTTACCGGGGTACGGTTTTTGTTGCTGATGCTACGGACTTGAACCACTCCTAAGGCCTTTAACCTTACATCTTTACTGTTACTATTTTAAGAATTTTCTGTTACTTTTTCTTTACCCCTTTCTTTCTAACGGAGTGCGAAGGTAAGGACTTGTTATCGAACCGCAAAATTGTTTTCTAAATTACTTCAAAAAACTTTTCGCCAATTCCCAGATCCCGCTCTCCACAACCTTTTTAAAAGAACTTTTACTTCCAAAACCACTCCCGGACAACAGCCCCATTTTTTTCTTTTTGGGAGCGCAAAGATAGAGAAGGTTTGCAGACTGCCAAATACATTTTGACTTATTTTTGAACCTCAGTTGAATTTTAACAATTCCGGTCCATACAGGTAGGGCCTGCAAAGATAGCTCAGTAAACCATTCCAACAAAAGAATTCTTACTCCGGGACAGCAATAACGCTATTTCTCCGCAGTAAGAGCATATAGCAATGGGAGCTTGCCTTCCAACCCTTTGACCTGGAATTTGCCCGGCTCCACTTCCACCATGTTTTTAAAAAAATTGTAGGGTGAGAAATCAAATTCTTCAAAAGATCGTAGCGTTAGTCCCGCATTTATAAGACTTTGCAGCACCTCTGAAAGATCGTGGTTCCAGCCTATTTCCTGTTTATTGATCTGCACAGAATGGTCTGCATAGGTAGTCTCCGCAACATCTATCATCGCTTCTTTATTAAAGCATGAATAGTCAACTTTGAGCTGAACATCCACACCACTGGGTGAAACTCAACAAAAACAAATTTGCCACCGGGTTTTAAATACCTGGCTACTATCTGCGCCCACCGCTGCATATCGGGCAACCAGCCAATGGTGCCGTAAGAAGCAAATACCATGTCAAATTGCTTTTCCAAGCTGTCTTGAAGCGAATAAATATCGCAGCAAATGAATTCGGCATCGAGCGCTAACTGGTCGTTCAACGCGCGGGCTTTCTTTATTGCTTCTGCTGAAAAATCCACGCCAGTTGCTTTTGCGCCAAGCCTTGCCAATGAAAGCGTATCCTGACCGAAATGGCATTGCAGGTGCAGCACTTCTTTACCCGCGACATTTCCTAATAACTGCAATTCGATATCATTCAATGATGACTTTCCTTTCAGAAAGCTGCCATCATGCATATTATAGAAGGCAGAGCTTATGTGATGCTTTGTTTTTTCATCCCACAATGCTTTGTTGATTTCAATGTAATTGAGCCCATCATTCATACGTAAAATAATTTGCAGCAAAGGCATTTTTCTAATGCTCAAAAATATACATGACTATAGTGTATTTATTCAGGTCTTTACTGTAGATGGTTTCCAGGGTTATGTGAGCCGGCGGCAAAACAGGTTTGGCTTTGTCTTTCACATCTGGTTTTACTTCTTCCTTTTCATCCGGCATAAAAACAATTTTTTTGTAGTCGCTTAGCCCGGGATATAGATTATCGTTCTGCGCCATAGTGTAACCCTGCGGTTTCAAGCAATCGCTCAACAGGGTTTTGTATTTATCATACACCGACTTTAGGTCATCTTTATTTTGGGTTTGCAGCACGGCACCTTCATAAAACAAACCCATGGCATAGACAAAACGGGAGCCAACAGTACCCGGCAAGGTAACCCCGCTTGCCCATAACGTGGCGTTTGCATTAGCTTCTATAAGTTTGCCCCTGATATTTCGGAATTTGTTTGGTGCATCCCTGACAATAGTGGTTATGGCGTTACAGAAATCGTCCTGCTGGCTATAGCACTTAGTCATACAAAGGCAGGAAACAAAGACAATAAGGATCGTTTTTTTAGCAAACATGGCGCTAAAATAAGAGAATTTTCGCCTCAGCGGCAGTTTACTGAAGCAGCTTCAGCGTTGCTTTCGCCTCGGGTTGCCCAGTTTGTCAACCAATCGTTAAATTTTATTAACCGATGTATAACATATTGCAAACCGAAAATTGAGCCTTATATTTGCATCTATACAGCATTGAATTATTAACTGACAATTAAAACAAGATAATGAAGAAAGCGATCGTGTGTGTATGTACTTATCTTATTGTGGCCCTTTCCTTTAATAAAACTGTATCTGCGGATGAATCCGGCCCATTGTACAGCAATGCAAGAATTGAAAATTACATTTCCAGTCTTTATCATCAGATAGACTTCAGCCATGTCAAACCGCTGTCCTATGATGTGTTTGAAAAGGCTTACCGTGGCTATCTTAACCTGCGCAATTCCGGCAAGCTGAGTGCAGATAAAGAAATCATTTCTGTTTGCGACTTTACTCTTTCTTCAACCGAAAACAGGTTATGGATTATAGACCTTGCCCAAAAGAAAGTGATATTTAATACTTATGTGGCGCACGGACAGGGGTCAGGTGAAGAATATGCCGTTAATTTTTCTAACAGCAACAACTCCCACAAGAGCAGCCTGGGCTTTTATGTCACCGGCGATACTTACGAGGGGGAACACGGCACATCACTGCACCTCTCAGGCATGGACCAGGGCTTTAACGATGCCGCCTACGACCGCGATATAGTGGTGCATGGCGCTGAGTATGTCTGTAATAAATTCGTGAATGACAACCAGCGTTTAGGCCGTAGCTGGGGTTGTCCAGCAGTTCCATCAAAACTGTCATTACCTATTATCAATACCATCAAGGACGGCACTTGCCTGTTCATCTACTATCCCGAAAGCAAATACCTTAAAACATCTTACTGGCTGAACAGGAAAGTAGCCCTGCCCGATAACAATGTTTACGCGAGCATGGCCCAGCCAGAATCCTGCGAGCCAAAGACGAGGATTATAGAATACATCTCTAACGGCAAAACGGACAGTGTCAAGACTATCCCAGTAGCCCGGTAATTTTCCTCAGGCAAACTCAACAGCAAACGGCAAAAAACCGCGATTGGGCATTTCTATAAGGGCCCTGTTATTTACTATTATTTTTTAACAATTTATCGTTGTCCAAATGCTGTTCGCATTTATAATAATCATAACTTTGCGAACATTTTAACAAAAAATATTTATGAGCACAATGACTCGTTCACAAATTGACTTTAAACTGCCTTACAAAGTGAAGGATATTAGCCTTGCTGCTTGGGGTCGTAAAGAAATAAGGCTGGCTGAGGCTGAGATGCCCGGTCTGATGGCCATACGCCGGGAATATGCCGGTAAAAACCCACTGAGCGGCGCGCGCATAGCAGGCTGCCTGCACATGACCATTCAAACGGCTGTACTGATAGAAACACTGGTAGAGCTGGGTGCCGAAGTACGCTGGAGCTCGTGCAATATCTTCTCCACGCAAGACCACGCCGCAGCAGCTATTGCAGCCGCTGGCATAGGCGTATTCGCATGGAAAGGCCAAAGCCTGCAGGATGCAGACTGGTGCATAGAGCAAACCTTATTCTTTGGCAGCGAAGACCGTCCGCTGAACATGATACTTGACGATGGCGGCGACCTTACTAACATAGTATTGGATAATTATACCGAACTGGTACAGCACATAAAAGGCCTGAGCGAAGAAACAACTACCGGTGTGCATCGCCTTTATGAAAGAATGCAGAAAGGCACATTGCCAATGCCTGCCATCAACGTAAACGACTCCGTTACTAAATCTAAATTTGACAATAAATACGGTTGTAAAGAAAGCCTGGTAGATGCTATTCGTCGCGCTACAGATGTGATGATGGCCGGTAAAGTAGCCGTGGTAGGCGGTTACGGGGACGTAGGCAAGGGCTCTGCAGAATCATTGCGTGGTGCCGGTGCGCGTGTTATTGTTACAGAAATAGACCCTATATGTGCGCTGCAGGCCGCGATGGATGGCTTTGAAGTAAAGCGTATGATAGATGCAGTGAAAGAAGCCGATATCATCGTGACTGCATCCGGCTGCCGCGACCTGATCACGGAAAAACATTTCCGTGAAATGAAGGATAAAGCGATCGTATGCAACATTGGCCACTTCGACATAGAAATAGATATGGCATGGCTCAACAGCACTTATGGCAGCACCAAGGATACTATAAAACCACAGGTGGACCTTTATAACATTGATGGCAAGGAAGTGATAGTACTTGCTGAAGGCCGCCTCGTGAACCTGGGCTGCGCTACGGGCCATCCCAGTTTTGTGATGAGCAACTCATTCAGCAACCAGACCCTGGCCCAGATAGAGCTATGGAACCACAACGACCGTTACGAGAACAAAGTATATGTACTGCCGAAGCACCTGGACGAAAAAGTAGCCCGCCTGCATCTTGCAAAAGTAGGTGTGCAACTCGAAGAGCTTACTACTGCACAAGCTGATTACCTGGGCCTACCCAAAGAAGGACCTTATAAGGCTGATCATTACCGTTATTAATAAGCTTCCACTCAAGCGGTGACATGTTCACTCAAATTTTACAGGGCCTGCATTTTGCGGGCCCTTTTTTATGTGCACTATTCTTGTTTATCGCTGTTTTTTCTTGTTTCAGCAGCCCTTCATACCGTACGGTAATAAATGAATTGACTGAGGTATTTACAGGTAGTATTTTTAGTTAAGTGATGATGACAAGATAATTGCTGTTATCTGATTTCACCGTCACATTTTCAGTTAAGAATCTTTAATCTTGTTTCTTTTAAAATAGCGGCAAATGATAAAGAGCATTATTAATACCGATAAACAAGTACCCTACAATGTGATACGCGCACTGCGGTACTATTCATTATTTAAGTATCCCCTGAAGGCAGAAGAAATATATGGCAATTTGCCTGTAGCCTGCTCATTATCCTCGTTACTGGTTGCATTGGAATATCTTGAAGAAATGAAACAAATCTTCAAATACGAAGGGTACTATTGCCTTGATCCTGAAGTGGAAGCATGGGTGCATCGAAGAAAAAATGCGAACTTGTTAGCAGATAAGAAAAAGATACTTGCAGTAAAAGTTGGCAAATTTATCAGCAAATTTCCTTTCGTCCGGTTTATTGGCATATCAGGTTCATTGTCAAAAGGATATGCTGATCGGAAGAGTGATTTTGATTATTTTATAGTCACTGATAAGAACAGATTGTGGATATGCAGGACGCTATTGCATTTGTTTAAAAAGATCACGTTTCTTGCACGCCAACAGCATAAATTCTGTATGAACTATTTTATTGACACACATAACCTGAAAATAGAAGAACAAAATCTTTTTACAGCGGTTGAGCTTTCCAGTCTCATTCCTGTTGCCGGTTATGAAACTTATATCCAATTAGAAAAAGCCAACGATTGGGTTAGTAAGTACCTGCCAAATGGCTACATCGGCTTTAATACCGGCATTGACACCATTGACAATGGTAAGAGCTACATAAAAAACTTATGTGAATTTGCATTGAACAGGCTACACCCAGAACCATTAAATCATAAATTAATGAAACTGACCGATATAAAATGGCGGAAAAAATGGGAGAAGAAGAATTATCCGATGGAAGATTATGATCTCGCGTTTAAAACCACTTTGCATGTTTCTAAAAATCACCATCTTAATCACCAGAAAAAAGTATTAAAGGCGATTTCGAAATTCAAAGACTGAATAAACCGTTAACCGGCAATGCCTGAAGGCGCAAAGGCGACAGTTTTAAATGCAGTTCTTACTTCGCGAATGAAATAAGCTAACTATAAGAACAAAATTGAACCAGATAATAAAATACATAGGAGGTAAAACATTCCAGCCATTGCTTGTCAGGCATCTCTCAAAAACAAGAGTATATTCAAAAAATGGCATTAGACTTGATATTCCACCACAAGTGTTCCACCCCGGCTTTTTCTTTAGCACAAAAATATTGCTCAGGTACGTTGAAGGAATGAACCTCCGTAACCATTCCTTTTTGGAATTAGGCGCCGGAAGCGGGCTGATAGCATTTTCGGCTGCAAAGAAAGGGGCTGTAGTTACTGCGACAGATATTAATAACGCGGCTGTAAACTATTTAGAGAAAAACAGCAAAGCCAACAATATTCCCCTGAAAATTATTTTGTCTGATTTATTTAAGAATATACGGCATCAGCTATTCGATATTATTGCGGTTAATCCTCCTTATTATAAAAAACAGCCAGTTACAGATGCTGATCATGCCTGGTATTGCGGAGTGGAGGGTGAATACTTCACGCGTTTATTCTCTGATCTGAGAAACTACATACATAAAAATTCGGAGGTGATTATGGTGCTTTCAGATGAGTGCGATATAGTAATGATCATGGGCATCGCTAATAATTTCAGTTTTGAAATGGAATTAGTTCTGGCAAAAAGTTTTATGACTGAGCAGTTGTTTATTTATAAAATTGCTAATACCCCTATTTATTGAATAATAATAAAAGAAACTAATGAAGCGGATTTTCCTGAATACTCTGAATATACTTAACAATAAAGAGCGGAGAAGGCTTACCGTTCTTATTGTGTTTAGTGTGTTTATAAGTATTACGGACATCGCATCTTTAGCATTATTGGTTTTGCTCATCAGCTTTTATACTCAAGGCGCCGGCCACTTCAGCATTGCATCAAATTTTCAGTGGTTTTTCAATAACGATTCGCTGGTACCTATTTCAGTCTTTCTTGTTCTTTTCATGCTGAAGAGCCTGTTAGGTTACCTGATAGTTGCTGCCCAGTATCGGTATGTTTCGAGGGTTGCGTCCAGAATTTCCGGTCACGAACTATCAAATTGTTTGGAAGGAGGTTACTCTGACTATGTAACTGTTGATTCATCGGTTTATATTAGAAAAACACTTCACCACCCTATAGATTTTTGCCTTTATGTATTAATTGGTTTCCAGCAAATAATCACGGAGGGAATACTTTCATTTTTAACAGTAGTAGTAGTACTTATATTCAACGCAAGGCTATTTTTGCTGTTGGGATTGATATTACTACCGCCCATTGTTTTACTTGCGTATTTTACAAAAAGAAAACTAAGAGAGGCCAGAGCCAACGCAAACATAAGCAGCGAAAAATCTCTCCAGTATTTGCAAGAAGCATTGTCGGGCTATGTAGAGAGCAATATTTACAATAAAAACCAGTTCTTTCTCGACCGCTTTTCCCTTTACCAGCAAAAAATGATTAATTACCTTGCTGACATACAGACTACACAAAGCGCTCCATCAAGGCTTGTTGAAGTGTTCGCAGTCCTTGGTTTATTTATATTGGTTTTAGCGAACAAGTTTTCCGGTAATTCGGGATCAGTTGAAATCATAGACATTTGTGCGCTTATGGCTGCAGCTTATAAGATAATACCCGGCATTGTCAGAATATCGAATATTACTGGACAGATAAAAACTCATGAATATGCCGTTAACGACCTCATTCAAAATAAATACGTAAAAAAAGAAGCGATCAGTACCCCACTAGCAACCATTGACTCTATTATGTACAGGAATGTGAGCTTTAACCATCAGCAACATATTATTCTAAACGGTTTTGATTTCGAGATTGGCAAGGGAGATTTTATTGGCATAACGGGAGCATCAGGTAGCGGGAAAACTACGTTTATCCATTTACTACTCGGATTTTTATCGCAAAAAGGTGGAAGTATTGCGTTTAACGGAATTATTACTACTCCATATGAAAGACAACACTACTGGCAACATATTGCCTATACGCAGCAACGGCCATTCCTGATCCATGATACCATTATTTCCAATATCATACTGGACGATGAAGAGAGGAACGAAAAAAGGCTAACTGAAATAATACAAGCCGTAGGCCTTAATGGATTAATTGACCAATACCCGGAAGGATTACATAAAATAATCACTGAAAACGGAAAAAATATAAGCGGCGGACAGCGGCAGCGAATAACTATTGCCAGAGCCCTGTATAAAAATGCTGACCTGACTATTTTAGACGAGCCATTTAGTGAATTAGACGCTCAATCTGAGCAACACATATTAGCACATCTGAAAAGACAATCTGAAAACGGGAAAATGATCATAATGATTACACATAAAACGGGAAACATGCTATACTGCAATAAAACTTACCACATTGGCCGAGATTTAGATTCTATTATTTTGAAAGATTCACATCAGGAAAACCTAATCGCAAACTTCAAATAATCGAGATGGCAAAATCAATAGAAGTAGTATCGGCACTTTCTTACTACAATATTATTGCAGACAAATATAACAGCCTCATGACCGGTGAATCGGACCGACACGTACGCGAAGCTGTAAGTAAAGTATTTAAAAAAACCGTTCACCACGGTAATATTCTTGATTTTGGTGGCGGCACGGGCTTGGACTTGCCCTGGTTAATTGAGCATAAAATGTATAAAATATTTTTTCTGGAGCCTTCTGCTGGTATGCGTGCGGTGGCGGAAGAGAGCATTCCAGAAATGGAAAATGTGAACACGCTAATATTTGTGAAGGAAGCCACGGACATTAGCAAGTGGTCGGACAAGCAACTGCCCTTTAATGAACAAATGGAAGGCGTATTAGCTAATTTTGCTGTGCTAAACTGCATAAAAAATATTAGAGAGCTTTTTGATAAAATCGCATTGATTTGCAATAAGGGCTGTGTTGTTCTTGCAACTGTACTTGACTCGCGCAGATGGAAAATTATCAAGAGATACCCCATAAAAACAAAGCTCTCTGCAATATTTACAACTAATGCCGTCATATACAATCGTTACAATGGAACAGGACATGCCACCTATCTACATACCAAACAACAATTCAAAGAGGCAGCAGGAGCATACTTCACTTTCGATTCATACGAGCCAATAGGATCATCCAATTTCGCATTACTGAAACTAAGAAAAAAATGAGAACTTTACCTGCGCAATTATTATCAGGCGGCAAAAATTACCTCCATCTCAGCATATTAATCTGCTGTTTGTAAGACGCAATCTTGCATAACATCGCAGCCCCATAATTTCCGAGCATTGCATTTTTCTTAGCGTTTACTTCATTTACTACCCAACTCACGGCATAATCATAATAACGGCGTGGAAAAGTACGGGCAAAATCTATCTCCCTGTCGGTAGCGCTTTCCCATGGAAAATGTGTTAGAAAATCTTTTTCCATCTCGGCATATAAGGGTGTACCCTTTATTGGGTAGGTAACCGTTATCGTAAATTCATCGGGCAACGATAATTTCAGATGATTGATGGTTTCAACAATATCCTTTTCAGTTTCTCCGGGATAGCCCAGCATGATAAAGGTACCTGCTTTTATGCCGTGCCTCTTTACAAGTTGTATCATATCCCGGGTTTGCTGCACGTCAACCCGTCTGTCCATAGCATCAATAATTTTCTGAGAGCCGCTTTCCGCGCCTATCCACACACGGAAGCAGCCACTCTTCTTCAGCAATTTAATTACATCTTCATTAAGCCTGTCGGCGCGGGAGATGCATTCATACTGAATAGTTACTTTGCGCAAATCCACTTCTGCAGCAAATTGCTCCAGCCATTTATGGCTGATGGTAAAGACATCGTCCACAAACCAAATATAGTCGAAGGAATACTCCTTCTGCAACGATATAATTTCGTCAACGACCAGCGATGGCTTTCTGCGGCGATATGTTTGTCCGTAAACCGCCCGGCTGCACCATTTGCAGGTATATGGGCAGCCCCGCATTGTACTTACATTAATAGCATTATATCCATGCCGCTCTTTCCATGCCTGCAAATAAAGATTCAAATCTATTTTTTTCCTGTTAGGGAAAGGCCGCGTATCTATTTCCTTATTTAGTGATCTTGACGCGGTAGTAATAAATTCCTGTTGTTCGTTTTTAAAGGCGATCCCCTCTACCTCTTTATAGCTTTTGTTTTGCTCTATGCATGCAACCAGTTCGAGCATAGTCGCTTCGCCCTCACCGAAAACAATAATGTCTGCTCCGAACATTAAAAAATTTTGCGCGTGGTTCTTCACTTCTGGGCCACCCAAGACTATTTTTATTTTTTTCAGAGACTCGTCATTTTTTATTAACCTGATTATATTAAGTACATTCAGCTTAGTCATTAAATTTGTGTAGATCGCAATGATGGCTGGCTTATAATTCCGTATCTTCTCTATAAGTGAATTAAAATCACTAAATGTAGAATCAAAAATTTCATTATCGTAACCGTTAACCTCGAGGAACGCAGAAACGTATAAAATACCTAATGGTACATAAGGCCTCATGATAAGCGATTCCTTCTTATCCTCCTGTAGAAAATATCCGTGCGTAAATAGAATGTTCATCTGTAAATTCTTAGAAAGGGTTGGTTAGAGGGTTAAGATTGAGATAGCATACACATTTTACACAAGTACTGTCTTTGCTTACGTCGAGGTTTTTACGAAATTGTACGGCTTGTGAACTGTTAAGAATTTCATCTAATGAATTATCCTTGATGTTTCCAATTGTTTCATGAAAAAAACAGGGTCGTACAGCACCATCAGCCTCTATCACTGTTGATACCCAAGGGGCATTGCATTTTTTATAAGGAAATGGACTTAAACCATGTAACGCACTATAATAATCATAAATTTTCCTGATCTTGCCAGGAGCTTCTGCGATAAAGCCGGTTGCAAATTCAATCTTATAATTTTCTATCAGTTCATTAATAACATTATCCAATAATGGTAATTCTTTCAAGCTTAGCATAATCCCTTCCTGCCAAAAGGCATCCCAGGGAATATCCCGGTTAAATGCCTCACTTGTAACATCGGCAGGCAGAAAACTAATTTGGCTTAGGCCTATTTCTTTGGCCGTATCAATAATGTTCGGCCAAATCTTAAAGTTCAATCGGCAAATAACTGTTCGCGCGGATATCTTATAACCTGGCTTTATAGATTTAACGTATTGTATACCATCCTTCAATTTAGCGAACCCGCCGGGAATAGCCCTTATGGCATCGTGTGTGGTTTGATCGCCATCTAAGGACACAATAACAGTATCCACTAAATTAACCAGCGAGTCGGTGTTTTTTCTAAATAAAAGTCCTGTAGACAACAGGGCTATTCTTATACCTTCATTTTGCAGCAATTCGCACAGGCGAAAGAAGTTTGTGTTCAGTAAGGCTTCTCCTCCAGACATTACAACCTGCTTTGTACCAAATCGTTTCAGTGTTCCCAGTAATCCTTTAACATCATCTTCAGTAAGCTGTTTCAGATTACTATTGCCTTTCCAAATATCGCACATAACACAACGGCAGTTGCATGCGCTGTGTGGCATTAATATAACTATAGGCAACACGGATATCTTATCCGAATACAGGGTTTTATACCTTTGATAAGTGTGATATAGTGTTTGCCCGGGCATATTAAGTCAATTAAGGTATAGATATCCAGTAAAACGGATCGTGCTTTCTTAATAATTTATTTGTTATTGAAAATGGATTGAACATTATTTTGAAATTAAAGGGTTTCAGATCACTTAAAGCGTGATGAAAATAGAACGCCTCCATGCTGGGAAATCCTAATGACTGGTAGTAGGACTTCGTTCTTTCTTTTGCTGCTATAGTTTCACCGTCTCCATATAAAGGGGAGTCGAGGATATGAATCTCGCCTCCCTGTGTCAATAGGCCGAACGTTTTTTGTAGTATTTGCGATAAAGACGGAAAATATTGTACAGATGCTGCGAATACTATAATGTCAAATTTTTGATTCTCAAACATTCCGTCCCGAATGTCTCCATATTGAAAATACAAGTTCCTTTTGTGTTTAAAAACAATCGATCCCTGCTTCAATTCCATCGCGTTTATATCCACTCCGGTGACAGTTGTGTTTTCAACATCTGCCATTTTGGACGAAAGCCATCCATTACCACAACCTACTTCGAGAATGTTTATTGGCATTTTTGCTTTTTTGAGGTACGCAACCAGCCTGTTACATGATTTTTTTCTAAATTGCCATTCTGCATAGTGAGGGTGTTCATCTGAAATATCGGGAAGCGACGTGATTTGGTCGTTTGTATAATACCGTTGTTCCTTTTTCCTTACTTCGAGGTACTGCTGCTCGAAATCAGATACCTTGTAAGGTAGTGCTGGTATTCTGTTCCCTTTTTCAATAGTATTCATTCGCATGCCATTATGTTTAAATTTATTAGTCATCACATACCCTCAATTTCCGGCTGGCGATACTTCCACATTATTTGCAGCACTTTAAGCTCGTAGGGTTTCCAGTAGAAGCTGGTTTTATACCTTAATAAAGAAAAGGTGTGTATTAAATTGCGTTTTATTTTACTTATCCGAATATCAGTAGCCGTAGGATAATATGCATTTAGCACCGTCTCAAAATCCCTTATTTTATCAATCATTTCAGGAGTAAGCCATGGTGTGAGTGGATTTTTTCGCAGATCAAAATTTTCCCATTGAGGACTCATCCAGTCTTCCAGCCTCCGAGGAAATTGAAATCCTTTAGCCAATACCTGCTCATATAAATCGGAGCCCTCTGTGGGCACCGGACTGTAGGTATAAATTACTATCTCAGTCTTAGGGTTTATGTTCTTTATCTTTTTGATAAAATTTATTTCAAAGTCAATTTGTTTTTCTACTTTCTCGGCTGTTGAAGCGGGTGTGCCCAATACAAATGAATATTCGGGAATAATAGCGAATCTTCTCAGGCGTTTCGCAAATGCAACAATTTGTTCATTGCTTTGTGTACCACCTTTATCTAATTGTTTCAAAATCTCATTACTTCCGCTTTCAGCACCGAAGAAAATCATCATACACCCTGCGTCACCTAATAATTTAAGTGTGTCGTCTGAGAATTTAGCCATCGTATCAATCCTCGCCATCCCCCACCACTTCATTTTTTCAGGCTTAATCAATTTAGCAAATTCCACAGCTCTTTTTTCGGAAACAAAAAAATTATTGTCATGAAATTCTATCGCGTCCGCTCCCCATCTTTCTTTGATGTACTTTATATCCCTGTATACATTTTCAGCCGATTTGGCTTTCCAACGTGCTTCATAGGTAGGAACTACAGCACAAAAGGAGCAGGTGAAAGGGCACCCTATGCTGGAATGGTACGCAAGGGTTCTTTGTCCTAAATACGTCTTGCCAAGATAATTCCTTATTGGATAAAAACTGTTAAGTTTATCATACGGCAACACGGGGAGCGTGTCTTGCTCTATGAGGTCTTCTTTAATTGTTTTTAAAATAGAGTCGCCAGATTTGAAAATGAGATTTTTTATCAGCTCATAGGGCATATTATTCTCCAGGGCATCCAACAAATTTGGGAATGCGTGGTCTCCCGGCCCATTGATCACAAAATCTATATAACCTGAGTTAAGAATAACTTTATAATGGCTGGTAGGGAAATAGCCGCCCCAGATCATGACTATGCCTGGAAAATCTTCTTTTATTTGTTTTGAGAATGGAACCGCCTGTTTTACCTGAGGGCCACGCATAACCGTAATGCCAACATATTTGAACTCGCCTGTTCGCAAATAACCCGAGATTTTTTCAAAGGGATCTGATTCGCGATTGCCATCAACAATTACCCATTCATATTTACCTTCAATAGAAGCGGCAATATTCATAATGGCATTCGGTATACGGTGTTTTGACCGGGCACTTCGAGGATTAAATAATAATACCTTATTCATAGTGCAGATTATTTTTCAAGCGCATTTAATTTAAGCTTTGCAAGAAATACAGCAGGAACATAATAAAATAAAGAAGCAACTTTCCTAAGCGCTATCAGTGATAGGAAAGCAGGATTTTTTATTGCTCGCTTCACATACTCATACGATAAGTGCATCCTATGGTTTTTCTGCGTATACCTATGCAGTTGTTTATAAAATGCTGGTTGATATGTGTTCCTGAACATGAGCTTTAATTCATCAGAATCAGTCCAGTTTGCTTTCTTGTCAAGATCGGCTTTTACTTTTTCGTAGAAAATGGTGCCGGGCAACGGGTAAGAAACAGAAATACCAATGCTGTACGGCAACAGCTTATTTATCATGGCGATGGTTTTATGAATATCTTCTTTTGTTTCACCCGGATAACCAAACTGAATGAAGAACGATGGTTTAATATCATTTTTCTTTAGCAATAATGTTGCCGTCTTTATTTGTTCCGTTGTGATGCCTTTATCCATTGCATCCAATATCTGCTGAGAGCCGCTCTCGGCGCCAATCCACACATTTGCACAGCCTGCTCGCGCTAATGCTTTGATATTATCTTCCTGCAATAGTAAATCGGCACGGGACTGTATCTTAAAACTGAATTTTAAATTTTCGTCAGTTACCAGCCTTGCGAATTCATTTATCCAAGCAGGCTTTAGCCCGAAAATGTCATCGCAAAACCAAATATGATCAAAGTTGTATTTTTCTTTAAGAAACTTTAATTCAGTGACAACATTGTCCGGTGAGCGCGAATTATACCGGTTTCCATATATGGGTTTGGCGCACCAGTTACATCTAAAAGGACATCCCCTTGTGGTGCCAATATTCATCGAAAAATAGCCGCTGCTTTTGAGCCAGTACTGCCTGTAAACGCCTATATCCACAAGATCCCATGCTGGCATGGGGAGATCATCAAGGTCATGAATGACGTTGCGCCTCGGTGTTTTTATTAGATTATTATTTTGCCTGAAAGCAATTCCTTGTATAGATGTAAAATCTGCTTCTTTTTTTTGCAGTGTATCTGCAAGCTCTGATAGTGTTAATTCTGCCTCTCCAAGCAAAATAAAATCTGCACCACTGTCGAGATATTGCTCATAGTAGTCCGTCGAATCGGAGCTGGAAACGATCACAGTACAACCCCGCTCTTTTGCAATCTGTATCATTTTAAAAGCAGCATCACGCATATTGGTGAGACACATCTTTGTCAGGTAGTTGAACCCATCATCATAGATGATGAAAAGGTCAGGGGTATATGCTTCTATTTTATTTGTCACTTCATTGGGGTCACGAATAAACATTGTGTCAAATAATGCAATATCATACCCTTTTTTTCTCATTAGTGCAGCGGCATATAGCGTACCCAATGGCGCGTAAGGCTGGCCTGCTGCCCATTGTTTAGGGTCAAACCGCAAAAAATAAGAGTGGGAAAAAAGGATTTTCATTTTTTATTGGTTTCACCAGCTTTTGCCCTCAAAATTTCTAAACTCTTTAGGCTTAACAATTGTAAACACTCTCGATATATTGAAGCCAAAATGTAAGGCCCCCTTGACCCAGCTATCAGTAGTCTGACCTATGAATGTTCGCTCTGTCAGACCTTGTGAGTTAGAAAGCAATAGCTGGAATACATGGCCGCCTGTTTCTATATCTATGCCAATGGATAGGGCATTGTAAGTGGGTTGGCCGCTATACAATAAATCCGCATTGGTGATCCTGTAATAATATTCTCCTGTTATAGCTACGCGCTTGCTCACCTTTATTCTCCCACCTATGCCTATAGCTATGGTATTATTAGAAAATCTGGTGCTGTCCACAAGGTTATAGTGTATGATCGTCGGCATCAACTGCAATGAGATACTTCTGTTGAATTTCCGGGCTATCAGTAATTGGTTCGCATAATATAGCTTATTGCTGAAGGTCCATGTATCTCCCCCCGGCAGTGCAGGCGCAGGAGTGGTTTGAATGGAGATAGCGCCCATATAGCTCACGGTAATAGGCATACCATGTTGTCGTTGTTGAAGAAGTTTTAACTTCAGGAAACCATCATCTTCCTTGTTAAGAGTATTGTGCGCTATACCCACCATTAGCCATTTTGTTATGCCGTAATCCAGCCCCAGCCTTGTGGTAGCATCATCGAGCCCAAAGAAGTTTTGCGAACCCTGGTTCAACTGCCCGAAACGATGCGAGATTCGAAAATCAAGTACACCAGCGCCTAGGTTTTCAACAGTGCTACCATTAATAAGGCGCGTAGCTTTGAAGGTTGCAGCAACGGTTTCCCTCTTTTTTGAAGAATCGCTATTAAGCACATTCATCAAGCTATCAGCCTGGCCATATAATGCCTTATAAAGACTAATAAACAATACAGAGAGTAAAAGGACTTTGCGCATAGTGAAAATTGAATAACAAACAATGGTAAAATTTATTTCCTGATAAGGTCGCTCTCCAGGGTGATCACCGCTTCTTTGCCTATTTTATCCGACACCACGGAAGGAACAGTTATATTATAGTCTGACAGTTTAACCGAAAATTTAGCGGTCACTTTTAGCTTGTCGCCCTTTATAATTGCTGTTCCCTGCACACTTACATCCCTGGTGACGCCATGAAAAGACAATTTTCCGATTACACTTAGATCATAAGTTCCATCTTTGGTAAAGTTGACTACCCGGAGTCTGTGATAGTACCTTTAAAGTCCGACCTTGGATATTTATCACTTTCCATGTAGTTTTCATTAAAATGCTCCTGCATCAGTTCTTTTTCAAACTTGAAGCTTTTAATAGGACCCTGGAATATTACCTCCCCCCTCTTCGCATCAATAATATTGGCGACTTCATTATTAATTGCCTCGATTTTCTCGGGAGAAGATGGTGCGCTGGCATTAAAAGATATTTTCCCTGTGCGCGTCATAAAGGTTTGTGAAAACAGGTGCGTAGTGAGCAGGGTAAAGCAGCAAATGGTCAGAATTAATTTTTTCATTTTTTTTCAATGGTTATTGTGCTTATGTTCTTCTGGCAGACATGATCAATTATCAGGATATCCTTCATCGATCCATCGGGTTATTTTATTGATATCACACTGATCAAGTTTGCCGGCGTCTTTTGGCATGTCGTTATTTCCCCGCAATGGTGTCCAGTTAATGTCGTTCAGCAGTGCACCGCTGGGTACATTAACGATCACGCCCGTATAGGAAGTATAGTCAAAACCGCTGATGCCGCCAACATTATGGCAACTACTTCCCGCGCCATAACAGTTTGCGATAATGATCGGTGCAATATCATGAGAATAGGTGATGCTTGTAGTATCACAAGTGCTCGCTGGCGACGCGTATACCTGGTCAAATTTATTGTTGTAACAACTAGTGATGCCTGAAACAAAAACTATAGCTAATATTATTAGCACTAAGACCTTCATAAACCTCAATTGTTTTGAACTAAAAAATAATCCCGATACGTCAACCATAAATAATGACCCGTTATTTTTCCACAACAAAATGCAGCGCGATATTTTCAGACCCTGACTGCAGCCTCAATAGATACACACCACTTACCATATTGTTGGGGAGCGATATCTGCTCATTTAGTTTCCCATTTTTATTAATGAAAGCACCTTTATATGCTACCTTTCCTGTCATGTCAATCACATGTACTAACACTACATCATCGCTCCTCTGTCCAAAGGAAGCCATTACAGTGAAGTCACCCCTGTTCGGATTCGGAAGAATAGTTGCACCCTCCGACATGTTCGTTACCTGCTTCACCCCCACATTGCAGTCATCCGATACTGACGCAGTTGCAACACATCCCGTCGGAAGCGTGTAAGTGATTGTAGCCGTTGCTTCTGAAACTCCGGTCACAATACCTGTCGTAGCGCCCACCGTTGCTATTGTCGCATCATTACTGCTCCAGACACCGCCCGTAGTCGCATCAGCCAAATTAGTCGAACCTCCAACACACACCACAGCTGTACCCGATATCGCCGCTGGCAACGGGTTAACCGTAACGTTCGCAATGGCAGCGCATCCGGTCGCATTAACAAAAGATATAGTAGTTATGCCAGCTGCTATTGCAGACACAGTACCACTTCCATCGATCGTAGCAATACCCGTTAGGCTACTGCTCCAGCTACCACTGCCTGAAGGATCAATCAGGGCAATTGATGAGCCCACACATACACCCATAGTGCCTGTAATTGCAGATGGCGTTGGGTTTACAGTTATTATTTTATTTGTAGCGCAGCCGGATCCAAGAGTATATATTACTGCCGTTGTGCCGTTTATTACTCCAGTTACAATGCCACTCGCAGATACTGTCGCTGTGGCCGTTCCGGCGCTAAGCCAAGTGCCCCCGGTAATCCCATCTGTCAATACAGTAGTGGCAGCCTGGCACACCGTTGCTGCGCCACCAACTGGCGATGGAGCAGTGTTTACGGTTATTGTTATTGTTGTTATACAGCCAGTCGGTAACATGTAAGTAATGCTTGCTGTTCCCACTACTACGCCTGTTATTAGGCCCGAGCCAGATACTGCCGTTGCAATACCAGTGCTGGCGCTGCTCCAGCTGCCACCGGTTGTTGCATCACTTAAAATCGTAGTAGAGCCAGTGCAAACCGTTGGAGCTCCTGTAGCGGCAGGAGGCAATCCATTAATTGTCATGGTTTGCGTTGCCGCACAACCCGTTCCAACCGTATACGAAATATCGACACTGCCGGCGGACATTCCCGTAACATTTCCACTGACCGCGTCAACGGTTGCTGTTCCAGTTCCATCGCTGCTCCAGGAGCCTCCTGTTGTTACATCTGCCACGATGGTTGTAGAACCGGCGCAAAGTACCGTTGACCCACTTATTGCAAAGGGCGTAGGATTAACTGTCAGGGTAGTCGCAGTGCTGCAGCCCGCAAGTGTATATTCAATGGTCGAAGTGCCCGCTCCTACCCCTGTGATTATTCCTGTGGCGGATGTAGAAGTGGCAATGCTGGTTGTCGCGCTACTCCACGTCCCTCCCGTCATTCCATCACCTAATGTTATTGTTGAGCCTGCACAAACCACCGCAGTTCCTGTAATTGCTGATGGTACTGTGTTCACAGTCACAATTGCAGTTCTTGCACAACCAGTGCTCAGCGCATAAGTAATTATAGTTGTGCCTGCAATGATCCCTGATATCGAGCCTGAGCCATCAATGGTCGCAACTACCGTATTGCTGCTGCTCCAGTTACCGGAGCTTGTAATATCCGTTAGAGCACTGGTAGCTCCGGTACATGCATTTAGTGAGCCGGAAATAACCGATGGTAGTGGATTAACAGTAATGGGAGTTGTCGTGCTGCAACCTGAAGACAGCCTGTACGTTATCGTGACCGGCCCACTGCCTGCTCCCCCCGTTACTATTCCTGTCGCAAGACCAACGGACGCAATGGTTGTTGAGCTGCTTGTCCATGTACCTCCGGTCATCCCATCGGTCAGTAAGGTGGTTGAGCCAGAGCAAACGTTAGCGGCTCCTGATATTACCGAAGGTGAGGGATTTATCGTTATTGTAATACTTCTTGAACAGCCGACTGGTGCTGTATAAGTAATTGTATCTGCTCCAGATGCATTGCCCGTAAATGTACCTGCACCTGGTAAAACGGTAGCTATGCCAGGGTTTGTGCTGATCCATGTACCTCCGGTTGTTGCATCAATTAAAGTTGCAGTCGAGCCTGTACATGCAGTGGCCACGCCTGTTATTGCCGGAGGCAATGTATTGACGGTGACAACAGATGTCGTGAGGCACCCTGTCGGCAACTTGTAAGTTATGGAGACCGGGCCGGGAGAAACGCTTGTCACAATGCCGGTACCTGATCCTACTGTCGCCACAAACGTAGCACTACTGCTCCAGCTGCCCCCGGTGGAAATATCCGTCAATCCGGAAGTCGATCCAATGCAGATACTTGTTGAGCCCGATATACTTGCAGGCAGTGGATTAACAGTTATAGTCAGCCCCCTGGCACAGCCTGTAGCTGCGACTCTATAAAATATTGTGTCAATGCCGGCAGATATACTTGTTACAGAGCTGCTGCCTGGTAAAACAGTTGCAATCGCGGTATTAGCACTGCTCCATGTCCCGCCGGTTGTCCCTTCACTAAGTGATATCGATGCCCCGGCACATGCAGTTGCCGGACCTGCAATTGCCGAGGGTAACGGATCAACAGAAATAAGTTTAGAAATATTGCAACCCGCACCCATAGAATAATTTATTGTAGCTGGTCCGGTTATTACTCCTGATAAAATGCCCGAGCTTGTACCTACCGTGGC
>Ga0182030_10009421_pt1 | contig 19992 bp, 15 predicted proteins | sample 812S3MmetaG_FD_121299 | JGI IMG/M metagenome (GOLD analysis project Ga0182030, IMG submission 121299) | Permafrost microbial communities from Stordalen Mire, Sweden - 812S3M metaG (Illumina Assembly) | ecosystem: Environmental > Terrestrial > Soil > Wetlands > Permafrost | place: Sweden... | reverse complement strand
TAGTTCTGTAGAATATTATTATATACTTTACTTCATTTGAAAGAGCACTATAATACGTAATACTGGTCTTGTAAACTTCAGTCCTATTACCGATGTGGGCCCGTCAAATCCGGTCAATGGACAAGAAATTCTAGGTCAAGGCGTGACCTTGCATTTTGTTGAGAAGCATAAAGACTTCATATGGAAGAACGAGTCGTTCAAAGGCACTAAGATTAAAGACTTTTAAACTGTTCAGGGTATATCAGACGTCGCAGCATATCTGTAGCGCTGCGATTAGGATTGGGTTTTCGGAGCTGAATAACTAGACCTCCGGGATAGAACATCAAAATTCCAGGACGTAAATACAGTCATTAAAAACACTCTATCTCACTCAAATCAGTAGTGAAACAATGTATGAGAAGACAGTACCTGATCCTACAGATAAATGAACCTTACGCTCAAATGCACCTCCACTCCCAGCCTCTAAGGATGCTTTCAAGCCAATAAACTTGCCTGGTTTTGGGTGGGACATTCGTCTTCCTGAACATGCATCTCCTGAAGATCCAATTACCCTTTTTACTATATACTTTACGCCCGAAATCATTGATCTAATTGTTGAGAAAGCGAATACACATGTCCAGATACCTAAAAAACCTCCTTTTGCATCGTCAAAGTCTTCTGACTGGTGCCCTACTTGTCCAGGGGAAATTTACAAATATCTTGCGATTCGTATCTACATGACGATTTGCGTAGGTACCACATTTCTTTTCGATGATAATCTCGACGGAAACTCCCGTGCTCTGTAGGTACTTATCAAGGAGCAATGGGTAGGTTTACAGATGGAAATTCTACTCTGGCTTCCATCTAAGCATCGCCCAAGCTGTGTCTCTATTCACAAAGGCATTGTTAGTTTCGGGTATCAATCTGACCAAGTATCATTTATAGAATTCTTTTTCTGAAGTTTCCCTTGACCTTCTCCCTACTCACCTCTATTACACGTATATTTAAAATATAAAAATTGTAAATTATATCTAAGTATAACGCAGACCTGTATTTACTGAACCAAGAAAAAACACTGTCAGATCCTCACAGCAGGTGATACCACAGAGTATTCATCCCACTCAAGAGGGAGGTCAGACTGGAGAAGACGAAGAGTCCAGTAGGCGCAGGCCCGGTACGCGGGCCATATGACGGCCTTGCATATTGCTCCAGCAGACTTGGCCACAAGAACGAAGAGCAGAAACGCCTGTAGCTGTCGTCGTTGGAGTGGCTGTTTGGGTAGCAAGCGCAGACGAACAGTAAGCACTTTCGAAAGCTTTTACGGTACTGGCGATGACAGTGCCATAGGCTCCATTGGATTAGTCGCGAACAATATAGCCGAAATTGTCGCTATTGCAAAGGTAGCCGGAATCAGGACTAGAGCATCCGAAAGTTGAGTATTGTCCGAGCAAGCTGCTAGAGCAGGTTTGGCTACAGGAAAGAAGATAGGAAATCGCTGTAGATGAGAACGTGCTACTTGTCGTTGTTAGGGGCAAAGATTTTGTACTGCTAGTAGGAGGACAAATATTGGGTCGTTGAAGAAGTTGTACACGAAGAAAGGGAAATATAGCTCCCGAACTGATACTGCCTACAAATCAAGTTAACCCCGTATCTAATAATAGCGATAATGGGATACAGAGATAGGAAGTGTAAGTACATTGATATAAAGCTCGGAACTCACCATCCTACTCCACAATACAATATAAGTGACCTGCAAAGCCCATCTTTATTACAGCAATTCCCATACACCGCGTTATAAATGGTGAAATTCGCTCCTCCATAGATGCCATCAGTCGTATTCCTACTTATTCAAGAGGGCTAGATTGAATATACGACTGGTCTTGTACAGTTTCCCGACTAGCATACACCAGTGCCACAAAAATCAGAGCCAGTACCACATGTCGAGTTCGTGTTGCAGCAGCCAGCCCATACTCCGACAGAGACGATTTCCATACTGATAGCCACATGTACCGTCTGTGCTATAGGTAGTTTCGCACACGCAGGCGCCTTTGTAGCAAGTGCCTGGCGAACAGTCCGCTCTAAGATTTGGGTTCTCAAATAAAAGATTTTAAAATAAAAATAAGCAAATGAAGTATAATAAGATTTGAAATAAATCATTACTAAAAAAATAATAAAATTGATCAGAGATGAGTAAGACTAGAATGATTTGGTTTTAGAGCGGAATTAAAGAGGGGGGGGGTTCATTATATGGGAATAGCGTTAGAGTCCTAATCAACAAAAGCTAAAGAAAAATCTGCACAGCGATATTTAGAAGTTACTACACACTCTTCAAATTATTCCTCCACGTCATTCCTCTTCTTCTTTACTCCACAACATCCAATTCTCATGTTTAATAGTAGTCCTTCCGGCAACCAGCCTACTTAGAGTCTCCAATGTAGACACACCCTGGGTCTCGAACACAGCAATTTCCGCTACGAATTCTTTCACTATCCAATTCCGTAGCTCAATAGCTAATAGCGAGTCTACTCCATACATCTGCAATGGTTTGCGTGAGTCGATGGATGCTTTGTCCTGCATTGCCGAGAGCGATCTGGCGAGTTTGTCAACCACCGCTTGATTAACAATGTCTGCAGCTTCGTCTAACGATGTGGATCCTGCTATCATTTCCCGATAATTGGCTTGATTCCCATCATTAGTTGGCGCATTCCGCCTTTCGTGCTCTAAAACGAGAGGCAAAATCATAGGATGTCGACCGAAATCAAAGCTCTCCAGTCCGCTTCCCCCACCAACCCCAAGCCCGATAACGGCTTGGCTTTCCGTGATTGAAAGCGGAGGCAAAGATGGGTCGCAGTAGTAGTCAAGAATATTGAAGTACTGTTGACGAGAGATTGGCTCCAAAGTTCCATATCCAAGAACACGATCTAGGAGGTCTGGATGTTCCGCCAAGATACCGTCGTCGGTCATCGCACCAAGGTCGAGTGAGATAGCCTTTTCACCCTGCGAGACACGGTATCGTGCGAGTGCATCCTCGTAGGTGTTGCCTGCATTGTAATTTGTTTGTCCTCGGAGGCCGCCTACCCCGGATGCGGAGGCGAGAAGAATAAAAAAGTCCATACCTCTCGGTAGAACGGAGTGCAAATTCCACGATCCCAGAGCTTTGCAATCCACGGCTGGTTTCCAACTGTCGTAATCCATATCTTTGAACAACAGGTCCTAAAAGTGACATTAGTAAAAGCCATATAACCAGCAATATATTACCACAAACCTTCGCGAGGATTGACGCTTGAAGACAACCTTTGATAGGCGGCATAGTCTGAGATAAGACTTTAAAGACTTCGTGAATTAGTGCTGTATTTGTGATATCACATGCTGGTGATTCAACACGAATACCCTGGCTTTGTAGTTCGTCGAGAAGCTCATAAGCAGCTGGTGTTCGTGGGCCGTATCGTGAGAGTAAGACCAAGTTCCGCGCGCTGCGACTGACCATCCACCTAGCTGTGGCACGTCCGATGCCCCCAAAGCCTCCAGCAATTACGTAGGTCGCCTCTGAGTCAAGCTGAACGCTTAATCTAGTATCAAGGATTGTCTATAGGCCCAGAGATTAGATATTATGTTTGCCAGAGAGTGTGCCATCTTACTGGAACCTGGGAGTCTTTGGTGACTTCCAATACAATCTTTCCCGCAAATTTACCTCCTTGTACTAATCTGAACACTTGTTCAGCTTCTGAAATATTAAAAATCAGGAAAGGGCGTGGCAGGTGCAACGTGTTGTCGGTAAACATGTTGATCAGTGCATCTATATCGTGATGGTGTGCACCCCAGAGCGCTCCATCAAAGCCAGTGAAGGAGACATTTTTCTGGAAATAAGACATAGGAAGATTGGAGTTTGACATGATGTCCTTTTTACCAATTTCGACAAATCGGCCGCAAGGGGCGATACATTCCCAAGACGCTATAAGGCCTTCGCCAATAAGCGAGTTAACCACCACATCGACACCCCTGCCTCCTGTGAGTTGCTTTATGCCTTTTGCAAAACGGGTGTCACGGCTGTAGAAGATATGTTCCTCCGGAATATGATACTCATCAATCAAAATTTGCTTTTTGTCCTGAGATCCAACAGTTGCAAAAATAGTTGCACCGATAAGCTTTGTTACCTGTATTATTGCTTGCCCTGTCCCTCCAGCCGCTGCATGTATCAATATTGTCTCCTTGCTTTGAAGCTTAGCCACACCATGGATCACAGCCCATGCAGTTCCAAACTGCGCTGGAATTGCTGTAGCTGTGGTTAGAGGCATGTTATCCGGTATCTTATATGCAGTATTGGCTTTGCCTCTTGCAAGCGTTCTATACCCCTCGAAAGCAGCCAGTATTACGCGATCGCCAGGTGCAAAGTGAGTGTTGGAGCCCGCACGCGTGACAACTCCAGCACATTCTTGTCCAAGCTTTGCGTTCGATAATTGGCCAAGGGCGATCAGGCAATCTTTGAAGTTCATTCCAATTGCTTGAACTTGTACTTCAATCTCATCATCTACTAATGGACTGAAGATCTCCGTATCTTCTCTAAAATGAAGAGTATCGAGAAGTCCTGGTGATCCCATGGTCATCCTGAGTGGTATCTCTCCTTGGAAAAGGGTGAAGCCCGATTGTTGAGGATTTCCCTTCACCTGTAATTGATTACTCAGGCTTCTGTCTGAGATCATCCTTGGGATGTGGAGTGCCCCTTCCATTTCAATGTATTCCATGTCTGAGAGTTTGGTACGCTGGCCAGTTGGAACGAGATGATTGCGTTTCAGAACTTCAATCAACTTATTCAACTGTAAGTCGGACAGGCTGCCATGGAGCTCGAATGATACAATTGTCAGGAGATGATCTTCATACTCGTTACGGAAAGAACGCGCCAGGCCTTGCATGAGCGCATACTCCGGTTTAGCAAATAAGCCACCATGTGAATTAACCCACAAAATATTTGGGGCAAATATCAGAAACTCCTTGAGCAAAGAGTAATTCTCACGAGATATCGAGAATATAAATGGTTGATACACTTCGATCAAAGTGACGAAGACGGTCCCATCAGGCTGTTCTATATTTGAGGCTGCGGCAAGACTTGTAGCGATAACATTATTGATACCTCGAGAATGTAGAAGATCGATAAACCTCTTGGCGGATTGAGTTTGCGAGGTTGACGAAGGATCAGAAATAACACAAATCTGTTTGTCGTTCGATTCGGATGATGGACTTGAAATAAGGCCATGGACGTAGAGAGAACCAGTAGACAGTCGCCCTGTTGTTCTCGAAGTGGAAATCTGGAACTCCTGATCGGTGAAGCCATTCTCTGACAATAAATTGGATGCTTCGGTGCTTGTCGAATGCCCACTATTTGTAACACAGAATTGATCGAGCTTACGAAGAAGTAGTTTTCCACCTGGCTTGATTATCTTCCTCATGTTTTGCAGAAAAACTTTGCTTTCTTGCAACGTGATAGAACCAATAATAATATCAAAAGATTCGGCTTCTAAACCTTCTCCAATTGGGTCTTTTTCAACATTCATTTGAACAAAAGTTACACGATGATGAGCTTGAAGGGCTTCACGAGCTTCATCCAAGATTGACTGACGGTTGGCGGTGAAACAATAAGAATCGTATCTGGTGGAGACGATTTCTTGGCCGTGGCATAGTGAGAGAGTTCGAAGAATATCAAAGGCCAGATCCTGCTCACCACTGCCTATCTCTAATATTTTGAGATTCGGATTTTTATGACCAAGCATGTCCATGTATCGATCGAAAGGAGTCTGTTCTGGATCCCGAACCTTTTGGCAATATGTTAAAGCTTCTGGTGGACGTAAAAAATCTGGATCTGGCTGGAAACAAATATTGTGGCATTTTTGCTGAGTCGCAAGAGTTACCAAACTGCCAGATTCTTGCAAAGATTCGCCAATTTTTGTCACCTTCAAATCCTCAAACTGCAGCAGAATCTTGTTCTTTAAAGTATTAAGAGCGAAACCGTTGAACTGAGCCCCAAGGCTGTCCTCTGATGTCGTCCATGCGGATTCTTTTATATATTTATCAGCAGGGAAATGAAGACCGTCCTTGCAGATGAATATATTGCGTAAATAAGTTGGAATCATGGTCGCCATGTCCTTTGTTCCACCCCCGGAATACCCTGCAATTGCAAAATGGAAGATGGCATCTAGGGAGGTAGGATGAATCACATGGGGTTGGGGATGATCGCGTTTTATCCATTCGTACAGCCTGATTATTCCTTTGGCCTGGTTCTGGTCCCCGTATGCCCCCTCCGAAATGCAATGAAACGAGGGGCCTAGTCCAAGTCCACTTCTATTCAGCCTCTCATAGAAGATCCTGGGATCCATAGGTGTTCGACAGGATTGATCCATTGAATTGTATATGTTTCGATACTCTTCGACTTCTTGATCATCTTCTCTCCCTTGACTGACTTCGTTTAAACCCAACTCATACTTAACGCGCACAAAGCCATGGCAACACTCCCGCCACATCTTTTGTTCATAGGTGAACAGTCTGAACTCGGACCATACAGACAAAGATTTGCCTGAGTCATGCGTCAGACGCAGCGAGAGCTGAGTCTCAATTCCACCTGAGCCTTGGGGAATGTTGAGCGATTTCATGAACGAAACATCCTTAAGTTCAAATCCCACAACATTTTCATCTGCCATTTGGTTTGCCGCCTCAATGGCCATGACAACCATACCAGCTCCTGGATATATCAGTGAGCCGTTTATGACATGGTCCTCCATCCAAGGCATCTCAGAAACGCGAAGTATGTTGCGCCATCTTGCTTCCATGGGATTCCAGTCTGGAGTTGGCTTGCCTAAAAGGTCCAACTTTCCTTGATGATGAAGGCGATACCTCGCACTGATTCTGGATTCAGACCAATACTGTTTAGAATGGTCAAACATATATCCTGGTAAATCATGCAAGATCATCCGTTGCTCGCAATCTTTCGAGTTCGAATTGTTAATTTGTTCCATATGCACGTGGTATCCGAGGCACTTGATTTGGCCTACGGCGTTGAGCATTGAGCTCATTGCGGAATTGTTCCTTATCAAGACAGAAGTATAATTCATTCTTGTAGCTCCGGGTGCATCGTCACAGATGTCCATGATTGGTCCTTGGAGGACCGAATGGGGGCCAATTTCTACCAACATACTCACATGAAAGTAACTGCGGTGACTTAGATCAAGCTTCTTGCGGATCTTTTGTGCTGATCGGGAAAGAAGGTTCCTGACAGCATCGACAAATCTAACTGGAGAAACCAAGTTCGAAACCCAGTAAGTAGGTGATAGCAGAGTATCACCCAACACAATTTCGCCTGTAACTGACGAGATCATGGTTACAGGTTTCGGCGAAGGGTCTCCACCTTCAATATCTTCAATCATGGTGCAATACTTCTCCGCTATGGCTTTCATGTGTGGCGAATGATATGCGACGTCAACGAATAGCTTTCGATTGAATATTTTCTCAGAGTCCAAAATTTTTTTTAGTGTGAGAATTTGGTCCTCAGCTCCAGAAATGGTAACGTTCTTGGGACTGTTGATACAGGCAATTGTCAGCCCATGGTAACCGCACTGATTGGCAACACGATCCAGATATGAAACAATTTTGTTCTTCGAGATGCCAACAGATATCATCGTACCCTTCATATCACTTGAGCTTGCCAGAGAACTGGCCAGCAAGCCCCTGTAGTAGGCAAGCTTCATCGCAGACCCAGCCGAAATAGCACCAGCACTATAAGCAGCAGCAATCTCTCCAGAAGAGTGCCCTATTACGGTAATAGGGTGGATCCCAAATTGCTCCATAAGATCGACCAGGGCGATTTGAAGTGCAGTACATATAGGTTGAGAAAAATCGGGTCTGTTGATGCTAGAGTCTTTATCACGGGAGATCTCTTTGCATAGCCGCCATGAACAGCCGAGATCGAGCAGATGCTCTTCAGATTTGAATATGCTTCGTTCAAATGCAGGAAATTTCATCAATTCTCGACCCATGCCTACCCACTGTGCACCTTGTCCACTAAATATGAAACCCAGGTGAGGGTCCGTGATGGATTTGAACGCAGAGGAGAGAGTTCTCTCTAAATCGGGCAAATCCTGAAAAGATTGAACCACAGAGAATGATTTCCATGGCAAAGAAGATCTCTTAAATGAAAGTGTAAATGCTAGGTCGTTGACGTATGTCTGCCATTGGTCGGGACGAATCTGAAGATTGGAAAAATGTGCCGCATATTCACTGGCTTGTCTTTTCAGCCCTGCTTGATCTTGCGAGGAAAAGATCAGTAATTTATGTGTGAGATTCTGATATCCTAACACTTGAGAAGCTGCTTTGCTCTTAGAAACTGGATACTGCACTTCGGTACCTGCTAAGGATGCAGTTGTCGGAGGGTCACGGACAGTGATATGATTTCCATCAAGGCTGCGTTCATTTAAGAAATGGAAAACATCATCCAAAACAACATGCTAAGACATACTGTTAGAGACAAATCTTAATATATTAATAGAATTAACGTACAGCATTCGTTCCGGAATTCCCAAAGGAATTAACAGACGCCCGACGGAGGCCCGTCGTTGGCCATGGGATAGGTTCAAGAGGAAACTAAGGTATCCATTAGCAAAACAAATTCGACGCAGAATTTGAGATGGTTGCAGTACTCGAATTCGCAAAAAATCAGTGTCAATCTTTGGGTTTGCTTTCTCAAAGTTAGTGTTAGGCGGAATAATTCCCTTTTCCAGAACTAGCATGGCTTTAATGACACCAGCTATACCACTAGCTCCCTCTAGATGACCTATGTTACTTTTGGCAGCGCCGACCCACAATGGATCTCTTGTTGTCCGATTCTGTCGAAAAGCGGAGCCGAGAGCTTTGGATTCAATTGGATCACCAACCGGTGTTCCAGTGCCGTGCGCTTCGAAGAAGCGTGTAGGTTGCATGCTGAGACCTGCTTTTTTATACGTTTCCCGAATAAGGGTCTCCTGCGCGGTGCTACTTGGCAGCGTAATACTAGGAGTGTGACCATCTTGATTGCAACCAGTACTGCGGATGATGCCCCGAATAGTATCATGATCTCGAATAGCATCCGTGACACGTTTTAAAATCAAAACACCGATTCCCTCGCCTCTGCTGTAGCCGTTCGCTCGATGATCAAAACTGTAGCATTGACCATCGGGTGACAACATGTTCAGGTTGGTCAATGAATGCATGTTATCCGGGGATAAGATCAGGTTTGATCCAGCAACAATACTCTGTTCATATAAGCTTTAAAAAGAGATATATAGCAGAATATACGTACCATGGATTCATTCCCGTTCCACAATCCTTGACAACCCCAGTCCAAAGCAACCAGGCTGGACGAGCAGGCGGTGTCAACGTTGGCACTGTTGCCGGTAAGATTAAAAAACCAACTAATCCTGTTGGCGTTGAAAGAAGCTGAGACTCCCAAGGCGGTGGTGGTATCGCACTGTTCAGCATCTTTATAGGCAATTTGCAAATAGTCGGTAGCAAACGAGCCGGTGTAAACTGAAGTCTTGCTTCCAGAAACAAGCTCCATGGGTTGCCCCGCTTGAAAATCATGTCAATAGATGGACAATGTCAAAATTTCCCCTGGAACAACAAACCATTTTCGAGTGCTTTGTACGTGTACTCCAACAACAGTCGTTGTTGAGGATCCATGCTTGCGGCGTCAGTAGTAGAAGTCGCAAAAAATTCCGCATCAAAGCTGGTAATATCTTCTCGAAGGAAGTGGCTACGGGCAACAGCTATCTAAAAGCCTGGTCAGAGAGAAGGCATGGAGAACAAGAAATATTAGGATATAGCTTACCTGGCCTCGCCTATTTGGGTCTGGATGGTACATGGAATCGATATTCATCCTTGAATTGGGAAAGGTAGAAGCTGTGCTTCTTTTCCTCATAAGAATTTCCCAAAACTTTTCAGAGGAAGTAGCGTCTTGGGGAAACCCAAATGAGAAGCCAATGATTGCTATTGATTCAAGTCTATCACTAGACGAAATGGACTCGCCATTCTGGTGGAAGTCAATGTTCTCTGCACCATAAGATCCCATGATTGGTTAATCAAAAATTCTTTAAAGTTCTTGAGAGATGGTTTCGCTTTCAATAGACGTGTCTCGGTGATTAACAGCACTTTGACAGATCAGTGTTTATGAGAAAATAACATAACCCAATAAATGTTTAATGTTCAAGTATCAGTGACCGCAATATTTCATTCGCTCACCTTGCTATGCCTCTCAATGTGACTTGAGTTCTGCACTTTATGCACGGTGATTATTCAAAGGGGGAGATATCTACCGCCTGGTAATACTGAATATCAGCCTGTCTGATAATGTAGCTAATGCAGGAGCGAGATTTCTCTTCTAAGATTGGTCAGCTCGTCGAGCTTCTCCCGATAGTTGTTCATTCTTGTGCTCGTTCTCGTGCTCGTGCTCGGCTCACCTATTCAAGGATTCTGCATAAAGGACTGTTACAAGGATAGGCACCCAACCAAGGTGGGTAGAGAATGGTCAGTCGTCATCAAGGTAAGCATTCTGTTCTACTTATCGGCATGTCACACCAAGACTGCAAGTGCCTAACATGCATCTCCTGCATGTTCGTGGCGTACACTATTTCCGCCACTGGATCGGCTTCGAGAAAAAAGACAGGAGATGTACATTCAAGGTGGGGAAATATCATACCAATACCGGCTAAACTAAATAAAGCTAGAGAATGGATCTATGGACAAGATCAGAGGCTAGAAAGTCCCTCATCCCAATATTCCCAAAGTTTAGGAACAGATTGACATTCAAAGGTAGAATTTCAACGTGCTGGTTGTTGGAGAAGACGGTTAGATTCATTCACTCAGTCCATCATTAGTTAGGCTTCCGAACAACAAGAATGCATTTTCTTTGCCTCCATGGTATTGGCGCAAACAGCCACGTTCTTGAGACCCAGATAGGTTGGAAAGCCTTTTCGAAATCATATACAGGAGCAAACTGACTTTACTAGCACCTCTTCGCCACGAAATGGACGGGCACCACACATTTGAATTTGTAGAAGGTTCCGTAGCTTGCTCAGCTGATCCAGGTAAATTGATCAAACTAATTCTCTGCATGGCAAACTGACGGGTCAAAACGAATAGAAATTAAAGCTTTCTTCCCATCAAATGACAAATACTTCCGTTACTTCGAAGACAAAGCGGAAAGTATATCAAAAGCTCTTTCTCAACTATCGACATATATTAGCGAAGAAGGTCCCTTCGATGGAGTAATTGCGTTCTCGCAAGGTGCAGCTCTGGTGTCTACTTATCTCATATCGTTGGACCAGCAGCAGCCACATCTTTCCCTGCCTTTCAGGTGTGCAATTTTCTTCTCCGGTGGGAGACCAGCCGACCCACAAGCTTTGGGTCTAGGTAAAGAGAGGTTTCTCGAACCCACACAAAAAAATTCTCCCCTCAGACTCCCTACGGCAAACATCTGGGGCCGCCGAGATCTCCGTTATGGCGCTGCCAGCGAGATTCTTTCCTTGTTTTTCGAAGAATCTCAAAGGGAAATATTTATACATGGTGGAGTACATGAGATCCCAGGAGCACGAGCCCAGGAGGATCTGCAGAAATGCGTCAAAGCTATTCGGAGAACGATTGAGAAAGCTTCAATTGATTGCTGAGTAAAGGATGGGGATGACGGCAGTACGAGCACTTCTATTAAAAAGTTCACTAAGAATTCACTTTAATTATATGGCAAGTGGTATATATAATTGTACTACGTCGATCAAATATAACATAATACTTCTGATTCACATACAGCCGTGAAGGTTGAAATCAGCAAAAATTTCATGCTTTCTCACTGTGAAGGAGATCTTCAGTTGAGCTTTTTTCATTTCTGTTCCAAAATAATGACTATGTTGTACTAGTCATCGCACAAACGAATTAGATTTAACAGCCGAGCCTTGGTGGCACCTCTGGGATTGTTCTTGTCGGTGACTGCTTTGCCTCAGCCTTTTGGAAGCCTTGAAATCCCCCAGCTCTATATCGACTGTAATAATGTGACCGTGCAGCTGACGGCGGATGATGGTCCGTAATCTCTATCCATATAGGGCAGGTGGGATGCTTATCAAACAGCGGGGGTGGGGCAAAGTTGTTTTGTGTAAAAGCCTTGGCTATCATTTATTATTGTATCATCCATAACGCACATTCTAACGTGCGCAATAATGGGCCGGCCCGATCCCTGTCAAGCTGCGTTTCTGTCGCGCCCTGAGGCTGCATATGTTAATTTGCATGGATTTAGGATGAAGTCTTTCCGAGTGCGACCGATCATTTTTACCACTTTTTAGCTTACCATGAGAAGTTTCATGCTCATCCTGAACCCTGCAGTACAAGAACGAAAAAGCAAGCCAATGCAATGTAATATCCTGGGCCGTTGGCTTTTATGCAGATAGTATTTCTCGGAATTCATACAAGGAGGGTGGACAAACCGGAGCGACTCCCTAAAATGGATTATTATTATTCGCCGGATATGTCTAATTTAGCAATTTTGGGACGTTCTTTCTAAATTACTACCAAATATCCTTATTCGCATGAGTTCGGCCCGATGTGTCCACCCTCTTTACATCTTCCAATATTGGTGCCGCACACTAGTAACAATACCAATACTTGTACCACCGTTGCAACAGGTATGCACGGGCCGCTTGGCCTTGGTAGAAGGTCTTGAATTAGCAAGATATTGTGACAATCTTACCACCCCTCCCTATCTGCAATACTACCCAAATTATTAAATCTGCCGTGGATCCTGGCTACAGCCATGCACCAACTGATGCTTGGTTTTTCCAAGGTTCGTATTCCTAGTTTCATCTGAGTGGTAACTTACTCACATTATTGTCCAAAAGTAGATAAGACACCATGTGAGACTATGGCGCAGATTCTAGGTTTATCGAGTTGCCCTTTTGGATAGTTAGAATCTGGGGTTTTCCAATGACAGAAAACAGACAATAGTCGTCCCAAAAAGACTCGGCGGGTTTTATCTGAGGAACGATGAAGATTTTGCCATTCTCCATTCTTTGAGCTGAAGCCTGAAGTCTTGACGCTCCCCTCTTAGGCTTGCCATTTAAACTTTGTCCGGAAATCGCCATGGACTCACTCCCTCCAAACCGTGATGTTGGCCCTGGACTGGTAGCAGAACTGGTCATCGTGCTTCTCTTGTCTCTCTGTTTTGTGTTGCTCAGAAGCTATGTTAGACTCTGCATCACAAAAAGCTGGGGATGGGACGATACCACCATTGTCATTGCCTGGGTATGTTTCACTGTCTTCACTAAGAACTTATATCTTATTTTAAATTAGATATTTCAATTGATAGATTTCATCCTCATGATCTTTATCATACACGATGGCGTAGGTCAACACGCCATCTACCTATCCAATCCCGAGCAACGAACACTTGATATTGTCAAATGGAGTATTTTCATCCAAATTTCAATCACTCTTTGTACCCTGGTTACCAAGATCTCTATCTGCATCATGATCCTACGCATCCAAAATACAAAACCACTGAGAGTTATTCTATGGACGATGATGTCTCTCACAACTGCTGTGACAATCACTTTGGCCATCCTCCAGCTGGTTCATTGTATCCCATTGAAGGCTTTATGGACTCCTTCGATACACGGACGTTGCATTCCATCCGCCCAAGTGTACAATTTCGCCTATGTACAATCTGGTTTCAACATTGTTGCAGATCTGTGCTTATCAGTATCCCCAATTGTGATCCTTTGGAATGTCAAGATCAGTAGGAAGAAGAAGACTCTCATCTGTGGTCTGATGAGTTTGGGTTTGACAGCAACGATATGTAGTGCATTGAGAAATCCCTTCACGCCAGAACTCCTCGCATCCCAAGATTACACACGTGAGCATTCCTCACAATCCAATCCACCTAAGCTGCTAACGCGCTTGCAGATGCAATCATACCTGTAATTATTGTGGTCGTTCTGGAAATGGGATTAGGAATCATTGCGGCGTGTGTTCCAGCCTGCATGCCCATTTTGCAGCTGAACAACAAAGTTGAAAAGAATTACCCCAGATATGGGTACACTCACGAGAGTCGCGATCTCCGACAGCGATCAAGACTAGGATCGAATATATCAGGGCAAGATAATACATGGAGAGTTGTCGACCGGGATGGGTCTGAAATCTCTCTGAATCCGGTCTCTGCTATTGGAAGCAAAGTATCTTCTGTATAACACTCTACCTATATTCTTTGATTTGCATGGCTATCTTTTCCCACTTGTTGTAAATGTCATAGTTCGCTTGTTTTTTACAGCTTTGGGGATCGCTAGAGACTCGGTGCGCTTGGTGGAATAGGGGTTGATTAATGTGACACTGTAAATACCACGAGTGATTCAGATTCTACTGGCCTCTTCTATGAGCTTTATCTGGCGGCAATTATGCTTAAGCGCGTTCAAATCTTAATTTTTAGCTCATCAACCAAGAAGCAAAGAATTATGCAATTGTACAAAGCGAGTTTGGCCCTGTAATTAATTTGCACAGGCGCCAATTTTTTCTCCTCTCTCCTCCGCTGCCTGCATCTGATACAGTGGCAATCGTATAATTATTAGTTAATTAGGTCTGAAATGCTGAGAATCCAGTCAATATACTAAACTTAGTATAGTTTTAAGTAATTATAATAAAAAGCACTAAAATTCTGAATTTATAGGGGCTCGTTTAAAAAAGTATGGGGTATATGTTTCTTAATACAACATACTTTAGGCAGTGGAAAATCTTCTTGCATCGCGCTAAAACTCCGGCTTAGCGGGAACAATTCTACAACTGTAATTTCTTATGAAATTACTGAAATGTCTAATTTATACCTAGAACATGTAAGATTTAATTAAGAGTAGATCTTGTCTGCGCAATTGAAATCAAGCTCATGGAACGTGCGTAGAAAAGATAAACTTTGGGCTTAAAATGCTATAGACACTGAAGCCATAACAAACGAACACCAAAGATGCGCTGGACAAGAAGATTTATTTCCCCTCCGCTCTAGGGACTTCGCTCAAGGTGCACGGTTCTTAGCGCGATGTGAGACAGGGCGGGATGACATGGGGTGTTGGTATATTTACCAACCGATGTTTTGACTGGGTATTATGTATCCTGATTTTTGGCCATGGCTACATGATCACGTTGCGGTGATCGACCAATCCGGTGTTCTTCTCCCGCATGGAAGAATACGGCGTCTCACTCACGGGTTTGATTTTCTTCTTGTCATCACAACCTTTGGAGATCCACAAAATCCCACAACCCGAGCTACGATGGAAGCTGGAGCTACCCAGTCTGCGGACATAAACCCTAACGTGGCTGAGCCTCAGCTTAGTGAGCACAGCAAATCAGAAGAGAAAAACAAGCTAGAACCAGAGGAAAACGAAATAATCGCAGAGCTCACACAACAGATTGCAAACGGCCCCAAAGACCCTAACTACGAACGTCTCAAAGGATGGAGATTATGGAGCACCACATTGTTGTATGTAAAACCCACCGGAGTCTTTACTAACACCTCCTAGCTCACTCACAAATAATGTGTAGCTGCAACGCATGCGTATTCTTGGGAAATCTTGAAGTTGCAATAGTGAGCACGTCGCTTGTTGCTATCACAGATGACTTAAAAGAATTTTCCCGCAGTAGCTGGATTATAACAGCCTATCTTCTGACGTATACTGGTTTGTTTAGCACTAAATGTCTCTTGAGCGACCATATAATCGACTGAAGCTGTGTAGGTTTTTTGATAATCTGGGCGAAGCTCAGCGACACGGTTGGGCGACGTCAATGTCTCTCTCTAGCTTTGACAATATTCATCACAGCGTCGGGCGCTTGTGGTGGGGCGAATACCATAACTCAACTGTAAGCTTTTCGAGGACTTCAGCTTTTCCGTGCTCTTCGGACTGACATCAGTAGCATTATATTTCGCGCATTTCAAGGACTTGGTGGCTCTGGCCTCATATCAATTCCCTTCGTGATACTCCCGGAAATGGTGGAACCACAGCGATATGCCTTATGGGGATCTTTTACATCATTCGCCTTCGTGTTGGGCTTTTTATTTGGCCCGTTGTTTGGTGGGGCTATTGTGGGGAGCGCGACATGGCGATGGGTGTTTTTAATCAAGTAGGGCTTCATTCCTAGCTCTACCTTATCCAAGTTATCTTGCTGGGACGGCCACACTAATCATTGGTACTCAGTCTGCCATTAGGAATTGCGACGCTGATATTGCTCCTAGTCTGCATGCCAGCTAGATTTCCTTATAGAAACTCCAAACGACGGATAAATGAGTTTACAAAGCTCAAAGAAATTGACTATTTTGGGGTGACCCTAGTGTTCGCATCGTCGGCCTTTATTGTGAGTGCTCTAGAGGAAGCGGGAACCACATACGCATGGTCCTCAGCCCCAATCGTTATACTCCTCGCTCTTGCCGGTGTATCCATCTCAATTTTCGTGGGTTGGGAGTATTTTGTGGACAATAAAATGAAAACCCGCCAAGCCGTCTTCACCTGGCGGCTTATGAAACATCGGGTTTTTATGGGGGCCGTTCTGTAAGACAGGACTTTCTCATAGCGATTTCACTACTAACGCTAGATAGGATCAGCTTTCTAAGTGGTGTCCCATTCACTGTCGCAGTAATCCAGATACCTCAGGAGTGGCAGACTGTGGCCAACACTACAGCACTAGTAGCTGGCATACGATTGTTGCCATTCACTCTTTGCTTCAATGTCGGACAAGTGCTTGCAATGATACTAACGTCAAGGCTACATATTCCCCTGATATTTGTAATTTTTCTTGGGTCCTCTTGTCAGATTATAGGCATGACTATTCAGTCATTGATACCGCTACACACGGGAGGGGGGAAGTACGGCTCCGAGGTGTTGATGGGAGTTGGTATTGGTGCAAATATTGCAGTCTTAGTGCAGCTTACACCGCAGCTGATTCGAGGAAGAGATCAAGGTGCGCGAAACAATATGCTAGAGCCTTTGGGAGCATGCGCATCTAACCACAATACAGCGGCTGCAATGGGAGCAATTACACAATTTCGCGCTTTGGGTGGGGTGATTGGACTTGCAATTGCTACAAACGTATTCAACGACTACGTTCGGTCAAAGTTATCGAAGCAACTTGCCCCGGACCAATTGACATATCTTCTCGAATCAGTAGCTACGGGGATTGATTCACTAGCACCAGATGTACAAATGATTGTGAGATCGGTTTTCGCCTCGGCCTACGACTTGCAGACAAAAACAATGATTGGCTTCGCTGCTGGGCAAGCACTTGCAGTGAGCCTGATGTGGGAGAAAAAGCTCAGACGGTTGATATGATTTTAGTCGCTCCAAGAAGCTCAATGGCCAGCCTAGTATTGATTTCCTACTACAAACAAATGGGACTCCGATTCCCAGATATATGAGAATATATAAACTGAAAATACAATTTGAACTTATGCTTTTATAAACTGTCATTGCCTTCTTTTCATCTGTTGCGTATTCGTCTTAAAGCTGCAATCATCAATTCAATCAAATCCACGGCGCCTAATCTGCTTATCATGATGCTTGAATTAGGGTTTCTTTGCCTCCATAATTAGCAGTGAACTTTTATCAATGAGCGATTCTGTCACTCATTATCGCAGTCATTGTAGTTCTTTCGGATCGCTAATTTTACAGTGAACCCACCTCGCTAGAAAACGCTGGTACTTAGGCTCGTGCATCGCTAATTTACAATAGACTCAGTAGCTCGGGTGACCGCGACAGCGATTACGTTGTAGGAGCTAGGGGGGATAACTTAGTGACTATGAGTACCTGTAATCTCGTCAGACAAGTACAACATCTTACTGTTATTCGGGCGACCGGGTGCTGTGCATCTGTTGGGGATTATCCTGCAAAGCTCATTTGCTTCCCCGCGCAAGGCGCTGAAAGCGTACTGTGAGCGCAAAATGTCCCCTGCAGGTCATGGATGGTTTCTGTATATCAGTGGTGCATCAGTGCTACTTGATACATATACGAGATCTGCACATGAGTGGCTCAGCAAAAACTCTTACCCTTACTTAACTGGACGATAGATAGCAACCAGAAGAGTAGAAATGCCAAAATGAGAAGGCTAGTTGCCTGAACATATCGAACACCGGTCTGCAAGTGAACAAAGGAACAAGGCCTTATCCACTAGTACACTGCAATGGACGAACTGCTGAAAATACAAACCCCGGCTGGATGTGAACACTAGCCGTCACTCCACCCTAGCAAATATGCTTGCAGCCTACCCCTACATATTTACAATCCCTGCATTTAAGTGGCCTAGCTCCAACATGATCGTTCATCCGCCGGGAAACAACTTAATAGATTTAGTCCGTCTTATACACGTTACACCACATCTTCTCTATTACACTACCTATGGCCATGCCTGATACCACTCCCAGCTAGATGATGCTCGTAGCTTTGGAGCTTGGATCACGCCTCCTCAATTCTCGATTCTTCAATTTCATCGCTCATTTGAACCCAAATTTCGAGACTAATCTCCTTCGCCAGCCCTAACCTACGCATTCATCATGAACATGTCCAAGCTCTTTCATCAATGTCCGGAGTTCCCTACTGATGTTGCTGTGGCCAACATTCCCATACTCTCCTACAAAAAGCTCAAAGATAACAGTTCAGACGAAGAATCTAAGAAGCTGTACGAGGCTTGTAGGGAGCATGGCTTTTTCTTGCTCGATTTGCGGGATACTGCAGACGGCGAGAGAGTGCTGGAAGATGCAGAAACAATGTTTGAGATCAGCAAAGCAGTTTTCAATCTTGAGTCTGAGGTCTTGCACAAATACAATAGCAAGCCACCAAAGGATCTTATGGGGTATGAAGTTCCAAGTCCCAATCCATCAGAGACATTTTGCTTTGAGAAGTCTGAGAAAGGTTGGGAAGAGAATGAAACTGACAGAAGCGTTGGCATACTTCTAGGTATAAGGCTCCTGGATTGCTCAAGACAGAGGACGGACGGGATGCAATTGAGGTTTACACACTAAGCCAAGACGAAGTTCTTGGCTCCTCGTCTTTACGCAAGAATCCTGAACCTATTGAAAGCAGGCGCTCAGAGTGTCAGAGTTTCATTCGCCATTCCCACAGTGTGATTTGCGATCTCTTGGCTCATCTGGACAGAAATTTGCATCTTGTTCCTGGGACCTTAGCAGCATTGAACCCGCTAGATAAAACTTCGGCCACCTCTGTTCGCATGTTATTAACTAGTCCGGATCCAACCGTCAGCAGTCGTCGTATTGCTTTCGGCGGCCATACCGATATTGGTACCATAACTATGCTGTTCAATGTAGTTGGTGGTCTCCAGATCCTTCCTGTTGGGAGTGAAAATATACATTCCAATTGGCTTTATATTCGACCCGAGCCTGGCTGTGCAATCATCAATATTGGTGATTCGCTGGTTGTTAAAACTGGGGAAGTTTTACGAAGTTCTCTCCATCGTGTCATAATGCCACCCGGAAAGCAAGCAAACTTCCCACGCTACAGTCTAGCCTACCTCGTTCGACCAGATCATAATGGATCCATGCATAGGCTCGAGAGCAACGGTGTCATACCTCCGCTTGCTGAAGGTGAAGAGGAAGAGACTCGCTCTGTCGATGATTGGGCAACGTCGAAAGTACAGCAGATCATGAACGGAGTGATAAAGCCACATACCACAGGTGGCCGGCCTCTTGGTGCCAATGTTCTGGCTCGAACCTCTGTCTTCTGAAGCATGGAATTTTCAATAGTCACAAATCACTGACAAGTTGATTGTATTGGCAAGAATCTTAAGATTGAAGAGAGATGTATTGAATCACTACCCATCGGTCAAGGATCTGATGTGGTTTCAGCGAAGGCTGGCGAGCAATGGTTATTTTCTAGAGATTTCAATATTTTGATATTCGGAATTAGCATCGACAGTCTTTGAACAGTCTCACGAAGCAATACAGCTACGAAATAATCTAGTAGCACAAAG
>Ga0182030_10009420_pt1 | contig 19992 bp, 19 predicted proteins | sample 812S3MmetaG_FD_121299 | JGI IMG/M metagenome (GOLD analysis project Ga0182030, IMG submission 121299) | Permafrost microbial communities from Stordalen Mire, Sweden - 812S3M metaG (Illumina Assembly) | ecosystem: Environmental > Terrestrial > Soil > Wetlands > Permafrost | place: Sweden... | reverse complement strand
TTGAGGGTTTTTCGGAAAGTGGGGGTCAGGGCGATCAGTGTTTGCCGACCGTCGGTCGGGTCGGGTTCGCCACTGATGGCCCTTATAGCCTCCAGACTGGCCACAGTGACGCGCATGGACTGCGGGCGCACACTCTCCGCGCGCGCGAGGGCGGAGACGGTTGCAGGGCCGTCACGATCCAAGCGGAGTAGAACCGACTTCTGCGCCGATGTGAAGTCGCCCGGATGCGCCTGTTCCCGCACCCGTCGAATCAGTTTGCCCAGGGAAATGCGCAGCTCACCAGCCAGGGCTGCCAACCGGGGGGGGGCGGACGTGCGTGATTGTTTGACCATTAACCGAAGATAGCATACATACAGTAAAGCTGTACAGTGTAGCTGTATTAATGTGTGTGACTGAGCTGCGATCGGCTATTCCTCGGGCTTTTGCAGCTGCCTCGAGCTCACCGGTTAATGCAGGCGGCCCCAGCTACCGCGCTACGGCGCTCGCGCTGGCGGGAGTATTTCCGAGGAAGAGCCTGCGAAGGCGATGCCACCGACGCAGAAAGCTCCGAAGGAGAAACCATGAGCGAAACCTAGGCTCTCCGCGTCGCACGCGTGAAATACGCAGGCGAATACACATTGCGTCTGCGTTGGGTGAATTGGAAGACGATGTCCGTCGATCTGCGCGTGCCGGTGCATCGATTGAAGGGTTTGCGCCCGCTACGGTTGTGACTTATTTTCTCGCTGAAATGGGTGATAAGACCCAAATCATTGCGCTCGCGCTCGCAGCCAAATACAACGCGCTAACCTCGGTCGTCGCGGGCACGACCCTTGGCATGATGCTCGTGAACGTTCCCACCGTCTTGTTGGCGGAGCGTGCCACGAAGTGGATCCCGCTCAAGGCGGTGCGCATAACCGCTGCGATAATTTACGCGATTCTTGGAATCCCAACCCTCACGGGATACTCGAGCCTTGGCGTGTAGCCACGCACGGACACCTACTCATATGCTCGTACTGAAAACGCTTCTTCTGTTTGTCGTCACCGCCATCGCTGAGATTCTCGGATGTTATCTGCCTTATGTTTGGCTCAGGCAATCCGCTTCGCCATGGCCGCTCGTGCCGGCAATCGGGAGCTTGACGGCCTTTGCGTGGCTCCTGACGTTACATCCCGCTGCCGCCGGGCGGGTATACGCCGCGTATGGCGGTGTCTACATTGCCGTCGCATTGCTCTGGCTGTGGCGGGTGGATGGCGTGCCCCTGACCCGCTGGGATCTGACCGGCGCAACGGTTGCGCTCATTGGTATGGCCATTATCGTTTGGGGCGGCTGGCGCGGCGTTTCGTGAACAACATACGCTGGCCCGGGATGGTACTCGACCATCGGAAGCGCAAGGCCCGTAAATTCTCGACATGGGTCGTGATAAAACCCTAGACCGCGCTGATCCAAGCGACCAATGGGACAGGCCGCCGCGCGTAACGGCAACTCACCTGCATCGCGGGAGGGAGTGCGACGCTGGTCATTCGCAAAGCTGGATGGCGCACCACGGACCCGTGGGAACCTGAAAAGCGCCCTTAGTGCGCTCGGCGGAGGCATAAATTTATGGGGCGGTTTCCGCCCAGATTTATATGGCAGAGACAGACGGTTTCAAACCCCGACAACTCGGCATTTCGCATGCTCGAGAATTGCATAGGCAGAAATAGTGCTGCTCTGGTATGAGCTTATTACAGAGCGTTATCAGCTACGCTGCGCAAGAATTCCTGAATCCTTCTTGCGCCCGAAATAATTTGACACTATCCCGCATGTAAGAGATTCTCTATTTGTCTAGACAACAAGAATCAGCGTTTTGGGGTAGTTGGCGTAACTGAAAGCAACAGTGAGCGACGTCATGAAAAAGGGGATTCTGGGACTTTCTTTGCTTCTCGGGACCGTCGGAACTCTCGTCTCTCTAGGAGTTTGGGCTGCTGATCCCGGGCAGCTGCCGACGGCGGCACAACTCGACGAGATAACGATCACTGCGGCGAAAATACGCTCCCTTGAGCAATTCACGCCCACGGGCAGTCGATTAGGTTTGAGCCAGCAGGAACTACCTGCCACCCTCGACGTGATCGACAATGACGAAATGATCGGTCGGGGTCTGTACAACGTTCAGGAAGCTGCGGACAGCCAGCCGGGCGTCACCTCGGGCGGATCACCGGGCGATCAGTCGCAATTCTCGATGCGTGGATTTACCGGCAACCAAATCACGACCCTGCGCAACGGACTTTACATCGGTCCATCCAACATGACGACCCGGGACAACAACTCGTTCAATGTCGCCAGCGTCGAGATCCTCAAGGGACCGGCGTCCGTTCTGTACGGTCAGGGTGCTATTGCGGGCGCCATCAACGTGGTCGACAAAGCCCCAAGCTTCGGCCCCTCACAGGTCGAAGGGCTGGCGACCGCGGGCAGCTACGGTACGAGCAATGTGGGCATTGGCGGCACGACGCATTGGGGCGACACGTTTGCCGTCCGGGCCGACTTTAGCCGCACTGCAACCGATGGATACATACACAATCCGTCCAATACCACTGAGGCCACCGTTACGGCTTTGTGGAAGCCCACATCGGCACTCGACGTGCAGTTCACCGTCGATTGGCTCGAGGACGATCCGTCGAACTATTACGGCACCCCATTGGTACCCGCATCGTTCGCGGGTAATCAGGCCCAAAGCGGCATCGTCAGCGGTGTGAATTTCCAAGGGTACGGCACGATCGATCGTAGGACGGAAGGAGTCAACTACAACGTCGCCGATTCCTACATCCATTCGCAGCAGGTTTGGCCGCAGCTGCTGCTGAAATGGACTCCTGTCGAGAACTTGACCATACAGAACTTCACCTATTACTTTCATGCGCATCGGGAGTGGGACAATTCGGAAACATACGACTTTACGACCGTCGGATTGGATGGCGTCACACCACTGCCGAGTCCGGAGATCAATCGAGATCGATTTTACGTGTTCCACAAGCAAAATCTGGTCGGCGACCAGGGCAGCGCAACCTACAAGAGCACGATCCTTGGTTTGGCGAATACTGCCGTCGTCGGCTTCGACTATAGTCACCTGAACTTCAACCGAATCCGCGGCTTCCCCAATAATGATCTCGTCGACCCCTTCAACCCGTCGCCGGGACTGTTCGGACCCTTACTCGAGCCAGGAGACCTGACAGAACGGCAGAGTCCGACTCATTGGAACGACTACGCTGCGTTCTTCGAGGACGTGATCGACCTGGCGCCGGGACTCAAACTGGTGACGGGCGGCCGCTTTGACCGGTTAGATCTCGTTCGCCAGAACTACAATACCCAGGGCGTCGAGTTGAAAAATGGGTTCAGCGAGGACTACACATCGAACAACTGGCGGGTCGGCGTCGTCTACGACGTGACGGACTATATCACGCCGTATATTTCCTGGACCACTGGCAAGGATCCTCCGGGCACCAACAACATCTTCCTGGTCAATGCACCGGAAGGCACCTATGCACTCAGCAGTTCGCATCAGATAGAGGCAGGCGTCAAAGCACGTACCCCGGATGGCAGGGCGGACCTGACATTGTCCGTGTATGACATCAAGAGGTCGAACTTGCTGGTTCAGACAAGCGAGGAAGATCAGGCGACGGCGGATCAGACTTCTAAGGGCATTGAACTATCAACGGACTTCAAAGTGCTTCCAAATTGGACGGTGAGCGCGAATGCGGCCTATACGGACTCGGTCTATACGACCTTTACGGATCCTTCGACTGGCTCCACCTACACCGACGTGCAGCCTGCCAATATTCCGCGGGTTACGGCCAACCTGTGGACGAGCTTCAAACGGGTCGCCGGCTTGCCGCTCGAAATCGGCGGCGGCGTCCGCTACATCAGCAATCGACCCGGCAATACCGCCAATACGCTTATTCTCGACAAATACGCGTTGACCAATGGCTATGTGTCGTATGAGGTTAAGCCTGGAATCCTCGTGACCGGACGGGTCAACAATCTATTCAACAAGGAATACGCGCAGTGGGCGGACATTTATTACCCCGAGGAGATCATCCTGGGCCAACCTCGTTACTGGGAAATCGGGGTGTATTTTAAACTGTAGCGGATGACATCACTCTGGAATCGCAGCAATCGATGGCTCACGTGGTTTCATCGCTGGGCCGGAGTGGTGCTTTGTCTTTTGTTTGCCATGTGGTTCGCGAGCGGTGCCGTGTTGCATTTTGTCGGCTTTCCGGCGTTGTCGAATCACGATCGGCATCGAGGCAGCGCGGATCTAAGCTTTGAGCAGGTGACGATATCTCCGGTGGAAGCCCTGGAGAGAGTATCGAATGCCAAGGACATTCGTTTGCTCGAGCGCGACGGGCACGCCGCTTACTTGGTGCAAACCGGCAGCGGCGGATGGTCCGCCATCGGTGCTCAAAGCGGCGCACCGTTGCCAGATGTCACGGTGTCAGAGGCTCGCGACATCGCCGAATCGTTTGGTAGTGCTCAGGCCGTCTCAGCGACCGGTCCTATTTTCTATGATCAGTGGATTGTTCATCAACATTTTGATCCGTTTCGGCCGTTCTATCGCATCCGCCTCAACGATGCGGAGCAAACGGATTTATATGTTTCTGCGCGCACGGGTGAAGTCCTGCAACGAACCCGGTTTGCCGAGCGCGCGTGGAATTGGGTGGGAGCCGTGGTGCACTGGATTTACTTCACACCGCTTCGACAAAGCTGGTCGACGTGGAATCAAGTCGTGTGGTGGGTCTCACTCGTGGCATTGATTTCGGTCGCGGCGGGGACGTGGCTCGGCATTGTCCGGATGCTCGCGAATCGGGCGGCAGGGCGGGCTGGACTGTCTCCGTTTCGCGGCTGGATGCGCTGGCATCATCTGATCGGCTTATTTGCAAGTGTTATCGTGATTACTTGGATGCTGAGCGGGTGGTTGTCGATGGACCACGGCCGCGTCTTCTCAATGGGTCGTGCCACCGATGCGCAGGAGGCGCGATTGAGGGGTATGACGGTAAGCGACGTTGCCCAAGCGGCGACGGTCGAATCGCTTCGCAGGATGGCGCCAGCCGCCGAGATTACGCTAAATGCCATCGATGACAGAGCATTTTTGACTGCATATGAATCGCGGACCGGCGCGGGCCGAGTCGTTTTCCTGAATGATGTCGCCAATGTTTTGCCCCAACTTCCGGATTCTGTGATGCTCGAAGGCATCAAACGGGTTTGGCCCAGCGCGACGACGACCGCGCCGCAGGCCGGCGCAGACGGTCTGTATCGGCACGCGGAGTCGGCCGGCGAGGATGCCGAGGGATTCGTTGTGGGGGACGGCGCGGCGGTGCGGACCTACGTCGACCAATTGTCCGGACGGTTTTTGGTCGTAATGGACTTAAGCCGTCGCAGCTACGCATGGATCTACTACGGTCTGCACACCTTGGAGTTTCCGGGATTGATCGAGCATCCCGCATTGCGCACTTTTCTGGTCCTGTTCCTCTTGGCATTGGGCTTTCTATCAAGCGCGACCGGTGTCGTGCTCAGCGTCAAGCGCCTCAAACGCGAGTTCGCCTGACATCCGCTAATCTTAAATAGGTACTGCAATCGTGAAAGATCAGCTCTTTTTGTTACGTCCGGGCTTCAAGAACGCCGGCATGGGTCCGCTGTATTGTTCCGACTCTGCGCCTGTCGAAGGATTCTTGAGTTTCTTTCCGGAGCTGCGCAAGCTCGTGGATGTGCACTACCTGGAATTTCCCCGGCCTCGGCAAGAGTTGGTGGCCGCGTTAGGTGAACAACATCAAGGGCTGCCGGTGCTAATCTTGGCGGACAAGCGCAAGATTAAAGACGCCGAATTGGAACCCGAGCGCGCCAATGGCACATCGTTCTTCACCAGCGAGCGCAGCATTCGGCACTACCTGTCGACGCAATACGGTCTTCCGGTCGCAAGCGAATAAACTATCGGGCGGGCTTAAAATGTCCCACAAGGTTGTGCCTGGAATCGGGATGCCACAGCCGTGCGAGTGTTACCGGCGTGCTCTCGTTCCAGGTACGCCGATCCACGACCAAGCAAGCCGTGCCTTCCTTGACTTGAAGTTCGGCGGCGACTTCTGCGGGAGCTTCGCGGGCGGAAATTTTGTGTTCGGCGTCCGTCCAAGGCACGTGCGATAGGAGCCAATTGCTCGGCCCTTGTGTCTCGAGCGGTTGGCAGGTGATGTTGGGAGCCGCCTCGATGTTGATGAGGCGCTCCTCGAGCTGAATCGGCTTTTTGTCGCTCAGGTGCATGCATCGCATCCATAGCAGCGGCGTGCGTAACGAAACGCCTAAGAGTTCTCGGCGATCCGCATCGGGCCCGAGTTTGCGACATTCCAATAATTTATACTCGTACACTCCACCGTTGCGCTCGACGAGTTGGGCAATATCCCAGATTTCAAAAACCGGGCGTTCTTGGGCTCGTTCGGCGACCAGCGTGCCAACTTTTGGTTTGCGCTGCACCAAACCATCGGCGACTAACATTTGCATGGCTTTGCTCACCGTCATCCGGGAGCTTCCGAATTGTTCCGTGAGCAAGATTTCGGTCGGAATGCGGGTGCCGGGAGGCCACTTTCCATTTAAGATCGGATCCGCCAGCGCGCGCCGGATCTGCTGCCACATCGGGCCATCGCCATCAAGTTTCGGGATGACAGGATAGCGTTCCAAATGGGTCGCAACGGCTGATTTTGATATCGAACGCGTCGTTCTGAAAGCGACTTTGTTTGCCAAGATGGGACCTGTTCCTGTGACTGCTGCCCTGTCCAAAATGCATCAAAAACGGCACGCGGTATTTACCCAGCGCCTATTTGTATAGTCTAATAGGCGGCGTTGCTTTTCGCTAGCCGCTGGGCCGGCGCATCCGCCGCACCGTCAGAATTGTACCTCTGTTGGATTGCCGCCGGCAGATTTGAGGGTTAATCCGATAAAAATTGCCCTTTTATTGGATGTTCGCACCCATCCACCGTTCGAAGTTGTTTGATGAATACTCCCCTAGACTCGCAGTTTGGAATCGGGCACGAGCACGTGTTTTTAGGCGAAGGGCACGATAGTAACGCGCGCAAAACATGGGCCGTCATCGCACTTTGCGGGGTCATGATGGTCGTTGAGATCGTTGGCGGTAGCATCTTTGGCTCCCTTGCACTCGTGGCCGACGGGCTACACATGTCCACGCACGCGAGTGCCATGCTCATTGCGGCGCTTGCCTATACGTTCGCCCGAAAACATGCACAGGACCGCCGTTTTGTTTTTGGCACGGGCAAGCTCGGCGATCTTGCGGGTTTTACGAGCGCCATCATCCTGGCAATGATCGCGTTGCTCATCGGCTATGAGGCAATCAGCCGTTTCTTGGCGCCCGTGCCAATTCGATTTAGCGAAGCGATTCCCATTGCTGTTCTCGGCCTTGTCGTCAATATCGTGAGCGCGTGGCTCTTGAGTGGAGGTGACCACGGTCACAGCCACGGACATAGCCATGGTCACGGACCCGACGATCAGTTAGATGCTCATCATGAGCACGCAGAGGAAGCGCAACGGGTTGAAACGGCGTTCGGCACCATCACATTGTCGGTATTTGAGGAGGGCGTCCCGCCGGTGTTTCGCATCAAAGCGGAATCTTCAGGTGTCCGATTAACTCCTCGCGATGTCACTGTGACAACCGAGCGTGCCGATGGATCGCGTCAGGTTTTTGCCTTTAAGGGCGGGGCTGGCAGTTTTCTGGAGTCAACGCAGCCCATTCCGGAGCCGCATGCATTCAAGGCGCTAATTACGGTGGGCGAGGATACGCATGCCGTAGAATTCTCGGAGCATGAGCACCACGATGAGCATTCGGTCGATGCCCGGGATCACAACATTCGCGCGGCCTATATCCATGTCATGGCAGACGCCGCGGTATCGGTACTTGCGATCATCGGCTTGCTACTCGCCAAAACGTTTGGCTGGCTGTGGATGGACCCCGTCGCCGGCATTGTTGGTGCTTTCGTCATTGCCAATTGGTCGTACGGATTGATCCGGGTCACTGGCGCAATTCTGGTCGATATCAGCCCCGATGAAGGCGTCGCCAATGAAATCAAATCGGTGGTGGAATCGGCGGGCGACAAGCTGGTCGATCTGCACGTGTGGCGCCTGGGGCCGGGGCATCTTGGCGCCGTTGTATCGGTCGTGAGCAGCGTTCCTACTCATGTACCGGCATTTTATCATTCGGCGCTCCAACGACTCAAAGGCCTGTCGCACATCACGGTCGAAGTGCACCAGCAGCCTGTTCCAGCGTAAGTCCTGATGTCGCGTGAAAAGGTTGGCCCGCGCACTTTCCATGTTCCAGCAGTGCAGTAGACAGTTCAAGCGCGCGTAGGTGATGCTGGCGCGCAGCCTCGGTTGGCCGGATGTCGCTCAATGGCATCACCGTTAAAGATCTATTCGATGGTTCACATCGCCCTAACCGGTTTCGTAGGGGACTGATTCGGGGGAAGTTCACCTTGAGCGAGTAAATTGGGAATATGGAGAATCGAAAACCCGCCGGTGACTGTGGCCAGGCGGACAAATGTGAGCAGGATTTGAACGACCTGCCACTAATGAACCAGGGGGTTACGACGCCGGTGGGCGCCCAACAATCGCGCCTGTTCACAGCCAGATGGCATGACGGACGTAGTCATCGAATTCCCGCTCGATTGCCTTCGCCAGCCGCGGCGGCTCATCCGGGGTGACGACTCGGCGCCGTTTGACCTACGGGAAGCGCTCAACGATTGATTGGTATGTCCAGCTGGTTGCTGCGGTCCCCGGCGTGTTTCCGTACCGTTCCGTACGATAAAAAGGAAGAAGAACCCGAAAACCGGCCGGAAACGGGACATGAAATCGTGCCACTCTTCTCGGTCCATTTGGGAGGACGGAAGGTGCTTTCCACCACTGCGGCTGCGGATTTCAATTGCTGGAACCACCGAACTCAATTTGGGACATACCAAATCTAAAACGACCGATTTGCTTGATATCCGTATGCGCTTAGAGCGAGTGATCGTTGTGGCGCGCGAGGTTTGCGATTGCTTCAACTGCCTGTTTGAGTGTTTCGAGATGTTTATTGACAACCGCCGAGGTGGTCAGCACACGAGCTCTCCAGGTTAAATTTACACATCCGATCACGTGCTCGCCGAGTTGGATCGGCATTGCGATGGAATTGCGTTCGTCGTTCGAGTCGCTGCGCGTCTTGGAGTAATGGCCGCCGAAGTCGGGGTCACGTATGCTGTAACCCCGGGATCGCGTGGTCTTCAACAGTTGTCGCAGGTAGGCGGCATCGTGAGCCTTCTCGTTGCCTGGCTGCCCCTTGTCGCGAAGTCGTTGCAGGACCGCCTCGCGCTCTGGAGCGGGACAGAATGCGATATAGGCGCGCCCAGAAGCAGAGCGCAACATATTTGCCCGAAACCCGATGGGTCCTAGGGGAATATCATCGAAATAGGATCTTGGTCTGTTCGTTTCCAGCACCTCCATGTGGTCCAAACGCGGGATCGACAGCACTGAAGGCCAGCGGACCTTTTGGCACAGGCTCTCGAGCACGGGAGATGCAATTTCGACCAGCCAATCCGCATTCTCGAATTGAGCCCGCTTCTGGACCGAATGGCTCGGCAGAAAGGCGCCGTCCACCATGCGTTGCCAGATCATACCCTGCTGGAACAGCGTCATCAGAATGCGCGTCAGCGTGGCTTTCGGAATCGACGTCACCCGATGCAGGTCCTGAAGACTTGCGGCGCGCATCTCTTGCAGCGCGGCCAGGACTGCCAATCCTCGCGCGAGCCCTCTGATCGGTTTGACCTTGTAATGACGCATGGGTGACCTAGATGAAGGCGCAGTCAAGTAGATTTCACCTGGTGAAATGATATATCAAATTTCTATTCCTCACGCCACACCGGGTGGAGAATTGCGCGACATTGGCTCGAGGGGGGCTTCCTTCTCGGCACGAATAATCCGACGGCACTGCTCGACAGAGCGTGACCGTATCCGGTGTCCGACAGTTTTGGGGGAGTACCATGGCGCAGGATTTCTCGGGCAAGGTGGTTTTGATTACCGGTGGCAGTACCGGCATCGGGCGGGCGACGGCGTTGGCCTTCGCTGGGGCGGGAGCCTCAGTCATGATCGGTGACGTCGATGGGCGAGCCGCAGGTACTGTCGGGGCGATCACGGCGACGGGTGGTCGTGCCGCCTTCGTCGCCTGTGATGTCTCCAAGCCCGACGAGGTGGCGGCGCTCATGGCGGCGTGTCTTGTCACCTTCGGACGCCTGGACTGCGCGTTCAACAACGCTGGAATCCTGCCTCCTCCGGTCCCGTTTCACGACGTCACGGAAGCAAATTTTCAGCGAATCCTGGACGTGGATCTCAAGGGCGTTTTTTTCTGCATGCAGGCGCAGATCCGCCACTTCCTGCAGAACGGAGGGGGTGCCATCGTCAACACCGCCTCGGTCGCCGGCATCGTGGCGGATCCGAACATGTCCGCCTATGTGGCGGCCAAGCACGGTGTGGTCGGACTCACCAAGGCGGCGGCCATCGAATATGCGCGAGATAAGATCCGTGTGAATGCGATCGGGCCCGGCTTTGTCGCGACACCCATGACCCAGGCGTGGCTGGATGATGAGAACTTTAAGAAGGCGTTCTTTGCCCAAAGTGCGATTGGCCGGGCCGCCGATCCGGCCGAAATCGCCGGCACCGTACTGCATTTGTGCTCAGAGGCCTCCAGTTTCATCAATGGCGCCCTTTTCATCATCGACGGTGGGCAGACCGCGCATTGAGCCGTCGGCGCGACAGTTCGGCTGTGACACCAGTAGGAGTAGGTCTATGACTGAGAAGCCCAAGGTGTTGATGATCGTCACCCAGGACACCAAGTTCGAGGAGGGGCAGTTCCTGCGTGCATGCCTCGAAGAAGCCGGAGTCCGGGTGATTCATCTCGATCCGAGCGTGCGACGCACCGTGGGCAGGGCCGAAATCGGGCCCGAAAAAATCGCACAAGCGGCCGGGAAGACTATCGAACAGGTTCGCGCGTTGGGCCACGAGGGCGCGTGTCAGGCCGTGATGATCGAGGGCTCCTTGAAACTGGCGCTCGATTTGCATCGGCGCGAAGGACTGTCCGGAATATTGGCGATCGGCGGATCGATGGGCACGACTCTCGCGTCCGTCATCATGCAGGCCTTTCCCTTCGGCGTGCCGAAGCTGTTGATTTCCACAATGGCGTCGGGGTTTACGGCACCTTTCGTGGGTGTGAAGGACATCGCTATGCTCAACGCCGTATGCGACATCTCTGGCCTCAACAGTATCAGCGAGGGCGTCTACCGCAATGGGGCGTTTGGCCTCGCGGGGATGGCCCGTGCCTATCATCCGGCGCTCAAGGCCGTGCGCCCCCTGGTCCTGATGAGCACGCTCGGTACCACGGAGGCGGTATGCCGACGGCTGCGCCAGGCGCTCGAGTCTGATGGCTTTGAGGTCATGGTGTTTCATACCTCCGGCGCCGGCGGGCGAACACTGGATGCGATTGCGGCCGAGCGCCCAATCGCCGCCATCGTCGACATGTCGCTCGTGGAGATCAACGATTACCTGTACCAGGGGGTCTGTAGCGCGGGACCCGATCGTGCCACCGCGGGCTTGAAGCGAGGTATTCCGACGATATTTGTTCCGGGAAATTGTGATTTCATCATCGCGGGGCCGATTGAGGATGCGCGCACACGCTTTCCGGGCAAGCGTTATCACATCCACAATGCCGCGCTCACCGCGGTACGCACGGAGGAGCCCGAACTGAGGACGGTGGCGCAGCATCTGGCCAAAATCACGCAGGAGGCGGTGGGGCCGGTGCGTTTCTTCGTGCCGCTGAAGGGATTTTCGCACCATGACAGCCCCCAGGGACACATCCACGATCCATCATTGCCGCCGGTATTCGCCCGGCATCTGGAGGAGGCGGTGGCGGAGCGTCATCCCATCACGCGGATCGACGCCCATATCAACGATCCAGACTTCGCCGATGCCCTGCACGCCTGCGTCCTCGAGTTGACCGGAAAGGTGACCGTCGATGCCGAGTGAATTTACGCTGAGTCCGGAGGACGTTGCCGACATCGTTTCGATCGTCGACGCCTCCGGCTATGACAAGGTCGAAGTGGCGACCACCCGGTTCCGACTGGTCCTGTCGCGCAAAAACGAGGGCTGGACGCAGGAATGGAACCGACCTCACGCGCCTGCGGCGGATGCCCCCGCAAAATCGGCCATTCCCGCGGCGGCCCCGATGGCGGAGGACGTCGAGCATGCCGGCTTTACAACGGTGCCGGCGCCACTGCCCGGGACCTTCTACCGGGCTTCGCAGCCCGGCGCGCCCCCCTATGTGAACGAGGGTGACCGTGTCGTTGAGGGCACCATTCTGGGCATCATCGAGACAATGAAGCTGATGAGTACGGTCAGCGCGTCGGGTCCGGGTACGGTCGCCCAGATTCTGATTCCCAATGGCACTCCTATCGACGCGCAGGCGGTCCTGATGCTCATCAAGCCGGATCTCACTTGATCCGGCGGCTCTTCATCGCCAACCGCGGCGAGATTGCATTACGGATCATCCGCACAGCGCGCCGCTTGGGCATTACCACGGTCCTCGGCTGTTCGGAGGCGGATGCCGACTCCGTGCCGGCCCGGTTCGCCGACGAGGTCGTGCGGGTCGGACCTGCGGCTTCATCGCAGAGCTATCTATCGATTGGCCGGGTCATCGCGGCCGCCCGCGGAGCCGGGGTGTGTGCCATCCATCCGGGCTACGGATTTCTGTCGGAGAAGGCGGAATTTGCGCAGGCGGTGGTGGCGGCCGGTATCTTGTTCGTTGGCCCGGATGTGTCGAGCCTCCGGGCGATGGGTGACAAGCTTAAAGCCCGCGCGGTCGCCGTCGAGGCCGGTTTGCCCGTCGTGCCGGGCGGGGCCGGGGCGACCCGCGAGGAGGTGCGTGCACGGGCGCGGGACACCGGCTATCCCCTGCTGTTGAAGGCCGTGGCCGGCGGAGGTGGTCGCGGCATGAAGCGGGTCGATGCGCCAGAGCAACTCGACGCACAGATTGACCTTGCCATGGCTGAAGCGCTCGCCGCCTTTGGCGATCCTCGCATCTATGTCGAACGCTACATCGCGCAGGGCCGCCACGTCGAGGTGCAGTTGTTGGGGGATGGCACCACGACGCTGCATCTCGGGACCAGCGACTGTTCGATCCAACGACGATTTCAAAAACTGGTGGAGGAGGCACCCGCACCGGGCATCCCGCCGGTAAGGCGTGAGGCCATCCATGCGGCGGCAGTAAGCCTGGGGCGCAAACTGAGCTACCGGGGCGCGGGCACGGTGGAGTTCCTCGTCGACGCGCAAACCTTCGATTTTTATTTCCTGGAAATGAATGCCCGTATCCAGGTGGAACATCCGGTCACCGAAGCGGTCACCGGCATTGATCTGATTGAGCAACAGCTGCTCGTGGCGGACGGGCAGAGGCTGGGGATCAGTCAAGAACAGATTCACATCGACGGGCACGCCATCGAAGTGCGCATTAACGCCGAGGATTGGCGTGCCGATTTTCGACCGTCGCCAGGCAAAATCACTCGAGCGCTCTGGCCGGTAGGGGCCGGAATCCGCGTCGATACCCATGCCGATTCGGGCGCGTCGGTGCCCCCGTTCTACGATTCGCTGCTCGGCAAGCTGATCGTCTCCGGTGTCGACCGGGCGACGGCGATTCTGCGGCTGCAGCGGGCGCTACAGTGTCTCGAGATCGACGGGGTGAAGAGCACGGTCGATCTGCACCGCGCCATCGCCGCCGATCCACGCTTCGTGTGCGCCGACGTGACAACCCGGTTTTTCGAGGGACTCGCCCATGGCTGAGATCAAGCTGCTCGACGTGTCGATGCGGGATGGAAACCAAAGTCTTTGGGGGGCGACCGGGCTCAACACGGCGCATATGCTCGAGATCGCGGCGCGGCTCGACCGGGTGGGATTTCATGCCATCGACTTCACGTCCTCGAGCCACATGGCGGTGGCGGTTCGCTATTTTCGCAATGACCCGTGGGAGCGCATTCGGCGAATCCGCTCCGTCATGCCGCGCACGCCCCTGCAGTTCATCACTACGGGATTGCGCTTCATCGCCTGGGAACAGGCGGATCCGGAATTCATGCGTTTGGTGTATCGCTGCCTCCAGGACAATGGCATCCGCCGCTTCATTCTGCTCGATCCAATGCATGACGCCGCTGCCGTGCTGGAGGCGGCCCGGATCGTCAAGGATGAGGGCCCCGCCGAGAATATGGCGGCGTTAACCTTCACCCTGTCCGAAGTGCACGATGATGTCTTTTACGCGGATTTTGCGCGGCGCCTCGCCAGCAGCCCGCACATCGACACTTTTTACATCAAGGATCCATCGGGGCTGCTGTCCGCGGAGCGGGCGCGAACGCTCGTGCCCGCTGTCAAGGCCGTCATCGGAAGCAAGCCCCTCGAAATACACGCGCACTGCACGATCGGTCGGGGTCCGCTGTCCAGTCTCGCCGCCGCCGACCTCGGGGTCTCGGTCATTCATGTGGGCATAGGTCCGCTGGGCGAAGGTAGTTCGCTGCCCGACGCCGAGCGCATGCTCGCGAACTTACGTGCCGGCGGACACGTCGTGCCAATCGAGGAGGAGGCCCTCAAGGACGTGTCGGACTACTGGTTCCGATTGGCACGCGCCGAGGGCCTGCCCGTGGGGACACCGCAGAGCTTCGATGCCAGCTTTCTCCGCCACCAGATCGCCGGTGGAGTGATGACCACGACGCGCCGGCAACTGGCAGAGTTGCGGCTCGAACATCGGATGCCGGAGGTCATCGAGGAAACCGAGCGGGTACGCAACGAACTGGGGTATCCGATCATGGTCACCCCGTTTCCGCAGATGGTCATGAGTCAGGCGCTGTTCAACGTGATTGGCCCCGGCCGATACGCCCAGGTCTCGGATCAGGTCATCCGCTACGTGCTGGGGAAGTTTGGCCGGCCCACTCGGCCGGTCGATTCAGGGGTGGAGGCAGCCGTTCTCGGCAGACCGCGCGCACGGGAACTCGAGGCTGAGCCGCCGTTTCCGGCGCTTGCGGATCTGCGCAGGCGTTTTGGTGCCCGGATGCCCGACGAGGAGTTTTTGCTGCGCGCGGTGATGCCGTCAGACCAGGTGGATTCGATGTTCAGCGCCGGCCCGTCACCCACCCGTTATCAGCCCGAGAGCAAGATTCTCATGGATCTGCTGCGCAAGCTGGCAGTGCGTCCCGCCGATCGCAGCATCCGTATTGAATGCAACGGTGTGAACGTGGCGCTGCATTCGGGAGACCGCGTTGCCTGATTCGATCGAAATTTGGGCGCAGCGTCTGCGTGCCGCCCGGGCCTTCGTCATCGACATGGACGGCACCATTGCGCTCGGCGACTCGGCGTCCGGCGGCCACCGCGCCTTGCCGGGTGCGATCGAGCTTCTCGCCTTGCTGCGCCGGCGGGGTACGCCATTTCGGATCTTCACCAACGGCACGGCCAAACCGCCGGCCGCCTATGCCGATAGCCTGCGGGGTGCCGGATTCGATATTCGAAACGACGAGTTGATGACTCCGTCGACCTCGGCCGCACATTGGTTCCGTAACCGCGGCGTTAAAAAGGTGCGCGTACTGGGACTTGGCGGCGTGCAACAACCCTTGATCGACTACGGCATCGACGTGGTGCAGCCCGCGGAGCCGGCGAGCGGTGTGGAAGCGGTGTTCACCGGCTGGTTCCGTGAGTTTACCTTTCCGGATCTCGAAGCGGCGTGCCGCGACATCTGGGCGGGGGCGGGGCTCACCACGGCGTCGAATGTGGCATTCTTCGCAACCGCGGGCGGAAAGTCCATCGGCGCCAGTTACGCAATCAACGCTATGATCCGGTCACTCACCGGACGGCGGGCGGTAGTGCTCGGCAAGCCGTCAGCGGACGCCTTCCACCTGGCCGTCGCCTCCATGGGATTACCGCGCGCAGCCGCATCCGAGGTGGTCGTTTTGGGTGACGACCCGGCTTTAGAGATGCGCATGGCTCGCAGCGTCGGCGCAATTTCCGTGGGCATGACCTCCGGAATCATGAAACGACAGAGTGCGGAGAAGCTGCCTCTGCGTGAACGACCCGATCTCCTACTGGACCAACTGTTGACGCTGATTCCCATTCTCGAAAAATCGGGAGCAATCGTATGACGGACCTTTCCACTCGCCCGGTAACTCTCCGACAGGGAGCGATTGATTCGTTTTCGATTGCCGGGCTTGATGTTCGTGGTAAGTGCGGATACTGGAATAATAGGGCAAGCGAGAGTCTCGTGCCGTTGGTCTGTGATATCGGCGTCGTCAAAAACGTTCATGGTTCGATCGTCCGGGAGAAGATCAGCGTTCAATACGTCGCGGAAGTATTCGCCGACACACTAATCGTTCGGCACACGCCGTCGCATGTTTCCCGCATGCACAAGGAGACCATCCAGCAGGTTATGCCACTCGAAGGCGAATGCCTCGAGCGTCACCATAGACGTGACTTGCCCCTTGAAGCCGGTCAATTCGCTCTCCTTGACGGTACGCACCCATTTGAAACAGTAAAAAAGGTTCTAAGCCGGGTACTGGTAATCGGCCAACAACGGGAACGCACGGCGTCACAGCCTTTTGAAGCCAGGAATTCTGGTCACGGATTTCCGCACGAATTCCGTCCGGCCCCAATTAAACCCTTGATTAAATGGCGCTCCCTGCGAGATTGCTCAGCGCTTCGCGCTTCGTCCCTCGCTTGGGAAAGTTCGGGACCGCCGTCGCCCGGGGCGCCGGCGTCCAACCCGCCCGGACGGTCGGGTTGTCGAACTCGTGTTCCAGCCTTGAGAGGGGCGGTCCACATTAATTGACGTAAATAAAAATAATGGAAAAATCCTATGAAATAAGGGGTATTGGGAATTTACCGCCAACGGTCGTAAACTGGCATAAAAGGCGAAACCTACCCAAACCTACCCACGGATTTCATGAGTACATCCTTGCGCCTGCAAACGTGCGAAGCACGCAAGAAGCTCCCGAAGCGGTCGGAACCGTATTGGTTGGAGGTCAGCCGTGGCCGGTACATCGGCTATCGACGCGGCGCCACCGGCGGCTTTTGGTTGCTGCGCGAGCATTGCCAAGGCATGGGCAAGAAGGGCGCGTACATCAAGCGCCGCCTGGGTCCGGCGGACGACGACGGGCCGGTCGATGGGATGCTGAGCTGGGACGATGCCCGGAAACTGGCGGATGGCGAGGAGCGTCCCACCGTGACAGTCCCGGGTCGCTTTACGGTGGCGCAAGCCGCCGATACTTACTTCGCCACTCGCAGCGCCACCGGCGAGCAGGACGAGATGACCTTTGCTGCGTTCATCGCCCCTAAGCTTGGCCGAAAACCGGTCGCCGAATTGACGACCGGGGATATTGAAAGCTGGCTGGCCGCCCAAGTGCCGGCAACTGCTGATCGGGAGGCGAGGCGGGCGGCCCAGGCGACGGTCCTTGGACGGCGTGGCGGTCTCGGGCGTGTACCGGGAGTCCATTCAGTTGAGCGGCGGCCGGTTCGCAATGCTGGACGACGGCGTCGGCTTTGCCCTGGTCCCGTGGCGCCCGGTCATCGAAAAGCGCCTCGGCCAAGAACTTGGCGTGGTCATGGACGGCGGCCGCGTGAACTGGGAACTGGGCCGATCGCGGTCGATATCGATATGAACCACGTGCCCCGAACGGCCGCTGTCGTCCACCGTTACCTGCCGTTCCAAAGCATAATCGGCCAGGAAGCGACATTCACGTTACGGATGGCCAGGGAACAAAGCGGACGCCGCACGCGTCCGAACATCGTGCGAGCGATTTGGGCTAGGTTGGGCCTGTCTGCGAGCATTTCTTGATTGATGTCCCGTAACGCGTTACAGTGTCACGCGTTACGCTAAGGAGAGAAATCATGGCTCGAACTGCCGAGAGGATGAGGGCTATGCGCGAACGACGCCGCAATCGAGGGTTGCGCGAATTGCGCTTGGTTGTACCCGACGCACGCTCGAAGGCGGTCCGCAAGCGCGTCGCAAAGCAGGTGGCAGGTTTGAATCCCTCGCTCGAAACGGCCGCAATGCAATGGACGGAATCGGTCTCAGAATTTGATGCCCAATGAAGCGTGGCGATGTAGTGACAGTCGCAGCAGGCGGCGACTACGGTAAGCCGCGGCCGGCGGTGATTGTCCAGACGGATGCGCTCCCGGCTGCACATGCATCTGTGGTGATCTGCCAGATGACGTCTGAGTGCAGCGATGCGCCTGACTTCAGGGTGACAATCGATCCGACAGCGAAAAACGGGTTGCGAGTGAGATCACAGGTGATGGCCGATAAGCCCGTCACCGTTCGCCGCGAGCGAATTGGACACCAGATCGGTCATCTCGACGACAAGGACATTTTGCGCCTGAATATCGCGCTGGCATTTGTCGTGGGTTTAGCGGACTAAACAGGGCGGTACCCCATTGCACGAACCGATCGTGTGACAGGGCACGGCCATTATGCACAGTCCCCACTTATGCACAGTAGCGCATCGGTGGCCCGGCAAACAGGCCACCGATTGCACTGCGGCTGCACATAATGTTACAGGCCCTTCAAGAACTCCAGCAGCGAGTCTGGAGCCCGATAGCGGCGCAGTTTCGCCTTTGGATGCTGTAGCCTGGCAAGCGCCCGGTCCTTCATGGCCAAGTCGGCTTCGACGTAGTGGTGAGTGGTCGTCGGACTTTCATGGCCAAGCCAAAGAGCAATGACGCTGACGTCCACGCCGGACTGAAGCAGATGCATCGCCGTCGTATGACGTATTGTGTGGGGCGATATCGCTCTCTTTATGAGCTGTGGATGAGTTTTGGCCGCTACACTCACCGCGATCGCCAAGCGCTGCGTAACGTTCGATCGTGTCATCGCCTCCCCGTTCCGGTTCGGCAGCAGCGCCGAGGTTGGGCGGAGATTTGCGTTCTGCTTGAGCCACGCCCGGACCTCCTTGACGATTGAGCGCCACAGCGGCACTGAACGGGTTTTGCGACCTTTGCCGCGCAAGTGAACGCAAGCGGCGCCGTCGAGCACGACGTCGGCGACCTGCACGCCAATGATCTCGGATACTCGCGCACCAGTGTTGTACAGCATCCCCAACAATAAATGATCACGCTGCCCGAGCCAGCTGTTGTCGGCGATGCCGATCACCGCGACGATCTCCTCTCGCGAGAGGAAGCCGAGCATCGGGCGCTCGAAGCGCTTTGCCGGGATGCCGAGAGATCGCTCGATGACATGCAGCGATGAAACATCACGGTGTGACGCAAACTTCAGGAACGCACGCAGCGCGGCGAGCCGCGCATTGCGGCTTCGCACGCTGTTATGGCGCTTGTGCTCGAGATGGTCGAGAAAGCCTAGGATCAACTCCGGCGTCAGGTCGGCGAGCTTCACGTTGGCCGGTGACTTGGCATGGTGCGTCTGGATATAGTCGAGGAAGAGCATGAACGCGTCGCGGTACGCTGCCACAGTCCGCGGACTCATCGCTCGCTGCTCGGTCAGGTGTTCGGCAAAGAATGCCTGGATGAGCGCCTGGAAGGATGGCACCGGTATCGAGCGCGCGACGCTACTCATCGCGTGCTCCCAGAGACTCGGCAAAGCGTTGGAACTTGTTGCCTGCCAGCGCCATTAGCTCTGGTACACCGCTCAAGTACCAGTACGTGTTTGAGATCTTGGCGTGGCCCAGGTAGGTGGACAGCGACAGCATCATCTGGTCAATATCGATGCCCTGTTTATGCAAGAGCATCACTCGGCGCACGGCAAAGGCGTGTCTCAGATCGTGGATCCGGGGCGCGTCGTGCATGCCGCGGTTGATCCAGCCCAACTCGTTGCGCAGGTCGATGAAGACGCGGTGTACTTGACGCTCGCCCAATGGCTGACCCAGCCGCCGACCGCGCGTGCCGACGAAGAACCTCATCTCGGCACTCGACGGGGCACGCCGACGGCGTAACGCGCGATA
>Ga0182030_10009419_pt1 | contig 19992 bp, 18 predicted proteins | sample 812S3MmetaG_FD_121299 | JGI IMG/M metagenome (GOLD analysis project Ga0182030, IMG submission 121299) | Permafrost microbial communities from Stordalen Mire, Sweden - 812S3M metaG (Illumina Assembly) | ecosystem: Environmental > Terrestrial > Soil > Wetlands > Permafrost | place: Sweden... | reverse complement strand
TACCGGCCTCGGCATTTTGCGCAATCCGTTCGTGCGCGCTACGGGCTGACGGGGCTTTCGCGTGGAGTGAAGTAAGGCCAGGGCTCTGCCCTGGAACCCGCCAGGGGGCTTTGCCCCCATGGACCCCCAGCAAAGGCGGAGCCTTTGCAATCCATCCGTTTAGAGCGGTTGGACGGGAGGGGGCTCACGCCCGGAAGACTGTGCGAGACCGGCGCCCGCCGGTCTCGCACAGTCCTCCGGGCGTGAGCCCCCTCCCGTCCAACCTCTCCAAGTGAAGGGTTCCAAGGGCTCCGCCCTTGGCGGGGATCCAAGGGGCAGCGCCCCTTGGTGGGGTTTCAGGGGCAAAGCCCCTGACCTTGCTTCGCTTCATCCGATTGCCCGACCGCCCCGCAACGTCGCATGATTGGACGGTTGGCAAGGGGGCTGGAATGGACGAACAATTCGTCGCCGCGTTGGCGCGTGCCGCGGGTCTGGACAAGGCGCTGGCGGAATTTCCGGACGATGTCGCCGCGGCCGCGGCACAGGCGCTGAACAACACCGGCGTGATCCAGGTGCCCGACGATCCAGCCGCCGAACCCTGGCCGCCGATGCGTGCCGGAGCCGGGCTGTGACCGCCCCCCATTGGCTGGGCGTCGCCGAGGCGGCGCACGCCATCGCCGCCCGCGAACTCTCCCCGGTGGAGCTGCTTGCCTCCCTGCTCCAGCGCATCGAGACGCTCGATCCGCTGCTGCACGCCTTCATCCGTCTGGATGACGCAGCTGCCATGAACGCAGCACGTGCCGCCGAAACGGAGATCGCAGCGGGACGCAGCCGCGGCACGCTGCATGGCGTGCCGATCGGCGTGAAGGACATCATCGACGTCGCCGGCCTGCCGACGACGTGCCACTCGAAGATCTTGCTGGACAACGTGGCGCAGCAGGACGCAGCGGTGGTGGCACGGTTGCGCCAGGCCGGCGCGATCATCATCGGCAAGCTGTCCACGCATGAGTTCGCTATCGGCGGTCCGAGCTTCGACCTGCCGTTCCCGCCGGCGCGCAATCCGTGGAACCCAGAGCACCATCCGGGCGGCTCGTCGTCCGGCTCCGGCGCGGGTGTGTGCGCGGGGCTGTTCCCCGGCGCGTTGGGATCGGACACCGGCGGCTCGGTGCGCAATCCGGCCAGCGCGTGCGGGATTGTGGGATTGAAACCCACCTACGGCCTGGTGTCGCGCCGTGGCGTGTTTCCGCTGTCGTTCACCCTCGACCATGTCGGGCCGCTGACGCGCACCGTGGCCGATGCCGCGCTGATGCTGGACGCGATGGCGGGGCATGACGCCGCTGACCCAGGGAGTGCCGCCACTCCGGCGCACGGCTTCGACCGGCTGCTCGACCGCGGCGTGCGCGACCTGCGGGTCGGCTTCGTGCGGCACTTCCATGAAGTCGATATGTCGGCGCATCCCGAAACCACCGCGGCACTGGAAGACGTGGCGCGCGTGCTGCAATCGGAGGGCGCGGAGGTTCGCACCGTTACTCTGCCGACATTGAACGAATTTGCCGGCATCAACCGCGTCATCCTGTGCAGCGAGGCGTGGTCGATCCACGCGCCCTGGCTGCGTTCGCGGCCGGGCGACTACGGCCAGCTTGCGCGGCGCCGGCTGATGCCAGGCGCCTTCATGGCGGCCGGCGATTACGTCGGCGCGCAGCGGCGCCGGTTGCAGGTGATCGCCGCGGTCGAGGACGCACTGCGCGACGTCGATGTGTTGCTGTGTGGGAGTTCGATGGATCCGGCAAGCAGGATCGAGGATGCGGCGGAGACGGCGCGAACGTACTCACGACAGGCGCGCACGCCGTTCAATGTGACGGGCCATCCGGCGCTGGCGATGATGTCCGGACTTTCGAGCAACGGACTGCCGCTGTCGGTGCAGTTCGTCGGGCGGTATTTCGACGATGCGACGGTGTTGCGGGTGGCCGCGGCATACGAACGGGCAACGCAATGGCACCAGCGGAAGCCGCCGATCGGCTGAGCCAGTCCTTCAGATCGGTACGCGCCGATCGATCATCTGCGACCGAGGAAGCCGGCACATTACACAACCGGTCCTGGGAGAGCGCGACCCGAACGGGCTCCTACGCTGTCATTGCGCGTTAGCCACCGGCCGGCAGCCGACCCGCCCTGCATGAAACTGGCAGGACTGCCCGGAGCACGATACTCCCCCTCCCGCCCTACGCGAACTTTCCGTGGCAGTGCTTGTATTTCCGCCCCGACCCGCACGGGCACAGCGCATTGCGTCCCGCGTTCCGCCAGGTGCTCGGATCGTTCGGATCGACCACCCCCGCGCGCATCGGCCGCGCCTCCACCGACATCGTCGCAGCGCCCGCGGCGGCACCTTCCAGTGCCAGCTCCGGCTCGCGCCCACCGCCGCTCAACGCGGAAACCGGCTCGGGGTGGCTTTCAATCACCTGCATCTGCATAGGCTGATAGGCCGGCGCCGGCTGTTCCGGAGCCAATTCGACGCGCGCCAGCATCATGGTGACGCGTTCTTTCAACTCGTCCAGCATCGCGTTGAACAGGGCGAAGGCCTCCGCCTTGTATTCGTTCAGCGGATCGCGCTGGCCATAGGCGCGCAGCCCGATGCCCTGGCGCAGATGGTCCAGCGCATACAGATGCTCTTTCCACACCGCGTCCAGCACTTGCAGCAGCAGCGATTTCTCGATGTAGCGCATCAAGTCGGGGCCCATATTGGCCGCCTTCGCCGCCATCACCGCATCCGCCGCAGCCTCGACCCGCTCGCGCAGATGCGTCTCGTCGATGCCCTCCTCCGCACCCCACTCCGCGACCGGCAGGGGCACGTTCAGCACGCGCTGCACATCCTCCTGCAATTCCGCCAGTTGCCATTGCTCGTGGAACGCCTTTTCTGGCACGCGGCGCGCCACCATCGCCGAAACCACCTCGGAGCGCATCTCCGCCACCGTCTCGGCAACGTCTGCCGCCTTCATGAACTCCTTGCGTTGCGCATACACTTCCTTGCGCTGCGCGTTCATCACGTCGTCGTATTTCAGCACGTTCTTGCGGGTGTCGAAGTTGCGCGCCTCGACCTTCTTCTGTGCCTTCTCCAGCGCCTTGTTGATCCATGGATGGACGATCGCCTCGCCATCCTTCAGCCCCAGCCGTTGCAACATTCCGCCCATCCGGTCGGAGCCGAAGATGCGCATCAGATCGTCTTCCAGCGACAGGAAGAACCGAGACCGCCCCGGATCGCCCTGCCGCCCCGACCGCCCTCGCAACTGGTTATCGACGCGACGACTTTCGTGCCGCTCCGTGCCGATCACGAACAGGCCGCCGGCCTGCTTCACCTTCTCATGCGAGTCGGCAATCTCGGCACGGATCTGCGCCTCCTTCGCGGCCCGCTCAGCCTCGTCCTCGATGCCGGCCAGCTCCTTCTTCAGCCGCATCTCCAGATTGCCGCCGAGTTTTATGTCGGTGCCGCGGCCCGCCATGTTGGTGGCGATCGTTATCGCCCCCAGCGCACCCGCCTGCGCCACGATCTCCGCCTCCTGTTCATGGAAGCGCGCGTTCAGCACCGCGTGCGGCACCTTCTTCTTCTTCAGCAGCTCGCTAATCGTCTCGCTCTTTTCGATCGAGGTGGTGCCGACCAGCACCGGCTGCCCGCGCTTGCGGGCGTCCTCGATCAGTAGCGCCACCGCCTCGTATTTCTCGGCCGCAGTGCGATAGACCTCGTCGTCTTCGTCGTTGCGGATGCACGCGACGTTGGTGGGTATCTCCACCACATCCAGCTTGTAGATCTCGGCGAATTCGTCCGCCTCGGTCATCGCCGTGCCGGTCATGCCGGCCAGCTTGGGATACAGCCGGAAGTAGTTCTGGAACGTGATCGATGCCATCGTCTGGTTTTCGGCCTGCACGGTGACGAATTCCTTCGCCTCCAGCGCCTGGTGCAGCCCGTCCGAATACCGCCGGCCCTGCATCATGCGGCCAGTGAACTCATCGATGATGATCACCTGGTCTTCGCGCACGATATAGTCCACGTCGCGCGCGAACAGCGTGTGGGCGCGCAGCGACTGCTGCACGTGGTGCACCACCGAGACATTGAAGATGTCGTAGAGGTTGCCCTCGGTGATGATGCCGGCCTCGCGCAGCATGTCCTCGACATGCTCCGACCCCGGCTCGGTCAGCGACACGGTGCGGAATTTCTCGTCCTTGTCGTAGGTTTCCGGGTCCTTCACCAGCTCCGCCACCACCGCGTTGACGCTGCGATACAGGTCGGAGCTGTCCTCGGCCGGACCGGAGATGATCAGCGGCGTGCGCGCCTCGTCGATCAGGATCGAGTCCACCTCGTCCACGATGCCGAAGAAAAAGTCCCGCTGGACCATATCCTCCAGCCGGTACTTCATGTTGTCGCGCAGATAGTCGAAGCCGAACTCGTTGTTGGTGCCATAGGTGATGTCGGCGGCGTATTGCGCTCGCTTGGTCTGGTCGTCCTGGCCATGCACGATCACGCCGACGCTCATGCCGAGGAACTGGTAGATCTGTCCCATCCACTCGGAGTCGCGGCGCGCCAGGTAGTCGTTCACGGTCACGACATGCACGCCCTTGCCAGCCAGCGCGTTCAGATAGACCGGCAGGGTCGCGACCAGCGTCTTGCCCTCGCCGGTCTTCATCTCACTGATCTTGCCGTCGTGCTGCACCATGCCGCCGACCAACTGCACGTCGAAATGCCGCTGGCCGAGGGTACGCTTGCCGGCTTCCCGCACCGCGGCGAACGCCTCCGGCAGCAACTCGTCCAGTGTGGCGCCGTTATCCAGGCGTTCGCGAAATTCCACCGTTTTGGCCGCCAGCTCCGCATCCGACAGGGCGGCCATCGCCGGCTCAAGGGCGTTGATCTGCGGCACCCGCCGCTGATATGCCTTCAGTGAGCGGTCATTGGCGGTGCCGAAAATAGCGCGGGCGATTGAAGCGAGCATGCGAACCTTCCAGGTCGGCGCGGCCAGCCGCGGCCGCCCCCGTCTCAGCCGAGGGCACCGGACAAGTCCACCCGACGCAGATAGGACCCCCCTGCCCCAGGGTCAACGACTCCCCAACGATGGCGGGGGGAATGGAATATCCGGCGCAGGCGGGCGTCGGTAGATGCGGGGAGCAGGGATCTCACCCTGGAGCAAGCACTGCTTGACGTCACGCAGCCAACGCACGGCCGGAACGCTCCGGACCAGGCGCTCCCTAATGCTGGGCGTCCAAGTCCTGGGAGCCTGGCCAGCCGGCATGCGCCGGTGGTCGGTGCCGTGAGCGAATCCAGCGTCCTCGCCCGCATCGAGGCCAGCATCCCCGCGCTGCGCCGCTACGCGACCGCCCTGCTGCGCAGCCGCGAGGAGGCGGACGACCTGGTGCACGACTGCCTGGTGCGTGCACTCGACAAGCTGCACACCAGGCGCGAGGAAGCCGATGTCAGGGCTTGGCTGTTCACCATCATGCACCATCATTTCATCAGCCAGGTGCGCCGCCGCCGCTCCCGCCCCGCTGCGGAGCCGCTCGACGAGAGTCATGAAAGCGCGGTGGGCCTGCCACCGGTGCAGGAGGACGCCCTGCACTGGCGTGACTTGCAGCGCGGGCTGGCGCTGCTGCCGGAAGACCAGCGCGCCGTGATCCTGCTGGTCTCGGTGGAAGACCTGTCTTACGCCCAGGCCGCCGAGGTGCTGGGCGTGCCGGTGGGTACCGTGATGTCCCGCCTCAACCGCGGCCGAGAGCGGCTGCGCCAGCACACCGACCAGGATCCGCGCCCGCCGCTGCGGAGGGTGAAATGACCCACCGCAGCCGCACCACCGCCCGTGGCCAGGCGACCCCGGCGACCGCCTCGTCACGGCCAGGCGAGACCGCCTCGTCATGGCCGGGCGCGACCACCTCGTCACGGCCGGGCCTCGAGCGCTGCCACCGTGAGCGGAAACTGTCATTGCGAGGCGCGCAGCGACGAAGCAACCCCCTGCGTGACGAGCCGAGGAACGCTCGTCAGGCGGGGGATTGCTTCGGCGCGCAGCGCCTCGCAATGACAGTTCGTTCCGGCGATTCCACTTATGCCGGAAACGCTCTCACCACGCCGTCATGGCCGGGCCTGACCCGACCATCCGCCTTCCCGCCGCAAGGCGCGCCGGCTTGCTCCCCGCAGCACAGGCCAGGACCGGATGGCCGGCTCAGGCGCGGCCGCAACGTCAGGCGCGGGCTGGGCAGCCGATGAGCGCCGTCCCAATCCCCGACGAAGACCTGCATGCCTACGTGGACGGCCAACTGTCGGCCGACCGCCAGGCCGAGGTCGCGCGGCTGTTGCAGGAGCAACCTGAGGCGGCGGCGCGGGTCGCCGACTATGCGGCCCAGCGCGACGCGCTGCGCGCCGGCTTCGCACCAATCGCAACCGCGCCTCTCCCGCCGTTGCTCGACCTGCAAAGCATCCTCGCCCAGCGGCTGGTCGAGCGCCGCACCCCGTGGCGCGCCGCGACCTGGCAGATCGCCGCTGCCGTGCTGCTGGCCTTCGGCCTCGGCGGGGCTGGCGGCTGGGTGATGCATGGCCGGTTCGGCGGAGCGCCGAGTGATCTGACCCTGCTGGCGCAGGATGCGATCGCCAACCACGTGGTCTATGCCGCCGACCGCAAGCGGCCGACCGAACTGGGCGCCGACCAGCGTGGCGACCTGGCCCGCTGGGTATCCAACCGGCTGAACCACCCGGTCACGCCGCCCGACATATCATCCACCGGCTTCCGCTTCATGGGCGGCCGGCTGGCGGCCACACCGCAAGGCCCCGCCGGCCAGTTCATGTATCAGAACGCCGACGGCGCGCGGCTGACCATCTTCGTCCTGCCGATGCGAGACGCGTCCGATACCCCCACCCGCATGGTGGATGTGGGGGCGACAGACGGCTGCGCATGGATCGATAAGGGCGTCGGGTACACGGTCGTCGCGCCTGTATCGCCGGACGAGTTGTACCAATTGGCTATGGAAGTTCGCCGCCAGTTCGAAGCGACGGACTGAGCACGGGAAGTTCGTCGCCAGTTCGACGCGACGGACCTTGGAAGACGGGGTTCGCCGCCAGGTTGACGCGACGGGCCGAGAAAGGCGGGGTTTGCCGCCAGTTCGGCGCGACGGACCGGGCAAGGTGGGGTTCGCCGCCAGGTTGACGCGACGGACCGGGCAAAAACAGCGGCGCATTGACCATCGGCGGCGTCGGCGTTCGTAAGCCCGCGCACCGCTGTTGGCACAGGCCTGTCACACACGCCGCGCTGTCCGTGCGGTGGGCGAACGCGTCAAAGTTCATCGCGGAGAAGATGCGGAGGCTCGCTGAGAGCCGCGGAGGCCTTGTGCCTCCGAGGCTGCGAAGATGGCACGCGGCCTCGGCGGCTCTCAGCGATCTCCGCATCTTCTCCGCGATGAAATTCGCGGATTGCCGAGCAAGCCCGCGCCGCCGCGATGAATTGGCACCACGTCCCATGTCCCACCGGCGAGGTTGTGGCGCGAAGTGGCGACGTCCGGATGCGTGCCGCCGTGGCTGACGAAGAAGTCGTGCGTGTGGGCCGCTCGGCATGGTGGCTGGTCCGGGGCAGCGCGTCCGGGCCAGCGTGGCGTGCGATGGTTGGTCAGGTTCGTCGCGCGAGGGCGATGGAGCAGCGTTCCGACCCGCCACCCTCACCCTCGGTGCATCGCAGCATCGACCTCTCCCGCGAAGCGGGAGAGGTTTCTGACATCAGGCGGCCTTGGCCATCTCTCTCAGCACGTACTGCAAAATGCCGCCGTGCCGGTAGTAATTCACCTCGTCCGCGGTATCGATCCTGCAGCGAACCGGGACCTGCTCCGTCTTGCCGTCGGGACGGTGGATCACCAGCGTCAGATCCATGCCGGGCTTCAGGTCGTCCAGTCCGGTCACGTCGATGATCTCTTCCCCGGTGATCCCCAGCGATTTGCGGTCCATGCCGTCCTTGAAGGTCAGCGGCAGCACACCCATGCCGACCAGGTTCGACCGATGGATGCGCTCGAAGCTCTCCACGATCACTGCCTTTGCCCCGAGCAACATGGTGCCCTTGGCGGCCCAGTCGCGCGAGGAGCCGGTGCCGTATTCCTTGCCGCCGAAGATCACCAGCGGGACGCCTTCCTTCTTGTAGCGCATCGCCGCGTCGTAGATCGGCATCACCTCGCCGGACGGCAGGTGCCTGGTCATGCCGCCCTCGACGTTCTGCAACATCTCGTTGCGGATACGGATATTGGCGAAGGTGCCGCGCATCATGATCTCATGGTTGCCGCGCCGCGCGCCGTAGCTGTTGAAGTTGGCCTGCGTCACCTGCCGTTCCAGCAGGTAGTCGCCGGCCGGCGAGGTTTTCCGAATCGATCCTGCCGGGCTGATGTGGTCGGTGGTGATCGAATCGCCCAGTTCCGCCAGGATACGCGCGCCCTTCACGTCGGTGACCGGCGGCAACTCCATGGTGATGCCCTCGAAATAGGGCGGGTTCTTCACGTAGGTCGAGCCATCGGACCAGCGATAGGTGTCACTGCCGGTATCGACCTCGATCGTCTGCCACTGCTTCGGACCCTTGGTCACCTCGCCGTAGCGCCGCAGGAACTGGTCGCGCGACAGCGACGTCGCGATGACGTCGGCGATCTCCTTGTTGGTGGGCCATACATCGCGCAGATACACCGGCTGGCCGTCATTGCCGGTGCCCAGCGGTTCGGTGGTGATATCGACGGTCACCTTGCCCAGCAGGGCATAGGCCACCACCAAAGGCGGCGAGGCCAGGTAGTTCGCCCGCACATTGGCATGCACCCGGCCCTCGAAGTTGCGGTTGCCGGAGATCACCGCCGCGCCGACCAGCTTGTTGTCCTCGATCGCATCGACGATGGCGTCATCCAGCGGGCCGGAGTTGCCGATGCAGGTGGTGCAGCCATAACCGACGGTCTCGAAGCCGAGCGCGTCGAGGTCCTTGGTCAGGCCCGACTTGTCGAGATATTCGGTGACCACCTGCGACCCGGGCGCCAGCGAGGTCTTCACCCAGGGCTTCGGCTTCAGCCCCTTGGCATTGGCCTTGCGCGCCACCAGGCCGGCGGCCACCAGCACCGACGGGTTCGATGTATTGGTGCAGGAGGTGATGGCGGCGATCACCACGTCGCCATGGGTGAGTTCGTAGTTCTTGCCCTCCACCTTGACCGACAGGTTGACGTCGTTGGCCGGCACGCCGAGACCCTTGGTCAGCTCTGCCTTGAACGCGGACGCCGCATCCTTCAGCGACACGCGGTCCTGCGGCCGCTTCGGGCCGGCCAGCGACGGCACCACGGTGCCGAGGTCCAGTTCCAGCGTGTCGGTGAACACCGGCTCCGGCGCGCCCGGCTCGCGGAACATGCCCTGCGCCTTGAGGTAGGCTTCCACCAGCTTGATGCGATGCTCGTCCCGCCCGGTCAGATGAAGATAATCGAGCGCCACCTTGTCCACCGGGAAGAAGCCGCAGGTGGCGCCATATTCCGGCGCCATGTTGCCGATCGTCGCGCGGTCGGCGAGGCCGAGCTGGTCCAGCCCTGGCCCGAAGAATTCCACGAATTTCCCGACCACGCCCTTGCGCCGCAGGATCTGCGTCACGGTCAGCACCAAGTCGGTGGCGGTGGCGCCCTCCGGCAGCTTGCCGGTCAGGCGGAAGCCGATGACGTCGGGGATCAGCATGGCGATCGGCTGGCCGAGCATGGCCGCCTCCGCCTCGATGCCGCCGACGCCCCATCCCAGGATTCCGAGCCCGTTCACCATGGTGGTGTGGCTGTCGGTGCCGTACAGCGTGTCCGGGTAGGCGAAAGTGGTGCCGGCGTCGGTCGCGGTCCACACGCATTGGCCGAGATATTCCAGGTTCACCTGGTGGCAGATGCCGGTGCCCGGCGGCACCACGCGGAAATTGTCGAACGCCTCCTGGCCCCAGCGCAGGAAGCGGTAGCGTTCGTCGTTACGCTCGAATTCGATCTCCACGTTCTTCTGCAACGCATCCGGCCTGGCATAGAAATCGACCTGCACCGAGTGGTCGATCACCAAGTCCACCGGGACCAGCGGGTTGACCTTTTCCGGGCTGCCGCCAAGCCTGGTAATGCCGTCGCGCATCGCTGCCAGATCGACGACCGCGGGCACCCCGGTGAAATCCTGCATCAGGATGCGGGCGGGCTTGAACGGCACCTCCTGTTCGGAATGCGCCGCATCCAGCCAGCCGGCGATCGCCTTGGCATCGTCCACCTTGTAGCTGCCGCCGTTTTCGAACCGGAGCACATTTTCCAGCAGGATCTTCAGGCTGACCGGGAGGCGGGAAATGTCGCCCAGGGTCTTGGCGGCTTCCGGCAGCGAGTAATAGTCGTAGTTCTTGCCCTCCACCGACAGGGTGCGGCGGGTCTTCAGTGTGTCCTGTCCGATGGCGGTCATGTTTGCGTCCGTCCTGGGTTGCAGGACGCCCCTTTGTTGTGCGGTGCAGCGGCATGGTACAGGGCGCGGGCCGCTTATGCGATAGTCCCGGCGGCGGGGCTTTAACCACACCGGCCGGGGATCGTCCATCCGGCGCTCCGATCGGCCGGGGCTTAATCAAGGGGGCAGCGTGCTGCAAGCCGACGGACTGGCGGCCTTCCGCGGAGAGCGGCTGGTGTTCCGCGATCTGGATTTCACCGTGCCCGCCGGCGGCGCGCTGGTGCTGACAGGCGCCAACGGTTCCGGCAAATCCACGCTGCTGCGCCTGCTGGCGGGGCTGGTGCGGCCGATCGCCGGCCGGTTGCTGTGGGGTGGCGAGGACGCACTCGCGGACCTGGCAACGCATGCCGAACGGGTGACCTATCTCGGCCATCTCGACGCGGTGAAGCCCGGGCTGACGGTGGCGGAGAACCTGCGCTTTGCCGCCACGATGAACGGCGGATCGGTCGATGACGCGCTGACAGCGCTCGGTTTGGCAGACCTGGTGGACGTGCCGGCGCGGTTCCTGTCGGCCGGCCAGAAGCGCCGGCTGGCGCTCGCGCGCTTGGCGCTGAGCACGGCGCCGCTATGGCTGCTGGACGAGCCGACGGTGGGGTTGGACGCGGCCTCGATGGCGCGGGTCGGCGCGGTGTTGCAGGCGCATCGCGCACGCAATGGCGTGGTGGTGGCGGCGACGCATGTCCCGTTGCCGCTTGACGACGTGGCGGAGCTACGGCTGGGCTAGCAGCCATTGTCATTGCGAGGCGCGCAGCGGCGAAGCAATCCCCTGCCTGACGAGCGTACCTCGGCTCATCAGGCAGGGGATTGCTTCGTCGCTCCGCTCCTCGCAATGACGTGTGGGGCCAACGAGGGCAGTGAGCGGACGGGAAATGACAAACATGGCAGAGCCTGCTCCCGCGCGCGGCGCAGGAGCAGACTGATTTGTTTAGCCGCGACCGAGGAATGGCATCTTCGTCGCCATGATGGTGACGAACTGCACGTTGGATTCCAGCGGCAAATTGGCCATGAACAGAATCTGCTGACCGACATGGTTGACGTCCATGCGCGGCTCCACCGCCATCTGCCCGTAAGGCTGCAACTGCCCGTTGGTCGAGCGCGCGGTCATCGGCGTGGCGGCGTTGCCGATGTCGATCTGGCCGCAGCAAATGTCGTACTGCCGTCCGTCCAGGCCGATCGACTTGGTCAGGCCGCTGACCGCGTGCTTCGTCGAGGTGTACGCCACCGAGCCCGGCCGCGGCACATGCGCGGAAATCGAGCCGTTGTTGATGATGCGGCCGCCGCGGGGCTCCTGGTCGCGCATCATGCGGAAGGCGGCGTGGGCACACAGGAACATCGCGTTGAGGTTCACCTGGACGACGTTCAGCCACATCTCATAGGTGAAATCGCCGAAATTCGTGGTCGGCGTGCCGCCGCCGGCATTGTTGAACAGCATGTCGATCCGGCCGAACTTTTCCCTCACCTGCGCGAACAGGTTGTCCACCTGCGCCGGCTGGGTGACGTCGGTCGGCACCACCAGCGCTTTGCCCGCCTTCTTCATGCTGGCAGTTTCTTCCAGCATCTCCTTGCGTCGCCCGGCCAAAGCGACGGACCAGCCGTCATTCATCAGCGCCAGCGCCGACGCGCGGCCGATGCCCGTACCTGAACCGGTGATGACGGCAATGCGGTCAGCCATGTGAAGTCCTCCCCTTCGCGTGTGTTCCGGTCGTCATTGTGGACCGAGGTTGCCGCTCGGCCAAGATGGTGCGAGCCTGACAGCCGCTCTCCCGCGATGCGGGAGCGGATACGAGCCTGACAGTCCCTCTCCCGCGATGCGGGAGAGGATAGGTGAGGGTGATATGTGCACCTCGCTGCACTCTCGCGCGTACCCTCTGCCAAATCGTTGGAGGGGGGCATTCAAAAATGGAGGCCGTATGGTGCGCTTCGCTGCGATCGGACTGGACCACCGGCACATCTACGACCTGACGCAGGGCCTGCTGGACGCCGGCGCCGCATGTGTCGGCTACAATCCGGACACATCGGACGCACGCGTGCTCGCCGGGTTTCAGAAGCGCTTTCCGCACGTGCCGGCAGCGGAAACCGCACGGCTGCTGGACGACCCGACGATCGACTTCGTGGTGATCGCCGCGGTGCCGCGCGATCGCGCCGACCTCGCCATCGCCGCGATGCAGCGCGGCAAGGATGTGATGGTGGACAAGCCGGGCGTCACCACAGTGCAGCAACTTGCCGCCGTGCAGCATGCGGTGGCGGAGACCGGCCGCTTCTGGTCGGTGGCACTCGGCCGCCTGGCGTCGCCGGCGCAGCAGGAGGCGCTGCGCATCGTGCGTTCCGGCGAACTCGGCCGCCTGGTGCACACCACCTCGCTCGCGCCGCACCGGTTGAACCGGGCGCTGCGCCCCGCGTGGTTCTTCGACGCGCCCGCCTATGGCGGCGTCATCAACGATATCGGCGTGCATTCGATCGACCAGTTTCTTGCCTTCGCCGACGCGACGGACGCCGAGATCGTGCACAGCACGGTCGGCGCGTTCGGCACGGAGCCAGCCGGATTCGAAGACTTCGCCGAACTGGTGCTGGCGACGCCGGCAGTGCGCGGCTATGTCCGGCTCGACTGGTTCACCCCCGACGGGCTGCCGACCTGGGGCGGCGGACGATGCTTCATCGTCGGCACCGAGGGAACGCTGGAACTGCGCAAGAACCTGGATATCGAGGGCCGCGCCGGCACCGACCATATGTTCGTCGCCAACCGCAGCGCCACGCGCTACGTCGATTGCAGCGCGCTGCCGGTGACCTACTATCGTGACTTCGTCGCCGGCGTTGCCAGTCGCAACCACACCGTGATGCCGCAGCAGCAGGTGTTCACCGTGTGCCGCCTGGCGTTGCAGGCGCAGGCGCAAGCCGCGCGCTATGTCAGCAGGCCAGCGCAATGAAAGTGACGGTGGGACTCGTCTGTGCATTCCCCCTCCCCTTGTGGCAGGGGATTGGGGAGAGGGGTGCGTACTGCCGCTGTCCTGGCAGTACGCACCCTTCCCCCCAATCCCCTGCCACAAGGGGAGGGGGAGTTACGAGTTGCACGCATGATCGGCATTGCCGTTATCGGGCTTGGCAACGCGCTGGAACTGCACGCCACGGCTGTGCTGGCCGATTTTCTCGACGCCATCGAGCAGCATCGCGACCCGGCGATCACGGGCGAAGCGGCGCTGGAAACACAACGCCTGATCGAGGCGATCCTGGCAAAAGGAGGAGCATGACATGCAGACATTGCTGCCATTGGCCGACAAACTCGGCGCCCGGCTGAAAGCGCGCGGCGAGACAATCGCCATTGCCGAATCGTCCACCGGCGGGTTGATCTCCGCCGCCTTGCTGTCCGTTGGGGGGGCATCGGCGTATTTCCGCGGCGGCAGCGTGATCTACACCGCGTATGCGCGCTCCGGCTTCCTCGATATTCCCAATCCGCTGCCGGCACCGATCGAACGCGCCTCCACCGAGCCCTACGCGCTGTTACTCGCCAACACGGTGCGGCAGCGGCTGGACGCGTCGTGGGGGTTGGGCGAGACCGGGGCCACCGGACCGACCGGCAACCGCTATGGCGACGCGGCTGGCCATACCTGCATCGCCATCGTGGGCCCCGGCTTCTCGCAGGCGATCACGCTGGAAACCGGCAGCGCCGATCGGATCGCCAACATGCGGGCATTTTCGCAACGCGCGCTGGAACTGCTGGGCGAAGCGCTGGGCTGAAGCCGGAGCGGCGGCACGTTGGCCCGCGTCAACGTGCCGCCGTCGTCGGTTACGTGCTGATCAGCTCGCCACGTAGTCGCACTTGAACCCGTTGCCCCAGCGCTTGATGTGGCCGCGCGACGGCGAGGGGAAATGCGCGAAGCAGCACAGCGTGCTGGTGTCGCAATAGGTCTCGAGGAACTTGCGCCGCGTCGCTGCGCCTTGCTTCGGGTCGTAGTCCACCCGCATCGCCAGTTCGGGATAGCGTGCCTGCAGCGGCGTGTGGATCAGGTCGCCGGTGATCACCGCGTCCCTGCCGCCGCGGCCCAGTTGCACCGCGTAATGATCGATCGTGTGGCCGGGCGTCGGGATCAGCGACACCAGGTCGTCCACCGCGTGGTCGGAGGTGACCAGGTCGCAGCGCTTCGCCTCGACGATCGGGATCACGCTATCGACAATCTGCGGCAGTTCGGTCTTCGCATTCTCCGCCAGCCAGAAATCCAGCTCGGTCTTCGAGAACAGGTAGCGCGCCTTGGGGAAGGTCGGCACCCAGCGGCCGTTTTCGAGCCGCGTGTTCCAGCCGATATGATCGACGTGCAGATGGGTGCACATGACGATGTCGATGTCGTTCACCGTCAGGCCGAGCCCGGCCAGGCCGCGCATCCAGGCATCGTCCTTCTTCTGATGCCATAACGGCCGCGCGGTGCGCGCCTTGTCGTTGCCGATGCAGCTATCCACCAGGATCGTGTGGCGGGGCGTCTGCACGATGTAGGATTGGAAGCACAGCACCAGATTGTCCTGCGCATCCAAAGCGCTGGGCGCCAGCCAGGATCGATTCTCCGCCAGCACCTCGGGCTTCAGGTCCGGCAGGAACTCCAGCGCGGGGGTGAAGCCGCACTCCATCTCGACGATGCGGTGGATCGTCAGGTCGCCGACCTTGAAGGTGTTCGCCATGGCCTGGTCCCTCCCTTGTCTTCCCTCTGTCCGATGATGTTAGCTGCTGCTTCGCCGGCCGACAAATCGGAGGGGAAGGCATGAGTCACACGGAAGCAGCGGCACTGAGCCCGGAAACGGTGCTGCGCCAGATGAAGCAGAATGGCGTCACCGACATCGTCTGGCTGCCCGACAGCGAGACCAACTGGCTGTACTTGCTGATGCACTCCGATCCCGACCTGCGCCTGGTCGGCGTGACGCGCGAAGGCCACGCTTGCTCGATCGCTGCCGGACTGCATGCCGGCGGGCGCAAGCCGATGATCCTGATCCAAAACACAGGCATGATGGAATCCGGCGATTCGATCCGTGGCTGGCTGATGGGATTGCAGGTGCCCGTGGTGTTGATGGTCGGCTATCGCGGCTACACCCGGCATGGCGTCAACGCCGACACGGCCGCCACCTATACCGAGCGTTTCCTGATGGCGTTCAATATCCCCTTCTACCTGGTGGAGGGCGATGCGGATTCGGATCGAATTTCCGTGGCGTTCGCCGAAGCGGAAAAGACCAAGCGGCCGGTCGTGGTGCTGGTCGGCGACGAGTATCACGGCTTCAATCGCTAGGAGGGCGGCGCGATGATGCACATGGCAGACGTGGTGCGAGCAATCGCAGAGCATCGCGGCGACGCGATCGTCATTCCCGGGCGCAGCGGCCGCTATTGGGCGCCGATCAGCGATACGGCATTCGACCTGCCGCTCGGCGATCCGGCGATGGGCGGGCATGCGGGCTTCGGCCTGGGCGTCGCGCTGGCGCGGCCGGACCGGCGGGTCATGCTGCTGGATTCCGAAGGCGACATCCTGATGAGCCTCGGCATGCTGGCGACGATCGCGGAACAGGCGCCGGCGAACTTCTATCATTTCGTGCTGGATAATGAGGTGTACGCGACGACCGGCGGGCAGCCGGTGCCGAATGCGAAGCAGGTCGCGTACGATGTGCTGGCCCGCGGCGCGGGCTATCCGCGCGCGTTCGCGTTCACCGAACTGGCCGCGTTCACCCGCGACCTGCCGGGGATTCTACGCGCGCCGGGGCCGGTATTCGTCACGGCGAAAGTGTTCCCGGAAATCGAGAACGAGCCGATCAGCAAGCGCGTGCGCTGGCGCAAGCGGACAGCGGACAAGGTCGTGCAGGATCTGCGCAGCGCGCTAACCTCGCCCGCGTAGCGGGAGAGGTCGAGGCGCCTTTGCGCCGAGGGTGAGGGTGATCGGGTCGGCACGTAGCCGGTAGAGCGAGGCGACCCGATCACCCTCACCCTCGCCGCTTCGCGTCTCGACCACCGGGTCAAGCGCCCGGTGTCATGCCTCTCCCACTTCGTGGGAGAGGTTTTATTGCCCGCCGCACAACCCGTCGATCACGTCGCCATGCAGCGCACCGATCTCCCGCTGCATCCAGTCGAGGAACGGCGACAGGCCGCGCGCCACCAGATCGGCAACGCCCTCATGTGTCAGCGTGGTGCACAGATTGTCCACGCGCTCCAGCGCGCGGGCGCCGCCGCGCAGGCGATAGCGCAGACGAAGCTGCGTCAGGTGCCATTCGATCTGCGACAGGTTCAGCGCGACGGCGCGGGGAAACGCCGTGTTGGCGATCAGGAAGCCGGCGACCTCGACCGGCCGATAGCCATGCGGGTGCTCGCGCCGATAGGCATGGTAGCCGCCCGCCGCGCGCAGCAGCGCGTGCCATTTGCCGGCGTCGATATCCGGATCGCCGGCATCGATCCGCGGCACCAGCGCATTGAACCGCGTATCGAGCAAACGCGTGGTCTGGTCGGCGCGCTCCAGGTAGCGGCCGATCATCGTGAAGTGCCAGCACTGGTCGCGATAAAACGTGCCCTCGCTGATCCCGACATGCGCCTGAGCGCCTTCCTTCAGCATGGCGCACACCGCGGACAGCCGGTCAGGCGCCAGGTCGGTATTGCTCAGTCCGCAGATGCGGCCGTGGAAGACGTTGATCTGCAGCCACATCTCGGTGGAGATCAACGCCCGCAGCGTGCGCGCATTCTCCTTCGCCGCGGCGATCGCCGCCTGCACCGAGCTGGAGTTATCGGCATCCAGCAGGTAGAAGCGCGCAACGTTGGCCTGGCTGACTTCCGGATACCGCTTGTTGAATCCGATGGCATCGCCGTTAATCCGCAGGATGGTCAGCCAGTCGCCGTCGTCGTGCGTGAAGCTCTTGGTCACGTCCAGCAAGCGGGCCAGGTTCTCGATGCGCTCGATGTACCGGGCGAGCCACAGGGCGCTGGCGGCATGCCGCGCGATCAGGTGCAGGGTTCCGGTCGCTTGCAGCGTCTCGCTCATGCCAGCACCCAGGTGTCCTTCGTGCCGCCGCCCTGCGACGAGTTCACCACCAGCGTGCCCGCCCGCAGCGCGACCCGCGTGAGGCCGCCGGGCAGCACCCAGGTGTCGCGGCCGGTCACCGCGAAGGGGCGCAGATCGATGTGGCGGGCGGCGACGCCGGTCTCGGTCAGGGTCGGCGAAACCGACAGTTTCAGCGTCGGCTGGGAAATATAGTTGCTTGGGTCCGCCAGCAGCCGGGAACGGAAGTCGTCGAGCTGCGCGCGTGAGGCGTGCGGGCCGATGATCAGCCCGTAGCCGCCGGATTCGGCGACCGGCTTCACCACCAGCTCGGCCAGGTGGTCCAGCGTGTAGGCCAGCGCATGAGGTTCGGCGCAGATATAAGTCTCGACGTTCGGCAGTATCGGGTCTTCGCTCAGGTAGTAGCGGATGATGCGCGGCATGTAGGCATACACCGCCTTGTCGTCGGCTACGCCGGTACCGATGGCGTTGGCGATCGCCACGTTGCCGCGGCGCCACGCCTCGATGACGCCGCGCACCCCCAGCGCGCTGTCCGGGCGGAACACGTCGGGATCCAGGAAGTCGTCGTTCAGCCGGCGATAGATCGAGTGCACCGGCGCCAGCCCGGCGGTGGTATGCATGAACACGCGGTGGTTCTCCACCACCAGGTCGCGGCCTTCCACCAGCGGCACGCCCATTTCGCGGGCCAGGAAGACATGCTCGAAATAGGCCGAATTGAAAATGCCGGGCGACAACACGACCACCTGCGGATCGGACACGCCTTGCGGTGCGATCTCGCACAACGCGCGGTGCAGATGCAGGCCGTACTCGTCCACACCACGCACCTTAAGACCGGCCATTACGTCCGACAGCACGCGCTGAGTCATGTGGCGGTTCTCCACCACATAAGCGACGCCGGACGGCGTGCGCGCATTGTCCTCCAGCACCATGAAGCGGCCGGTCTCGTCGCGCACGATATCGGTGCCGCAGACATGCACATAGGTGCCGAACGGCACGTCGAACCCGACCATGGTTTTGCAGTACCCGGCATTGCCCAGCACCAGCTCCCGCGGCACCACCCCGTCCGCCAGGATTTTCTGCCCGTGATAGATGTCGTGCAGGAACATGTTGAGCGCGCGCACGCGCTGGATGACACCGGTCTCGATCTGCTGCCACTCGGCGGCGGTCAGCACGCGGGGGATCAGGTCGAACGGCAGGATGCGATCGATCGCCGTAGCGTCGGAATAGACGGTGAAAGTGATGCCGCGCTCCAGCAGGTCGCGTTCGGCGTCCACCGCGCGGCGGCGCAGGGTCTCCACCGGGAACTGCGCCAGCCGGGCGCGCAGCAGGTCGAGGCCGGGATGCGGTGGCTGGCCGCGGCGCATCGTCTCGCAGAAAAAGCCGTTCGGGTCATAGCCCTGGAGCAAACAGGGCACGTCGGACGGCGACTGGGTTTGGGTCTGGGTTTGCGTCACGGCGGTTTGCGTCATCCCTGGTGCCTGCTGCGGTGCAGCAGCCTAGGCGGGAATTGGTTGCGGAGGGAAGCGAATTGCGACCACGGCGTGACGTTCGGGGATGGCGCGGTTCGCCGATCCCAGGGGTGACAGCGTCGCCCGAGGCGCCTATCTCGCGACCGCACAATGAGCGGGAAGGACAGGTTTTGGTTCGGAACGTGTTAGGCTGCATTGCGGCCGCCATGGTGGTCGTGCTTGCCGGCTGCGGCCCGAATTATTCGCCGAACACCTATGCCAGCGCTGCCGTGCAGCAGGCCAACCCGACCCAGCGCGGCGTGGTTGTGGGGGTACGCAAGGTGGGGGTCAGCGCGGACGCCACGCTGGGGACCGTGACCGGCGCCGCTGCGGGTGGCATCGCCGGCGCCGGAGTCGATGGCGGCGGCCCGATCACCGCACTGTCCGCCCTCGGCGGCTCGGTGATCGGTGGCGTGGTGGGCAGCGGCGTGGAGCATGCGACCGGCGATACCACGGCATACGAATACATCGTGCAGGAGGCCAAGGGCGACCTGGTGTCCGTGACGCAACGCGATAGCGTGCCGCTGGCGATCGGCCAGAAGGTGCTGGTGATCGCCGGCAAGCAGGCCCGCGTGGTGGCCGACTACACGGTTCCGCTGCCGGAGCAGCCGGCGGTGAAGAACGCGGATAAGGGCAAGCCGGCCGCCCCGGCTGTCTCCATCCCTGCTCCCTCTGCCCCGTCTTCCTTAACCCCGGCTTCCTCGGCAGCCGCGCCGCCGCCGTCCACGACCGCCGCCTCTCCCGCGTCAGCGAACGCCGCGCCGGTCGTGCCACCCTTCCCGCCCGCGGCCGGCGTTCCCGCCGTGTCCGCCCCGATCGCGGCGGCCTTGGACGGGTCGGACCATCCCGCCACAACCACGGCGCCGGCCGCACCCGCGGCGCCGTCGGTTACCTCGGCCGGCGGAGCCGTAACCGCGGCGCCACAACCTGGAGCACCGGTGACCTTGGCCCTCCCCACGGTGGACCCGAGCCCGGCGCCCGCGCCCACGAGCCCAAAATAGACGCCCGCTGGGGGCCGCTACCGGCC
>Ga0182030_10009418_pt1 | contig 19993 bp, 10 predicted proteins | sample 812S3MmetaG_FD_121299 | JGI IMG/M metagenome (GOLD analysis project Ga0182030, IMG submission 121299) | Permafrost microbial communities from Stordalen Mire, Sweden - 812S3M metaG (Illumina Assembly) | ecosystem: Environmental > Terrestrial > Soil > Wetlands > Permafrost | place: Sweden... | reverse complement strand
CAAAGAGACCCTTTCTTTGGTTTTAAAATGGCGAAACGAGAAGTAGTGCGTGAATTTCTAAGCGAAGATGAGCTACAGGCATTAGCAGCGAAACGATTTGCAATAGACCGGTTATCACAGGTGCGAGATATTTTCCTTTTTAGCTGTTATACCGGGCTTGCGTTTATAGACGTATTCCAGCTTACGCCAGCAAGTATCGCAAAAGGAATTGACGGCAAGCAATGGATTTTTACTAGCAGGCAGAAAACAGATACGCCTACAAGGATTCCGCTGTTGCCACAGGCTCAGGAGATTTTAAACAAATACAAGGATCATCCCAGGTGCATCAATGAAGGCAAAGTAGTGCCTATTCTTAGCAACCAGAAAATGAACGCCTACCTAAAAGAAATTGCTGATGTGTGTGGAATTACAAAGACGCTGACTTTTCATATTGCCCGGCACACGTTTGCTACAACCGTAACACTGAATAATAATGTTCCTATAGAAAGCGTGAGTAAAATGCTCGGGCATAAGAGTATTAAAATTACTCAACATTATGCAAAGATTATGGATAAGAAAGTAAGTGAGGATATGCGTTTGCTGAGCCAGAGGCTAACTAATGCCACGCACTCTTTGGCTTGAGTTATTTATACTGCAATCAATATCTGGAATTTATTTAGCCGAAATGGAATGGACATGACATAGTTTTTTATGGATAGTCCATGCAAAAATAATGATGACAGAAGCAGTCTTTCGCAGGCTCAAGTCTGCCACAGTCATCTTTCCGGTTTTTACCAACGTTGTTCATACCTTTCGGGCTTGCCCACGTTCTAAAGAACGGAGACAATCCCTCAAGGTATTCTCGCCGTTTTTGTCCGATTGAGTTTTATGGATTCTTATTTTTAGTGTCTTCGATTTTCAACTCCTGCCGGAATTACCTTATTGCAAGCAAAAAGGTAACACCGGCTTAAGGAACCTTCAGTCAAACGGTTCCTATCCCTTATGCATTGTGCCAGCACAAAGAATAGGAACACGTTCTCCTTCGGTGCTGTATTTTATTTTAATTTCACGGGACTTATAAAAGACGAACATTAATTATCTTACGACAATGAATTATATTTGTTATTCAACAAAATTCATTGTTATGGCTAAAGGATCAAAACCAACAAATGCTCCAAGCACAACAGGGAAACCATCAGGTGGTGGTAGAGGAAATAATCCTCCAAGTCCTCCACCTAAACCATCTTCCCCTAAGCCCAAAGGCTAACAAAGGTGTCAATAAAGAAAATATTTTGAGGAGCTTTTTTTATTGACACTTTTCTTTTTTACAAACAACTCTTTTATTATGGACAACTATTCCCGAGAACGTTGATAAATCAACAAATTGGAAAAATCCAAAATAATCCAAATAGAAAAAGTAGAACCTGTTGCTTGATTGTCAAAATTGATAATTCTTAACTAAAATATTTTTCAATGAAGAAGTTATTTATAGATTCAAATATTTACCTGGGTTTTTATAATTCGATTCAACCTGAATTTAAAAAACTATTATCAGCATTAATTGAAATCAAAGATAAAATATTCATTACCCACCAAATAATTGATGAAATAAATCGGAACAAACTAAACATTTTTCGAGTTTCTGTAGACAATTATATTAAGCAATCTATTTTTTCTACAACACACCTACCCGAACATTTAGAAACTGATGGTAATAATAGAATTTCAGCATGGAATACAAAAAGGAAACAATTAGAGGGCGCTGCATTTAAATTGAATAAAGAGCTTTCTGATATAATTAATGATACTTTAGAAACTATTTCCAAATCGCAAGATAAAGTTTCTATTGAGTTACAAAAAATTTTTACGACGCCATTGAAAGTATCAGGAGAAACCTTAAAAAAGGCAAATATGAGGAAGACAATTGGGAATCCTCCTGGTAAAAATAATAATCCTTTAGGAGACCAATTAAATTGGGTACAAATCCTTGAAAATTGTAAAAATACTACCCATATTTGGATTGTATCTAAGGATAAAGATTATTTTGTCGAATATAGTAATCGCCTTTTTTTGAATTCATTACTTTACAAAGAAATAACAGGCATTAATTCAAAAATTGAAATTAAAGTATTTAACAAACTGTCAGATGCTTTACGAGATTTTAATAATCACCAAAAAATAGAATCACTACCCTCAAACGATGAGTTAGAGAAAATTTCAACAGAAGAACCACCTGTTTCAATATTAGTTGTTCCGCATCATGGATCACACAATCGATTAAAATTCTATGGCGGTGGTCATGCAGTACCTCTTTTATGTCCAAATTGCAATTCTGAAAATTGGTCTTTTAATGGTGGGTACAGACCATCGCAATTTGGTGGTGTAACATATCAATACGAATGTAAAACTTGTGGGTATTTATTCGATACAGGTGATTATGGAGATAACGAAATTTTATCTTAGAATCGTTAACAATAATAATTTCTTAAAGACTTTCTATTGCTTCACATAATCTTTCTGCATAAGCAAACGCGGGTATTTTTATCCAGTTTCTGGTAACAATGGAAATCCAAAAAATCAGAATTAGAAATAATGTCAGCGTGGAATACAAAAAGGCATTAGGGAAACTCAATGGATTCCATGATTTGGTCTGATTCGCCCAAAAAAGAAAATTACAAACGGCGATTATGCAGGTAATAAATAACCCGTAGGGTTTTAGACCCCATAAATTTCGCCTAAAACCATAACTAGTATTATCTTTTAATAGTAGTGGATATTTGCTACTGTCTCTCGTTTGCGATATAAGATATTTAGTCCAGGCCTTATATACTTCATCTGCATTGTTAGAATTAGTTGTTTCCATTGTTATGTCTGGGATCACTGGTACAACACAAAGTTGTTGCATCTTCTTGTGATAACGTAGTTTAGTATGACTATCAATGTGAGTATCTCTTAATCGCAATATTTGAACAGTTGGCGAACCTCCCCAACTTTCCCATAATGCTCCTTCTTTTTTCTTTCCTTGGTCACGTCCAAGTTGAGAAAATAAATAAGTGAGAGCGCCAACGAGGCCTAAAGAAGTAAATAGATGAACTAGCGATTCAAATTGAAATGAATAAAACACGCCCGTAATAATAATCGGAAAAAAGAGAATAATTACAGGATAAAATCTTGCTTTTAGTGTATAGTTGTCAAACATAAATTTGGAACAGTTTTAGAAAACGTAAGGTGATATATTGTTTGATGTAACAATCATTAAAAAAACCGGTAATGGGGTAGGCATTGCTTCAAACTCGGTTTTAAATTTACTTGCTGTTTTCATATCCGTATAACTCATTTCTTCGGGTCCATTAGGATGTGAGTGCCACTCTCCGATGTATCCTATTTGATTTCCTGATAAGACATTAATTTCATTAATTGAATTTGATAACCCATTAATACCCCGAAAGAAACAGACTCCATTTGCTTGGCTATCTGAAGGCGCCTTTATTAATTCAACCACATGTATTACTTTAGTTTTGTAGTTAGCACATCCTACAAATACACCACCTGTTTCCAGAGGCTTTGCCTTGCTCATTTCATTTTTGACCGATTCAATAATGCTTGCAAGAAATCTAATTTCCCATGTCGGGTCATTAACAGCATGAAGTACAACTAAAGGGGCAATTTCAATTGCCTGAGGAAAATTGCTAAAAAAGGGTTCAAAACGAATTTCATTAAGGTAGATTTTCCCTTTCTGATCTAATTGAGATTCCGTCTTAATCACACCAGAGAAAAATGAACCGTGCAAACTAACGATGTCATCTGCTAAAACAATCGTTTCAGAATTGCATCCGACCCCGATTTTAAGGTCTATGTTTTTTTCGGATGAATTCAGTTCTCTTTCAAGCCAATTCGAAATCAGTTTGGAATTTCTACACTGCGCATATAACAATACTTGTAAATCATCTACCCTTGGATTCCTATTTTTGCCTTCGAAAAATAAAACACCCAAATTACCAAAATCAGTTAAATACGCTTTGCATATTTTCGTGTCTTCATTTGTTTCTGCCAGAATTAAACTTTGAAAGAAAGAATTCGATGCAGAAAAATCAAAAATAAATCCGAACGCCTTCAATAAGTCCGGACTTAACACATCTTCACCTTTCTTGCTAACTCCAAACAACAGGGAGGTGTCTTCATTTGGGTAGATACTTTTGATTGCGTCTCTCATTCCTACCGCTTTATTTATTCCAACCTGATTAGCAAATGCTGCATGTCTTACGAGATTATGTGGCGATAATTCGTCAGGATCGGCAATGATAAATCTTGTAGAACCACTCCTGGCCAAATGCATGGTTATTTTTGAACCTAGAGCTCCACACCCAACTACCAGAGAGAGCTTGTCTAACTTTGCATAAAATCCAGATACCCTTTTTGCCATTTTTCTCGTCAACGGCTGCGAGTGTTTTTGAAATTTGACTGGAACACTATTGATAATTTTCCCATCAGCTACATCGCCAGAGTCTATCCTTAGGTAAAAATTAAAGAACTCGATATCGCCGGAAAACCCTATGATATTTTTGGGTCTTCTGATGGCTACAATAACAGGTATCATCAAGTATGTATTCAAATCGTTTGTGGCAATATGGCCCTCCAACTGATCTAGTTCAACACCATTTTGCCTACAAAATTCTACAAGGCTATCCCAATCATAAGGAAGGTCAACTGAATACCCTGCAATTACCTCATCATTTCTTGACCATACGATGTAGCCGAAATGATAGTGTTTTTTCGTAATTATTGAGCTCTCTTTTTCCTTTTCTTTCTTAAATTCCTCATAAGTTTCATTAATATTTTGCAGGGTAATAATCCTATTTATCGTAAATTTTAAATTTTCGTCAACAATCTCTCGTTGCAAGAAAACTGCTGCAAAATTTGTTTCCGGGAAATAGCTTTCTTTTTTTGAAACAGTTGAGAACAATGAATCATAATCATAAATTATTGTACCAGAATATCCCTCTAATCTTATTGGATCATATTGGTTGCCATCTTCTGTTAGTTCACCAGTAGCCGCATCTCTTAACCAGTTTCCAATTCTGATAAGTAAGTCCTTTAGTTGTTTATTTGAATACCAGTCATCTCTATTCCCTCGCACAAAACAAAAACCAGGTGGCTTTCCTTTTCTTGCAACATACAAATGAGCCAATTGTTTTTTGGGGAAGTTTATACGATTAGGGTAAACATGTGGGGCTTGCGCCGGGTAATTTTTATAATTAATGACAATCAATATCGGCTCAATGGACCGTATATCAATTCCCTCATAATTCCCCAAAGGTGGTAATTCGACTGATACTTCTATCGGTATAGCAATATTGTCCTCATCCCATGAAAGGATCGACAATGGCTTTTTTACAAACCGTGCCAATCCGTCCAGTGAGAAAATTAGTCTGGTGTTCTCAAGAACTCCAGTAAATTCAAGTAAATTATCGCTATATAGCACCAGATCCGTATGTTGAAGGATTATTAACTGCACCAAGACCAGCACCTCCTGCCGCATTCGAACTCCCTTCTTTTTTCTTGGGTGGCATAGGTCCTTGATTAGTAATTTCAAAAATGATAGGCTGTGGAGTTTTATTTACAATATTTGCTGTCGCAGTATTTAAGAAATTTTCGTCTTTTACTTTTTTTACATACTGTTCCTTAGCCTTATAATGAGGAGGGTTATCATCGTTATTCTTAATTTCTTTGCTTGATGCAATTACTTTGGCAACACCTCTTTTATAATCCAAAACTTCGAGTGAGGTTTTTACGGGATCGGGATGGTCTTTTTGTGGTGTATCATTAAAGAAAGACCAAGAGCAATGATGCGGAGCTAAAAAAAGGTCCCATGTCAAGGCTTTTTCCTTTGTGTCATTTTTGTATTTCTTAGTTTTTTGAAGAATGATATCCCATGCATAATGATCTGCATCGCCACCAAACATTGCCAAAGTACAGAAATCTGTACTTTCTGTAGATTGTTTAAACCGTGCCTGAAATACCACACTAGTATGATTCTTGTCCGCATCCGAACTTGTAAGCTGCTTTTTGTAAGGCGCATGAATAAAAATAGAAAACGTTTTTAAATCACGTTCATTAAAACGCTTTACAACATCTCCTGGAACTCGGCGGACAAGATCAAGACCACTCAAATCTTCATTAGCATCTTCACCAATAATGACAATTCTATTTCCGGCGAGGTCTTTATCAGCATTTTTATCCTGGTGCAACTTTATTCTTCGTTTCGCTTCTTTATTAAAACAGGTTTCATCGTCATTCGTGCTTGTGTTCATTACCATCGGAGAGAACCACAAAACATCAATCAAGATTTCCTCCTCTTCTTTATTTTTCTTTTTGTAATTTTTTGGATCACCTTGATAAAAGTTTTTTTCAAATCCATGTAGATGATCGTCATCGCCATGGGTAAGAATGAAAATATCAACATAACTAACTGCATCTATCTCATTAACTTTCTTCTTTTTTAATGTGGAAATTAAGTCAGCCTTTGTATCAAACTGGGTGGGATCAGTTTCTCCTTTTGCTGATTCGCGGATGTTGCAATCTACCAAAATATTGGTAGTATAGCCTGCTTCTTCTACAGATATTAGAGACTGATCTCCGTTATCTACTGGACAATACTTAATTTGGCTTGACATAACTTCAGGTTTTATTTTAATCGCAAAAGTCGTTTAAAATTTTATATGCTCAGGAAAAAGTTATCCACAGATTGTTTATAAAACGATTTTATCGTTTAAATTGCAACCTGTATGCTTGTAAGCTTTACTGTAGACAACTTTTTGTCGTTTGGAACATCAAATACGCTTTCTTTCTTAGCTACTCCCGTAAAGGGAGCAAAGGATACTACTTTTCTTCCGCCAAGTTACAAGTGGGATTATAGACTATTACGGTCTATTGGGATTTTGGGATTTAACGCATCAGGCAAAACCAATTTTTTGAAAGCAGTTGCCGCAATGCGTTATGCTGTTTTGTACTCTGGAAGTTCTTCCCATAATGTATTTGAAGCTAGCGTATCACCATTTCTTCTTAAAAAAGAGAATCTCGATCCAAGCACATTCGAGGCGGTATTTTTTTTGAATGATCGAAAGTACCGGTATGGATTTAAGATTTTAAACAATATGGTAAGCGAGGAATGGCTATTTTACGCTGAACCGAAAATAAGGGAAAACTGTCTTTTTCACCGAAAAAACAGGGGTATAAATTTCAATAAAAATTGGAATAAAGAAGTCGATAACAGTATTGAAACTCTATTTAAACGGGTTCAAGATCAGGTTCTCTTTATTTCTGTTCTCGGGGTACTCAATGTACAGCCAGCGGTCGATATTTTAAAATGGTTTGGGCGTATTATCGTCATAGAGTCATTTGATGCAGAAAAATTTATTGACTTTACCTCAGAACATTTGCAGGATGAAAGTTTCAAGTACAACTTTCTTAGAATTCTTAAAGAAGCGTCTCTTGGTTTCAAAACAATTGTGGAAAAGAAGGTATCAGAAATGGAAAAGGGTGGGAAAATTAGCGGAAATTTTATGGAATTTATGATCCAAAATGAGATCATGCCTAAAAATGTGTACAATGTTCTTACTATTCATCCTGTTTTTGATGAAGAAGGAAAAGAATGCGGTTCTATAAAGTTTGATTTAAAAAAACAAGAATCTTCTGGTACAAAAAAATTTTTTGGCTTGGTTGGGTTATTATTAGATTCAATCATTAAGGGTAAAATCATACTTTTCGATGAGCTTGATAGCCAATTTCATTTTGCTATGTATGAAACTTTAGTAGCTCTTTTTAATAATTCCAAAATAAATCCAAAAGGTGCTCAGATGATATTTACTAGTCATAACACTACACTTCTAAAAAAGAATAAGATTCGTAGAGATCAATTATATACCCTTATAAAGGACATTCAAGGGAAGTCAATGCTTAAGAGAGTGCATGAAAAAGGCAGTACTATTCGTACTGATGCTTCCTTAGAAAAAGAATATATGGAAGGCGATCTCAAAACGCATCCACACATTGATTTTAATCTCTTTACTGGTATTTTAGATTTTCCTGGAGCTTAATATTTTGAGTTTTGCAAGATTGCATCTCGCCATGGCGATTGATAGTAATCTGCTCTTGTGGCGAGATGCAATCTTGCGGTGGACAAGTCCCCCGTACCCCCTGAATACAAGACACATTTCGATAACAACTAATGAGTGCCAGAGATGGTTATTAACAAAATTCTTGGTGAAAATTACTTTTTGAACAAAACTATTTCATATCTTTGTATGGAACGTGCCGTCCACGCCTCTTGGTCTTTATTGGCTAATGCGCATCCTGGATGGCCTTTTTTTTATGGCTAAGTTCACACAACCTCCATTAAATTTAGACCAGCAAATTGAGAACCTAATTTTAAAGGGGCTTGTCATTGATAACCCGGAAGAAGCAAAAATTACTTTATCCTTCATTAGCTATTTCAGATTAAAACTTTATCAGAGACATTTCATCGGTGATGACAACAGATTTTTCCCTGGCACTGATTTTAATTCCTTAATCAACCTCTATTCTTTCGACCGGGATTTGAAGCTCATAATATTTCATGCAATTGAAAATATTGAAGTCGCAATCAAAACCCTTATAAACAATCAAATGTGCGAAAGGTATGGTGCGCATTGGTTTCTTGACCGTGACAATTTCAGAACCTTACAGGCAGTTAATGACGCTCCACTGAACGATACGGAAGCCTATGTAAAGTTCTCTCATGAAAATTTCATTGCAGGTTTAACTGAGACTTGTAGGGTTGGCTCTCAGCATAATTTTATTTCAAATTACATGGCGGCGTATGATGACCCTGCTTTACCGCCATCTTGGATGATTTTTGAAATAATAACCTTCGGCACTATTTCTAAGATTTATGAGTATTTGAATGATGTTGAGGTCAGGGATAACGTTGCCGCGGTATTTAATCTTACTAAAAAGATGCTTACCTCATGGCTGCATTGCATAACAAATATTAGAAATATTTGTGCTCATCATTCCAAGTTAGTTTATACAACTTTAATTATCCAGCCCGTATTTCCTACCCGGTCTAAAAAGAAATTTCTCATTGAATAAGATTTGGTAGTTACCCGAAGGGTCTATAGCATTCTGTGCTGTATTCAGCATCTATTAAGTACAATAAATACGGATTCCATTTATAAGCAGAACTTGCTTGACCTGATTGATAAAAATCCACAAATTAATTACACTCTTTTAGGATTTACACCGAATTGGAAAAATGAGCCACTGTGGTCTTAGTCAAATATTAGCTTAAACCAAAATGCAAGGACTATTTGCAGGAGTCAAAAAAGTTGTTCGCTCTCTGGCCCTTGTTACGGCGACTCTTAATAATAATCTATCCTGTTGAATTCTTTTCGGAGTTGACTCAGGGCGAACAATCTGCTTATAAACTTCTTCCCAAATAATTACTTCATCAAATTCTTTACCTTTCGATTTATGAATATTCATTACAAACACACCATTGAACACGCGACTTGTCATGGAAAAATGTTCTTGAGTCAATGCATCTTCAATTGCCTTACCTGCATTATTATACTTTTGGTTTAGCCGCCACATTTCAGATAGCTTTTCACTCAACAATGCACCCTTATTCAGCAATCGGAGATATTTAGCATCTTCAAAAACATTCTTCAAAGAATCATGTTTTGCATCTTGGAAAAGTTTTCTAATCGATATCCAGTCATCCTCAGGTATTCCACTATATTGCAATAATTTTCTTTTATTTAGCAACACTCTAATTTCCGTAATTAAATCCGTTCTATTACTACCAGAAATCTTGCCGGTTTCTAAATATTTTTCAAGTGCAAGGGCAAATTTCAAATCACTTTGACTAATCTTTTCACCTTTCCTTCCTTTTATATGATTTATTATGTAGGTCATTAAATTCTGTGCATCCTCTTCCAAATCACCATGAGGTTCGAGCATTTTTGCAATGATTGATGCAGATAATGTTGGACCGGCGGGGTCTATAAGAACTTCATGGAAAATATTTTGCGCTGTCAAATAAGAGGAAATAGAAAGAGTTTCAAGTTTAGAATGTACTAAAATTGCAATTGACCACTTTTCCGATTTTTTGGCCTTTTTTAATCTTTGGATAGAATTCAAAAGTGCATATCTGAGGTTAAGTCGCGCATCTTGATAATATGGATAACGACTAATAATTACATCTTTATATGTTTTTCCTTTGTTTTTCCCTGTTAGCAAGTCATCACCAAATTGAACTATATCGGTGTTTGCACTTCTATAATTTTCTTTACCAAAGTCAATACGTTTTCCTTTAAAATGTTCATTGAATTCAGGTATTCTGGTAATAGACGCTCCCCTGAATTCATAAATCCTTTGGTCCAAATCTGCCAATGCAATTATTTTACTTTTTCCACCTAATAAACGAATCAATTTCCACTCAAAAGTATCTGTATCTTGAAATTCATCAACTATAATATAAGGATAGGATAAAGACATAATAGAACATATTTTTTCAGCTTTTTCAAGAACTAATGATGATATTTCAGAAAATAAATCAAAACAAATTATCCCATTATTATTGAAAAGAGATTTTTTAAAAGCGTCCCTTTCCGCCTCAGGTATATTAGCAAGCTTAGCAGATAAATTTGGTGGTGTTATTAAATTAAAATATCTGTGCGAATTCAATAGATAACCAAAAGACTGAATTATAGACCATGAAAAGCCGTGGTATGTATTGATTTCAATATTTTTTTTATCGTCTTTTGAAATCAAACCCTTCGCTTGTTCCTCAACCCTTGAAATTGTTGCTCGCGCAAAACTTAAAAAAAGAATTTTTTGATTGGATGCAAGGAAGCCTTTGTCTATAATTTCCTTTGCTTTTAATAATGCAATTGTTGTCTTACCGCAGCCAGGTCCCCCTTCTATTAGAAGATGTCCGGTTGAGTTAAGTATCTCTTTTCTTTTGTCGCAAATTTCGAAAGGGCTCATTCTACAGTGTTTTCAGTATTCGGCTTTTCAAGTTCTGCCTTAATACTCTTTAATACATTCCTAATAGTTTCTGGCACCTGTTTTGTTTTTTTACACATTCCGATTAGTTCAGATGAATCTTTATCAGTTTTTTTGCCTTCAAGATATTTCTTAAGCACTGTTTTTACTTCGTCTATATTGTTCCTATTACTAGCTTTACTAAGGTGACTTGGCCAATTATTTTCCGTTATCAATAGTTCGTAGTACTGTTTGAGTATATCTTGATCCATTTCCTCGATTAAAAGGTCTTCAAAACCTTTATGCTGAGATTCATAAGGGTACTTCACGTTTTCATTAATTTTCTTTAATGCGTCTGGCTTTTGCTTATCAAATACCGCAAATACCACTTTACCTAGATTCTCAAAATATTTACCATAATTGGGAATCTCGGTTTCCGATCTCGCATCAAATATTGCAACTCCGTTTTCTTCTAAAGAGCTATAGATTGTTGGTTTTAATTCATTAAGGCGCCTGCCTGCCGCAGAGTAAGCAATTGCCTCTGTTGTACCCTCTGTTAATAAAATTCTTTTTGCTAATAATGCTTCAGCAAACCGTAGTCGAAACTCTGCATTATAGGTCTTGGGCTTAATAGTTGATGGTAATTCAACTGCCTGGCTTTTTACAACTCCCTCATCATCCCTTTGAATCAAAATTATTTGTGAGGGAGGAAATTCTTCTAAAACAAATGGAGAATGAGAGGTGAAAATTGCTTGTGTTGATTTTTTTCTAATACTGTCAATTATTCTTTTTTGTGTATAAGGTGGAATAGCGATTTCAGGTTCTTCCATTGCGAAAATCACATTCTGTTTTGTTTCTGCAATCATCGAAAGCAAAGCCAGAACCATAGTATTGATAGTACCCGTTCCTTGATGTTGAAAAGGTGCAGAATATTCACCTTTACCGGTGGACATAAAAATCGTCAAAGTTTTTCTTAAATGCTCTCTGGTTAGATCCGATACTCTCAAATGAGGCTGAGAACCCCAATCAGAGGGAACAAATTCTTTTAAAGCTTTCTGAATCCCTTCGAGGATATCTGAAATCCCCGCTTCCGAATCAGTAGCAACCGGGGTTTTTCTTAATTGGTCTAATACGGCCTCCCACATTTTAGGCCGGACATCTTTGATGCGTAATATAATGTCAAGTAATGAACCTCGCTCCATACTTAATGCACGTGCCCCTGTTCGTAATGCCCGTAAATACAGAAACCCACATTCCCGTTTATCTCCCTTGGAAAATCTTGTAAGCGTTTCGTCTTCTCTCTGAGGTGAACAAAAAAATGTTTCCCCTTCAAAGTCATCATCTTCGGGGTTATATGAACCAATAAATTTTACCCTTAATCCTGGTATAACATTTTCATCGTCAACATTCTTTATTTTACCTTCAGGTAAAATACTTAGAGATTCTGTATCATAAAACTCTAAATTATTTTTAAACTTCGTTAATTGTGAATCTTCCAAATCAATAATTAGAACCTCGATTTCGATTTTAGGACAATTACCTGATTCATCATAATAGTTTCCATTATGAAAATCATGTTCATCAACAACAGGAATTCTATTTAATCTATCTGGGCCTAGTACGAGATCAATAGCCTCAAAAATTGTGGATTTTCCAGCGTTATTATCTCCTATTAACACAGAGTGGCCATTTAAAAAAACTCGCGCTTTTGATATTCCTCTAAAATTTACTATGTCGATATACTCTATTCTCATATAGTCTATTTGCTAAACCTGCCTGTAAAAAAATCAAAGCTATTACTAATCAGAACTTCATTATGCGGAATCAGTAAATACTTCCATGGCTTACCCTCGTTTGCTTTCGTGTAATCAGTCGCATATTTGCAATATTTCAAAGCCGCCTTCATCTTATCGGCAACGTCCGGGTCTTCCATTTCTGCCGAGGATTTAGTTTCGACCAAATAAATAACGGTATCGGTTTCCACTACAAAATCAGGACGGTATTGTTTGGAATTGTTCGCCCAATAAATTCGGAATTGATTTGGCGCTGGCCTCATCCATTTATTTACAGTTTTATCATGCTCCAAAATATATGCTAAGTCCTTTTCAGCCTTTGAGTCGAATTTATATTCATAGTGACAGGCTTTTTCAAATCCTCTGAAAACAAACTTAGGAATCATACTCACCGGTATAACTATCTCCCTATAATCTTTTGTACCTGAATTCAACAAAGCCGAAAAATTCCATTTTTCAATTTCAACAAAAGGCAAAACTTTAGGTTCAATATAGTCTGGCTCACCAATTTTGAAATGAGCCTTCATCTGATCATACACCTTCCCAGCTATAACCTTTCGATACTGGCGCACTAACAGAGGTAATTTTACAACGTCGTCCAACTTGCTTTCCAATGTAGATATTGCCTGATTCGTAATTTTCATCAGCAAATCCGCGTTCTCATCATAATCAATTTCCGGGAAGTTAATGAGTTCGCTGATTACCTGATTGGCAGGAGTTTCTTTGGTGAACGCGCCCTGAATAACACCTATGGTATCAACAGCATTATCTTTCAAATTAATGCGCATAATCTCCTCATTCATTACGCGAAAATCAAAGCCCTTACTTACATCTAAATCGAAATCATCAAACCATACCTTTACTTCATCCTGCACCAGGTCCATTCGGGGAATTTCAATGATATTCGCTTTATAGGCAGTAACTACACGCTCATACATTTCCTCTGCTTCTTCTACAATTTGCGAAGCGAATAAATTCGTTTGTCCTTGGTTAAGTTTCTCTTTAATTTTCTCAATAACTTTTTCCTTAACAGCAGGCTTGGCAAAATCTGAGAATTTAGTTACACCAGCAAAGGAGTTAAAGGACGGTAAAACATCGATGATTGCTTTTTTGGCATCAAGCGAGTTTTGAGCTATTTGTTTCTGTCCGGCATCTTTAATTTCAGCAACCTTCTTTTCTTCCTCTTGAAAAACTACTTCTGTTTTAGAAAGTGAAGTGACTACTACAGTCCTGTTTTTCAAATCTTCTTCATCAATTTCAATAAATGAAATTTTATTCAAAACGGAATTCGGATCTTGCGCCTCTTTGATAACCTTTTCAAAGTTATCGTGCGCCACTACAGTAAGCTTATCTACCTTATCTACACCAGTTCGTCCGCCACCATAAGGTAGGCGTAATCCTCGTCCGATTGTTTGCTCTACCAAAACGCCAGCATTTGCAGCCCTCAGAGGTACGATGGTATAGAGGTTGGTAACATCCCAACCTTCTTTCAGCATATTTACGTGAATAACGATTTCTATGTTGTTATCCTCATGCTCCAAGGATAGAAAAAGCTGCTCAATATCATCAGTATTTCTGGTGGTGGAATCTATCTGCAGGACTTTCCCCTGATAGGCTCCATTGAAAAATTCGTAAGAACTTACATAACCATACACATCCTTTGCATGGGTAGTGTCCTTACATACAATCAGAATAAATGGCTTAACATGTTTAACGTTGTTATTCCGGGCGTAAATATCAAGTTCATTCTTTGTATCCTCATGAATACTGATCGCATCCTCTAATTTTATATTTTCTATTTCCTTGTCAGTACGACCTTGCGCACTAAAGTTTTTTCGGGTGGCAATGGCCGGGTTTTTCACATACTTACCATCGCTGAGCGCTTGGGCTAAAGTGTATTCATACACTATGTTTTTAAAAGTCTGCCCCTTTTCATCAATAGGTGTGGCAGTCAATTCTATTCCTAAAACTGGCTTCAATTCATTTATAGCATTCTTAGAAGCATCTGCATGGTAGCGATGCGCTTCATCCATTAAGATAACCAAGTCTTTGAGTTCTGATAGATACTGCCAGTATGATTGCCCTAAATACTCGGAAAGCCTTTTCATGCGGGGTGGAAGACTTATTCCGTCTTTCTTTGTAGTTTTATTATCAGAATTAAACTTCGCAATATTGAAAACATTAATCCTAATATCAGTATCGCTAAACAAGCCGCCAATTTGCGTGTAGTTGTCGCCAGTAATAACTAACGGGCGATTATGTACAAATTCTGAAATACCAGTAAAGACATACTTGGGATTACTTGGATTGCCAAAATCTTCAATCAGCTTATCATAAATAGTAAGGTTGGGCGCTAAAACAAAGAAATTTCTAATTCCCTTCTCCAAATTCAGGTAAGCAATACAAGCTCCCATCAGACGAGTTTTACCTACACCCGTGGCAATGTTGAAGCATATAGATGGGAATGCTCTTTCAAAATCTGTGCAAGTTGGATAGATTGCCTTTACTTTATTTAACGCATCGGATAAGTCAAATTCTTTAGAGAGTTCTAGTTCATCTGATACCCGAACTAAAATATCCAGTGCATCTTTTAACGGATCACGAAGCGATAATCTTTGCTTAATATAATTTGCTTTTGCGCTCATATTTTAGTCAAATAAATTGGGGCTATTTTCAGTAGCTTTTTTTGTTTTTTTAGGCTTTTCAACTTGCATTATGTCAATATCATTTTCTGTATCATCTTTAGGAAAATTCACAATGTTCAGGCTGTAATCTTCTTTCCCAAATTCGCATTTTCCTAAAAGCATTTGAGGAATCTTTTTGATTGAAATATTGCCGAATATATTTTCACATTCCTTTTGGTAAGATTTACAAGAGATAAGCAGGCTCTCATCCAACTTCATTTCATCGTGAATTTTATCTAGCATTTCGACAGTAATGAATTGAGTGGTTGTATAGATGTAGTCCTTCTCACTGCTTTTACCTTGCTTCCAATAAATATGTTCATCAGGTTGATAATAAAAACCTTCTTGCTTAGACATAGCAGCAGCAAGCATTGACGGGTTATATTCCTTAGAAATGACCCAATTGCCATATTTATCCTGATTAAGTAATGAAGGAGCAAGCTTATAAAATTTAAAACCTCCTCCTCCTTTCCAATCTACGGATGCGGTTATTCCTCCTTTATCGTTACCACTTACTACTTTTTTTAATCGCGGCAGGCAATGAGTGATTGCATGTTCTCCCAACTCTACCCCAATCCATTTTCGTTTCATTTTATGCGCCACTGCTGCCGTTGTGCCACTACCCAAAAAACTATCAAGAACTATATCGTTTTCCTTTGTTGCTAAAAATAAAATTCTTTCAATTAATCTTTCTGGCTTTGGAGTTCCAAATACACTTTCATCTTCGAAAGCTTTTACTTCTTTTTTTGCTTCTTGATTATCACCGACTTCACTTCTAAACCAAATTGTTTTGGAAACTGAACCATCCTGAACCTCTGTCAAAAATTTTTTCACAGAGGGGACATTATTACCGGATTCTCCAAACCAGATTCTATTATCCGCAATAAGTTCCTGAAACTTTTCCTTGTTATTTACCCAACAACGACTTTGCGGTGGATAGACAATCCTTCCTGATGGCAAGGTAATCGGGTAGTCGTTGTTTGCAGAATAAGTTTTAACAGAAAAATCAGAAGATTTCCATACCCCGCGAGGGTCATTGTCAGGATTTTTATAACGGGCATTCATATCTTCAGTGCGTGGCAATAAATTTGGTCGCCAAACTTCTTTTCGTTTTGCATAAACTAAAATGTGATCGTGACTATCGCTTAACCATTTTGCGTCATTTTGCGGAGAATATTTCTTTTCCCAAATGACATTACTGACAAAGTTTTGTCTCCCAAACACCTCATCACACATTACTTTCAAATAGTGACTTTCATCGTCATCAATACTAATCCAAATACTGCCATTATCTTTTAAAAGCGTTCTTAATATTTCTAATCGTGGCTTCATCAAACTTAACCAAAGAGAATGTTCAATACCATCATCGTAGTGCTCAAAAGCATTCCCTGTATTGTATGGCGGGTCTATGTAAATACACTTGATTTTTTCTGTGAAATTTTGCTCCAAAGCTTTTAATGCCAAAAGATTGTCGCCATTAATTAGCATGTTTCCAGCGCTGGCATCACCAAATGAGTATTCTGGATTTTCTATAAGAATGCGGGGTTCAAGCTTAGGCTCATCACCCTTGCCTATCCATGTAAGTTCTAATTTCTGGTGTTTCTTAGCCATTTATTTTATGCATTTAGCTCAATCGCCATTTTATCAAAAATAACTCCTTATTCAAAGTGTTTTGTTGCAACTTACTTTCTATTCCATTTATAAGGGTTTCTTTTTTCTGATCAACCTCATCCTGGGCCTCGTAAAGTGACTTTCTTTTTTCATTTCTTTTTGCCTCCATTTCCTTTATGTATCGTTGTGCCTGAACCTTTTCTTCCAATTTCAGCATCTTTTTTGCTTCCGCTTTTCGTAATTTAATTTCTGCATCAATATCCTTCAATTCTCTTTCAAGTCCAACTTTTAAATCTTCTGCCCAACATTCCAGTTTTACCATTTCCTGGTCAAACCACTTTCCGTTACGCGTGGCAATATCATTTAAAGCCGATTGCCTTTTGCCTACTAGAGAATCTTTCAATTTTGATACTACGTTATCATCGGCCTTTCGGGTAATGTCAAATTCATCAGCGTTAAGTGAGAATAGCCTTTTACATTGTTCTTCATCTAAAATAATATTGTCGTCTGTAAAGCCTGAAAATAAAATATAATCTTCTGTTTCAAAAGTAGATACGGTCATTAATTCCGCTTTCAACCAACCACTTTTCCCTTTTAAAGAATCTATAATAGAAATTTTCAATTGAGAATCTGAATAGTTGAAATTCAAACCTTTCCCGGGTAATTCATAGGCTTTGCAGTTTTCAATAATTTTTTCTGCCAAAGGATGATTTGTTCTGTATTTATTCACATCATCAACTGTACTTCCAATCCTATATGGTCCAGGATGGATATTCAAACCGATAAAAGGATTTCTTTTGAGTGAAAAGGAATGGTTATCATTTGAAAAAGATGCATCCGCCCCTAAATAGTATTTTGTTATTCCCCAAAGCCAGTTTTCATATTTTGAAAGATATTCCTTGCTTTCCTGCAAATTAACACGAAGTTTTTCATGAACTTCTTCATCAAAATTTTCTAATAAATTTTGCCTTGTCTGTTTTAGAGAACCAGTAATATTTGTTTCTAATTCTACTTGCAGTTCGTTAAAGGCATTGGTAATTTGTTCTGTTGTTCTGCACTCCTGGTATATTTGAGCAATTCTTTTTTCAAAATCTACTCCGCTTTCTATACTGCCTAATACTTCATCACTTGCTCCAAAAACTCCATTAAACAGTTTGAATTTTTGTTCTAAAAGTTCATACACTCTTACATCGGCTGCGTTGGACTTATTCAGAAAGTTTACAACTACTACATCAAATTTCTGCCCGTATCTGTGGCAGCGTCCAATACGCTGCTCTATACGCTGAGGATTCCATGGCAGGTCGTAGTTAATAACTAATGAGCAAAATTGAAGGTTAATACCCTCCGCTGCAGCTTCTGTAGCAATCATAATGGTAGCTTCGTCTCTGAAATAATCCACCAATGCCGCTCGCATATCGGCTGTTTTGGAGCCTGTTATCCGGTCAGTGCCATCATGTTTTTTAATCCAATCATTATAAATCTGTCTTGATTTCTTATCGCTGTTTGTGCCATTAAATATCACAACCTTTCCTTCATATCCTCTGTGTTCAAGAATGTCTCTTAAATATTCTTGTGTTCTCGTGCTTTCAGTAAAAATAATTGCCTTGCGCGATGCGCCTAGTCTTTCCAGTTCTTTAAAACCTCTTTCTAAGGCAGTAAATAATTTCTCGCCTTTTGAGTTTATTTGTATTGATTTTGCAAGTGCTTCAAATTCTTTCAAAGAACCGATTTCATATTTAATGTTTTCAATATCTCTTTCTGTGTAAGTTTTTACTTCCTTTTCGACATCTTCCTTTTCTTCTTCTGCCCACTCATCCTTGACTTCATCGAATGTTTCAAAGTTGGTAGAAAAAGCATCATCTAGAATTAATTGTGAATGGTCTTTAACCAGGTTATTAAGTTTCCCGGCCAAAGCCTCCAACGTTCCTGAAATAGCATACGTTGAAGAAGCTAACAATCTTCTCAAAATTAAAGTCATTAACTTTCTCTGACTGGCAGGAAGCGCAAATAATTCATCTCTTTGCAGATATTCTGTTACAAGGTCATATAGTTTTTGTTCAGCCGCAGTGGGGAAAAATTCCTCTACTAAAGCAATTCTGTTTGTATAGCGGATATACTCAAGTACCTGCCTTCTTAGTGTTCTTTTGCAAACTGGTTTAAGTCTCTCCTTTAATTGATTAAAGGTCGTCTCCTCTGCAGAACCATTTACTTTACTGTATTGCGCTTTAAAACTTTTTAAATCTCCAAAAGTATAATCATCAATAATGCTGACCAATCCATATAGTTCTAACAAACTATTTTGTAGCGGGGTTGCAGTTAATAAAATTTTTGGCGAATTTTCAAGTGCCCCTTTAATCGCCCTGGCAATTTTATTACTAGTCTTGTAAACATTTCTTAGTCGGTGTGCTTCATCAATTACAACCAAATCCCAATCAATCAACTTAATGTACGCCTCTTTAGTACGTGCAAATTGATAGGAGCAAAGGATAATTTCAGTACAATCAAATGGATTTAAGTTCCCCTTTCTAATAGTGTCGTTAAATGATTTTGTTTCAAGAATTACTGATGTCAGAAAAAATTTGTCCAATAATTCCTGGCTCCATTGCTTTCGTAAATTTGCAGGTGTGATGATGAGAATCTTTCGTTTTCTTTCTGCCCATTTTTGGGAAATAATTAAGCCTGCTTCTATAGTCTTTCCTAATCCAACTTCATCAGCAAGAATTGCCCCTTTTGATAGAGGCGATCTAAAAGCAAAAAGTGCAGCTTCAACCTGGTGAGGGTTTAAATCAACCTGTGCATCGACAAGAGTTGATGCAAGTTTTTGCATACTATCAGATGAACTTCTTTTGGTAAGTTCATATGCAATATATTTGGCATGATATGGGGTAAAATTCATTTTAT
>Ga0182030_10009417_pt1 | contig 19994 bp, 17 predicted proteins | sample 812S3MmetaG_FD_121299 | JGI IMG/M metagenome (GOLD analysis project Ga0182030, IMG submission 121299) | Permafrost microbial communities from Stordalen Mire, Sweden - 812S3M metaG (Illumina Assembly) | ecosystem: Environmental > Terrestrial > Soil > Wetlands > Permafrost | place: Sweden... | reverse complement strand
CTCGGTCACCGAAACGCTGGACACAATGGAACTGGCGGCGCGCAACGGCTACCGGTGCTTCGTATCTCATCGATCAGGCGAGACCGAGGACACCTTCATCTCGGACCTGACGGTTGCGACCGGCGCCGGGCACATCAAGACTGGTTCGGGCTGCCGAAGCGAGCGGGTGGCGAAATTCAACCAGTTCCTTCGTATTGAGGAACGGCTGAAAGGGCACTCGCGATTCGCGGGGCGTGCGGCCTTCCGACGCTAGAGTAGTACGCCTACAAAGATCGGCTGGTTGGAAACTGAGTTGGAAACCTGCTCCCGAAATTCGTCGCGTATGTTGGGTGTGCGGCCCGGCACCAGAATTGCTGAAATCAGCTTGAGGTTCTAGCCGCACCCGAAAGCCGGCCAGAAACGCCGGGGGTGCCGGTAGCCGTTCCTTCTTGTGGGGACTTACCAGAGGACGTGCCGCGCTGACCTCTCAACCGTTCAAGAGCGGCTCTCGCCCGCGGAAGAATTTCGGTCACTTTGCCGCCCCCGGACCGGGCGATCTCACTTTGCCCATTTCTTTGCCCACACTGTCTAAAACTGGGTCGCAATCCCTCATACCGCCGCTCGGCTCAACGGTCACTACGCACTACAAAGAATCCCTCTAACACAACGGAACAAAAGCAATATGTCGTATCCGATCACTCTGCGTAGCAACCGGTCGTCGAGCGCCCAAAACGCAGACTTCCGGGGCTGTTAACCGAAATGGCTGTAGGCTCGAAATCCTACCTTGATGCGGGCCATATAGATTCCACTCGAAAAGCGCGGACCCGAGAGCTCGTCCATAGCTCTCTCCGAGGAGGGAGTCCACCTGCGTTCATGCGGAAATTTTTGCAGGAGCTTGGGTTCCTACGAATCGGCACCTCGAATCGGCATCGCTTCTCCCCTTATGGACCACGCCCCACTGGGCAGTGAGCGAAACCAGTGATGGTCACGTCCGAAAGCCAGGTCGGGAAATCATCTCCCTATTTCGCGCAAAGGAACGTTGGACACTTATCCATCGCGCTGTGCGCCCCCCGCCGAAGTTCCCGGAAACCGCTTGGGTTCAGCCGCAAAACGGAGTGAGAAGTGCGAAAGGGGTAATTGCCGTTGTTCGCCTCGGCCCGTTCTTCCGGCGTCTCCGCAATGGCGACATAACCAGATGGCCGGCTCTTAGAGCCGTTGGCGTGCCCCCGCCTGAATTTCGGGAACGTGATGGTTACAAAAACGGTTACAGTGGGGAAAGGCGAAGGGCCGAGATTCCCGTCTCGGCCCACTTAACTGCTTTATTATGTTTGGTGCGGAGAGGGGGACTTGAACCCCCACGAGATTGCTCCCGCTAGCACCTCAAGCTAGTGCGTCTGCCAATTCCGCCACCTCCGCAAACCTATGAAGAACTTGACATTACCGTGCTTTTCGAGAATCAAAGCAGTGGCGATTTCTGCAGCGACTCTCGAACAGCCACGATTGTCATGATAGCGTCTTTAATCGTGGCAAAGCAAACCACCCGGAACGGTTCCGACGCGCTCTCAATGCACAGCGACCGTGACATCGCTCCGGGATGACGCACCGCCGATAGTAACGACCAGTAGGACCGCGCTGCCGGTTGGAGCATCGGTCGGGATGAGCGGGCTCATTTGAACCTCTCCGCCATACACCAGCCCATCGAAAACCACATTGGCGGCAGGAAGCTGCGTGCCTCCGACACTGACACTCACCGGGAGCACAGGGCTGGAAATGTCGGCCCAGCCGGCTGAGTGCCATCAGCAAGCGGAGTATGGACCGCATCTAGCCCGGTGATCCAGAAGCCCACGTAACTGTTCCGGACAGCAGGTTCGAACTGGAATGGAACGTGCCATCCTGGTTCACCATCCATGCCTGACCCGGCCCATAAGCCTGCGTAAAGATTCCAGGTGAAGCCCCCGCAACAGCGACCGTTACGCTATTTCCTTTCACGCCATTGAACTCGGCCTGAACAGTGGTCTGAGTCCCCGGCACCTCAAAAGGCACGAGCGCGTTCACCTGCCCGTCCTGGGCGTACGGCAGAGCTTCTGTCCCGCCGATGTAGATGCGGGTTCCGGCCAGTAGCGTTGCCATGGCGGCCGCAACCCCGGTCACTGGACCGAGCCCCGTGCCGATTATTGAAATGAACTCGTTTGGGGCGATGCCGCTGGTCTGGAACGTCGCCGCATCGACTACGCGGCCTGCCGAAATCTGGGGACTCAGGACCGTTGGCGCGATCTTCGCGACGAAGCCGCGGTTGCAGCAGAGGCTGTTGTTCGAGTTGGTCTGGAATGCGCCGGCAGTGGTGATCAAGATTAGATTCGGGCCGGCGTGATCGCTGGCGAGATAGATGTTGCCGGCAAAGTCGCCCGCCAGCCCGGCTGGGTTGGAGGTATCGAGGACACCGGATCCGATGCGCGAAGAGAACAGGAGGTTGACGCCCGTTGGGTTGATCTCTGCGACGACCACCCTCATGAACCCAACACTTACTGCCGGACCGGGATTTCCGCTATGGGCTAGAGGCCACCCTAATGGCACCTAATTAGAGTCGAGGCCTCAATATACCTGACGTCGCATCTGAAGCCGAGACTTGCACGCAGAACAGGAGGCGTCTTCTTGCGGCGGAGGCTAGTAGTCGGTGGCAGAAAGGCAATCTGCCAAACTACCGCGTTTGCGGTGAGATCGGATGTTAGAGGCCCCTGTGGGGCCGTGAGTTGCCGCGTGCTACTTCTTGGGAGCCGCGGGCGGCGGAGGTAGCTTCACATCCTTCATGTTGATTTCCATGGTGCCCGGATCTTTGCCCGGCTTCGGCTGCACTTGGACCGGTATCGGCGCGGACTGTACCGGCGCTGTGGTCTGCACCGGTAGGGGAGCTGAAGTCCTCGGCGCTGGAGTTCCAGCCTTTTGCGGCGTGGTGTCGAGAACCGAGGTTCCCAGGCCGGCGTAGCGCGTTGCCAGAATCGACAACGAAAGCGACGTGACCATGAACAGCACCGCGGAAACGGTGGTCGCCTTGGAAAGCAGGGTGGCCGAGCCGCGCGGGCCGAAGGCCGTTTGCGAGCCCATTCCGCCGAACGCACCGGCGAGGTCCGCCGCCTTTCCGCTTTGCAGCAGCACCACAATGATCAAGAAAATGCAGACGACGACGTGAACCGTCATTACCAGGGCATACATAGAGGTGCTTTTAGTATAGGTAACCGCGACCCTCCGGGTCAAACCGCCACGGCTGGAGGCTGGAGTGGCTGGAGGCTAGAGCGGCTGGAGGGCAGGGGGGCAGGGGGGCAGGAGGCAGTTGGGCAAAGCTCGATCGACTGCCGCCGACTCCGTGCCTTCCCGGCTCAAACCGCCAGGGCAGGGGGCAGTTGGGCAGAGGGAAGGCTGGCCCGGTTCTTCATCCGCGCGTACTCGAGGAACAGACCCATTCCCTCATACTCCCGCGGTCCCAGTTCGTGGACAATGTGCCGTGTCAGGTAATCGCGCACCACTGCGGGGGCGAAATTCAGCCGCACCGATTCCGCTGCCACAATTTCGTCCATGCGCTCCAGACCGTAGCGGCACGATCCGCGAAACGCCTCCGCCACTTCCGGCGTCACCACGCCCTTACGCGCCGCCCAGACCGCGAAAACCATCGGCAACCCCGTCATCTCCACCCATTCCCCGCCCAAGTCGTGGACTTCGTAGGGCAACCGCTCCGGATCCAGCCGCAGGGCCGGGTCTCCTATTATCAGGGCTGCGTCCGCAACACGCAGCATGGCGTCCAGGTCCGGCGGGTGGGGGATAGCCGTGTATTCCATGCCGTAGCGCCGCTCCAGAATCACGCGCGCCAGTTGTACCGACGTGCGCGAGCTGCTGTCCACCGCCAGTGTACGAATTTCCGGCACGGGCCGCCGCGACACCAGCAGAATACTGCGTACCGGGCCATGGCAGGCGATTCCCGCCCCGGGAATAATTTCCAGGTCCTGCCGCGTCAGTTCGAAACAGGGCACGATGCCGATATCGGCGGCGCCCGAGGCCATCTGGTCGGCGCAAGCGGAAGGGATTCGGAAATCGAGATTGAAGAGGCCTTGCTGCGGTCCGTGGAGCATTCCCCACACCAAGGGAGTGGTGTTGAGAAAATTCACCGCGCACACGCGCAGTTTGCTGACGTTTTCCGGGTTCAAGTCACAGTGTAACAAACCGCCTGCCCCAGGCCGTCTCGTCCCAAAAGCCCGATTGTGTAGGAAGTTGCGACTCGCTACAATAATTTCGGATCTTAAATTATTGAATATGCCGCGGCGATTAGCCCGCAAGCTGATCCTCTCGATCACGGTGATCGTTCTCATCGTGGCGGCGGTGTCCGGACTGGTTAACGTCACCACCGAGGAAAAGCAACTCCTCAATACCGTGCTCCTGGGTGCCGGCCAGCTGTCCAAGGGCATCACCAGCGCGACTTGGCACGCCATGCTCGACGACCATCGGGAAGCAGCCTACCAGGTGATGCAAACCATCGCGCTCAAACAGGGCATCGACCGCATACGCATGTTCAACAGTGCGGGCCACGTCACCTTCTCCACCAACCAGGAAGATCGCCAGGCATCCATCGATCTGCGGAAACTGGACGCCAAGGCGCTGGTCGACGTCTACCGCGGGGCCGACGGCTGGCGCCGGCTGGACATGCGCACGCCCATCTACAACGAAACCTCCTGCAGCCAGGCGGAGTGCCACGCGCATCCTGCCGACATCAAGACCCTCGGCGTGCTCGACCTCTCTCTCAACCTGCAGAGCGTCGACTACGAAGTCGCCGGCATGAAATACCGTGTGCTGCTGGTGACAGCGGTGGAAGTTTCTCTCATCGCCCTATTCATCATCTTATTTACGCGCAGATTTGTGGGCCAGCCGATCGAGAAGCTGATCGCCGGCACGCAAGCCATCAGCGCCATGGAGCTCGACAAGCCCCTCGACATCGCCGGCAATAGCGAGGAACTGGACGAACTGGCGCGCTCCTTCGACGTGATGCGCGACCGGCGGCGCACCGCGCTCGCCGAAATCAACACCTTTACGCAGAGTCTGGAAACGAAGGTGGAAGATCGCACGCAGCAACTCAAAGCGGCCCACCAGAAGCTGCTGCAGAGCGACCGCCTGGCCTCGCTGGGGGAACTTTCCGCCAGCGTGGCGCATGAGATCAACAATCCCATCGCCGGCGTTCTGAATCTCTCCATGCTGCTGCAGCGCATGTTGAAAGACGATGGCATTGCGCACGAGCGCATCCCGGAATTCCGCCGCTATCTCACTCAAGTGACCCACGAAACCACGCGCGTGGGGCGCATCGTATCGGATCTGCTGGCCTTCTCGCGCCGCTCCAAACCGCAGCGGGCGCCGGCCGACGTGAACAAGATTGTCCGCATGACCCTCTCGCTGGTACAGCACAAGATGAAGCTGAGCAGCGTAGAGGTGGAAACCAAACTGGCTGAGAACCTGCCGCAGGTTCCCTGCGACCAATCGCAGGTGCAGCAGGTGGTATTGAATCTGCTGCTCAACGCTGCCGAGGCCACGCACACCAAGACTGAACGTCGCGTGGCGGTATCCACGCGGGCCGACGGTGGGTTCGTGCGGCTGGTAGTGGCCGATAACGGCGAGGGCATCGCACCGGAAAACCTGGCCAAAATCTTCCATCCGTTCTTCACCACCAAGCCCGAAGGCAAGGGAGTGGGGCTGGGACTGGCGGTCTCCTACGGAATCATTGAGGCGCACGGCGGAGACATCGAAGTCACCAGCAAGGTGGGCGAAGGGGCCACGTTTACGGTATCGCTGCCGCTGCAGCCGCGAACCGGTGTCGATCTGCTGGTGCCGGAGTTGGCGCGGAAGGGATGAAGTACCTGTATGTGGCGGCGGCGCCGGATGTCAGCGCGGAGGACCACCGGATGGTAAGCGACTGTCTCGCGGGCGAATTCGGACTGCCAGTACGAAGAATGTCGATTCCCGCCGTGGAGTTTTCATACGACGCAGCCCGCGGGCAGTACCGCTCGACCGCCATATTGGAATCGCTGTTGCGGCTTTGGCCGCGCGACGCCGAGAAGTTGTTGGCGGTGACCGAGCGGGACTTATTTGTTCCGGTGCTGACGTTCGTTTTCGGGCAGGCGCAGTTGGGAGGGCGCGCGGCGGTGGTTTCGCTGGCGCGGCTCCGCCAGGAATTCTACGGGCTCCCGCCCAGCCGCGAAGTGTTGGTGGCGCGGGCCGCTAAAGAGGCGCTCCACGAAGCCGGCCACCTGTTCGGACTGGTGCATTGCGAGGACCGGAGTTGCGCCATGTCGCTCTCCACCAACGTCCGCCAGATCGATAGCAAGCAGCCGGCCTTGTGCGCACCGTGCAGGGCTCGCCTGGCAGGAATCGCTTCACAGGAACTGAGGGTAAGGGAATGAAGAATCGCTGGCAAATCCTGGTAGTAGACGACGAAGAAGTGATGTGCGAATCGCTGGCCGCATGGCTGCGCGAAGACGGCTACGCCGTGGATACCGCGGCGTCGGGCCATGAAGCCATCGAGAAAACCCGCCAGGTGGACTATGCCATCTACTTCGTAGACCTGAAGATGCCGGGCGGCATGGACGGCATCGAGACCATGATGCAGATCCGCCGCCTCCGCCCGGAAGCGTCCATCATCATCATCACCGCGTATGCCACGGTGGACACGGCGATCACGGCCATGAAGGAGGGAGCGCAGGAATATATCGTCAAACCTTGCAACCCGGAGGAGATTTCGCTCCTGGTCAGCCGCATCGTCAAGGTGAAGAACCTGCAGCGCGAAAACAGCATCCTTCGCAAGAAGCTGAATCGCCAATATGTGGTGCACGACATCGTCACCAAGAACGCCCGTATGCGCGACATTCTGGCGCTCTGCCAGGATATCGCCAGCCTGCGCAGCACGGTGCTGATCCAAGGGGAAAGCGGCACCGGCAAAGAGATGATCGCGCGCGCTATCCATAACTCCGGCGACCGCGCACAGAAGCCTATGGTCTCGGTCTCCTGCGCTGCCCTGGCCGAAACGCTGCTCGAATCGGAGCTGTTCGGCTACGAAAAAGGCGCTTTCACGGGGGCCGACCAGCAGAAGCGCGGGAAATTCGAGTTGGCCGACGGCGGCACCATCTTTCTCGATGAGATCGGCGACATATCGCCCAAGCTGCAGGTCGACTTACTGCGCGTATTGCAGGAGCGCTCGTTCTATCGCGTGGGCGGATCGCAGGAGGTGCGAGTGGACGTCCGCGCCATCGCCGCCACTCACGTGAACTTACAACAAGCGGTCGCCGACGGTAAGTTCCGCGACGACCTTTTCTATCGGCTGAACGTGATCGAGATCCGCATTCCCCCGCTGCGCGAGCGGCGCGAAGATGTGCCGCTGCTGGCTCGGCATTTCTTGGAGCGTTTGACGCACGAGTTAGGCAAGGACATCCAGGACATCTCGGAGGGTGCGCTCCGGCTGTTGATGGATTACAACTGGCCCGGCAATGTGCGCGAGTTGGAAAACTCGGTGGAGAGGGCCATCGTTACCTGCAAGAATCATATCTTGACGGAAGAATGCTTCGCGTTTCTGGCCATGAACGGAATGCCTGGGAAGATCTGGGCGCCGCCACCCGGCATGAGTTTGCAGGATATGGAAAAGGTGTTGATCACCGCCACCCTGCAACGCACCAACGACAACATCAAGGAATCGGCGGGTATCTTGGGGATTGATCGGTCCACTCTCTACGAGAAGATTAAGCGGTACGAGATCCCTCGGTAAGGGAAGCACTCGTCCGATTATCGGAGTTACGCGGTCGGCCGAGATTCCTCAAACCATACAATTCCGTGACACCCGGCCGGCCCGCCGGGCGTTACGATTGCCATAAATCATGAGGATTCGCCGCCAGGATTACACGCTGCTCGCGCAGGCCATTGCAATTGTCCTGCCGGTGGTTGCGTTGTCGGGAGTGGCGCTCCACTTCCTGCAAGAGGACCGCGCGGCGATCGACCGCGAGGCGGTCCGGCGCTCCCAGGCCGACCTACCGGCGGAAGTTGCTGCTATTCAACAGGACCTGAAAAACGGCTTCGGTCAGGGCGCGGTGATTGCGACCATTCGAAACGGCTCGCTCTGGATTCCCGGCGACTACCCTCAAGTGCCAGAGCCCAGGTGGTATCAGGCTTTATCGGTGGCTCAGTTAGAACTCCTGGAAGCATCCAACAGCCCGGATGTCGCGGAACGGGCGGTGGCACTCGCGAACCGGACTCCGGCCACCTATCGGACGCCGTCGGGCGTTCCCATCCAAGTGCGGGCTTTGCAAGTGGCGCTGCGTCACGTCAACGGCAATGGGTTTCCGAATATGCTGAACGCTCTGCAAACCACCGTGCGCGAATGTCCCGATCAGGCGCCAGGATTGCTGCGACTGGCAGCGCAGGTGTTCACCGAGCGGTCGGCCGCCGCCAGGGTGGCGACCATCCAGCACGATTTCGACAGTCGACGTGGGCTGAAACGTGAGCGAGATGCACCGCGCTCCGATCCCTACGCCGACTTGCAACTGCTGGAGGCGAAGGAGAAGCAGCACGTGCCGGACCTGGTATCGCAATCCATCGAGCTGGCCTCGCGAAATCCGGCTAACACCACGCCCGCAGGCACGCCCATCGGCCCGTTGGCGCTACTGATCGGCTTGCGTCATATCGAGAACGGAGCGCTCTCGCCACAGATGCTGGCCGCGCTGCGTGGCCACGCGCTGAGCTACCCATCGTTCCTGACGCCCGAGTTGCTGCACGCCGCGGAACAAGTGGCGGAAGGGGACTCGGCGGCACAGCTCGCCGCGATCGCAGACGAATGGAAGCTGGCGGAGGAAGCGCGGGCCAAGAATCGGGCGCTCATCCGGACGATAGCGGCGCAATTGGTGGGAATGGCGCGGCCGGCGGCCATTCTGCCCGACGGTCCGCGCGGCGAATGGATCGCGCTTGGCGACCAGTGGTACGACGGCTGGGGCGTGAGGCTGATGCCCAACCTCAGGCCGCGGCCGCCGAAGTCGTACCTGGGGCTGACGGTCGAGATCGATCAGCTGCGCTGGCGGCTCGCAGGACCGGAGAAGTCCCACCCGAAGGTCCTGGCGGTCACAGCGGGAAGGTTCACCGACGCGATCCAGCATGGTTTCACCGTCACGATCGACCTCGCCGATCCGGACCAGCTCTACCACCCTTATCAACGGCGTCTTCTGTGGATGCGCTTGCCGATCTTCTGCGCCGCCATCACCGCCCTGATTGGGCTGGCCAGTTTGTGGACCAGCTACCGGCGCGAGGCTCACCTGAGCGAGATGAAGTCGAACTTCGTCTCGGGCGTGTCGCACGAATTGCGCGCCCCGCTCGCCGCTGTCCGCCTGATGGCCGAGAGCCTGGATGGTGGCCGCATCGTAGAAGAGGACAAGCGGCGCGACTACTATCGGCTGATTGTGCAGGAGTGCCGCCGTCTGTCCGGACTGGTGGAGAATGTCCTCGATCTTTCGCGTATCAGGGACGGGCGCAAGAGCTACCGCTTCGAGCCGGTCGATCTGGCGGCTCTGCTGCGGCAGAGCGTGTCCGTCATGGAACCGTGCGCGGCAGAGCGGCAGGTGACGCTGCGGCTGGCGCCCGATGCGGCGGCCGGTTTGCAGCCCTGCTGGGACGGCGCGGCGGTAGAGCAATCGTTGGTCAACCTGCTCGACAATGCCATTAAACATTCGCCCGCCGGGTCGGCGGTGGAAATCGGAGTGGAGCGGGAGGACGGCAAAATCCGCCTGTGGGTGGGGGATTCCGGGCCGGGGATTCCGGTTGCGGAGCAGAGGCGCATCTTCGAAATGTTTTACCGGCGCGGGACGGAACTGCGCCGCGAGACGCAGGGTGTCGGCATCGGATTGACCATCGTGCGCAACGTGGCGGAAGCGCATGGCGGACGCGTGACGGTGGATAGCGAAGTAGGTCGGGGCAGCCGCTTCAGTCTGGAACTGCCGATGGAGCATTCCTCATGAAAGCGCGCATTCTGCTGGTGGAAGACGAGCCCTCTATGCGTATGGCGCTCACGGATATTCTCGAATCCGAGGGCTATCGCGTGCAGACCGCGGCCGATGGCGAGGCCGGTTTACGGCAGGCTGTGGAGCAGCGGCCCGACGTCATCCTGCTGGATGTGATGCTGCCGAAGCTCGACGGCTTCACGCTGTGTGGCGAGTTGCGCCGCCTGGAGATCGTGACTCCGGTGTTGATGTTGACGGCGAAAGGGCAAGTGCAAGATCGCGTGATGGGGTTGGATAGCGGGGCCGACGACTATCTGGTGAAGCCTTTCAGTACCGAAGAACTGCTGGCGCGCGTGCGGGCGCTCTTGCGCCGCCGGAGTGCGGAGCGCCGCAGTGTCGAAGCACTGGTTCAAGGCGATGTACAGGTGGATCTGGTGAAGCTGAGAGCCTCTCGCGGCCGGGAATCGCTGCGGCTTACGGCGAAGGAATTCGCGGTGCTGCGGCTGCTCGCCGAGGCTGGTGGCAAGCCGGTGACGCGGCAGCGATTCCTGGATGTGGTGTGGGGCTACGCCGCCTTCCCCACTACGCGCACGGTGGACAACCACATCGCCAGCCTGCGAGCCAAGCTCGAAGCGGAAGCGCACACGATGCCCTGGATCGACACCGTGCACGGCATCGGATACCGGCTGGCAGGCGCGGTGATTTTGCAGAATCGTGACAGTTCCGCGGAGACGACCCCGCAGAATACGGAAGAAGGAGATTCTCAATGAAAGCGACTCTAGTTCTGGCTTTGTTGCTGCTGTCCGGTGGCGGGCTCCGGGCGCAGGTTCGGCTGACGGATGCCCTCAACAAAGGCATCTTGGAGGAGGAATCGCAACACCATCTCCCCGCCGCGGTGACCGATTATCAGCAGGTGGTGGCGGCCTTCGACGAGGAGAGGAAGACCGCGGCAGCGGCGCTCTTCCGCCTGGCGGAGTGCCAGCGCAAGCTCCACCGCGACGATCAGGCGAAAGCCGCTTACGAACGAATCGTGCGGGAGTTTGCCGATCAGGGCCGGGTGGTGGAGCAGAGCCGCATCGTTCTGGCCGCGACTTATAAAGTTACGGCCGCCTCGCCGGCCCCAGTGGTGTTTGCGAATCGACCCTAGACCGCAGACGCGAGAAAGCGGATCGGAGCGCGCTGACTGCGTCGATCGCATCGGCGCAAGGCAACCAGGCCCGGATCGAATGACGGGCGCGCGCCGGCGTTGTGGGGCCGGACGCCCTTGACGATGCCAAGGAGCGCACACTGAAACTTGCAGCGTGAACTGGCGGCGTTCGACATGGGTATCATGCCCGACAAATAAGGCGCGCTTCCCCCGAAGCAGCGAACTCTTCGAAAAGAAAGGCATAACTATGCGAATCTATTTCCCGTTAGTCGCCGTGTCTCTGACGGTCGCCGCGTTCTTGAGCTTGTCCGCCGCGGCACAAAACTCCGGTCGCGGAGTGAAAACCGCCCCGATTCCGTTGCATGGCAATGCGGACGCGATCGGTGAGGATGAGTTGAAGGCCTATCTGTACTTCCTGGCATCCGACCAGCTTGAAGGCCGCAACTTCCCCTCGCGCGGCTACGATACGGCTGCGCTGTACGTGGCAAGCCATCTGGCGGAGTGGGGTGTGAAACCCGGCGGCAGCATCAGCGGGACCAACGGTCCGCTGCAGCCTTACTTCATGCCCATCCAAATGGAATCGCGCCAGTTGCTGGCGGAAGAGAGTAAGGCCACCCTGACGGTTTCGCCAGACGCTCGCCCGGGGGCGCCTCCCGCGCCGCTGGCCACGACTTTCGATTACGGCAAGGATTGGTTCTACGGCACGCCCGGTTCTCTCGCTCCTCTCGGCACCACGCTCGATGTCTCCGGCAACCTGGTATTCGCCGGCAACGGCTGGGTCATTCACAAGACCAACGCGGACCCGTACAAAGGTATCGACGTCCGCGGCAAGATCATCGTGGTAGCCGGGAGACTGCCGGACTCCGTGGAAGGCGAAACCTGTACCGACTTCTTCTCGCCCCAGCAGTACGCCGCCAAGAACGGTGCGCTGGCCGTGGTCTTCATTGCCGATTCCTCAAACGCCGCATACATGGCCAAACAAGGCGTGGCGCGTGCTTCTCTCAACGGCCCGCCGTACGTGGTCAAGAGTTCTCCGCAGGCATCGGCCTGCCCGTCGGCGCCAATCGTCACGGCCGGTCTGGAGTTTACCAACGCACTGTTTACGGGCGAACGCCATAACGGAGCGGAAATCCTTTACACCGCCGACCGGAACGCCAGTTTCTATCCGCCTTCCTTCCGGGGCGAACGCCGAACGGTTCCCACTCCCGATTCTTTCGGGCTCAACGAGCGGAAGACTCTGCGAATTCACCTGGCTGTGCGCAGCGAAGAAGGGCACGCCGAAAACGTCATCGGCATGGTGGAAGGCGGCGACCCCGTACTCAAAAACGAATACGTGATGGTGAGCGCGCATCTCGATCACCTGGGACTCAGCGCGCCGCAACCCGACGGCCATGCCGTCTTCAATGGCGCCGATGACGATGCTTCCGGCTCGGCCGCTCTCCTCGCAGTGGCTCGAGCTTACGCCATCGGAGCCGCGCACGGGATGCGGCCCAAACGCAGCATACTATTCCTTTGGAACGGCGGCGAAGAAAAGAGCCTGGCCGGTTCGCAGTATTTCGTCCGCTTCCCGCCCATCGATCTCGCCAAGGTGGTGGCCGTTTTGCATATGGATATGATCGGCCGCACCAGGGACTCCAATTCCGTGGACCACGAGAAGGCCCACGTGCTGGTGGACCGCGGCGAGATCCTCCTGATCGGTCCCGAGATCAGCAGTGCCGACCTCGAAAAGACTATCGAAACCGTCAACAACGATTACCAGAAGTTGAAGTTGAACCACTTCTACGACGCCACCAAGCCTGACGGAACCCATGACAATCTGGGTCCGCAACCACGCGGACAGGGTCTGTTCAGCCGCAGCGATCAGTACAACTTCGCCCTCATGGGAATTCCCATCGCCTACTTCACCACCGGCCTGCACGTGGACTATCATCGTCCCACCGACACGCCCGAAAGAATCGACTATCAGCAGCTTCAGGTGGTGGCGAGGACTACGGCTGCCGTCGGTTGGGAACTCGGCAATCAGAGCGGACGACCGAAGCTCAACGCCATCCTGCCCGACGATCTGAAGAGAGCGATGGAATTCGCGCAGAAGCAAGGCTGGGGCAAGGTCACTCCGGTGCTCGCGCCACTTCCTGGCATGCCATTCTAGCTCGAAAGGCGCCAGGTAACGAATGTCATTGGTTGCCGCACTCCTGATCTGGAACTTGACGGCGGCGGCGCAGTCCTTTGAGTCCGCATGGTTCCGGCTCGAAGATCCGCGCACGACTCTGGACTACAACCGGCCCGACGCTCCAAATCGGACTCGCACGTTTCCAACCAGCCGGATGACTATACTTCTCACCCTGCTCTCAGCACTGCTGGAGTCACTCGGGCAAATTCGGCGGCCGGGGAACGCCGACAGAGTGTCGGCGCGGCAGACACGAGCCCCACGAAAACAGGCTCACCTCAAATTCCTTGACTTCAGGAGTTCTGGCTCTGGAGAGTAGTCGTCCAGCCGAATCGGGTAAGGCATCGCACCCTGGGGAGACAGCGTGCGAATTGCGGAAGGCGCACCGGCCAACAAGCCCGGCCTTGTCCGATTATCGGAATTTCGTGTCTGATATTCCAGCATTCCCGCCAACCCCGCGCCCGTAAGTCCTTTCGCCTCTGCACGGCCACCATCGTGCATTTACCTTCGCGAAAGGAGTCCCATGAACGACCCATCTACCTACTGGCTCACCGTCACCAACATCGCCCTCGGTGTGGTCACTTTGATCTGCATCGCGGCTGTCGGCATCGGCGTAGTCCAGGAGTTGGCGGCGAGAGCCAAGAAGCGAGCCGCCCTATCCAAACTCGACAAGGAAGTGTCCGACCTGGTCGCCTCGTTCAGCGATGGCCACGCGTTCGACAACCCCTCCCTCGGCATCACCATGGCCGACGGTGGCGAGGAACTGGGGAAGAAAGAAGAGCGGTAGCCGCTATGACCTGCCCGTTCCTCAAAGAAGCACAGGTCAAGTATTGCCGGACTTCGTCCATCCGCAAACTCATCCCCTTGGCGCAAGCCGGCCGGACCGAAGAGCGGTGCTCCTCGGAGCACTACCTGGAATGCCCGGTCTTCCGGGAGCAGCCGGACGCCGAGGGGCTGGCAGCGTTCGGCACCTGCCCTTTACTGCACGAATCGCTCATGCAATACTGCGGAGCCGCTCCGGTAGCCAAGTTCGTGCCGTACAGCGAATCGCTGCTTTCGCGCTGCGGCAACGATAGCCATCGCTACTGCGAATTGTATCTGCAAATGGCCCATCCACTGGCGCCGCCTGAGACCGCGGACGGCATCCCGATGCCCGCGGAGCTCGGTTACTCCGTCAACCATTTGTGGCTCGACCTGGGCGGCGATGGCCTGTGCCACGTGGGCATCGACGCATTCCTCGCCCGCGCGTTGGGTGAAGTGCAACGCATCGATTTCGTGTGGCAGAAGGGCCGCCATCGGCCCACCGCGGTGGTCACCGCCGCCGGGGTCGACCTGGAAATCACGCTGCCATTCCCCCTGCAAATGACCGCGTGCAATTTGTATCTGCGGGCCAATCCGGCACGGCTGACTGGCGAACCTTACACCGGAGGGTGGCTGTTTGCAGGCGTGCCCGAACCGGCGCTGTCGGATGGTTTGTTGCGCGGTGAGCCGGCGCAACATTGGATGGAAGACGAGGTGCGAAAGGTCAACGAATTTCTCCTCAACCTGCCCGGACCGGCAGGACACACCGCCGCCGATGGCGGAATGTTCTCCGCGGGACTCGCGCGGTATATCGAACGCGAACAGATGTTGGCTCTGTTTCACGAATTTTTCTCGCCCTTACGCGAGCAGGAAGTACGACCGTGACACTACGCCGATCGATTTCGTTTCTGGCCGGGCTGGCGATGGCACTGGGTGCGGGTTGGGTTGCCTTTCCGCGCGTCATTTATCGCAGCCGTCCGCAGCCGGTGAACTTCAGCCATAAAATTCACGCCGAGAAAGCCGGCGCCAAGTGCGAAGATTGCCACTCGTTCCGCGATGACGGTACGTTCGCCGGCATTCCCACCCTCGATAAATGCGCGGGCTGCCACGCCGCGCCCATGGGCACTACGGCGGCCGAGAAGAGCTTCATCGATGAGTACGTGACACCCAATCGCGAACCGCAGTGGTCGGCATACGCCGGCCAGCCGGAGAACGTCTCCTTCTCCCACGCCGCGCATGTGAAGCGCGCCCAGATGACCTGCGAAAGCTGCCACGGAAACACGGGAAGCAGCGATACGCTGCGGCCCTACCAGGTGGACCGCATCAGCGGCTACTCGCACGACATCTGGAAGACCCCCAACATGCCGCACGGCATGAAGATGGCGGATTGCGTGGCGTGCCATCGCCAAAAGGGTCTGGAGCACAGTTGCCTGGATTGTCATAAGTAGAGGCGCTCATGAATACCACTCGCAGAGAAGTTCTGATGTTTGCAGGCGGCTCGGCCGTGGGCGTCCTGTTCACGCCGGCTCCGTGGCGGTTGATCACGGATTCGGCATTGTGGTCGGAAAACTGGCCGGGAATACCGGCGCCAGGACATGGTGAGATTCGCACGCGCTATACCAACTGCTCGCTCTGCACGGCGGGCTGCGCGGTGCGTGCGCGCTGCGTCGGCGATCAGCCGGTGCAACTTTCGGGAGTCAGCGGCCATCCGTTGACCCACGGCGCGTTGTGCCCGTTCGGACTGGCGGGCCATCACCTGCCTTACCTGCCGTCGCGGGTCAAGCAGGGTCCGGCAAAAGAAGCGGCCGATGCGGTTGCCAATGGCATCGCAAAATGCGGCGCCGGCGAGTGCGTCGCGACGCTCGATCTGCAGCCCGCACGCACCGCTTCGTGGACTTATCGGCGCGCCATGGCCGCGCTGAAGAACGGCCGTTACGTGGCACCGTCTGGCGACTCCTCCGTAGCGGTGGACCTCTCGCAGGCGCGCACGGTGCTGAGTTTCGGCGTTCCGGTGCTCGATGGTTGGGGCACGCCGGGAAACGTGAACACCGCGCGCGGCGGCTTTCGTCTGATTCAAATTGAAGCTGTGGAATCGCGCACCGCCACCATGGCTGACCAGTGGCTGCGCATTCGGCCCGGATCGGAAGACGCGTTGGCGCAAGCTCTGGCCGGCACCGCGCCGATTGCCACGGCGGCCGATGCCACTGGACTGGCCACGTCGGAAATCGTAGCCTTGATCGCGCAACTGGAACACGACGGTCCGACACTCGTGTTGGGCTCGTCGCGGCTCGCCAGTAGCGGCCGAACCGTCATCGCTCGCCGCGAGGCTCCCGTTCCCGCGGAATGGCAAAAGGCCGCGCCGGTCACCGCATTGGCATCACTGCCTGACCGCTCGGTACGCGTCCTCCTCATCGACGAATCGGCGCAGGGCGAGTACCTTCCGTGGCACACCATCGAGAAGAAGCTGGTGTCCGATAACCCGGTTATTGTGGCTTTTGCCTGGTCGCGCGAAGGCTACGCACGGCATGCGAACTTTGTGCTGCCGGTCGGCGTTTACCCCGAAGTGGCGGGCGATATTCCCTCGGCAATCGACTCTGTTGCCGCCACGTTCCGTATCGCGGCGCCGCTGGTGTCCCCGCCCGCGGACATGGTGAAACCCGAGCAGTTCGTCGCCGCCGCGGCCGGTTTGGCGACCGGCGACACGCTCCGCGAGCGCGCCGACGCGATCCATAAAGCGGCGCGCGGCTCGTTGTTCACCTACGCCGATGCCAAATCGCAAGCATTGAAGGACGTGACTGCCGATGCCTTCTGGAAGGCACTCAACGCCGGCGCGTGCTGGATCGATGCGCCGGACGATAAAGCGCCCGTCGCCCAGCTCGCCGCTGCCGGGACTGAGTCGCGGCCCGCGGAACAGGCGGATTTGCCGCTGGCCGTAGTGGTTAGCCGCGAACTGACACCGGGGTCGCCGATTCTATCGAAGCTCTATCAGGAATCGAACCTGCGCCTCGCGCCAAATCGCGTGGCGCTCAACCCGGCATGTGGGTTGGAGGACGGCGCACAGGCCGTCTTCGAAACGCTGCTGGGCAAGTGCCATGTCGGCGTGACGCTCGATGCGGGCGTCCCGGCCGGTGTGGTGCAGGTATCGGGTTCGCCCGCGGTGCTGGATCTTTGCGCCGCCGGCGTGCGCGCGAAAGTGGTGCGAGTATGACATCCGCAAACAAACAGATTCGAGCGGCGCGGTACGGCATGACCATCGATGTCGACCGCTGCAACGGCTGCGGGGCCTGCATGGTGGCCTGCTCCGTAGAGAACAACGTGCCGCCGGCGCATGAAGGCGCCACCGATCGCAAAGGCCTCACCTGGATCCGTGTGTACAAGGTCGATAACGGCGAGGAGTATCCCAATCGCCGCACCGCCTTCGTGCCGGTGATGTGCCAGCATTGCGGCAACGAGACTCCCTGCGTGCATGTCTGCCCGCAACAGGCGGTGGACGTCGATCCGTCAACCGGCGTGGTCGGCGAGATGCCGCAGCGCTGCCTCGGATGCCGCTACTGCATGGCTGCCTGCCCTTATCACGCACGGTATTTCAACTGGTGGGATCCGGCCTGGCCGGCGGGCATGGAGAAGACTCTGAACCCCGGCGTGACACCGCGCATGCGCGGCGTGGTGGAGAAGTGCAATCTCTGTCACGGACGCTGGCACGCCGCCAAAGAGCGTGCAGCCGCCGAAGGCAAGCCCGACACCGAGCCGGTGGATTATCTGCCGGCCTGCGCCGAAGCATGTCCCACGGGCGCGATTCATTTCGGCGATCTGAACGACTCGGCCAGCGCGGCGGCCAAAGAGGCGGCGGAGCCCGAGAGCTTCCGGCTGCTCGAGAAACTGAACACGCAGCCCAAGATTTACTACCGGTCGAAAAAGGAGTGGGTGCGCGAGATCGCCGCCGCGCCTCGGCCGGGCACCGGAAAGGAGAATACTCGTGGCTAGCCAATCGATGGACAGACAATTCATTACTCGCGGTCTCACGCGCTGCTCAGGGTCCAAATTCCTCTGGTGGATCTCTCCCTGGATAGCGCTTCTGCTGTTCGGCCTGTATGCCGCCGCGCTCTGCCTCATCAAAGGTTTGAACCAGACCAACATGGACAATCGCTTCGCCTTCGGTCTGTGGATCTTTCTCGACCTGACGGTGATCGCATTGGGCGCCGGCGCTTTCTTCACGGGCTTTCTGCTGTACATTCTCAAGCTCGACGAATTGCGCTCGGTGATCAACAGCGCGGTGGTGATCGGACTGGTCTGCTACAGCGGCGCGATGTGCGTTCTGGCCGTCGACGTGGGGCAGCCGTTGCGCGCGTGGTTCACCTTCTGGTATCCCAACGTGCACTCGATGCTGACGGAAGTGACGTTCTGCATCAGTTGCTATCTCACCGTGCTGGCCATCGAGTACGTGCCCATCGTGCTGCGTAATCGCAAGCTGCGGCAGGTGCCGTCGTTCCTGGTGTTCGAGTTCGAACTGCACAAGCTGATTTACGTGCTGGCGGGCGTGGGCACGTTCCTTTCGTTCTTCCATCAGGGCTCGCTGGGCGGATTGTATGGTGTGCTACGCGGTCGTCCATTCGCTTTCCGCGAAGGGCTGGCGGTCTGGCCATCGACTTTCTTCCTCTTCATCCTCTCGGCCGCGGCCGTAGGACCGAGCTTCATTCTTCTGACCACATGGCTGGTGGAAAAGCTCTCGCACAAGCGGCTGGTGCGGCCGGAAGTGTTGCAACTTCTCGGGCGGATTTCGGGGTCGCTGCTGGCGGTCTACGTGTTGGCCAAGAGCATCGACACGCTCGTCTGGATCAATCGCACCTCGCCGGAGACGGGTTTCCAAGCCTGGCAATACTACAGTTGGAAGCCATTCGGATCGTGGATTCTGGTGGCGGAAATCGGCCTCTTCGGGTTGGTGCCAGCCCTCATCCTGCTGGCGCCGAAACTACGCCGCCGGACGGGATGGCTGGTCAGTGGCGCCGTCCTCGCATGCCTGGGAGTGGCTCTGAATCGCTTCGTGCTTACCGTACAAACGCTGGCTCTGCCGACGCTCTCGTTCGACCGCTTCCTCTCGTACACGCCGAGTTGGCAGGAGACCGGCACGTTCCTCGCGGTAGTGGCGTACGGCGTGCTCGTATATTCGTTCTCATTCCGTTACTTCCAGCTGTTCCCGCAGGAGCGTGAGCTCAAGATAGCAGCGCCGCAGATGGAAGAAGAACGTGAATTAGTGGGGAGGTCTTAATCATGTTGCCTTGGAATTATGGATTTCATTGGAATCTCGGACACATCGTCTTTCTCGGTGCGTTCTATCTCGTGCTGACCACCGTCGCCGTCACGATGATCGCGGCGCTGCGCCGTTCGCGGCGGGCGATGCTCCAACACCGTGTGGAACAGATCGGCTGGCACGCGGACTTTCACGATTTGCCGGCGCGCGATCGCGTTTGCCGCCACGTCCTGACGGGCGAGTTCAAAACCCGCGAATGTCCGCACGCCTTCGATTGCCGTGAGTGCGAAACGCACGCCAAGCTGATCGAACGCCACCCGTTGACGGCGATCGCGCAGCCCGAGGAAGACCTCTTCGGCATGGCGTTCCCGCTCGACCGCTACTATCATCGCGGGCACACCTGGGTACATTGCGAACCCGATGGCACGGTGACGATAGGGATGGACGAATTAGGCACGCGCCTGCTCGGAATACCGGAGGCGGTCGACCTCCCGCAACCGGGCGCGCATATCGAGGCGAACGGTACAGCTTTCCGCGTGCGCAAGCGCGGTGCGGACGTGCGGGTGCTCTCGCCAGTGGATGGCGAAGTAGTGGAGACTGGCGGGGCCGATCGCGGCTGGTATCTGAAAGTGCGTCCGGCCGCGGCCG
>Ga0182030_10009415_pt1 | contig 19994 bp, 17 predicted proteins | sample 812S3MmetaG_FD_121299 | JGI IMG/M metagenome (GOLD analysis project Ga0182030, IMG submission 121299) | Permafrost microbial communities from Stordalen Mire, Sweden - 812S3M metaG (Illumina Assembly) | ecosystem: Environmental > Terrestrial > Soil > Wetlands > Permafrost | place: Sweden... | reverse complement strand
GCGCCGGCCGCGCCGGCCGCGCCAGTTGCGTCAGTTGCGCCAGCTGCATCCAAGTGCGGAGGCCCATCCAAAATCATGCACGAAATCAATTGCGGATGTGATTGGGCGAAGTGCAACACGACGCGAGCGCCTTGCGACATGCCCACGAGGGCGGCGGACTCGATTCCGAGATGCGCGTACAGGGCCAGAAGATCCGCAACGTCCGCGGCAGTTGACGGCGAACCGGTCGAGAACCCGAATCCGCGGCGATCGAGCCGCACCACGCGAAAATCCGCGGCAAGCGCTGCCGCTTGCAATTCCCATTGATCGAGGTCGAGTGTCCAACCGTGCAGCAAAATTACCGCAGGTCCCCGCCCCTCATCGCGATAGCGCAGACGCGCGCCGCCGGCATCGAGATACGAATCCAAGGGTCTTGGCATGGGTTGGGGTCGAAGTATTTCGTATAGCGAAAAATATTTCGCAAACAGGCTACGTCCGCGAAGCGCTCCGCGTCAAGCCATGCCGCCGACGCGGCACTTGTGGTTCAGGGGTTCGCGCTGAGCGACAACCCGGGAACGCTGGCAAGATCCGCCGATATCTCGCGGCTCACCTGTTGCAGCATGGCGAAACGCTCGCGAACCAATTTCGCTTTGCTGATGCGTCTCGAATGGCTGGATGAATTGAGCGCGGCCACCACGCGGGCGGATTGATCGAACACGGGCACGGCCAGAGCGACGACACCGTAGGCCAACTCGTCCTCGACGGCCGAATATCCCGAGGTGCGGCACTCCTCGATGAGCCGCTTCAATTTGGCGGGATCCGTCACGGTTCGGTCCGTGAGTGCCAGCAATTTCGCGTTGCCGAAGTATTGCTGCAGATGATCGGCGCGGAGTCCGGCGAGCAGCACGCGGCCGGTGGACGTTGCGTGCGCGGGAAAGCGGCTTCCGACATGCGCCTCCAGGCGCAGAAGAGTGCGTATCGACGCGCGCGCGACGTACACGATCTCCGTGCCGTCCAGCACGCACAGTGCCGCGGAATCGCCGGTGTTGCGCGCGAGTTCCTCCAGATGCGTCTTGGTGAGCAGCTCGATGTTCATCGATTCCAGATACGCAGCGCCCAGTTCGAGCACCTTCGGCCGCAGCACGAATTGGCGGGCGCTGCGGGTGACGTAGCCAAGTTCCTCGAGCGTCAGCAGGCAGCGCCGCGTGGTCGCGGCCGGCATCTGCGTCGCCGCTGCGATGTCGCTCAGGCTCATGGTCGGCCGGTCGCGGGTGAAAGCGCGGATGACGCTTAAGCCCTTGGCGAGGCCGCCCATCGCTTCGCGCCGCCGTGATACGGATTTGCTCTTGTTCATGGCGGCCAGTGTATTTCGATATGCGAAATCCCGAAACGATTTCTTGCGGAACTTGACGGAACCGCAGTTCAAGTCCAGCATAATTCGTTATACGAATCATGTTTCGCTATACGAAAACAGTAATTGGCGCATTGGGGGACACCGGTGAAAATTGGCTCACAGGCTCATCACAGCTCGGCGATTTCGGCTTCGAATGAAGAGACCATCGTGGTTCGCGGCCGAAACCTCGCTCAAGAGTTGATCGGCCGGGTCAGCTTCACGGAGCATTTCTGGCTGCTGCTGGCAGGGACGATGCCCACGGCGGCGCAGAGCCGGATTCTGGATGCAACCCTGGTCGCTATCGCGGAGCACGGGCTTGTCCCCAGCGTTCAGGTCAGCCGCATGACGCTCGCGGCGGCGCCGGAGGCGATTCAAGGCGCAGTTGCCGCCGGCATTCTCGGGTGCGGATCGGTGGTGCTCGGCTCCTCGGAGGCCGCCGGCCATTTCTTTGCCGCCATTGCCGCGCGGATCCGTGCCGGCACCCCGCTAACCGAAGCCGCGCGATCGATCATTCTCGACTATCGCGCCGCCAGGCGGCCTCTCCCCGGCTATGGGCACCCGCAGCACAAGGACCTCGATCCGCGCGCCGGCCGTCTGTTCGCGGTCGCAGCCGAAGCCGGGGCGGCGGGAATCCACATCGAGATTGCGCACGAAGTAGAACGCCTCTTGCCCGGTCTTATCGGCAAGCCTCTCAAGCTCAACGTCTCCGGCGCGATTCCAGCGGTTCTTCTCGATGCCGGATATCCGCTGGGCGCGCTCAAGGGCGTGCCCATTCTGGCGCGGACTGCCGGACTCATCGCGCACCTGCTCGAGGAGCAAGTGCGCCCCATTGGATTCGTCATATCCCATGCCGGCGCAGCAGCCATCGACTACGACGGCGAAACCCCGCCGGATTTCCAGCCGACCCGTGGCTGACCAACCCTTGTTTCAAATGGGCGGCGTGTTGAACGGCATCCGCGTCGTCGAACAGGGCACATTCATCACGGGACCGTGTGCCGGCATGATGCTCGCCGACCTGGGCGCGGACGTGATCAAAGTGGAAAGCCCCGACGGCGATCCGTACCGCAGCTATCAAGGCGACCACTATTCGCCGCATTTCCAGGCGTACAACCGCAACAAACGCAGCATTGCTCTCGATCTGAAGGAAGCCGGCGACCGCGCCCTGTTCGACGACCTGGTCCGTGAAGCCGACGTGTTCATCCAGAACTTCAGACCAGGAACCGCGGCTCGCCTCGGCGCGGGGAGCGAACGGCTGCGGGAGATCAATCCGCGGCTCATCTACACCTCCATCAGCGGCTTTGGCGCGAGCGGCCCGTACGCGGAACGCCCGAGCTACGATTCGGTCGCCCAGGCGATCAGCGGATTCTTGAGTGTCGTGGTCGACTCGAGCAGGCCCCGCTTTTTGGGTCCCGCACTCGCGGACGCGATCACGGGCATCTACGCGGCCTACGGCGTCCTGGGTGCGCTCGTGCAGCGCGGCCGGACCCAGCAAGGCGCGCTCGTCGAGGTGTCGATGCTCGAGGCGATGGCGCATTTCGCCATCGAACCCTTCGCCGCCTTCTTTTCGCTGGGTACCACGCCGACGTCGAGCGACCGTCCGCGGCTCGCGCAGGCTTACATTCTGCGCACGGCCGACGCGCGCCTCATCGCCATTCACCTGTCGTCCCTGGAGAAATTCTGGGAAGGACTGGTGGCTGCGCTCGACGCGCCGGAGCTTGCCTCGGACGAAAGATTTCGCCTGCGGCAGTCGCGAATCGACAACTACGAAGCGCTCAATTCGGAACTCGATCGGCGATTCGCGCGCCTCACGCTGTCGGAATGGATCGAACGGCTGAGCCGCTATGACGTTCCCCACGCTCCCATCAACACCGTTGACGAGGTCGTTCACGATCCGCAAGTGGAGCATCTGGGACTGATCGTTCCGGTCGCTGGCGCGCATGACGCCCTCCGGTCGGTGAGGCCGCCGGTCCGATTCGGCGGGGTTCGCGCGCGCTCCGTGCGGGCGGCGCCGCTGTTGAACGAACACGGAGATTCGATACGGGCGTCCATCGCAGGCGGCGAGCAATGGCCGCCGGCGCAGCGCACGAAGGACTTGTCGACGTAGAGCAATAAGCATTGAACGGGGAGGAGCGGCAAATGAGTACTACAAAAAGCAACTGGCTGGCGGCGGCGGCGGCGGTGACCGTGGCGATCACTGCGACGCCCGCACCGGCCCAAACCGGCGATCTTCAGGAGATCGTCGTGACGGCGCGCAAGCGCGATGAGTCTCTGCAGAACGTTCCGGTGACCGTGGACGCCTTCACCGAGCAGACGATCCGCTCGGCGGGGATTGAATCTCCCCGCGACTTCGTGGCGATGGTCCCCAACATGACCTTGGTCGAGGTGCAGAATGTCGGCAACTCCTTCATCACCGTGCGCGGCATCTCCCAGGCGCGCAACAGCGAGCCTTCGGTCGCAGTGCTCGTCGACGGCGTGCTGGAGACCAATCCCTACGAATTCGATCAGGAGCTGACCGACATCAAGCAGATCGAAGTGCTCAAGGGACCTCAGGGCGCACTCTATGGACGCAACGCCATCGGCGGCGCGATCATCATTCACACCGCGGACCCTTCGGATCATTTCGAAGGCGAAGGCAAGCTCGGCATCGGCAACGGACCGTCCGAAAAGGCCCAACTCGCCGTGAGCGGGCCGATCGATGCGGCCGGAACGCTGAAGTATCGCGCCTCGCTCAATTTCTACAACACCGACGGCTACCTGGAGAATACCTATCTCGACCACAAGGCCGATCCGTATCGGGACTATTCCGGCCGGTTGCGGCTGTTGTGGCAGCCTTCCGACCAATGGAGCGCGGACCTGCGGATATTCCGCGATCGCGTCGACACCACCGCCTACTACTACGTCATTCCGCGTGACGATGAGGCGAACGTCTTCAGCAGCTTCACCACTGCGCCCAACGCCAATGACGTCACCAGCCCGATTCAGACCAACAACCTGGGCGCGGATTTTCGCGACGTGCTCGATACCGCGCTCAAGCTGGACTACAGCCCGGGGTACGGCACGTTCACGGCGATCACGGACTTCAACCACACCAAGGAAATCGATACCGGAGACGCCTATGACTTCCGGCCGGTCAAGGGATCCATTGCGTATAACTATTTTTTCGCCGCGATCCCGGCTGCCGACGGCGGACCGTTCGATGAGAGCCAGAGTCAATTCATCGACGTGAAGACCTACAGCCAAGAGCTGCGCTTCACCTCGGACAAGGTCGGCGGCTTTTCGTGGATCGGCGGTGCGTATTTCGTCCACACGGAACGGTTCATCTCCACCGGGAATCTGGTCGACCGCGGAGAGGGCATCCCGGCCGTTTATGAAACTCCGCGGGTGGACCCGGCCAATCCGTTCGCGACCAACACCAACGTTACCTTCCTGGCGGACTCGCAGAACAACAACGCGTGGGCGGTTTTCGGCGATGCCACCTACGAGATCAATCAACAGTGGGAATTCGATGCCGCGATCCGCTACGACGAGGATTCGCGCCGCAACACCACCGATACACCGCAGCGCTTCCTGCCCGATCCCACCGCCACCACCGGCGAGGTGCGCCACCAGACCTGGGATGCCGTACAGCCCAAAGGGACCCTGCGCTACAAACCGGCCGACAACCTGACTTTCTACGGCGGCTGGAGCCGCGGCTTTCGCAGCGGCGGCTTCAACCAGACGGGTGTGGGTGCGGTCGCGGCGTCCGAGGGTAAACTCGGCGTACACGATCTGTTCAACGCCGAGGTGGCCGACACGTGGGAGGTTGGCGCGAAGAGCCAGTTCCTCGATCGGCGGCTGAGCGCGAATCTGGCGCTGTATCACACGGTCTCCCACAACGGCTATTTCTTCTTCTACGACTCGGTGACCTCGACTCAAAACCTCGGCAATCTCGATGCCACCTACAAGGGTGCCGAGCTCGAGCTCACGGCCAAGGCGACCGAACGGCTCGACCTGTACGCCAATTTCGGCTACACGGACGGCAGGATCACCCGCATGGAAGACCCCACCGTCATCGGCAACAAGCCGCCGCTATTGACGAAAAACACGGTCAACGCCGGGGTTCAGTACCACCAGCCGGTCGGCAATGGGCGGAACGGCGTGGTGCGTCTGGACTATCAGGAAATCGGCCGCACATGGTGGGATCCGTACGACGTTACGTCGCGCGATCCGGTGAGCCTGATCAATTTACGCGCGGGCGTGGAGGCGGAACGCTGGACGGTGACGGCCTGGTCAAAAAATCTGACCGACAAGATATATAACGCCGAATTCTCGACCGGCGGGTTTCTTTGGAGAGCCCCGCCGCGCCGCTACGGGGTCGATTTTACCTTCAAATTCTGACGTTCGAGGAATGCACGATGGACGACTCACGAATGCTTCCAATCCGGCTGCATCACAATGCCTACGTCACGCGCGATCAGGAAGAGACGCGCCGGTTCTACGAGGACATCGTCGGCATGCCCCTGGTCGCGACCTGGTGCGAAACCGACGAGCTGTTCGGCAAGATGCGTACCTATTGCCATACGTTCTACGGCATGGCCGACGGCGGCGCCCTCGCCTTCTTCCAGTTCGAGAATCCCGAGGACCAGGAGGAATTCGGACCGAAGATGGCGGCATCGCCGTTTCATCACATCGCGCTCGCGGTGAATGCGGAAACCCAGGCAGCCATCGAAGAGCGCATCGCCGCTGCGGGCATGAAGCCCCCGGACACGTACGTATTGGAGCATGGCTATTGCCGCTCGGTGTACGTCACGGATCCCAATGGGCTGATTCTGGAATTCACGCTCGATCATCCCGAAGCGGAGAAAATCTCGCTCGACCGCCGCGCAGATGCGCACCGCGAACTGGAGCGGTGGCTGGCAGGGAATCATCGATCGAACAACACCTATCGCTGACGCAGGATCGGCCAGGACATGACCGCGCCGCGCGAGTTCGATGAGAAGACCATTACCGAGGCGGTGATCGGCCGCCTATCCGACAGCGGCGATCCGCGCTTCAAGCGCGTCATGACATCGCTTATCACACACCTTCACGACTTTATTCGGGAAGTGCAGCTGAGCGAGTCCGAGTGGCTTGCGGCCATCGATTTTCTGACGGATGTCGGCAAGGCCTGCACGGACAAGCGCCAGGAGTTCATTCTCCTGTCGGACACGCTGGGTGCGTCGGTGCTCGTCATCACCCTGAACCACCCGGCGGCCGAGGGCAGCGTCGAGTCCACTGTATTGGGTCCCTTCTATTGGCAGGACGCTCCCGATCTGCCTCGCGGAAGCAATCTGGCCGAAGGCGTGAAGGGCGAGCCGACGATCTATTCCGGACGGGTCCTCGGCGCCGACGGCCGGCCGCTCGAGAATGCCGTGCTCGATATCTGGTCGGGCGACGGCGACGGCAATTACGACATGCAGCTCCCCGAGCAGACCGGAATGAAGGCCCGCGGGAAGATCCGCACCGACGGCGAGGGGCGTTACTGGTTCCGCTCCATCAAGCCGACCTTCTATCCGGTTCCGACCGATGGGCCCGTCGGACGGATGCTGCGAGCGATGGGGCGCCATCCCTATCGACCTGGCCACATCCATATGATCGTCTCGGCGCCCGGGCACTTGCCGGTCACCACCCATCTGTTCGTTGCCGGCAGCCCCTACCTGGACACGGACGCGGTGTTCGGTATGAAGGAGTCCTTGCTGGCGCAATTCGAACGGCATCCGCCGGGACTCGGTCCCCACGGCGAACGCATGGACACGGCCTTCTACACCGTCAACTACGATTTTCGGTTGAGGCCGGATCCTGGCGCTGTCACTCCTTGAATTCCTCCTCGCCGGAGGCGATCTCGGCGGGCGGCGATCCGAGCGGCAGAATAAATGTGAAAATCGCGCCGCCGCCGGGCCGATTTCTGCCGACGATCTTGCCGTGATGCGACTCGACGATCGCACGACAAATGGTCAATCCCAAGCCCACGCCGCGGGTCGAGGATTCGCGATCGCCGCGCGTGAATTTCTGAAAAATCTCTTCTTCACGGCCCACCGGCAGGCCAGGTCCGTTATCGGATACCGAAACGCTCAACTGGTCGCCCACCACTTCCGCCGCCAAGATCACCTGGCTGCCGGGTGGCGTGTATTTGGACGCGTTTTCCAACAGGTTCACCAACACCCGTGCCATCAATACCCCGTCAATCTGCACCAGGGGCAAGTCAGGTGATATCTCGATCTTCACTTCATGATTCTTGAGGATCTGTTCTGTTGCATTGAGGGCGACACCGACAACCTCCTCGAACGGTTGCCACTCCTGGTGAAGTTTGACTTCTCCGCGCTCGATGCGCGCCATATCGAGCAGATTATTCACCAATGCCGTCATGCGTCGCGCTTCGTCCTGCATGAGTTCGGCCGCTTCGAGCTGGGCCGCCGCGAGCGGAGGATGGTTCATCGCAAGCACCTCGGCCAGGCCTTGTATGACGGTCAGGGGTGTGCGCAGATCATGCGACACGGCGGCGAGCAATGAATTGCGCAGCCGTTCGGACTCCATTCTCACCAGAGCCTCCTGCGCGACGCCTACATAGTGGACGCGCTCGAGCGCAATCGCGGTCAAAGCGGCGAAGGTATCGAGGAGTTGGCGCTGCTCCGGAATCTGCAACAAACGTCGATTATGGGCCTTGACGGCCAATACACCGCGCGCCTGTGAGGGAGCGCGCAGGGGTATGTACAACACGTCGCTTCCGGGCAGGGTGTCGGTGGTAAATCCGGCAGCCTTGACCTTGTCGAATGCCCATTGTGCCGTGCCCATTTCCACAGTGAGCACCGGATTTCCCCGCGGCGCGACCGCGGTCAATTGGCCGCCGGAATTGGGCAATAACACGGCGGCACTGGCGCGGAAAACCCGTTCGATGCTTGTCTCACTGGTTTTCACGACGTCATCCACTTCCATCGCCGCGGATAAATCGCGCGATAGGGCATACAGCGAATCGGCTCGCTCCTCTCGATGTGCGGCCACTCGCGCCTGGAAGCGCAGGCCCGCTGTCAGTTGGCCGGTGATCAAACCCACTGCCAACATGATCAGAAACGTCAGGACGTACTGAACGTCACTGACCGCGAATGAGAAACGCGGCGGCACGAAGAAAAAATCAAACGCGCACACGCCTAGGACGGCAGCCAGCGCCGAGGGCCCCCGCCCGAAGCGCACCGCCACCAAGACCACGGCCAAAATGAAAATGGCGACGATGTTCGAAGAATCGAAGCGCTCAGCCAGCGGCAGCGAAACCAGTGTGACGGCCGCGCAGGCGAGCGTGGCCCAAAGGTATCGCAGGTGCTTGGCCTTCGATCGCTCGCTCGGCTCCGAGATTGGCTGCGGTCGCTTTGTCCGCGGGGAATCTGAGAGTCCTTGCAGGTCTCGTCCAATCTCCACCAGATCGATGTCGGGTGCGAGCCACGCGAGCTTCTGCCCATTCGAGCGTTGCCACGGCCAAAGCCGGCGTGACGGGTCCCGCCCAATCACCAATTTGGACAAATTCTGGTTGCGTGCATAAGCGACGAGACTTTCCGCCACATTCGCATTGGCTATCACGGCGGTGGTCGCCCCCAGTTCCTTGGCGAGATTCAAGATGCGCAAAATGCTTTCGCGGCGTTCCGCGGGCAGGCGCTGCAGCCCCGGAGTCTCCACGTACACCGCGTGCCAGTCGGCGTTCAATTGGCTTGCAAGCCGCGCCGCTGCGCGCACGACGCGTTCCGCGCCCGCATCGGGCGCGACACAGGTCAGAAGCGACGCCCCGGTCTTCCATACAGGCTCAATGGAACGATCGACGCGGTAGGCCTGCACGTCGCCTTCCACCCGGTCCGCCGTGCGACGCAATGCGAGTTCCCGCAGCGCCATGAGATTGCCGCGACGGAAGAAATTGTTAGCCGCGCGCTCCACCTGCGGCGACAGGTACACCTTGCCCGCCTTGAGGCGCGCCAGCAGTTCATCGGCCGGTATGTCGACCAACACGACTTCATCGGCTTGATCGAACACCGTGTCCGGCACCGTTTCGAACACGCGAACGTTGATGATGCCGCCCACCACATCGTTCAGGCTTCCCAGATGCTGCACGTTTAACGTGGTGAACACCGAGATGCCGGCCGCCAACAACTCCTCGACGTCCTGCCAACGCTTTGGATGGCGCACGCCCGGGAGATTCGAATGGGCCAGCTCATCGACCAGGATTAGCTGAGGTTTTCGTGTGAGGGCCGCATCCAAATCGAATTCCGTGAGATCCTTGTCTCGATGGGGCAAAACCCGGCGCGGTAGAACCTCAAGTCCCTCGAGCAGGGCCGCAGTCTCGGTGCGCCCGTGGGTCTCGACGACTCCGGCCAACACGTCACGGCCCTCCGCTTTAAGCTTCTGGGCGGCGGCGAGCATCGCATAAGTCTTGCCCACTCCGGCCGAGGATCCAAAATAGATGCGAAGTTTCCCGCGTTTGGCCTGGGTCTCCTGTACTTGGACCTTTGCCAGCAGCAAATCCGGATTGGGCCGTTGTTCCCGCGATGAACCCATGAGGCTCAGGCTGCGGCGACGCGATTCACTTGATACGGGGCGGCGGCAGGACTGATCTCTGGATCCAAGCCGCTGGCAGACGCCGTCATCAAATCCACCGGGATGGGCGCGGTGGGGATGAGGCTCCCCGCCGCGTGCTTCGGGAGTACGATTTTGCCGACGCCGGTTACGACCATGGGATAGATCAAGCCCGTAATTACGCTGAGGAGTGCAAAGAGTACCACCAAGGGACGCAGCACGTTATTTGTCATCGCGGTTCTTTGAGGAGCCTCTTGCACACATTGTTAGAAGCGATAGGTCAGATCGACCCCCGCGGTGAGGGGCTGGTTGGTGATCATCCGATTGAACGCGGCGCTCGGCAGATCCTCTTGAAACAGACTTTCCAACTGGGCGTGCTTGTTGAAGACATTGTTGACGAACAAAGCGGCGCCCCAGCCGTCCTTGGATTGAATGCCCGCTCGAATGTTGGTTAAGTCGTAGGAAGGCAGTCGAATGTATGTGCCATTGAGTGAGAACCCAAAGGGGAAGGCAAGCGAATAGCGGGGGCCCACGTAGGCATTCTCGATGCGCGAGACGAAGCTGTAGGTGCTGCTCAAGTCCCTGGTGTAACTCAGCACGGCGTTGGCAGTCACAGGCGCCACATCCGAAAGCTTGTTGAGCGGCTGAATCTGCCAATGCGGTCCCGAATCGACAAAGGCATTGGTGTAGCCGCCCGACAAGGCCAAATCGAATCCGCCGCCCAGTAGCGCGCGTGTTTCGATTTCACCGCCATAGATCGTCGCGTGGTTACCGTTGATGTTGAGGGCCCAGTCCCCCGGTAGGGCCAGGAGCTGAATATTGTTCCAGCGCTCGTAGTAGAGGCTGGCATTGACGGTGAGCCGTCGATCGAAAAATCTCGCCTTCTCGCCGAGTTCATAACTCCAAACCGTGTCGGACTGATAGCTCGAGGGCCATTTGTCGCCGGAGAACTTGTAAGGGGCGAACACCGCGCTCCAGTAGGGCCCCGTGACCGGATACTGCGCATTGCCGCCGCCCGGCCGGAAGCCTTTGGAAATGGTGGCGTAGGCCATGAGGTCTGGACTCAAGGCATAGGACAAAGTGAACTTCGGATTCAAGCCATCTTCAGATTGCTTGATGAGTCCTGACGCCGAGGGCGTCGCCGCGCCCAGTGCGGAGCCCCAGCCGCTGATCACCGAGCTGAAGCGATAGTCGTAGCTGTAGTACCGTAGGCCCACATTCGCCTTCAATGCACTGGTGATCTCGTAAGTCGTCTCGCCGAACGCGGCATATTGAATCAGGCGGGTGGGCGATTGGGCGTCGAACCACGCCGTGGTGGTGGCGGGCGCAAAGGTGCCTAGGTCCATATAGGCGGAGGGGTTATCCGTGGTGCCATTGAAATTCCAGGTGGAGGCGTAGTTGCTGTAAAAGACCCCCGTGACCCAGCTGAAGGCGCTGCTGCCCTTCGAGGCAAAGCGCAATTCCTCGCTGAACTGCCCCGAGGGATCGTCCTCATGTCCATACACCCGGCCGCTGCCCGCCGGCCCGTAGTAGCCTGGATTGGGGAGACCGTTGTTCGAGGCGAACGTGGCGCCCGTATTGGGGTTGTTAAAATTCTCGCTGGCGTCCTCGGTCTGAGTGGAGCGACGGTTCCATTGCGCCGTGGCGGAGGTCACATCGAAAGCCTCGAAGCTGTAGTTGACGTTCAGGCTGAAAACGCTGATCTTGTCGGTCAACGGCTCAGGTACATCGAAGACCTGATAGTGCGTCTGCGTGCCCGGGTCGCTGTCAAATGCACTAATGCCATCCTGTTGACTGTTCTGATAGAAGAAGGAAGGCGTGATCGACAATTGCTCGATTGGCTGCCAGAGCACGCTCGCCCGAAACCCGTACAGTTGCTGTGCATTGGACCCGGGATACTCTTTCTCTATTGGAGCGCCTTGCACGTTGCCGCGGGCCGCGCCGTTGGTGCTTGCCAGGGGAAAGGGGCTGTCGATGATGCGATCGATCCAGCCGCTGGTGTGGGCTTCCGTCGCGACCAATCGCAGCGCCAGCGTGTCCTTGATCAACGGGATATTGAGCATCAGGTTATCGCTGTGGTTGAACCCGCCGCCGTCCGTTCCCGATAATGTGCTCTGCGCGGAACCCTCGAACGTGGACAGCTCCGGCTGATTGCTGATGAGTCGCACCGTGCCGCCCATCGATCCCGACCCATACAGGGTTCCTTGCGGACCGCGCAGCACCTCCACACGCTTCAAGTCATAGAGTGTCGGATCGATCACCACCTTGCCGTTTTGCGCGCCGGCCGGCGCGGTGAGCGGAATATCGTCGAGATAGAAGCCGACGGTCGGAGAATTGCCGCCGCTCGAGGTCATGCCACGAAGCTCAATCTCGGTTTGTCCCGGCCCCTCGCTTTTCAACGAAACGCCGGGTGTCGACTGGGCGAGCGTGCTGAAGTTGGTGATGCCGCGCGCTTGCAGATCAGCGCCGCTGACTGCGGAAATGCTGATGGGTGTGGTCTGAACGGTCGAGACGCGTTTCTGCGCGGTCACGACAATCTCATCCAGGGGAAGAGGTGCTTCCGTGCCGCTCGAATCCGCACGGACTTTAAGTGGAAAGGCTGTGGAAAGCCCCGTGAAAACCAGCAACGCAACCGTTGCGTGGCACCCCCGCATTGGCAGGTTTGGGTAAATCATCTGGCGCATCGCGTACTCTCCCGATCATTCGATGCCCTCCCCCTTGAGCAATGATCCTGATCGAGCACGCCATAAATATGCTGTAGTGAATCTTGCTTGTGATGTAGTCAATGCGTAAATACGCGACGGCGTCTGCACCAAGATGATTCCACGAATTCAATGCCGCACCGATTGGGTGCAGAAAAAGACGCCGCGTCAGGCGCGCGGTATTCGAACCAGCCGATAACCCACTGCCGGCTCGGTTAGAATGTAGCGGGGCCTCGCGGGATCGGTTTCCAACTTCTGGCGTAAGTGTCCCATGTAGACCCGAAGATAGTGGCCCTCCTTGGCGCGATTGGGTCCCCAAATCTCCGTCAAGAGTTGCTTGTGCGTGAGCACCTTGCCTTCGTTGGCGACAAGAAGGCACAGCAAACGGTACTCAATAGGCGTCAGGTGAACGTCAATGCCGCCCTTCTTCACGGAGCGTAGACTCATGTTGACGCTAATCTCGCCAAACTCAAAAATCGCCGGCGCCTCCTCCTTGCTATGACGGCGGCGTGAGGCCGCGCGTACCCGCGCCAGCAACTCGCCCACGCCGAAGGGCTTGGTCAGGTAGTCATCGGCACCCGAGTCGAGCGCTTTGATTTTGTCCTCTTCGCTGTCACGCGCCGACAGCACGATCACGGGCACATCCGACCAGGTGCGCAGGTCCCGAAGAAAATCCATCCCGTCGCCATCCGGCAGGCCGAGATCCAAGATGATGAGTCCTGGATTTCGCGTGCTCGCCGCCGATAGTCCAGCCGCCAGAGTCTCCGACTCGTGCACGATCCAGCCGAGATCCTCCAGCGCCGCGCGCACGAAACGTCGGATTTGCTTCTCGTCCTCCACAAGCAAAGCCGTGGGCTTTAGGTCGGCCATTCGACAATTCCTTCGTATCCCGTCCGGCCTCGTGCAGGCCGGTGGACAAATTAGCAGATACCGCCCGCACGCCTTGGATTTTTCAAACCGACGAGCGGAGTGTGTTCAGCTTCGTATCGCTCGTCGCGGCCGCGGTAGTGAAGGGAGGGCTTGGACTGGAGGACGTCCAAACCAGAATGCGCAACTTCGCGAGGGTTGAGGGATAAAGGCGCTCACGATGCGGCACGCTGACGCAATCTACGGCGGCAACGTCAGCTTGGCCTTCAGCAGCGGATGCTTCCGTACCTCGATATGATCGAGGTCATACGTTAATTGCCGCGATGTGCTTCACGTACTGAATTCTCAACCCGCCCCGGCGCGCGTGTGGTTGCTCCACGCTGATCACCGGTCGAAATAGGTACTCCCTGAGCACTTGCCGGTAGCCGCCGCGGAAGACCAGTCCCGATGCAATGGCAGAGTCGCGCATGCAGCGCCAGGCGCGAGGCAATTCATACCAGGCTAGCTTCGGGTGAGCGTGATGCGCAATATGCAGATTATTATTGAGGAAAATCAACGCCCAGAGAGGATTTTCCTGACAGAACCATTGCGACGGTCACGACATGATGGCTCCATATGAGGATGCGGCGGCGGTCCCCGGAACGCACCATCCGAGCCTCGCTCGACCAGAACTTTGCCACCGCGATGGCCGGCCCGAGGATCAAACGCCCTGCCAGAGTGCAGTTGGCCAAATGTAGTGCACGGACAATGGTCCCGGTCTTGGAAAGGGACCCCGATGGCAAGATCTCTTTCGCTGGCAATGTCGTCATCCCGCCATCAAATCCAACTCCCAGATCCAGTTCCAATAACGATTTGTTATTTTCTGATGCCGCCCACCAAACTCGGGCGCGCGCTCCCAAGGCTTGCGGGCCCCGAGGCCTTTCGGTAATTGCGTTAGAACAAAGGATTGTTTGCCAACGCACGAAAACACGCTAGGCTCTTCACAGGGCACCGCGGCCCGCAGGCGAACTAGGTTGAGTGCATCCCCGTGCCTATCCCTCTTCTCGCCGGCCGGCCGCGGATGCCCACCAGAACTGCTGTCCTACCTCGGACTCTCCGCCGGCGCAGCCGCAGCTGCCTGTTGCGCTCTCAGTTGGTCGAACTTGGTCTGTTGGGCCGGTGTCAGGATGGACCGCACTTCTTGACGGAACTTGCTACGCCCCTCCTGCCAAAGCGACGGTGCGCGAGCCTGCTCGGCTTGTAGTTGAGCGTAAAGCGGGTCCGCCGGCGTGGTTTTCGCGAGCATTTCCTTGACGTGCTGCTCGCGCTTGATGAGCACCGCCGCGCCCGCATCGGCGCGCTCGATGGCATCGTTGAGCTGAACTTTTTGCTGTGACGAGAGGTTCAGAAGCGTCGCCAACTCGGATAGGCGAGGAGCTCCTGCTTCGAAATTGTGATCGTTATCCAACCCCTTCGAACTGCTCTGCTCGGCCGGCATATCCTCGCGGGCATCGCCGACCACGGTAGTATCGACGTGAGTCCGTGGAATGGGCGCCGGGTTCTGGGCTGGCGTGGCCGGATCTTGGGCCAACGCAACGGGACTGATGAGCACGAGTGACGTGACGGCGCCGAATAATAGATTTTTCATCATGGCACGCTAGCCCATCATCGGATGGGTGCATATAGTCCCGCGCCCCGAAGGCTCGTCAGACATCCCTGACCTGAATCACAGGCACGCGGATGGGACCGCTATCTGCAGTGCAGACAATGACCGCGCGCCTCGCTGCGCGCAGTCATCCACACCAGCCTTCAGCGCATTGCCACTCGAGAGTCCTTTGATTGCAGCCGCCCGAGCGTCGCTTGCATCTCGTCGCTTCTGCGCAGCACTTCAGAAAGCTGCTGCTTGAGCCCCGCGATCTCCTGCGGCTGCTCCTCGAGCTTGCGCCGCTGCTGCTGTGCCTCATTGATCAGCATGGGAGAGAGTTCCTCATAACGCACACCTTCGATGGTGCCGGAGGCACCCCGGATTACCAGCTCCGGATACACTTTCGCAACCTCTTCCGCGATCAGGCCGTACTGTCGCTCGCCGCTCGAGGTGACGTACACGGCGGTGCCGATCCGGATGGCTCCGCTCTCTCCCGCGACCCCTTCGTTGCCTATATCGATATTGTTGCTCCCGTGAGTGAGCAGGTGCCCGGATGCAGTATTGCTCGCGCCGTTGGTGTTGCCAAAGAGCGCGCCGTCTCCCGTCGCCACGTTGTTGTTGTGTAGATCCCAAGCAGGCGCGATGCCGTCCGGCGCCGGGGCGCGGCTGGGCATCCACTCCCATCATCGCGCGCTGCTCGCCGCAACGGCCCCCTCATACCAACTCCAGGACTGAGTTGCACGCGCGCTCTCCACGAGATACACCCGCCGCAGGAATGACGGCGCTCCTTCCAGCCGGTGCAGGCGACCTAAGCCGATCAATGGGCCTGCTACGCGCAAGGGCAGGTATCCTTTCGACTCGGTGCGCAAAAGATACTCCAGCGCCCAGTCAGACGCGGCGATCGTGACGGGCGACGGCCGGGCTTCGGGAAACGCCTCGGCATGCTGGCGTCGGAACTCGTCGCCGTGGTCAACATAGACATACGCCGAATCGAGGACGGCGGATCGATCGCCGCTCGCCGAGACCAGGATGAGTTCATCCTCGAGCAGCAAGCGGCTTGTGTATTCCTCGCCCGCGTGCGGAACGTAGCAGAACGCAATGTCGATCAATCCCGTGCCCAGCCATCGCTGCAGCTGGCGCTGTTCGCCCGGCCACATGGCGGCCGCGATGCCCGGTGCCTGCGTGCGCACATGATCGAGAAAACGACTGGCCACGCCGTGCCAGAGGTCGAATTCGATCCCGGCATTGCAGACACCCTCTACCCCCGGCGGCAGCGCGATCTCGTAGCGCGCCTGACGCCACACCTGAGTCATCAGTTCGGCGTAACGCTGGAATTTGAAACCCGCTGAGGTCAGTGCGGCGCCGGATCTTCGGCGATGCAGCAGCTTCTGACCGAGTTTTTGCTCGAGAGTATTGATTCGAGCCGTGACCGTCGAGGGAGTGACGTGTAGATGATGAGCCGCGGTGACCAAGCTTTGAGTCCTGATCACTTCCAAAAACGTCTTGAGCTCTTCGATTTCCATGATTCGATACTATCGAACTAAAGGAAGAAAATATTTTGCTTTTCTGTATTTTGCAATTCTGGCACCTTGGGTATTCGCCCGGACGGAGACCAAATGCAGTTCAATAACTTCCTGGGGGCCTACTACCGGGATACCCGCTATGGCGGCGACCGGCTCTACGCCGACATGCTCGCCCAAGCGAAGCTGGTCGACCGCCTCGGATTTCGCGGAGTCACCATCCCCGAGCACCACCTGATCAACATCCTGTTGATTCCCGATCCGCTTCAGTTCGCGGTCAAGGTCGCATCGATCACCGAGCATCTGGAGATCGTCACGTCGGTCTGCCAGCTGCCGCTGCACGACATGCGTATATTCGCCGGGCAGGCTATCCAGGCGGACATGCTCTGCGACGGCCGGCTCGTGCTCGGCGTTGGCCGCGGCGCGTTCGCCTACGAACTGGCACGCATGGGCAAACCCATCGAGGAGTCGCGCGAGCGCTTCGATGAGTCGCTGAATGTGCTGATGGCTTTGTTGGCCCGCGAGGAGGTCTCCTGGGACGGCAAGTATTATCAGTTTGCGCCGATCACGGTGATGCCGCGGCCGCGCGCCGCCGGCTCGCCGCCCATCATGATTGCAGCGCTCGTCCCCGAAGCGATCGAGGCCTCGGCACGCCGCGGTTTTCACATTCAGACGACGCCTCTCAACGCCAGTGTCGGCAAGATGCGCGAGCAGCTCGACGCGTTCAAGCGCGGTAAGGCCGCCTGCGGCGAGTCCGGCCGCGATCTTCGCCTGGCGGTGATGCGCGTGTGCTGTGTCGCCAAGGACGATGCAGATGTGCGCCGAAAACTCGATTTCGCCTACGATTACTACGGACGGTTTCAAAACGTATTCACGGGTCCCGGCATCGTTGAGCAGGGGGCCATCAAGGCACTGCCGCTCAAGCAGTCCAAAGACGAGCTTCGGGAGAGCTTGCTCATCTGTACCGCATCCGAGATGATCGATCGGCTGAAAGTCTACGAGGAACTCGGCGTGAAAGAACTGATCATCAATGGCAATATCGGTCACAGCAACCAGGAATCGCTCGACGCGTTGGAGCGCTTCGCAGCGGACGTGATGCCCGCCTTCTGCGATCCCCGCCTGCAAGGTTCCGGATTGAAATGAGCACACCGATCCGGTCGGCTTACTCGGTCGAAGGCGCGGGACCACCGTTGATTTTGATCCATGGCATCGGCGCCTCGCGCCATAGCTGGGACGGCCTGATCCGCCATCTCAGGTCCGATTTCCGCTGCGTGAGCTACGATCTGCGCGGGCATGGGCTCTCGCCGTCGCCGAAGCCGCCGTATACCCTCGATGACCTCGTCGAGGATGTGGAGGCATTGCGCCGCGAACTGCACATGGAGAAAGCGCATTTCGCAGGGCATTCGCTTGGTGGGATGATCGGCCCCGCGTACGCTCGGCGCTATCCCGACCGCGTGCTGTCTCTCGGTTTGTACAGCACGGCAGCGTTTCGATCTGCAGAGGACGGCGCAAAGGTTCGCGGCGTCGTCGCCGCGATGCGCACCAAGGGGATCCCGCCGGTGCTCGCAACGCTCAAGGACCGCTGGTTCACTCCGGAATTCGCGGCGCGCTCTCCCGAGGTGATCGAACGGCGCATGCAGCAGGTGATCGATACGGACCCCGAGGTGTTCCTGAGCGTTTTCGACATCTATGCCGAGACGGAAATGGCACCGTGGATTGGCGAAATCCGGCACCCTAGCCTGGTTCTGACCGGCGAGAACGACGGCGGCTGCAATCCGCGGCTGAATGCACAGATAGCCGCTTCGATGCCGAATGCGGAACTCGTGATCCTGCCGGCGCTGCGTCACGCCATCCTTCTCGAGGCGCCCCATGCCGTGGCCCCACCCGTGCTCGACTTTCTGCGCCGTCAGGCCCACATTTGACCTCACCCACCGCCGCACCGCTTCTGCTGTGGCTGACGCCGGCTCTGCTCGCGCTCCTGCTCTACGGGCTGGGCCAAGGCTTCGTGAAGATGTGGATCACGGAGGTGCCCCCGGCGCGCTTCTGCCTTTACTTTGCCTGCGCACGCGCGGTGGTGATGGGCTTCTATTTCTTCGCCAACCCGCATACGCCGGTGTTCGTGCCGGAAGGACGCCTGGTGCTCGCCATCGGCGTATTCGCCTACCTCCTCGATGGCGCCGGCTGGATCATGTACTTCCAGTCGATCATCGCGGGCCCCATCACGATCGTCGGCACGCTCTCGGCCGCCTATCCCGCGCTCACCATCCTGTTTGCGCATTGGTTTCTTGGCGAGACGCTCACGCCGCTCCAGTACGGCGCAGTGGTCCTCGTCATCGGCGGATGCGTCGGGCTTGCCTACCAGCCGGCTGACGCCGCAAACAAGGCGACCGGGCGCGCCTGGATCCCGCTGGCATTCTCGGCGCTCGTGCTGTGGGGCGGTGCTCAGACGATCGTCAAGTACGACTACAGCCTGGGCGCCACCGACGCCAACATGGCTCTCTATAGCATGTTTGGCGCGCTGCTCACGCTTGGCGTCTACGGTTTGTGGAAGGGACGCGCGGGCACGCATTCCATTATCGAGTGGACGCGGTCGTTCCTGCCGATGGGAATGATGGCGGCCGGCGACCTTGGCGTGCTCATCGCAAGCCGGTACGGCAAGATCTCGATCGTGACGCCGCTGACGGGAGCCTACCCGCTTGTCACGCTCGCGTTCGCGGCGCTCGTGTTGCGAGAGCGGATCATGCTGCTGCAGTGGGGCTGCATCGTCGCGATCCTGGTCGGCATGTTCTTGTGCACGTCTTGAAGGCCGATGCAGCCGGCATTGCAGGGGGCCGATCCGCCCAGAGGCATGCCGTTCGGCTGATTTCGTCCTATAAGCGCCAGTGCAGCCCGTCGCCCATATTCCCGCGTACTCCGATGGCCACAACCGCATAGCCATGGTGCGAATACTCTGCGACCTGATCGGCAATCACGGCGAGCAACCGACCGTGCCTGCCGAGCGGGGGCAGCTGCAGCACACCGTAGCCGCCCGCTTCAATCGCGCCCAGCACATCGAGGCCTGTGGCACCGGCCGTGTGCGGGGGATTGACGAGTGTGTCGGGCAACAGCGCCATCCGCCAACCGCGTGCATCACCGTTCACGGCGCTGCGGAATCTTTGCCGCGCGCGGCTCCGGCGTTTTCGCGGCTATCGAGGAACTGCTCGAGGTCAAGCCGCGAGCCCGCCTCATCGAAGCGCCCCATGTCCAATGCCCAACCCGTTGCCGGCACGGGCGGCAGCCCACGCCGGGCCAGTTCCGCCTCCAGCTCCTCGATCCAGACACCCCGGCGCGGCACGATC
>Ga0182030_10009414_pt1 | contig 19995 bp, 14 predicted proteins | sample 812S3MmetaG_FD_121299 | JGI IMG/M metagenome (GOLD analysis project Ga0182030, IMG submission 121299) | Permafrost microbial communities from Stordalen Mire, Sweden - 812S3M metaG (Illumina Assembly) | ecosystem: Environmental > Terrestrial > Soil > Wetlands > Permafrost | place: Sweden... | reverse complement strand
CCTTCGTTTCCAGCGGCAGGTCGTGATAGCGGACATACCGGTCCTTTTGCAACAGCGCCAGCATGGCTTGATTGGACACAACGTCCTTGAACGGACTCAACTCGCCGACGGTCCTGCCTACCATTTCATCGTGGGAAAAACCCAGCAGTTTGATCAGGAACGGATTGACATCATTCACGCGCCCCGTCACCGCGTCCAGAATCAGAATACCGTCCTGTGCCGTTTCAAACAGCCGGCGATAACTCAATTCCGATGCGCGGAGAGCTTGGTCGGCGTGTTCCGTCGGCTCCGTCCGCAGCTCCGCCAGTATTGGACTTGACTCGGCAACTTGATTCATAGGCTGTGGCGGTTGTGGCGGGAGATTTGTGGCGGGAGATTTGTGGCGGGAGATTTGTCGGAGGGGGCGTTTGGGTCTTGGTGGTGAAGTATCTTGCCTTCAGCGCCAGCCACGCTTTGGGCGGCATCCTCGGACGGTCTGATTGGATCTTCAGAGTTCATAACAATAAGCCCTTTCTTTTGTGTTATGAAATGATGATGACACAGCTTTGACAGAATTGCTATGGGGTGTTCACCCCATGGCGCACATTGGCTGCAAAGGAGTCCTGCGTCCGATTGCGCCGGGTTCAATCCCGCATTCTTAACTCTGTCTTCGCCTCCCGGCCCGGGCAGCTCATCAAAGATTTTATGGATGACCTTTTCGCCAGCTTTAACGCAAAGGCGCAAAGGCGCAAAGAATTTCAATTGTTTCAGCCGCGTGAACGCGGGCTTGCGGCCGGAAACGGCTGGTGTAACCATTTCCAATATGCCGATGACGCTTGATCAAATTGTCGAAGAAACCCGCGAGCTGCCGGGCGAGGTCATAGCGGAATTGATTGACCGCATCATGGTCGCGCGGCACGGCGGAATCGTGGAAAACCGAAACTGATCGCCGAATCGCGGAAATCGAATCGGGGAAGGTTAAAGGTGCTCCGCTGGAAGAATCGCGGGCGCGCGCGCAAGATCGCCGGGCTGTGAATCATCTGCTTCATCCCGAGGCGGACGAGGAATTTGCCGGAGCGGTTCGTTATTATTCCGGGATTTCGCCTGAACTCGGCGTGCGTTTTTAACGCGAAATGGAGCGGTTGTTTCGCGAAGTCTGCGCCGACCCGGAACGCTTCCGCAAGTTTGACGCGCCCGCGCGCCGGCATTTCAGCCGCGATTTTCCCTGCGCGATAATTTCATTTCATGGAAAAACTGGAACACGTCTGGATTGTGGCCGTGATGCACATGAAACGGCGTCCGGGTTATTGGCGCGGGCGGCTGGCCTGATTTCAAATTTCACGGCACGGGCAGTTCATCAAAGATCTTCTGGGTAAATCATTTAATGCGACGCCGCATTTGTCGCGGGTTCAAACCGGATCACCGTTTCGTCGGGCTTGGCGTAGCCGAGTTTCTCGCGGGCGAGGCGCTCGACGGTCTTCGGGTCGTTGCGCAGCGCGTCAATTTGGGACTGAAGCTGTTCGGATTTTTTCTGCTCGTCTTGAATCTGCCGGTCCAGCTTGAGAATTTGCGCGCGCATCCGGGTGTTTTCCTGAATCAGCGGCAGGTAACACATTCCGATCAGCAGCAGCACGGCCAGCACGATGAGGCCGACGACGACTTTCGTCAGTTTGCTCCAGATGCCGTTGTCAACATTCACGCGGCGAGTTAAGCACGAGCGCGCCCCGGGTGAAAGCGGATTTTATTGTCAGCGCGCCCGCGAAGCGTTATTAATGTGCGCGGATGATTAAGGCTTTGTTTTTAATTTTTGAGCCGGAAGCGGCGTGGAACCGGGTCGCGCTTTCGCGGCGGGGCATCGGTTTCATCGTGGGGCTGTATCTGTTGCCGATGATGCTGATTGTGGGCGGGGTGGAGTATTGGGGACTGATCCGGTGGGGCCGGTGGCAGCCGACCATGGGCGCCATCAAAATTTTTTCGTTGCGGGAGGCGTTGATTTATGAAACGGCGGAACTGCTGCTGATGGCCATTGTCATCCTGGTGGGCGCCCATTTCATCAAGGCGCTGGGCGACACGTTTCATGTCCGGCACACTTATACGAACACGCTGACCGTGGTGATTTACGGGTTAAGCCCGGTCTTTTTGTTCCGGCTGCTGGATGTTTTCCCGACGGTCAATCTGTGGCTCCCGTGGGCCTTCGGCATCATGCTCACCACCAAAATCCTTTACACCGGCGTGCCGCGCATCATGCTGCCCGACCCGCCGGACGCCTTCGGATTATATCTCATGAGCGCGCTGCTGCTGGCCATGGTGACGGCATTGGAGCGGTTCGTCACCGTTGGCTGCCTCGGCGGAAATTTCAAGCCGGTGGAAAATTTCATCTCCGACCTCGCCACCCGGCTGCCGTTCTGAAAATGAAAGCGCCGGTTGAACAACAGTTGCTGGACGCACTCAACGAATTGGACAGTGACATCAAGGCGATGGCGGCGGCCAATCCAAAACCCAGCCTGCTGCCGCGGTTTGCCCGCATTGACGAACTGGCGAATCAACTGCCGCGCGACACCAATCCCATGCTGCTGCATTACCTGCGCCAGAAAAGTTACGGGAAGGCGCGGCTGTTTTTGCGGGGGCGCGACGCGGAAAATCAAATCGGCAACTGCCGCCATGTTTGAAAAACAGAAAAGGGTAGACGGCTATCGTCTCCGACAAACGGAACAATCCGTCGTCATTGATGAATGCAGGGGGCTGATTTTATCAATTTCCGATCTCATATTCGGGTTGGTTTTCATGGCACCAATTTGCTTCCTTGGAGGCTTCTTTTTGGTAAAAAATAGTGTGCTTGGCATATTTCCAATAATTTGGCATATACCAGTTGGCCATTGGTTGATCATTTTGCCAATTCTGTGCGTGATTCTTGCATTCGCCTTCATTGGTTTTTTTCAAGCTTTTGCTCGATCTCACATTGAAGCTGCTGACGAATATGTTCTCACGGGAAACACTTGGTTCGGTGTGCCTGTGAAATTGACAACTACGCCAGTTTCAGAAATAACTGCAATCAAATTAGACTGGGAGCGACAAGGTTTTTTAGGGGGTGTCTGGTGTTGTGTCGGTTCTATTTTATCAGCAAAAAATAAAAAATCTGTTCAATTGTTTTCTTGTTCCAAAAAGGAAGCGGCATTGGAATTGGCAAATGCGGTCGCTGAAATTACAAAATTGCCGGTGCAAGACATTCCGCAGCCTTGATTATGTTTGACGACACCATCGCCGCCATTGCCACGCCGCTCGGTGAAGGCGGACTGGCCGTCGTCCGCGTTTCCGGCACGCAGGCGCTCGCCGTCGCCGACAAATGTTTTCTGCCCTCCGGCAAGAACTCGCTGAAGCCGTCCGCTGCGCCGACGCACACGATTCAATTCGGCAGAATCGTCCGCGGCGCAAAAGTGATTGATGAAGTGCTGCTTGCCGTCCTGCGCGCGCCGCGAACATTTACACGCGAGGACACGGTGGAGATTTCCTGCCATGGCGGAATTCTTCCCGCCAAGCTCGTGCTTGACACGCTGCTGGAAAACGGCGCGCGGCTGGCCGAGCCGGGCGAGTTCACCCGTCGCGCGTTTCTGAACGGACGAATTGATTTGGCGCAAGCCGAGGCTGTCGCCGATTTGATCCATTCGCGCACGGAACTCGCGCTCGCCGCCGCCAATGAGCAGCTTGCCGGGAAACTTTCCCTACGCATCAACCGGCTGCGCGACGATTTGATGCACACGCTTGCGCACGTCGAAGCGCACATTGATTTTCCCGACGAGGACATCGCGCCGGACACGAAGGCGCAATTGTTGAAACGATTGGAAGATGGCATCGCGTTCATGGACGAACTGCTGCGCACGGCAAACGAAGGGCAGATTTTACGGCGCGGCATCCGCGCGGCGATTGTCGGCCGGCCAAACGTCGGCAAATCGAGTTTGCTAAACCAATTGCTTGGCCGCGACCGCGCCATCGTCTCGCCGATTGCCGGCACGACGCGCGACACGATTGAGGAGACGGCGAACATCCGCGGGCTGCCGGTCGTGTTCATTGACACCGCCGGCCTGCGCGAGGCGCGCGACGAGATTGAGCAGGAAGGCATCCGCCGCAGCCGCGAATCGCTCGCCAGCGCCGAATTCATTCTCCACGTCCTCGATGCCAGCGAGCCGCTGTCCGAAGCGGATGAAAATTATTTGGCCGAGTTCGCCGGCAAAAAGCGGATCCTCGTCCGCAACAAAATTGATTTGCTGGTGAAGCTGGAACTGCCGGCGGAATCGCGCCTCACGCCTCACGCCTCACGCCTCATTGACGTTTGCTGTTTGAGCGGACAGGGGATTGAAGCCCTGAAGGACGCCATCAAGGAACTGGTCTGGTCCGGCGAAATCAAGGCCGAGATGTTGCAGGTGATGATTAATTCGCGGCATCAGGACGCGCTGAATCGCGCCCGCGCGTCAACCCAGATGACGCTTGACGCGCTGCGCGGCGACGCGACGCTGGAACTTGCCGCGATGGATTTGCGCATCGCCGCCAACGCCGTTGGTGAAATCGTGGGCAAAACGGCGACGGAAGATTTGCTGGATTCCATCTTCAGCCAGTTTTGCATCGGCAAATGATTACGGCGCCATCTGGACGTTGTTTGTCGTGAACAATGCGCCGCTGAAGCCGGTGACATGGATGCCGTCAAACTTCGCATTCAAAACGTTCGCCAGCGTGATGCCTTTGCCGCAAGTGCCGGTGATGTCCGTGAGCGTAAAGCCGTCAATCGGCCGTTGATCGGGCACATTTTTTGCGACCAGGAGCGCCTGAACATTGATGACCTTGACATGGCTGAAGCTGATGTTTTTCACCAGCGCCCATTTCTCGACATCGCCGGGCACCGGATCGCTGGCTTGAATTCCTTTTGTGGTCAGGTCAATGCCCACAAACGTTGGCGAATTGCTGACGGTGAGATTATCACCGGCGATGTTTTCCATGAACCCGCCGCGCCCGTCGCGGCTCTTGATGAAAATTCCGTTTTGATGGCCGGAGATGAGGCAGTTTTCCAGCCGCACATCGCGGACGCCGCCGGACATTTCCGTGCCGATGCCCAGGCCGCCGAAAAGGCTGCTGACCAGCTTGCAATCCTTGATGAGAACATTTTGCGTCGGGCGTCCGAGATGCATGGCTGCCAGGCCGCGCCCGGATTTCAGGGAGATCGCGTCGTCGCCGGTGTTGATGTCGCAACGCTCGATGGTCACGCCGCTGCACGAATCCACGTCAATGCCGTCGCCGTTGGAAAAGGCGGCGGTGCGGATGACAAGATCGCGCGCGGTGACCTTCTCGCAAAAGAGCAAATGGATTGACCACAACCGTTGATACTGGGTTGAAAAACCGTTCAACGTCACGTTGGTGCCGTTGGCCAGCTCGATGAGCACCGGGCCGCGCGGGTCGCGCAACTGGCTCAAACTCGCGGGCGGCCCGGAGATTGCGCCGGGGCCGGCGATGGTGACGTTGTCGGCCTTTTCCGAGGAAATAAGCGCGCGATGTCCCTGCCGGAACTCGCCTTCCCAGCGGACATTGATCAGCGGATAATCCGCAATGTCCGGACTGCCTGCCAGCTTCGCGCCGCTTTGCAGTTGCAGAGTCGTGTTCGGGCCGATGACAACGCTGCCGATCAAATAAGCGCCCGCCGGAACGGTCACGATGCCGCCGCCGTGCGTCGCGCAGAAATCAAGCGCCGCCTGGAACGCCGCCGTGTCCTTGGTTGTGCCGTCGCCCTTCGCGCCCAAGTCACGGACATTGACGGAAATCGCACTTGCCACCTTGCCCGCCGGCACCGAGCGGCAGCCGGCGGCAACCGTCAGAAGGAGGGTGAAACAAAACAGAGTTTGAAACAGTCGGGTTGTGTTCATGTGCATTTCAACAGGTTGTAATCCATCGCGCGGGAAATTTCAATGCGCGATTTTGCCCGCTCCATCTTTGCCCGTTTTGGATTCAGAAACAATTGCCGGGGTTCAGCACCACTTCTTGCCCATGCCGTCAATGCCGCTGCGCTTCAAATCTTCCGGCATCATCGCGATGCGAAATTCGACAATAGGCGATGGCGAAGCTGAGCGACAAGCCCTATCACCAAACTTCCACCGGCCCTTTCGGCACGGAAATTTGTTCGCGTTGAATTGAAGAGGGTTCGGATTCGCGCATGAAGGACGCAACCATCGGCGGTGGACGGAAGCGCAGCTGCAATTCGCCGGTCTCGTCGAGAAATTGCTGCCGCCAGCGAATGTAGTTTTCCAGAACGTCTTGAAATTCCGCGCGCGTGGAAACGCGCACCACTTTCTTGTTGAATTCGTGGCACGGGCCAAACCGCTTGGCATACCACGGCGCGACTTTGCGGAACATCCGGCAGCCCAGTTCCTCGCCAAAAACTTCAACCATCAAATCCAGATGCCGGCACATCACGCGCACGCGCTCGGAGAAAGTGGGTTCGGGCGGGAGCATGCCTTTTCGGAGGGACGAGTTCCACGAGTCCCTAACTTTATCTTGCGATTGAGAAATTGGGGACTCGTGGAACTCGTCCCCCCGAAAACTATTTAGAAATTGCAGCGTCCGCTGAAAAATCCACGGGTCGTAAAACGCGCCGCGCCCGATGCTAACGCCCGCACAGCCGGTTTCTTCAAACATCTTCTTCGCGGCCTGTGGTGTAATGATGTCGCCGTTGCCGATGACCGGAATGGTTTTTACGGTTTCGACGACTTTGCGGATTCCAGCAAGATTGACCGTGCCAGCGAATCCTTGTTCGCGCGTCCGGCCATGGACAAAAATCGCGGCGACTCCGGCATCCTCCAGCGCACGCGCCAAATCCGGCGCGGTGAGATTTTCATCGTCCCAGCCGAGCCGCATTTTGGCTGTGACAGGAATTTTCACGGCGCTGACCATGCCGCGGACGAGCGCGGCGGTCTTGTCCAACTCGGTCATCATTGCGGAGCCGCCGCCGACGTTGCAGACTTTGCGGACGGGACAGCCCATGTTGATGTCAATGGCGGCGATGCCGAGCGATTCCAGCACGAGCGCGGCGTCGCGCATTTCTTCGGGCACGGAACCAAAAAGCTGGACGGCCAGCGGCGAATCGGTCGGGCGCGTTTCGATCAGCTTGAACGCCTTTTTATTTTTCTCCAGGAGCGAGCGGGCGTTGACCAAATCCGTGGTGCAGAGGCCGACGCCGCCGATTTCGCGCACGACGAGGCGGAAGGGCAGGTTGGTGTAACCCGCCAGCGGCGAGAGAAACAAATTTGATTTCAGCGTCAGCGAACCGAGGCGCATGGGTTGAATTTAAGCTGAATTCATTGATTGCGAAAGCGGCAATGCCATGTTAGCTTGACTTGCAAAATGTTCGACGACGATTTGAACCAGCGCAAAGGTGACGACCGCGGGCCGAAGAAGCCGGCGGGCGGTTTCAATATTCCCACATTCACGTGGATCGCGTGGATCGCCATCATCGGCTGCATCGTCGCGTGGATGCTGCTGCACAGCCGTCTGACCCCGCAGGCCGCCCCGTTGTCGGAATCCGATTTCCTCCAAAAATTCGAGGCGAACCAGATTTCCAGCGCGGTGGTCAACGACAATCTGCAGTCCTCTCGATTCGTGCAAATCACCGGCAAGTATTACAAGACCGACAAGGACGGAACCCTGGTCAAGCCGCTGACGGAAGTGCCGTTCGTTGTCGAAAACGCGATGATTACGCCGGACATTGAAAAGGAGTTGGTGCATTCGGACAAGGTCACGGGAAACGTGCCCAATCCAATGCTTTCGGCGCTGGGCTATAATCTGTTGTTTTTCCTCGGCATCGCGTTGCTGTTTTGGTTCTTCTTCATCCGGCAAATCAAGATGGCCGGCAAGGGCGCCTTGAGTTTCGGCAAAAGCAAGGCCCGGCTGCTGGCGAAGGACCGGAACAAGGTCACGTTCAAGGACGTGGCGGGAGTGGATGAAGCCATCGAGGAAGTCTCCGAACTGGTGGAATTTTTGAAGGACCCGAAAAAATTCCAGCGGCTCGGCGGGCGCATTCCCAAAGGCGTGTTGATGGTCGGACCGCCCGGCACCGGCAAAACTTTATTGGCGAAAGCCATCGCCGGCGAAGCGGACGCCAGCTTTTTCAGCATCAGCGGCTCGGATTTTGTGGAAATGTTTGTTGGCGTCGGCGCGAGCCGCGTGCGCGACATGTTTGAGCAGGCGAGGCGCAACACGCCGTGCCTGGTATTTATTGATGAAATTGACGCAGTGGGCCGTTCGCGCGGCCATGGCCTCGGCGGCGGCAACGACGAACGCGAGCAGACGCTCAACGCGCTGCTCGTCGAGATGGACGGTTTTGACACGCAGGAAGGCATCATCATTATCGCGGCTACGAATCGTCACGACGTGTTGGATCCGGCGTTGATGCGGCCCGGACGCTTCGACCGGCAGGTGGTCGTCAATTTGCCGGACGTGCGCGGGCGCGAGGGCATTTTGAAGGTTCACGCCAAAAACGTGAAGCTGGAGCCGGGCGTGGATATGTCCATCATCGCGCGCGGCACGCCGGGTTATTCCGGTGCGGAACTGGCAAATCTTTTAAATGAGGCCGCGTTGCTTGCCGCGCGATTGAACAAGAAAGCCGTCGGCATAGAGGAATTGGAAGAGGCGCGCGACAAGGTGCGCTGGGGACGCGAACGCCGCAGCATGGCGATGAGCGACGAGGAAAAAAGCGCCACCGCCTGGCACGAGGCCGGTCACGCGCTCGTCAATGTTTTACTCAAGCACACGCATCCGCTGCACAAAGTCACCATCATCCCGCGGGGCCGCGCGCTCGGCGTCACCATGTCGCTGCCCAAGGAGGACATGCTAAACATGCGCCGGAAGCAGGCGATTGACACCATCATCATGACGATGGCGGGGCGCATTGCGGAAGAATACGTGACCGAGGATATTTCCAGCGGCGCGGCGATGGACATCCAGCAGGCCACGCAACTTGCGAAGGCGATGGTGATGCACTGGGGCATGAGCGACAAGCTCGGCAACGTGCTTTACGGCGACGGCCCGGAATACGTTTTCCTCGGACGCGACATGATGTCGCGCTCGAAGGATTACAGCGAGCAGACCGCGCAGGACATTGACGCGGAGGTCAAACGCCTTATTGACGAGGCGAACAACACCGCGAAGGAATTGATCAGCGCCAACCGCGACAAGCTGGAAATCATCGCCAACGCGCTGCTCGAATACGAAACCCTCGATGGCGTGCAGGTCACGGAAATCATGAACACGGGCAAATTCACGCCGCCGCCGCTGGCGCCGGGACAGGCTGGGCCGCTGATGGGCGCGCCGGCCGGAACGCCGCTGCCCGAAACGCCTCCCAAGCCCGCGCCGCCGAAATTGCCCGGCCTCGGTTCCGCCGCGCCTGCGCCGGCGTAAAATTGAAATGTTTGCCGCGCGCCAGCGAGTTCACGAACTTTTTTCGAGATTCTTCAAATCCTCGGCCAGAAACTGTGTCACGTCTTTGAACCGCGCGGCGTTCTCCGGGTTGACGGCCATGAGTATCTTGTGCGCCTCCAGGCAGGTGCGCGTAATCTGCTCCTGCGTGGGATTGACCGGGGCGGGCGCGGAGACTTTGGCATCGTCCGGCAATTGCACGGCGCCGGTCGTGACTTTGAACAGCGGCAGCACGCCCAGATTTTCCAGCAGTTCGGAAATGCGCGCGTTGGGATTGGCCAGTTCAACTTCGCATTTGCCGGTCGCGCAATTGGGATTCGCCTTCAATCCAAATCCCGCCAGCACGCCCAGAAAAGTGCTGTCCATGAGCACGCATTCCGACAGGTCAACGATGAAACGGCTGTAGCCTTTCTGGTTCAGCTCGGTGAGCAGGGTCTTGAAATCGGGGCTGGACACGAAATTCGCGCGGCCCGCGATTTTCACGCAGGCGAAATTGCTGCCGACCAGCACTGACAGTTTTGCGGAAGGGTGTGACATGGTTTCAATTATAGAAATTCAGGCTGCGACCGCTTGCGGCGCGACAATCTGCACCAGGGCTTGCTGCAAAACCAGCGCCTCGTCAAGCCCGCTGCCCACCAGCCGCTGATTGCAGCGCAGCAACAAATCCATGGCGCGGATCAACTCGCTCTGGCTGTATTTTTTGACCTGCGGCAGCGCTTTGTAAAGGACATAAGGGTTCATTGCCAGCGGATTGAACCGCTTGTCGGCGGGCAGCTTCCCGGCGGGCACACGCTCCAGTTGCGCCTTGAACCGGTTGTAATCCGCTTCCGGCCTGATCCAGCCTTCGCGCAGCATTTCCTTCAGCAACAAAATCGCGCGGACTTTTGAAATTAGGCCGTAAAGCAAACCGATTTCCGATTTTTTCGGATCAAATTTCGTCTCCCAAAGCTCTTCGTCCAGCCGCTTGAGCAGCCGCGGCAAATCGCGGTCTCCCAGCGCGTCGCCCAGCGCAAAGGCCCGCGCCGTTTTGTTTCGCGCGCAAACCGCGGCCACGTCGGCGAATTCAATTTTCTTCCGGTTGCCGGCGAAGACGCAGACTTTTTCAATTTCATTTTCAAGCTGCCGCGCGTTTGGACCGACGCGGCTGACCAGTTCGGCCAGCGCCTCCTCGGAAATTTCCTTTTGGCGTTCGCGAATGGCCGTCCGCGCCGCGACTTCCGCGCGCTCCACCCAGTCCTTGTCGTCCGCCGAAAGTCCCGCGAAATTCTCGACCGTTCCGATTTTGTCGAGCGTTTTGAAAAATGTTTTCCGCTTGTCCACCTTGCCGGCGCTGATGATCAGCCGCACGCTTTGCCATTTGAAAACTTTCAGTTCCTCCGCCAGTTCCGCCAGGGTTTCGGTGACGGCCTGCGCGGCGGCGGCGCGTTCGTCGCCGAGGAAATTGCAGTCGCGCAGCCAGACGGCCTTGCCGGAGCCGAAAAACGGCAGGGTTTGCAGGGCTTCGCGAAGTCTGGCGATGGCGGCGAGCGCGTCGCCGCTGTTGGAAACGGTGGCCTCGATGATTTCGTGGTCCATGCCGCCAAGCTCATCGCACCACTGCTGGTAAATTTCCCTGGCGCGTTTTTTTACGGCGAATTCGTCGTCGCCGCAGACGAGCGCGAGCGGTGGGGCTTTGGCGGCGGGGGCGGGCATTTTACTCGGCTTCGCTGCCGCTTTCGTTGATCCGGTTCAGGACTTCGCTCATGTCCTCAACCTGTGCGAACAGCGGCGCGGAAACGTAAATCGGTTTTTTCTGCGCGGCGGCGATGGCCAGACAATCGCTGGGCCGCGCGTCCACCTCGACAATTTTCCGCGCGACCTCGTTCTGCTGTTGCAAAATCAGCCGCGCAAAATAGGTGGAATTTTTCAAATCGGTGATGACGACGCGCTCCACGGCAATCCCGAAGCCCTGGAAAATCCGGTTGATGAGGTCGTGCGTCAGCGGGCGTTCCTTGGGCGTCTGGCGCAGGAACATGCCGATGACCGCGCCCATTTGCGGTTCGACGTTGATGACGAAAACCTTCTCGTCATTGCCGACAAACAGCGCGCAGCCACTGTTCGCCGGCAGGATTCCGCGAATTTGAACTGGCACCACGTCGTGCTTCATGCCCCCAATCTACGCCGCCCCGGGCGAAAAACAAGCCCCGCCTGCTTGCGGAAAAAATTGCCCCGGCTAACCTGAACACCGTGATTCGGGTTTTCCGATTTGGCTGGCTGTTTGTGCTGGTGTGCGCGACGTCTGGAATTGATGCGGCGCAGCCATTGCCGCATCAGGTTTATGTGTGGCAACGCGCGTGGACGCCGCCGGTCGGTGAAGCGGTGGCGAAACACGCCACAAATTTCGCGGAAACCGCCGTCTTGCTGGCAGAAGTCTCGTGGAAAGACAAAATTCCGCAGATCACGCGCGCAGACGTGGATTTCCCGACGCTCGCCAAAACGCATTGCGCCGTCGGGCTGGTTTTGCGCGTCGGGCCGTTCAATGGCGAACTGGCCACCAACCCGCCGCCGGTGAATTTTCTCGCCAGCCTCGCCGCGTCGCTGGTGGCGGAGGCGCGAAAAAATCAAATCGAGCCGGTCGAGCTGCAAATTGATTTCGATTGCGCGACGGCAAAGCTGGACGATTACCGCGCGTGGCTCGCGGTCGTGCAAAAGCACATCGCGCCGCTGCCGGTCACAATCACCGCGTTGCCAAGCTGGCTGGAATCGCCGGCATTTGCGCCGTTGGCTACTTTGGCGACCAATTACGTTTTGCAAGTCCACTCGCTTACGAAGCCGGAGAACATCAACGCGCCATTTTTGCTCTGTGATCCGGCTGTGGCGAAACGCGCCGTCGCGAAGGCGGGGGAGATTGGCGTTCCGTTTCGCGTCGCGTTGCCGACTTACACTTACATTGTCGCGTTCAATCCCGCAGGCAAATTCATCGGACTTTCCGCCGAGTCGCCGCGTTCGGACTGGCCGGAAGGAACGCAGTTGCGCGAGATGTCCGCCAACCCGCTGGCGATGAGTGCGCTGGTGGAAATCTGGAATACAAACCGCCCGGCGGCGATGCGCGGCGTCATCTGGTATCGGCTGCCGGTGGCGGCGGATAACTTGAACTGGCGCTGGCCGACGCTCGGTGCGATAGTCGCTGGACGCGAGCCGCGCGAAAGTTTTCACGCGGACGCGCGCCGGGTCGAGGCGGGGCTGGTGGAAATCAGCCTGGTGAACGATGGCGAACTCGACATTTCCTCACGGCTCGCCGTGGAAGCGCGCTGGACGGATGCCCGCCTGGTGGCGGGCGACAGCCTCGGCGGCTTTGAACTGGCGGAACAAAATGTTTCCGCCGCGAAATTCCAAAATCAATCGTCGCAATACCGCCTGCTTGCCGGCGAAAAACAAATCGTCGGCTGGCTGCGGCTGGATCAGGATCGCGAGGTGAAACTTGAAGTCAAAAAATATTAGGGCGGCCATTTTTCTGGTCGCCGCCATTTCGGGGTTTGCCGGCAATGCCTTTGCCTGCGGGCCGTTTTTCCCCAACAACCTGCTGGATGCCGGCGACAGCGCCGTGCTGCAACCGCCCGTCGCCGATTTTCAGCTCGAACTGGAGCGGATGAAATTGGTGACGGCCAAAACTCGCGCCGTTCCGCTCGCCGACGGCCAAAAATATTTCGAGCAATCCACCGAGTTTGAAATGAGCGACCTGGCTGCCGCGCTCAAGCGTGAAAAGATTTCCAGCGAGCAGGCGACGGTCATCATGCAGGCGCATCTCGCCGAGCGAATGAAGCTGAACGCGTTTCTGAAGGCGCAAGACGAATGGAGCCATTTTCATTCCGGAATTTACGACACCAACTGGGTCGAGCAGCCCAACACCAATCCGCCGCCGGTTTTTCCCGCCATCGCCGTCACGCCGGGTCTGCCGCGCGAATTCGCTGATTATTTTGAAGGCGCAATTGCCTGGCAAAACCACAAGACTTGGGATGCTAATAGAGCATGGGAACGATTGTTAGAATTGCCGCCTTCAGAGCGTCATTTCAAATCCGTCTGGGCCGCGTTCATGCTTGGCAATTACTATGCCGAAGATGTGACCAATAATCCTTATTATGAAATCAAGCTATCCGATGAAGATGAGGCGTTGAAATATTTCGGGCAGGTTCGCACGCTGGCGACAAACGGATACACCGATTCGCTCGGCTTGGCTACGGCGAGCCTTGGTGAGGAGGCGCGGGTTTATCTGCGCCGGAAGAATTATGAGCGCGCAATCGAGCTTTATCTCGAACAATTCGCCGCTGGCGACGACAGCGCGGTGAATTCGCTGCGGTTCGCCGCCGCGCGCGCCATTGCCGAAACGAATTCAACCCCCGCACAGTTGAAAAATCTCGCCAATAATTCCCGCGCGCGCCGCGTCATCACGGCGTATTTGATTTCGAGGAGGCCATACGACGACGCGAACGAAGCCGCCAACAGCCCGGACGCCAATAATTATTTTGACCGCACGACTGCGTGGCTGAATGCCGTGGAATCGGCGGACGTGAAGGATGTTGAATCCGCCAGTCAGCTTGCACTGGCCGCGTATCGGGCAAATCAAATGGAAATCGCGCAACGCTGGATTAATCGCGCGGGCCGCGAGTTGGTGGCACAATGGCTACAGGCGAAATTGTTCATGCGCGCCGGAAAAACAGCCGAAGCGGCAAGGCTGCTGGCGTCATTAAGCCGCGAATTTCCGCAGCAACCGCCGGGCACCAATGCGCCGGTTAGTTTCGCGCAGAGTTTGTATGTGACCGTCAATTCTGCCTGGGGCGACACCATTCCGATTGGCAGCCAGGCGTTCGGCGAACTCGGCGTCCTCCACCTCGCGCGCCGCGAATACACCGAGGCGCTGGATGCGCTGCTGCGCTCCGGTTACTGGATGGACGCGGCTTACGTGGCCGAGCGCGTGCTGACGACGGACGAATTGAAAGGTTACATTGACCGCACTTGGTCGGTTGCAATTAACTCCGGGTCAAATTCAAATGAAAACACATTGTCTCCTCTAACCGGTTTCACAAGGCCGATGACTTCCCGTGAACAAATCCGCTATCTGCTCGCCCGGCGTCTGGCGCGGGAAACCAGCGGCCCGGTTGCGCTGCCATATTTTCCAACCAATTATTCCGGCAACTACAAAACGCTTCTCTCTGAATTGACCGTCGGCCATGACGAAACATTGCCGGCTGAAGTCCGCGCAAGGAATTTGTTTGCCGCCGCCGTGATGACCCGCACGAATGGCTTGGAATTGTTCGGCACGGAAATGGAGCCGGACTGGGAGATTGACGGCGGCAACTACGATTTCGGCTTCACCTGGCAGAATCGCGCCACGAACGAATTTCAGGCAAAAATAAATCTGGCCGGCGCGGACGAAATTGAACGCGCGTCGTCCCGGCACGTTGATCCCGAAAAACGGTTTCATTACCGCTGGCAGGCCGCTGCGCTGGCGTGGGAGGCAGCGCAACTCATGCCGGACAATTCCGACGACACCGCGCGTGTGCTTTGCACGGCCGGCACGTGGCTGAAGGATCGCGATCCGCAGGCGGCGGATAAATTTTACAAGGCGCTCGTCCGGCGTTGCCGCAAGACGGCGCTGGGAGAAGAAGCTGACGAAATCCGCTGGTTTCCGGCGCAGGATATTGCTGGAAACAAGCCGAGACTGGAAACAATTAAAATCACGCCGGAACTGACCAACGCGGTGGCGATACCCGACGGCTTTTCATTGGAATATCCCGTGCCCGGCAGACAATATTGTGTCCACGAGGCTGAAGACGTTTTCATTATTGCCCGCGCCGTGCAGAGGCTTGGTTATCCAATGACCGTGGAGCAGCTTTTGCAAGCGAACCCCGGCCTCAAACGCGGCCCGATATCCGAAGGCCGGCTGATTGTAATTCCAAAGGTGCCAGGCGAATCCCAAGAAGCAGGCGCGACAAATTCAGCAGATTCGATATCTGAACCACCAATGTTTTCCGGCACGAATTATCTCGTCCGCGCTGGTGATAGCATTGCGAAGATTGCCAAACAAACTGGCGTCAGCGTCAAGGCAATTATAGATGCCAATCGAAACTTGGTTCCCATGAAGATAAAGGTCGGTCAGATGCTCGTCATCCCGCAACCGATGGGAACAAATTCGCCTTCAATGCCGGACGCCGCAGGCGCAGGCAACTGAAGAACCGCTTTTCGCCGGGTCGTAATTCAGCCATGGGCCGAGCCAGCGCTCGACTTCCTGCAACGTCATGCCTTTGCGAAGGTGATAATCGAGCAACTGGTCGCGGCCGAGTTTGCCGACGGCAAAATACTTCGACTCCGGGTGCGCGAAATAAAGTCCGCTCACCGAGCTGCCCGGCCACATCGCGAAATTTTCCGTCAGCTTGATTCCGGCGGTTGCCTCCACGTCGAGCAGCTTCCAAAGAATTTCCTTCTCCGTGTGGTCGGGACACGCCGGATAACCCGCCGCCGGGCGGATGCCGCGATATTTCTCCTGAATCAAGTCAACGGTCGTCCACTTTTCGAGTTTGCCGAAACCCCATTCGTCGCGAACTCGCTTGTGCAAAAATTCCGCAAATGCCTCGGCCAGCCGGTCGGCAAGTGCCTCGGCCATGATGGCGTTGTAATCGTCGTGATCGGCCTTGAATTTATCCACGAGCGCCTTTAAGCCATGCCCGCTCGTGACAGCAAATGCGCCGATGTGATCATTGGATGTTGGATGTTTCGGCGCGACAAAATCCGCCAGACACCAATTCGGCGTGCCGTCGTCTTTGGCGATTTGCTGGCGCAGGAAATGATAAGTCGTCAAAACCTTTACGCGCGAGTCATCGGTGTAAAGCTCCACATCGTCGCCAATGCGATTCGCCGGGAACAAACCATAAACCGCCCGCGGCTTGAGCAACTTCCCGGAAACAATTTTCTCCAGCAGCTTTTGGGCGTCGGCGAAAAGCTTGCGGGCTTCTTCGCCATGTTTTTCGTGCTGGAGAATTTTCGGATAAACGCCGCGCAATTCCCAGCTGTGGAAGAACGGCGACCAGTCAATGAACGGCACGAGTTCCGCCAGCGTGACGCGCGCGGAGTGCTGCGTGTTGAGCGTTGTGGCGTCGGACGACAACGCGCGGATGCCGACAAACTCCGGCTTGGCCAAATCATCGAACTTCAGCTTCGGCGCGTTGGCGCGGGCCTCTTCAATGGAAATGAGCTTCGCCGACTGGCCGCCGTGCTGGGCGCGGATGCGGTCGTATTCCTCGCGGATTTGCACTGCGAACGCAGGCCGGTGTTCCTTGCTGATCAAATTGCTGACGACTGGCACGGCGCGGCTCGCGTCGAGGACGTGAACCACCGGCTGGCCGTATCCGGGCGCAATTTTCACCGCAGTATGAGCCTTGCTGGTCGTCGCACCGCCGATGAGCAGTGGCAATTTCAATCCTTCGCGCTCCATCTCACGGGCCACGTGAGCCATTTCATCGAGCGACGGCGTGATGAGTCCGCTCAAGCCGATGATGTCCACGTTTTGTTCGCGGGCGGTCTGTAGGATTTTCTCGCACGGCACCATCACGCCGAGGTCAATCACCTCGTAGTTGTTGCACCCGAGCACGACACCGACGATGTTCTTGCCGATATCATGCACGTCGCCTTTGACGGTAGCCATCAGAATTTTTCCGGCGTTTTTATTCGTCGCGCCGCTGGCCAGTTTTTCGGCCTCCATGAACGGCATGAGATAGGCCACGGCCTTTTTCATGACGCGGGCGGATTTGACGACCTGCGGCAAAAACATTTTTCCGGAGCCGAACAAATCGCCGACGACGTTCATGCCAGCCATCAACGGCCCTTCGATGACCAAGATCGGTTTGCCGTATTTTTGTCGTGCTTCCTCGATGTCGGCGTCAATGAAATCCACGATGCCTTTCACCAGCGCGTGCGAAAGTCGTTCCTCGACGGAGCCTTTGCGCCATTCGTCCTGGATGATTTCCGTTTTGCCCTTTTGTTTGACCGATTCGGCAAATTTAATCAGCCGCTCCGTCGCGTCCGACCGGCGATTCAACAAAACATCCTCGACCAGCTCCAAAAGTTCTTTCGGAACTTCCTCATAGACCGCGAGCATTCCGGCGTTGACGATGCCCATGTCGAGTCCGGCCTTGATGGCGTGATAGAGAAACGCGCTGTGCATCGCCTCCCGCACGGCGTTGTTGCCGCGGAACGAAAATGAAACATTGCTGATGCCGCCGCTGACCTTGGCCAGTGGCAGATTTTCCTTGATCCATTTGGTTGCGCGGATGAAGTCCACGGCGTAATTCGCGTGCTCTTCCATTCCCGTGCCGACGGTGAGGACATTTGGATCGAAAATGATGTCCTGTGGCGGGAAACCGACTTTTTGCACGAGTAGATCGTAAGCGCGTTTGCAGACTTCGGTGCGCCGCTCGAATGAATCCGCCTGGCCGCGTTCGTCAAAGGCCATCACGACGACCGCCGCGCCGTAGCGGCGGACGAGTTTCGCCTGGTGCAAAAACTTTTCCTCGCCTTCCTTGAGCGAAATCGAGTTTACAATGCCTTTGCCTTGCAGGCATTTCAGGCCAGCCTCAGTGACTTCCCATTTTGAGGAATCCACCATTACCGGCACTTTGCAAATGTCCGGTTCGCTAGCGATGAGATTCAAAAACTTTGTCATCGCGGCGACGCCGTCAATCATCCCTTCGTCCATGCAAACATCAATGACCTGCGCGCCGTTCTCCACCTGCTGGCGCGCGACGGCGAGCGCAGCCTCGTAATCACCGGCCTTTATGAGTTGCGCGAACTTCGGCGAACCGGCGACGTTGGTGCGCTCGCCGATGTTCAGGAAATTGGAGTCGGGACGAACCGTTACCGCGTCAAGTCCGCTCAAACGCAAATAAGGTTCAATCGTCGGAACTTTGCGCGGTGGCAAATCTTTGACCGCCCTGGCAATCGCCTTGATGTGCGGCGGAGTAGTGCCGCAGCAACCGCCGACGATGTTGAGCCAGCCGTTCTGCGCCCATTCTCGCAATTGCGGCGCGAGCGTCTCCGGCGTTTCGGGAAAGCCGGTTGGCAGCAGCGGATTCGGCAGACCGGCGTTCGGATACGCGCTGACGTATATCGGCGCGATGTCGGAAAGCTCCTCGATGAGCGGACGCAATTCCTTCGGGCCAAGCGCGCAATTCATTCCGACGCTCAAAAGCGGCACGTTGGAAATGGAATTCCAAAACGCCTCGACGGTCTGGCCGGTGACGCCACGATTGCTGCCGGCTTGGATGAACGTGACAGAGGCGAGGATCGGGACGCACTTCCTTAATTCGGAGGGACGAGTTCCACGAGTCCCTAACTTTGTTGAGATTTCGGAATTGTGGGACTCGTGTAACTCGTCCCTCCGACAGGGCAGGGGACTGATTCCCCGTTCATCAAAAGATTTTTGAATGGCGAAAAATGCGGCCCGCGCGTTGAGCGTGTCGAAAATCGTTTCCACCAGCAGCAAATCCGCGCCGCCATCAAGCAGGCCAGTGATCTGCTCGCTGTAAGCTTTCACCAGCTCGTCGTAATTCGTCCCGCGCGCGCCGGGATTGTTCACGTCCGTGGAAATGGACGAGGTCTTCGTCGTCGGCCCGATTGCGCCCGCGACGAAACATATCCTTCCGGGCTGCGCCGCTTCAATTTTGTCCGCCGCGCGGCGCGCACATTCCGCACCGGCTTTGGATAATTCGTAAGCCAGTGATTCCATTCCGTAATCGGCGAGCGAGATGGATTGCGAATTAAATGTGTTCGTCTCAATGATGTCCGCGCCGGCTTCGAGGTATTGGCGATGGATGTCCTCGATGATTTGCGGCCGCGTGACGTTCAGAAGATCGTTCAAGCCCTTGAGGTCTTTGCCGCGCTGGTCGGCGAACCGCACACCGCGAAAAGCCGCCTCGTCCAGCTTGTGCTGCTGGATCATCGTGCCCATCGCGCCGTCAATGATGACGATGCGCTCACGTAACAGGCGTTGCAAATGTTCAATTCTGTCCGTCATTGGCTTCAGGAAAATTAACCGGCGGCAAAGTAACCGAAAGCCATCCCTGTTGCAAATATAAAATCAACATATCCTGATATGATGATATGTTAATTGCACAAGGCAAACTCACTCCTGCATGAACTGCGGCGACTTCGCTTTGCGCTGCGTGTTTTACATTCCGCAACCCAATCAAGTCAAGGATGTGGCTGCCGCCGCCGGCGAGGAGGTCTTTTCATGCGTCATCCGTTTCACGAGCAGGCAGGTGATGAAGGCCAAAAACGCCAGCGCACTCAAGTTGAGGTAGAGCGACTGCCGATCATCGTCCAATCCGGCGATGCACGGATAAACCACTCCAAACAAAAGGAACTGCACGGCCAGCCACTTGCCGGAAACCGGCATGACACGCATCAGCAACCACGCCAGCAACCCGAACATCGGCAGCAACACCAGCGCCGCCGTGCCCCAAAAGCCAAACAGCAAATCACTGAAGTCCGCGAGCAGTCCATAACCGAAGGCCGTCGCGGTCGTGAAAAGAATTG
>Ga0182030_10009413_pt1 | contig 19995 bp, 20 predicted proteins | sample 812S3MmetaG_FD_121299 | JGI IMG/M metagenome (GOLD analysis project Ga0182030, IMG submission 121299) | Permafrost microbial communities from Stordalen Mire, Sweden - 812S3M metaG (Illumina Assembly) | ecosystem: Environmental > Terrestrial > Soil > Wetlands > Permafrost | place: Sweden... | reverse complement strand
GAGGCTTCAGCAGCTTCGTTGCCTCCACTACTGCTCCGATTGCTACCGGGTGGAGCGAACCAGTTCCCGGGTGGGACTTTTCCCACTGTGGACCAGCGCCTTTTCACGGCGCACGAGAAATCCAGGTTAAACGTTTTCGAGAACGCACTCCGCTCGCTTACGCTCGCTGCTCTGAGCCTTGCGAAATCAACGCGACCGTTACCGAGCGGTTTCCGCCACAAATCCCGAAAGCGTTTAAGCACCCAGCGGCCGGTCAGCGGGAAGCGCTTGATGCCACGGATGACGGCGCGCGGCGACGCACCTGCCGTCATCGCCCCGCGGCTGGGCGCCCGCCCCCAGCCGCCATCTGCGCGGCAACTGCTATGATTGGCTCGAAGCGATGAGTTTTCTCCGGTCCCTGCTCTTTTCCACTCCCCTGATCGCCATCTCCACCGTCGTGCTGGACCTGATTTCCATGCTGCTTTCGTTCCTCGACCGCAGCGGCAATTCGGCCCACCGCGTGGCCCGCCTGTGGGGCAGAATCCTGCTCGCCGTAAGCTTTATCCGCGTGCGCCGCGAAGGAGTGGAAAAGCTCGACCGCAATGCCAACTACGTGTTCGTCTCCAATCACTCCAGCTTCATGGACATCCCCGCCCTGCTCTCCACGCTGCCGCAACAGTTTCGTTTCTTCGCCAAGAAAAGCCTCTACAAGATTCCCTTTTTGGGGTGGCACCTGCGCTGGGCGGGCCACATTCCCGTGGACCGCTCCAACCCGCGCGCCTCGCTGAAAAGCATGACCGAGGGCGCGCGCATCATTTCCCGGCGGCGCATCTCGGTGCTGCTGTTTCCCGAAGGCGGCCGCTCGGCCGACGGACTGCGCCCTTTCAAGGAAGGCGCCGCTTATATCGCCATTAAAGCCGGCGTTCCGGTAGTGCCGGTGGCGATCGTGGGATTGCGGGAATTGCTGCCCATGGGCTCGGGCCACATCCGCAGCGGCCTCGTTACCGTGCGGGTGGGCGATCCCATTCCCATCGCCGGGCTCAAACTGAACGCTCACGGGGAACTGAGCAGCCGCCTGCACGACGCCATCGCCGCCATGCTCGAAGGCTCCGCCGAGCCGGTGATACACTCGTCTTCATGAATCGGGCCGCGCGCCGCCTGGCGATCGCCTGGGCACTGCTGCCCGCGGTGGCGCTGGCGGCTGCCCATGGCGATCCCTGGCTGCGCATCCAGTCCGCCCACTTCGAGCTTTTCACCGACGCCGGCGAGCGCGCGGGCCGCGACCTGGTGCGCCACTTCGAACAGGTCCGCGGCTTCTTCCTGCTGGTCTTCGGCTTGCAATCGTCCAATGGAAAACCGGTCCGCACCGTGGCATTTCGCAATGAAAAGGAGTTCCAGCCCTACCGCCCCAGCGAAGCGGCCTCGGCCTTTTATCACGCCGGCAGCGAGCACGACTACATCGTGATGAGCAGCACCGATGCGGAACATTACCAGGTGGCCACGCACGAGTACACCCACCTGCTGCTCGGGCAAGCCGGCGGCACGGTTCCGCTCTGGTTGAACGAAGGGTTGGCCGAACTGTACTCCACCGCGGAACAGGTGGGCGACAAGATCGTGATCGGCCAGGCGCCGCCGGGGCGCGGCGAGGCGCTCCTCGAAAACCGCTGGATCCCGCTCGCCGCGCTGCTCTCCACCGGCCCGGATTCTCCGCTTTACAACGAAAAATCGCGCGCCGGCATGTTTTACGCCGAGAGCTGGGCGCTGCTCCACATGCTCAATCTCGACCCGCAGTACCGCCTCCATCTGAGGGACCTGCTCGACGCGCTCAAGACGGCCGATAGCGTCGCAGCCTTCGAGCGGACGTACGGCAAGAGCGTCGCGCAGGTGCAGGCCGACCTCCAGGCGTACGTGGGCAGGCAGTATCTGCACGGTCTGGCCTTTCAGATACCGCTTGAGAAAGCCGTGGAATCGCCGGAGATCGAAACCAACGCGGGCATGCGGGCGCGTCTGGCGCTGGCGGAATTGCTGGCCGATTATCCCGGCAAAGTGGCCCAGGCCGCTGCCATGTACAGTCAACTGGCGCGCGATTTTCCGCAAAGCTGGGAAGTGGAGGCCGCGCTGGGGCGATTCGCCTGGCGCGAACGGCGCGACCAGGCAGCCCTGGGCCACTTCGAGCGCGCCGCCGGCCTGGGCGGGCCGGGAGGGCGCCCCGACGCGCGCATGTTCCTCGATTACGCCCGCGCGCTGGGCGCCGCCAACCGCTCCGCGGATGCCGTGGCGGCGCTGCGTAACGCCCTCCGGCTGGACGCTTCCCTGAAAGAAGCGCACTATGACCTGGGACTGGCGCTGGTACGCACCGGGGATTGGCGTTCCGCCATGGCGGAACTGCAACTGGCGCGGCCGTTGAAACCCTTCGAGGCCCCGCAATACTTCTACTGCATGGCCTACTCGGCGTACCGTTTGGGCGACACCATTGTCGCGCGCAATTACCTGGAGCAGGGGCGGCCCTACACCAAAATCCCCGAAGAAGTGGCGGCGCTCGACCGGCTTTCCGGGACGCTCGGCCCGCCGGTGGTGGAAGGCGTGCTCGACGCCATCGAGTGCCAGGGAAAACTGGCCAGGCTGCATGTGCGCGTGGGCGACTCGCGCCGGATATTCCTCATTCCCGACTTCACGCTGGCGAAAGATCTGCAATGCGGGCCGCAGGCGGACGTCGCGGTCCGCATCGAGTTTCAGGCGATGCTTTACTGCCATACCCTTTCAGACTATCTGACTGTCAGAATATGTCAATCGTCTCTGCTGGAAGGCTGGAAGGTGCTGGAAGGCCTGGGAAGCTCCGGCCGCCTCCACGCCCATCGGAATCCTCCCATCGCCCCGACTGAAGAAATTTTCAGAGGGCTTTTCGCGCCACGGCCTTTTAATTTTAGCGGCCGGTCAAGATCGCTCCAGCCGCGTGGCCGGGGACGGCCGTCCCGGTCGGCTCCCCCGTTCCGCCGCGTTCGTTCTACTCTAACGGTATTTTCGCAGCACGGCCAGCAAACGGCCTTGTATCTCGACATCCGCCGCGGGAACGACAATCGGTTGGAGCGTGGAATTAGCCGGCTGGAGCCGGATCGTATCTCCCGGCTCGCGATAAATCCGCTTGAGAGTAGCATCGCTTCCCGCCACCAGCGCGACCACGATATCGCCGTCTCTCGCATCGGTGACCTTCTCCAGCAGGACGATATCGCCATCGCAGATGTGATCGTCGATCATGGAATTGCCGCGCACTTCCAGCGCGTAGGTGCCGGCGCCGCCGCCCACATATTCGGCGATGTTGAGCGTCTCGCTCTGTTCCACCGCCTCCAGGGGGGCGCCGGCAGCTATCCGCCCGCGCAGGGGAATCTCGCTCTGCGGTTTGCTGCGCTCCACCTCCGCCATGTATTTCGCGGTGAGTTCCAGCGAACGGCTCTGATTAAAGCCGCGTTTGAGGTAGTTCTTGGTCTCCAGGATGGAAATGTGTTTGTGCACGGTGGCGAGCGAGGCTAACTGCAGCCCCCTCGCGATTTCTTCGTAGCTCGGGCAGTAGCGGTTTTCCGCCACGAACCCGGCGATGAAATCCAGTACCTGTTTTTGCCGCTTGGTGAGTGCCATTGTTCGCCCCCAATCTATTGTGGGCGAACAAAAGGGGAAAATCAAGAGGTATTTAGGGTTTTCCTGGCAGCGAAGCCTGCCGCCACTTACGCCACCGGGTTATTAAGTGTTCCGATTCCGTCAATCGTGATGGCGATTTCGTCGCCGGAAGCCAGCGTAAACGAGTTAGGCGGAACGATGCCCGTGCCGGTCAGCAGAAAACAGCCGTTGGGAAAACTGTTTTCGCGAAACAGGTACTCCACCAGGTCGGCCGGATTGCGCTTCATGGTGGCCAACGTGGTGCTGTCGGCGAACACCACCGCCGCCCCGGCGCGGCGGATCTCGATGTGGATGCCGGTTTCCGGCGCGAGCGGCTGGTTCGCAACCAGAATTCCGGGTCCCAGCGCGCAGGAGCCGTCGTACACTTTGGCCTGCGGGAGATACAGCGGATTCTCGCCTTCGATATCGCGGGAACTCATGTCGTTCCCCACGGTATAACCGAGTATTTTCCCCCGCGGCGACACCAGCAGGGTCAATTCCGGCTCCGGCACATTCCATTTCGAATCGTGGCGGATGCGCACCGGCGCGCCCGGCCCCACGGTGCGATGCGGCATGCTCTTGAAGAACAACTCGGGGCGTTCGGCGTGGTACACGCGGTCGTAGAAACTCATGCCGCCGGAGGCTTCCGACTCGGCCATGCGGGCCGTGCGGCTGCGAAAATAAGTCACCCCGGCGGCCCAGACTTCCTGTTCTTCGATGGGCGCCACCAGGGCGTGACTGTGGCTGCCCGCCGCGGCTTCGCCCTCGATGCCGGCCAGGTATTCGAAGAGATCTTCGCGCGTGGTGAGGCGTCCGGCGGCCTGCGGGGGCACCGGAATCCGGCCGCCGTGGTCGGCTTCGAGTTCCCACCCGGCTTGCGTTCGGTAAATGCGCATTTTACGATTTCAGCCTTTCTACGATTGCGTCCACATCGAAAATACAACCGCCCCAGGTGCCGCCGCTCACGTCCTGCAGGGCGGCCCACAAGCGGGTTTCCGGAGGCAGGTCGGGGTCGGGCGCCAGATCGCGGGCCATGGTGCGCGCCGCCAGCAGGCGCGCGCCTGCGTCCGCGCTGCCATCCACCACCAGGTTGACCGAACCCTCCAGGCGCACCCGGTCGATCACGATCTCCACCTGGTCGCCTTCCCGCACTTTTCCGAGCGGCCCGCCGGCCAGCGCTTCGGGCGTAACGTGTCCGATGCAGGCGCCGGTGGAAACGCCGCTGAAACGCGCGTCGGTAATGACCGCGACGTGCTTACCGAAATCCAGGTAGCGCAGCGCCGCGGTGATGGCGTAGATCTCTTCCATCCCGGAACCCATGGGGCCGCGGCAGGCGAGCACCACCACGTCGCCCGCGCGGATGGCGCCGCTCTTGATGGCGGCGATCGCGTCCTTCTCCGCGTGGAACACGCGCGCCGGCCCGGTCTTGCGGTAGACCCCGTCGGCATCCACCACGGTGGGGTCGATGGCGGTGCTCTTGATGACCGAACCGCCGGGCGCCAGGTTGCCCTTGGGGAAGGTGACGGTGGAGGTGAGACCGCGGCGGCGCGCGCCATCGGGGTCCATGATGACATCGCCGGGGTCCACGCCATCGCGCTCGCGCAACACCTGGCGCAGCGCGGCGCGCCGTTCGGATTGCTCCCACCAATCGAGCACGGCGCCGAGCGTTTCACCGCTCACCGTGCGGGCGCCGGTTTCGAGCAGCCCGGCGCGGCGCAGGTGCAGCATCACTTCCGGAACTCCGCCCGCCAGGAAAATCTGCACCGTGGGATGGCCCTTCGGCCCGTTGGGCAGCGCGTCCACCAGGCGCGGCGTCTGGCGATTGACGCGCGCCCAATCGTCCACCGTGGGGCGCGCCAGTCCCGCGGCATGGGCGATGGCCGGCAGGTGCAGGATCAGGTTGGTGGAACCGCCGAAGGCCGCGTGCACCACCAGGGCATTGCGCACCGAGGCGTCGTTCAGGACGCGGCCCATGGTCAGGCCGGCGGCTTCCATTGCCAGGACGGCGCGCGCCGAGCGGCGCGCCATATCGGTCCAGATCGGGTGTCCCGAGGGAGCCAGCGCGGAGTGCGGCAGCGTCATCCCGAGCGCTTCGCCGACCACCTGCGAGGTGGCCGCCGTGCCCAGAAACTGGCAGCCGCCGCCGGGCGAGGCGCAGGCGCGGCAGAGCATGTCGGCGGCGTCTTGCAGGGTCATTTGCCCGCGGGCGAAGCGCGCACCGGCGGACTGCGCTTTGCCGGCGTCCTCGCCATCGGATGCCTGCAAGGTGACGCCGCCGGGCACCAGGATGCACGCCAGCGAGCGCGAGGCGGCGAGCGCCATCATCATCGCCGGGAGGCCCTTGTCGCAGGTGGCCACGCCGATTACGCCGCTGCGCGTGGGCAGGGAGCGGATGAGGCGGCGGAAGATGGTGGCGGCGTCGTTGCGGTAGGCCAGCGAATCGAACATCCCGGTGGTGCCCTGCGTACGGCCGTCGCAGGGGTCGGTGCAGTAGGCCGCAAAGGGGATGGCGCCGAGCGACTTCAGTTGCTTGGCGGCGGCATCCATCAGCAGGCCGACTTCCCAGTGACCGGTGTGGTAGCCGAGCGCGATAGGGGTGCCATCGGCCGCGCGGATGCCGCCGTGGGTGCTCAGGATGAGAATTTCCTTCCCGCCCAGCGTCGAGGGATCCCAGCCCATGCCCGCGTCCTGCGACCAGCCGAAGATGTCGCCCGAGGGCCGCGCGATCAGCATTTCGGGGGTCACGGGCAGAGAGCCGGCGGGGCCGGGAACTTTGCTGCGGACGTCGTAAAGGGCGGGATCGCCGGAATCCAGGAGTTGCGCGAGCGGAGTCGGCATGTCTTTCTGAAGTTTAGCGTACTGACTGGCGGCAAGATGGATGTGCGTCAAGTGGGCGCGTTGGCGGGCCAACGGTGGGAAGAAGCCCCGGTGTCAGTAGGTGTCCTCTCTGCGAGGCCGCAGAAATTCGGTTCGACTTGCTGCCGGCTGCTCCAGATGTCGTATCGGAACCGCCGGCGGCGAAGCCTGAGGCGATATTGTCCCTGATCGGGCGAGGCCCCCTCCAGCTTTTTGATAGGATGACGGCGAGTCCGGTTGTATGGGTCGGCTTTGAGGATGGCGATCGCTTCGGCAAACGTTACGCCTGCCTCTTGTGGATGTTGGCTCGCGAGTTTCTTCAGCAGACGATCGAAACGCGCCGTCGTGCGAACATCGTAAATCTCGTTCATTTCTTCGAGGAGCGGCTTGGGGGTTTCGGCTTCATTCGCTTAAGCTCGCCGAGCAGTTCTCCGGCAGGGCGGCTCTTCCCGGCCAGGAAATCCTCGTGGCTCTTGCGGATCTGTTCGCGGACTTTGGGATCTTGGAGTTCCAACAAGCTCCTCGGCGCCCATGATGCCGGCAAAGGGGGATGCCGTCTTTCTCTAAAATGAAGTACTCGCCGTTCAAATGAACGCGCTTCACAACCGCGCCCAGATTGATGCACGCTTCGGTTATCGGTATGCGGTTGACCTTGGCTGGTTTCGAATTCATCGATATTAATCGACCTTGATTAAAGCATAGGCTACCGGGCTGGTCCGCCGGTGAATCCGATATCGCCGCGCCCTCGGACCCTGCGCCGGGGTGCTGCGCTCGATTAGCATAAAGAGGATGCCCCGCTACGCAGCCATCGATATCGGCAGCAACTCGATCCGCATGGAAGTGGCCGAGGTGGTTTCCGGCCAGCCTGCCCGCGAGCTGGCGTCGGAACGCGAAGTCACGCGCCTGGGAGAGAGCGTGTTTCGCACCGGCGCGGTGAGCGAAGAGGCTACCCGCGCCGCCTGCGCGGTGCTGGCGCGCATGGCCACCCTCTACCGCAAGCTCGACGTGGTGGGGGTGCGCGCCGTGGCCACCAGCGCCATTCGCGATACCCGCAATCCGCACGAGTTCCTGTCGCGCGCTTCGGAAGCCGCCGGTACGCCGGTGGAAATCATCTCCGGACGGGAAGAAGCCCGCCTGATCTACCTGGGCGTGGAAAGCATCTGGCCGCAGGCCGGCAAGCGCACCCTCGCGATCGATATCGGCGGCGGCAGCGCGGAAATCATCGGGGCCGAAGACGGGGTGCTGCAACAGGCTTTCTCCAAGCCCCTGGGGGCAGTCCGGCTGCGCGAGAGCTTCCTCAAGGACGACCCGCCCAAGCCTCTCCAACTCCACCAGATGCACGAATACATCCAGGCCAAGCTGGACGGCCCGGTGCGCCGCCTGGGCCACGCCGCCTGGGACCGCGCCATCGCCACGTCGGCGACCGCGGCGGCGGTGGCCCACGCGGTGGCGCGGGTTCCCGGCTCGCGGCGCGACGAGATCGACCGTTTGCGCGTTCCCACCCCGCAGGTCGCCAAGCTCTACCGCCGGCTGCTGGAATTGAACCTGGCGGGCCGCCGCCGCATCACCGGAATCGGGCCGCGGCGCGCTGAAATCATCGTGCCGGGAATCGCCGTGCTGCTCGATTTCCTGCGCGAATTCCAGCTTCCCGCGGTCTATTATTGCCGCGCCGGAGTGCGCGACGGCATCATCGCCGACCTGGCGGCGCGCAACGTGGGCGCCGAACTCTCGCGCCTCAGCCGCGATCAGCGCCGCGAAGTGGAGGAACTGGGACGCCGCTACGGCGTGTCGCTGGAGCACGCCCGCAAGGTGGCCAACATCGCCCACCAACTGTTCACCGCCTTGCAGCCGCTGCACACGCTGCCGCCCGCCGCGGGCAAGCTGCTGGAGGCCGCCGCCTACCTGATCGACGTGGGCCACTACGTCAGCGATTCCGGCCATCACAAGCACTCCTTCTACGTGGTGGCGAATTCCGATATCGCCGGCTTCACCGCGCGCGAGCGCATGCTGGTGGCCTGCCTCTGCCGTTACCATCGCAAGTCCTTGCCCAGCCCGCTCCACAGCCTATACCAGGCACTTTCGGCCGACGACCGGCGCACCATCATGTTCCTGATCCCCCTGTTGCGGCTGGCCGACAATTTGCATCGCAGCCGCCAGCAGCGCATCCGCGAGATTGCCTGCCGCCTGGGCGACGGCAAAGTGGTGCTGGAGGTCAAAAGCACCCACGACATCGACCTGGAACAGTGGGCTGCCGAACGCGCCGGCGAGGCCTTCCGCGAGATCTATAACCGGCCCATCACGGTCGAACGGGAGAGCGCTTGATGCGCGATTATGCGCGTCATCAGACCGCGCTGCTGATCGACCGCCTGGCTACGGCGTTGCACCGCGCGGCGCGGGAAGTGGACCCCCAGTCGATTCACGGTGTGCGCGTGGTTATGCGGCGGCTCAGTGGTTGTTTGCGTGTCTTCGCGCCGTTCTATCCGAAAGGCTCTGCCAAGAAGATCCGGCGCCGGATTTCGATGTTGATGGCCGCCGCGGGAGCGGTGCGCGATTGCGATATCGCCATCCAACTGGCGGCCCGCGCCGGGGTGGCGCGGCGCAGCCGCATGGCGGCGCAACTTGCCGCCCGGCGGAGGAAATCGGGGCGCGATCTGCTGGCCGAAATCCGCCATTGGCGCGATCGCGATACCTTGCGCCGGTGGCGCGCGCGGCTGGAGTTGTAGGATATGAGCAAGGCTGGCGACATCCCCTGGGATCCGCTCCTGGGCGCGGCGGCGAACGCGCGCCGCCAACTGCCGCTCCTGGTGCGCGCGTACTTCGCCCGGGTGCGGGAGTTGCTGGCCGCCGACCCGCCGCCCGCCGAATTGCACGCCATCCGGCTGGCCAGCAAGCGTCTGCGATATACCTTGGAACTATTCCGCCCGTGTTACGGACCGGGGCTGGAGATGCGTCTGCGCGCTCTCCAGCGCCTGCAACAGGTGCTCGGCGAGGTCAACGATTGCGCCGCCGCCGGACGGCTGGTAGAGGGTTTGCTTCCGGTTTCGCCTTCGCGCCTCCGCGTCGAGCGCTTCCTGCGCCGCAGGGCATCGGCAAAAGGCTTTGCGGTGCGCCAGGAGTGGCGGCGAGCCTTCGACGCTCCGGGACGGGAACAGTGGTGGCTCCAGTATCTCGCCCGCAACGCGAAAACGGCCAAACCCGGCCTATAGGTTCGCCGGCAGCGTCAAACCAGCCTTGCCCAGGGCCCGTTGCAACACGCTCGTGGCCGTAATCTCCGGGATCCCGCGCGAAATCGAGATTTCCGACACCAGCATGTACCTGGCGCGGTCCAGCATCTTCTTCTCGCGAAACGAAAGCGGCTTGTCCACGTGAAGCTGCACCAGGGCTTTGCATACCTCGGCCGCGTGCAACAGATCGCCGCTCTGCATTTTCCGGGTGTTCTCTTTGAAACGGACCTTCCAATCGGAACTGTAAGCGCAGTTGCCGTTGGAAAGAAAGGACAGCACGCGCGCAATCTCCCGGTCCTTGGTGACACGCCGCAGGCCAATATTGGCGGCGTTCGAGAAGGGCACGAGCACGGTCAAACTATTGCAACCGAAGCGCAGGAGATAGAACCTCTCGAAAGCGGATCCGAAAGATCGCGTGCTGATGTTCTCGATGGTCCCCACTCCCTGATTAGGATAGACCACCTTCTCACCGATCTGAAAAGTCATACGGGGTCCCCCACAAACCACCGTTGTCAAGTGTTATTGCGCGGTCAACGCAACAACTCTTGAATAGTACGCTCCTGGCCAGATTCTGTCAAGTGTTGTGTTGCGAAAAGCTCCATTCGATGCGGATTTTCGCGACATTATGCAGATGGATTCAGCAGCGTGCTTCCAGCTCACAGCACAACAAACTCCACCGCCCTCAGCCACCATACACACGAAGCTGGTGGCACCCAGTGCCAGCCCGCGAACGCGAGATTCTTCGCTCTTCGGCTCTACAATCCTCCACCACTCGCCGCGCCCTTCGGTTGTTCTTCCGGCCGCGGATTCCGTTCCGCCAGCAGCAATCGCCTCAGACTCCGTAAATCGTTGAGGATGCGCCGACTGGTGGTGATATGCAGGTTGAGCTTGGCGAGATTATAGGAAACCAATAGGAGCGCCTGCTTGCTGCGCTCCGCGCCGTCGCGCTCCGCAGCGGCTATTTCGGCTTCCACATCGCGCCGGGCTTCGTCGAGGGCATCGGCAAGGAGGGCCACGTATTCATGCGATCCCTCGATGCTGTCAAACGGCGTTTCGGCCTGATAGCTCACAACACGCCTTTCCTTACCACCTGCCTCCGCTGAGTGGTTCCGATCAAATTAAGGTTTCTTTATTCTCCCACAAAAGACGCGATAAGAGGGATACGAGGTTACGCCCATGAGGTGTACATTGGCTATAGGACGAATGCGCCTTGGCCGGGCTGGCCGCAGAGCGCTAACCAACTGATGGGAAAACCCTTACGCGCCATCATCGTGGATGACGAGGAGCTCGCCCGCGGCTTCCTGCGGGAAATGCTCGGGCCGCACCGGGATATTTTCGTGGTGGCCGAGTGCTCCAACGGCTTTGAAGCCGTCAAGGCCATTGGCGAAACCCACCCCGATGTGCTCTTCCTGGACGTCCAGATGCCCAAGCTCGACGGCTTCGAAGTGCTGGAGTTGATCGATCCCGGCCCCGTAGTGATCTTCGTCACCGCCTACGACCAGTACGCCATGCGCGCTTTCGACGCCCATGCCGTGGACTACCTGCTCAAGCCCTTCAGCCGGGAACGCTTCGAACTGGCCCTGGAGCGCGCCCGTTTGCGCCTGGGAGAGCACCGCCCGCCGCTCGACCTCGCCCCGTCGGCGCGCGCTCCCGGTGAGCGCCCGCAGCGCATCGTCGTCAAAGACGGCCCGCGCGTGCACGTCATCCCCATCGACAAGCTCGACTACGCCGAAGCCCAGGACGATTACGTCGCCCTGCACAGCGGCGGCAAGAGCTATCTCAAGCAGCAGCCCATCGCCAGCCTGGAATCGCTGCTCGATCCGGCCCGCTTCGTGCGCATTCATCGCTCCGTGATCGTCAATCTGGAGCGCGTGGCGCGCGTCGAACCGTACGGCAAGGAAAGCCGCATCGCCATCCTCGCCGATGGCGCCCGCCTGCCGGTAAGCCGCTCGGGCTACGCCAGGCTGCTGGAGGCTATGGGCGACTCGCAGGGAAACCGCAGCACCACGCGGTAGACTCGCCCGTCGACGCCGGCAGAAAAGCTGGCCTCCTCGCCGTAGCGCACCTCGAGCCTGCGGCGGACCTGCGACAGGCCCATCCCCAGGTTGCGCGGCGCCGGCATTTCCGGATCGAAGCCATTTTCCAGCGTGATGGAGACCGCGCCGCCGCTCCGTTCCACCGCCAGCCGGATGGCGGCGCCCTCCACCATGCCGGCCACGCCATGCTTGACGGCGTTCTCCACCAGCGGCTGCAACAGCAGCGCGGGAACGGCGCACTCCTGGCAGGCCGCGGCGATCTCCTCCACCACCCGCAGCCGCGCGCCGAAGCGCACCTGCTCCACTTCGAGATAACTCTTCGCCAGCGCCAACTCCTCGCGCAGCGGGATGCTCTCCCGGCTGCCCAGCCCCAGGCTGGCGCGCAGAAAATCGGCCAGCCGGATGCACATCTCCCGAGCCCGCCCGCCGTCCTGCGTGGCCAGGGCGGAAATGGAGTGCAGGCTGTTGAAGAGAAAATGGGGATTGAGCTGGCTGCGCAGCGCCTGGATCTCGGCTTCCCGCGCCAGCGTGCGCGCCTCGGCCGCGCGCCGCTCAGCCTGGCGCGAACTCTCCACCGCCAGCGCGCCATAATGCAGCCCGGCGGAGAGCAAATAGAGCAGCACGCCCATGCCGAACAGCAGCGCCAGGTGGCCGTGCAGCCGTTGCTCCAGGCCCGGCAGTTTCCCGGTTTGCGCCACTGCCGACGCCGTCACCCACGCGCCGCCCACCAGCACCAGGCTGCACGTCACCGATGCCACCCCAAACGTGATCGCCAGGCTGAGCCAACCGTCGGGCCCCAAGGGCAGCGTGCCGCAGATATACCAGGGCGACAGGCAGGCGAAAGCATACACCAGGCACGACGGCGCCAGCACCGCGGCGGCGTCCACCCAGGTCATCCCGCCCGACGCCCACATGACGTACACCAGCAGGGCCAGCAACGGGATCCATGCCAAAAGGTACAGCACCAGGCGGCGCGGCGATTCCAGAAGCGGGTGCATGGCGGATCAGTTCTTGAACGCCACGCCGCCGAAAATTGCCGATCCCCGCACGATCAGGTGCTTCATATCGGGGCTGGCCGGCGGATGCACGGTGTGGTCGACAAAGCCGCCGAAAACGCCGCCGGCGCGCACCTCCAGGTTCCAGCTTGTAGGGATGCGCACGGTGGCGCCGCCGTATAAGGTGGAAATGTACAGCACCGCGGTGTTCCCCACCATATTGGCGCCCGTCAGGTCGAGGTTGACGCCCCCGAAAACGCAGGAGATACGGCCGCCCTTGAAATCCTGGTCGGTCACCACCCGCCGGCTGCCGCTGAACATGACGAACTCGTGTACGCCGTTGCCGGTGTACGGGATGCCGCTCCCAAACCGGCCGTGCGGCCACATCCTATATCGCTGCGGCCGGCCCCACCAGGTATCCGCCGAGCCCGGGTGCGTCCGATTCCATAGCATCGTCACGCCGATGCCGATCAGGATGAGCGGCCACAGATCCTCCACGCGAAAGAACAGATAGCCGAGGTTGTCGGCCAGGAACAGGCCGCCGAGGCCGATCAACACCCCGCCGGCGATTTGGCCGCCCGCGCCCCTGGAATCCACCAATTTGGCCAATCCGATGGCGATGAGGATCACCGGCCAGTACGCGATCCAACTGCTGACATGGACGATGTGCAGGTTGTCCAGAAGAAACAGCGCGCCGATTCCCACCAGGATGAGGCCCGGCATGAGCGCCGGCATCGCGGCCGGCAGGAAGGCGTCTGTCTGGTCTCTCTGCGGATCGCGCCGGTTGTTGTACGGTTCCATGCTTTCAAAGTGAGCCACCCGCGCACGGAAAGCCCGCCGTTTTCGGCGAATACCCGTCTTTTACCGGCGAAATAGCCGGAGCCGCGGATGGCCAGGAACTTTTGCGGCCGCCCGGTGTCCACTTTCTCTATAATGCGTGAGGAATCTCCGCCCATTTTAGAAGCCCGCGACCTCGCCAAGCGCTACGGCGCCGTCACCGCGGTCCGCGACATCGGTTTTTCCATTCGCGCGGGCCAGATCCTTGGCGTGCTCGGCCCCAACGGCGCGGGCAAGAGCACGATCGTAAAGATGGTCACGGGATTGCTCGAACCCACGCGCGGCGCCGTCCTGTTTCATGGCGAACGCATCTCCGGAAGCCAAATGAGCGGCTTCAAACGCCGTCTGGGCTATGTTCCCGAACAGCCCGATTTGTACGGTTTCCTCACCGGCTGGGAATATCTGGACCTGGTGGCCACGCTGCGCGGTCTGGAGCGCCGCCGCTTCGCGGAAAAAGCCGCCGCCATGCTGGAAGGCTTTACGCTCTACCCTCATCGCGATACGCCCATCGCGTCATACTCCAAGGGCATGCGCCAGCGCATCGTGCTGATCGCGGCGCTGATCCACGATCCCGAGCTGCTGGTGCTCGACGAGCCGTTTTCGGGCCTCGACGTCTCGAGCGCGCTGGTAGTCCGCCGCGTCGTCGCCATGCTGGCGGCGCGGGGCAAAGCGATTTTCTTTTCCTCGCCGGTGCTGGAGCAGGTGGAAAAACTGTGCAGTCACCTGCTGGTGCTCAAGAAGGGTTCGGTGGTGGCATCCGGCGCCATCGAAGAGGTGAGCGCCGGCTTCGCCGGGCTGGGCCTGGAAGCCGGATTCATGCAAATCACGGAGCAAGTGGATGCCGACCGGTTGGCGCGGAATATTCTTACTGCCGTTCTGGCGTAGCGGCCGGCCGTTCGCCCGGTTGGTGCGTCACTTCCTGGTGCGCCTGGCGCGTAGCGAGCAGGACCCAGCCGCTACGGAAGTGGAGCTGGGCGTGGGCGCGCTGCTCGGCTTGCTCTCGGTGCCGGGCGCAGTCACCTGCTTCATCCTGCTGAGTAAATATTCCAGCTTCTTGAACTGGTATCGCTTCGGCCGCCAGCCGGATTACCTCGCCGTCTCACTGCCCGATAAATACCTGTTCCTCGCCCTGGCAATGAGCATCACCGGCATCGTGACGGTGCTCAAGTGGGACAAGATCCTGCCCGATCAGCAGGATTATCTCAACCTGGCGCCGCTGCCCGTCAAGCCGCACGCCATCCTGCTGGCCAACGCCGCAGCCATCGCCTTCGCGGTGCTGGTCTTCGCGGTGGACGTCAACGCCGTGCCGGCGATCTTATTCCCCCTCTTTGTTACGGCCGCCGGACAGTCGAGCGTCGCCGGGTTCCTGCAGTTCGTCGCGGTCCACGCGGCCTGCGTACTGGCCGCCAGTATCTTCACTTTCTGCGCGGTCTTCGCCGTTCTGGGCGCCATCTCCGCGGTGCTGCCGCGGGAAGCCTTTCGGGCCGCCTCTTCGTGGCTGCGCGGCGTCCTCCTGGTGTCGTTCCTGGCGCTGCTGGTGAGCGGCGTCGCCGGGCCCTCCGCCCTGCTGCGCCGCTTGCACACCGACCCCCATTCCCCCGTGCCATTCCTGCCGTCCCTGTGGTTCCTGGGCCTCTATCAGAGCTGGCAGCATCGCGCCACGCCGGTGCTGGCGGGCCTGGCGCAGAGCGCGGCGCCGTACTCGCTGGCCGTATTCGCGCTCGCTCTGTTCTCCTACGGACTGAGCTATCGCCGCCGCTTTGCCGCCACTCTCGAAGGCGGCCGCCGCCCGTCCGAGCAGCGTGTGGCCGCCGGTCTCCTGTGGCTACTCGATCTCTTCGCCGCCGGCGCCGGCGGCTTCGTGCGCGCCGGTCACCGCTTCACCGTCCGCGCTCTCCTGCGCAATGAATCGCACCGCGTGTCGGTCGCCGTAGCGGTCGGCATCGGCTGGCTGGTGGGGTGGCAGGCCGGACCGCTGGCGGCGCCGTTCTCCGCTGCCTACGTATTGATTCTGGGTTTGCGGCTGGCCTTCGAAATGCCCGCTGGAGCGGCCGCCGCGTGGATTTTCCGCGCTGTGCTGGACCCGCGCGAGCATGAGACGCTCCCGCTGGCCCGCCGCGTGATTTTGAGTTTCCTGACGCCGCTGGTGCTCTTGCCCGCTCTGGCGCTCGCCTGGTGGAGCTCGGGGTTCCCGGCGGCGCTGCTTCACTCGCTCTACCTGCTGGCTCTGGGGATGTGCCTGGTGGAACTGCAACTGGCCGGATATCGCAAGATCCCGCTCACCTGTCCTACGCCCGGCTTTCGCGATCGTCTGCCGATGCTCTGCCTGGTGCAGTTTCTGGGCTTCGAACTTTTCACGCGCGGCGGCGCGGCCATGGAACTGTGGATGCTGGCCGCGCCGCTGCGCTTTCTGCTCCTGCCGCTGGCCATGCTGGGCGCGTGGCTCTGGAACCGGCGCCGTTTGCGGGATGCCCGCGAAGCCGGCGAATTGGAAGAGGGCCTCACCTTCGAAAACGTACGCATCCCCGCCGTGGAGCGGCTGAATCTCTGATGCGGGGAACGCGCCGTTCGTCGCCCGGCCAGATAGCAGCGGTGGGCCTGCAAGACGGACACGGCAACGCCGGCGCCAGCCGCTACGGGACCCGCTTAAACTCCACTTGCGCCTTCTGGCTCTCGCCTCCCTGCGTCACGGTAGCTTCGCCGGTTATATGGTCTCCATCCATCGTCAGAACCAGCGAATAGAGGACACCATCGGGCGAAGTGACTTCGGCGGTGATCTTATTGCCGGCAACCTTGCCGTTTTGGATGGGCCACTGTTCCGACTCGTCGGGACCGCCGGAGCCGGTCAGAGTAGCGCCACTCTGTTTCACGATCATATAAGCGGAGTTCGGCGCTTCGGGTTTTCCGTCGGCGCCAATCATGGCGAGGGTGCCGGACCATTTACCGGTTACATCGGCGGCGGCGGCCGTCATCGCCAGCGCCAGCAGCAGCAGAATGCAGGAAAGAACTCTCAAGCGTCCTCCGATCTCTACTCACAGTACCGCATAGCGCCGGCGGGGGTGCAGCGAAAACGCCGTCAGACGCATCTCGCACCTCCTCAGTTCCCGCGGCTCGCCACCGGCAACGCGCCCAACTCACGCGCGCCCAGGGGTGCGTCCGCGGTCAACTGACCCTCGTCGCTCCCGCTCCACAGCAGGTGGAGCAAACGCGCCGCCAGCTCGTGCGAACAGATACAGTCGGCTTCCTCCAGAACGCGCTCGCGCGTCTTCCCCTGCCAGGCGAACTCCACGCGAACCGGTTCGCAATCCTCCGATACCCACGTGCCGTGTACGTTGGTGAGTTCCAGAGGGTCGTCGCTACCCGGGATCGCCACGCGAATCTGGTTTTCCGTCCGTGCCAGGAGGAAAGCTTCGGTTGTGCTGCCGTCTGCGTAAATGAGGATCATCTTGTGCATCGTCTCCAGCACCAGGGTGCAACTTCCGGCGCGCAACTACCAGTGCCCGCTGTACTTTGAGCGTACCGTGACGGGCCATACCGGCCATCGCAGGACTCTCATAACGTTGGTGATACCACGTCTTGCCGCTCTTCGGACCTCATTGTACTATCGCGGCCAGCGGTACTACCGGCGGGGTTTCAGGACTACCCTCGCGGCGCGAATCGTGAGATAACTACGAAGGGAACGCGCGAACCATGAAATTTCGCCAATTCGCTTTGTGCTGCGAGTGCGGTTTGGTCCCCACCCGTATTCGCCAGGTGGGGTTGTCCATCGAACATCAACTCGTGATTCACTGGTGGTGTATCGGTTGCCGGCGAGCGATGTTCGTGGTGAAGGACCTCGCCGAATGTTGGGAAGAATGTCCTAAACCGGATGAGACCGGCATCGCTACGGCGCCACCCTGCGATGCGGAGCGGCAGCGCGGCGACGCGAGCTTTCTGCATCGCATGGGGATCTGCTTCCCCGGCGAGGGCGACGAACCCTGACGGCTCCTGCGATGATGTCTTGTAGTGCCCCCGGCCCGCATTACCGTCCTTGCCGCGCTCGCCGCACTCGGCGTTTCCTGCCGTAGCGGACCGCCTCCCGCCATCGACCCCGCTCTGGCGGCTCGCGTGCCCCCCGGCGCGACGATTCTGGCGGGCGTCAACCTCGCACGCCTGCGCGCCTCTCCGCTTCACCGGCAACTACCGGCCGCGGCGCGCGTCTTTCTCGATCCGCTGGGCGCGGTCGATTCGTTGCTGGCTGCGTCAGACGGCGGAAACTTCCTGATCCTCATGCGCGGACCCTTTCGCCAGGCGCCGGCGGGCGCTACGCTGTTTGCGCCGGGTGTCGCCGGCGCCGGATCTTCCGATTGGCTGCGCGCCGCCGAGATTCCGCGCCGTGCGGAATCCCCCGCCGGCAACGCCCTGTTGGAAAGAGCCGAGCCTCTGGCCGCGGCAGCCGATATCTGGATGGTGGCCGCGGGCAATGCCAATTTGCCGGTGAGCGGCAACGGCGAGAATCTGACCGGGCTGCTGCACGCCACCGCATACGCCACGCTGAGCGTCCGTCTGACGGACCAGGTTGCGCTCGAGGTAGTGGGGATGTGCCGCGGTCCGGAGTCCGCCCGCCACCTGGAGGAGACGGTGCGCGCTTTTGCCAGCCTGGGAGCGGCCGCAACCGCGCGCCAGCCGGCCGTCTCCGGCCTGCTGCGGCGCATCCGGGTGAGCCGCGACGATCGCGCGGTGCATGTGACGCTGGCGGCCGCGCCGGCTGAGTTGGAACCGCTTTTCAGGCTGTTTTAGGTTGATTGACTCGCCCGCGAGCCATCGCTCTCCTCGACAGCCGGGTTGTCAGACCACCACGGACAGACCGAGGTGCTCGGCGAAAGGATCGAAGTCCCGGTCGTTGTGCAGCAGGTCATACCCGCTCTCGATGCATCGGGTTGCAATCACCGTATCGATGGTCTTGCGAACGGTCACGCCCAGCCTGCGCAGCGCGCGGATATTCTTCGCCGCTTGGATCGCGATTTCCTGGCCGCCCAACTCCACTACCGTCAGCGAAGTCAGCATCCTCCGGGCGTCCTTGAAGTCTCGTTCGTTATCGAAGCCTTGCAGGACCCCGGTCAGAATCAGGTCGCTGATGGCCAAAGGCTCTTGGCCCAGCAGTTTGTCGAGTTTCTCGGTCTGCGCGGAGGCCGTCGCCCTAAAATAATCGACCCATTACCGCTAAAATAGCGCTGTCCAAGCGCCGCTAACCATATCCACCGTGTAGCGTCCTTGTCCGTCCTTAGGGGGTGCGTGGCCCTAGCCAGAACCGACCGCCCCAACGCCTCCTACTGATGCACCGTGATTTTGTCCGTCGCCGGGGTGCTCGCCGCGTTGTAAGTGCAACTGATGGATTGATCTGCATTGCTGGTGGCGCCCGGTATGGTCAGGTTCAACTGGTACAACCCTGGGCTGACTAGACCGGCGAAGCTCACGGCCGAGGCGTTGCCCCCCACAGTGCAAACCGGCAGCGTCGCCAGCGACCCCGACTGGCTGGACGAGCCGTTGGTCAGGGGCGCCGATGGCAACCCGAAGCCCACGGCATACAACGTCACCAGCTCGTTGGGCTTGGCCGGCGTGGAGTAGCCCGGATACAGGGTCGGCGGCCCAATCAGGCTGTAGTCCGCATGTACCGCTACCACGTACGGCGGGCTGAACAGCAGGAACGAGGGCGCCATACTCTTGAGGTTGACCGCGTACGCAGCCGAAGCGCCCGCCGGGCTGGTCACTACGACGTTCACCTGGCCGACGGTGTTGTCAAGCGGCGTCAGCACGTTGACCTGATCGCTGGCGCAGGAGCTGGTCACCGCGCTGCAGTAGTAATACACGAAGGCCGGCTTGCCGTTGACGGTGACGCTGACGCCGCCGATCTGCGTGGGCATCTGGCCGGAGGCGAACTCCGGGGCGGTGCTCCAGATGACGCCCGCCGAGGGCGTGTTGGCGGGCACCAGGTTGACGCCTTTGATCTCGATCCAGTCGTTCTGGGCGATATCGGGACCGGCGCCGGCGGTGTTCACGGAGGTGATCACGCTGGAACTTCCCGAGGCCTGCGTGACGCGGCTTATCAGGTTGCCGGCTTTATCGTAGGTGTAATTGATCGCCCCGCCGGCGCCGTAGTCGACGCGAGTGAGTCGTCCGGCGGCATCGTAGGAGTAGTTGACTGCCGCCGCAATGATGAGCTGGCCGGCCAGCAGGAAGGGAATGAGTCGTTTGTACATGGTTTTCTCCTATGCTGCTTTAGCTGCCGAGATTGCCGACGAGCGACCCGCCGTCGTTCGAGATGACCGACCCGCCATCGTGCGAGATGACCGACCCGCCATCGTGCGAGATGACCGACCCGCCGTCGTTCGAGATGACCGACCCGCCATCGTGCGAGATGACCGACCCGCCATCGTG
>Ga0182030_10009412_pt1 | contig 19995 bp, 17 predicted proteins | sample 812S3MmetaG_FD_121299 | JGI IMG/M metagenome (GOLD analysis project Ga0182030, IMG submission 121299) | Permafrost microbial communities from Stordalen Mire, Sweden - 812S3M metaG (Illumina Assembly) | ecosystem: Environmental > Terrestrial > Soil > Wetlands > Permafrost | place: Sweden... | reverse complement strand
GTTTTTAAGCTTGTTCCATTTTTTGATGGAGGTTTCGGTTATACTGTATTTAGCTGCAATCTTAGCCATGGTTTCGTGGCTTTTAACCTTGTACCAAATGGTTTTGGTAGTTGCTGTCATTAACGGCATCGCGTTTTGAAGCATCAAAGAACTGTCTGTCATAATATCATCCTGCCTGGCTTCAAAAAGGGCAAAATAGTTAATGGGCAGGTTAAGGCCGAATCCTTTTTCGGTATAAGGCACTATCCCGGCTTTTACACTCGGGTTTAAAAACTGAAGTTCATCCAACGGAATGCCCAGTACGTCTGAAATATGTTTCAGGCTTACTTTGGCGCTTATTAGTACGGTGTCAACCGCGTATAATGCCCTTTTGGGTTCGGCTGATACCAGTTTATAGTCCTGGTAATAATTCATTACGTAGGCCATGGCAATATAAGTAGGCACATAACTCCGGGTCTCGGCCGGAAGGTAATTGAGTATTGCCCAGAAATTCTTTACCCCACCGGCCCTGGCTATGGCTTTATTCACCGTTCCGGGGCCTGAGTTATAGGCGGCAAGCACCAACTGCCAATCGCCGTAAAAGTCATATAACTTCTTCAGGTAATCTGCTGCGGCTTCGGTAGCTTTTACCGGGTCGCGCCTTTCGTCAATGTATGAGTTGATGTTCAGGCCCAGTTGTGCCCCGGTTCCATACATTAACTGCCATAAGCCGGTAGCACCGGCGCGCGATACCGCTACCGGGTTAAATGCCGACTCAATAATAGGCAGGTACTTTAGTTCCAGCGGCAGGCCTTTGCGGTCCAGTATTTCTTCAATTACGGGGAAATAAAGCTGCGAATTGGCAATGCAGCTGGCCATCAGGCCCCTTCTTCTGTATGCAAAAAAATCAATGAATTGTTTAACGGTAGCGTTATAGTTTAAAGGTATAAGCGAGGGTATAAGCCTCATCTTCTCCTGCACTTCTTCATTGGTGTACTTAGGTATAAAATCGTAAGGCATGTTAATGCTGCTCATTACTGTGGCATCATCAATAAACAGCCTGTCGCGGGTAAACATAGTAAGCGACATACTATCTAACTGGCAGATAATGGGGTCAATACAACTGTTCTGGGCAGAGGAATCGGTAAAATTATAAAAGGAATATGCCGGATTAATGAAGGCCGAAGCGAACAGCAAAACTGCGATAGTCCTGAATTTGTGCATCACGGGCTAAGGAATTTTAGTGCTAAGATAACGTTTTTAAGGCAAAGAAAATTTCGCTATTGTTGAAAAGATAAATAGTGGAGTTAAAATAGGGCAGGTTGCAAATAAAAAAGGCGCCTAAAGGCGCCTTTTTACTATTCAATGCATTAATAAGTTATTCGTGTGCAAATTGAATTGCATATGGAGGCACATTAGTAATGGTAGCGTTTGCCCCAAATGTATAAGGTTGCGAATTGCCAGCATAGCTAAGAGAAGCTCCGGTGAAAGTTTCAAGCAGGTTAGCGCCGGGAGCAGTAAGCCCTTGCTCAATAATGGAAGCAATTGAAATAGTGCCATCTGTTTTTATTACAAAAACATCCATATCCAAACCGTCAATGCCGGGTACCATATATAATGCTTTTGCAACTTTCTGAACTGAATCAACTGCGCCTACAAATCCAGCGTAGTAGCCGTTTACCGTGCAAACGTAATTGCCGCTCAGGTCGGCAGTATCAACATTATTGGTTACCCCAACCCCACGGACTACAAACGATGAAAAACCGTTCTTGTCGGTGGCTTTGTAAACCAGCACATAAGCGCTGTCAACTCCGGTGTTGGCAATTGAAACGGTTATATTTCCCGATTCACCGGTAACCGAATCTGTCCATGATGCGCCGGGGTCACTAAATGTAGCACCCCTTGCTATTGTAATAAACGGTGCTCCTTTCAGAGTAACAGTCGGGTAACCAATTTTTGCCACCCATGAAGGTTCCTCTTTCTTGGCACAGCTTTGCAGCATGCACAAAGCTAAAAGTGCAGCGGAAGCGAATATTATAGTTATCTTTTTCATAGTTATGTCTTTACATTTTTAAGATTAAGGATTAATATCCCACCAAATTGCACTGGTAATAAGCGCTTCACCCGGAAAACTAGTATTGTTAAGTAGTTCCTCGCTTGGGTAAACAAACCTTTGCGGAAACTTGCCTGCTGCCAAAACTGATGTGGCTGAAGGAACAAAGCCTGTAGGTATCCTTGTTCTTCTCCATTCGGTCCAGCCTTCAAAATTCTGGTTGCCGCACATCGCTATCCATTTTTGGGTTAAGATAAGGTTTAACTGTGCTGATGAAGAAGTTGCATTGCTGAAATTAACCCCGCTTTGAGCGGTATAGGTGCTTACAGAAGCTGCCGAGGAGGTTGTCCACTCGCTGAAAGAGGAGGTAATACCGCTGGTATAAGAAGCAGAAGCGCCTGACGCACCACCGGTGATATAACCACGAACTTCAGCTTCAGCCTGTAGAAACTGGCTTTCAGTGCCTGTTAACAAAAATACGGAAGTTGTAGGGGAGAATTCTTCGGCTCCAATTGCGCTCCATGCTGTATCGGCAGCGCCCTGTATGTTTTCAGCATCACCCTGCAGTAAACCCTGGTAAGCGCCACTATTGGTATTTGGCACAAAGAAGTCTGCAATCCTTGGGTCATTCAGGCCATTCATCATATTAATGACGGTGGCGCTGGCTATTAACTGGCGGAAACTATTTAATGAAACATAGGTTGCATAAAGCGGATACTGCTGATAAGTGCTGCTGATGTAGATTGTTTTGGCATCATCAGCCTTACTAGCCATAAAGCCCGCACTGATATAACCAGGGCTCTGTAGTAATTTGGCTATCCCTGCCTGGGCAACGCCAGGGTTTTTAAGACATTCCCTGATATAAATACGCAGCAAAAGCGTATTTCCGAATTTTTGCCATTGGCTCATCGGCAGGCCGGGATATATAAGGTCTGAAGCAGGAGACGTACCAGTCTGCACTGCGTTAATAATGGACATACCATTATTAACCCAAACTACCAGGCTATCATAAATCTGCTGTTCAGGATCATAAACTGGTGCTGTATTGGCGGCACCTTGTAAAGCCTGCGATAGTGGTGCTGCACCATACGCATCGCAAACCAACTGAAAGTTATAAGCCTTCAGCAGGTAAGCAATACCGGCATAAGTTCTGGTGCCTGTATCTGTGTTAATAATATAATTGAGGTTGGCACCTACTGCATACATGGACGTCCACATCCCATCGTTATCTGTGGGAACGTTATTATACTTATCGTAGTTACCGTATTGGATACCGTTAAAAGGGTCCTGGGTCCAGTATTGTCCCCACATGCCGCCCATAATAGTCATCTGGTTACCGAGCATGTAGGCAATATTAGCTTCGCAGGTAGGCAACGCCAGCGCCGGCGTAACCGTTGCCGGATAGTTTGGATTATTATTAACATTCAAAAATTTGTTCTTCTTACATGTGGCAAGCGATAAAGCCAGCACTAACAGTAGAAATATTTTTGAAAAATTTATTATTCGTTTCATGTTGTTCTGGTTTTAATTTTTCAGAAATCAATAGTTACACCGCCACCGTAGTTACGTGCTGAAGGTAGCTGGTAAAGTTCAAATCCCTGATTATTGGTTGCCCCTGCTGCGTTCAGCTCAGGATCAACATAACCATTAGACTTCGGTGTCCATATCCACAGGTTTGAACCAAAAGCTTTTACAGATATAGCGGTAATATACTTGCTCTTCGACAGTAATTTTGTTGGTATTGAATAGGTAACAGAAAGTTCCCTTAACTTTACAAAATCGGCTGCAATTACGTTATAAGAGTTGATAAACGGAGTTACGTTAACCCATAGGTCGTAAGGGACAATTTTAGCCTGGTTTTGGTGATATTGTCCATCGGAGCCAAGATAAACGGTATTAGGTAATACATATGGCTGACGGTTGTTGACTGCAGTGATAGGGTCATTTCCATCAAATTGCTGTATTGACGAAGTGGATGAGTAGAACTGACCACCGGCGTTACCACCAAACAGTATCGTTAACTTCAACCCTTTGTATGAAAACGAAGTTCCGATGCTGCCACTCCATTTAGGCAATACGTTGCCAAGGTTTTCAGGTTTTTTACCTGGTATCGGATAACCCGAACCGCTGTCCACAACAAGCTGCCCTTTGCTGTTAGTTTCAGGGCCAATACCGTAAATCTCGCCATAAGGTTCACCTTTTTCAGCAACCAGTGCGGCACCATTAATGCCACCAATAGTAATCTGTGTGGCGTTGTTAGCGATTTCAATTACTTTGCTTATGTTTTTGGTAAAAGTAGCGTCAATTTGCCATTTAAACCCGCTCTTGGTAACAACAGGGATGATATGAACTTCAAGCTCAACACCCTGGTTACGGAAAATACCAGCGTTGATATATTCAGAGGTATAACCAGTGCTTGGAGCTAAAGAAACCGGTAAAATTTCATTTACACTATTTTTGTAATAGTAAGTTGCATTTATAAGCAAACGATCATTTAAGAAGCCAAGATCAAGACCTGCTTCCCAGGTGGTGGAAATTTCCGGTTTCAGATTCGGGTTAGCCAGCGTAGTGCTCAACTGATAACCAGGAATACTGTTACTTACAGGAGAAACATAAGGAGTTTTAATGTCGGTAAGTTGGTGTCCATCGTTGATATCGCCCGGAACAAAATAGTTCGTCAATTGATAAGGGGGAGCGTCTTTACCTATTTGTGCCAAACTGGCGCGTAGCTTGCCGAATGAAAGAATCATAGGGTTGATTTTCTTCTTACCGATTTCTGTAAATACCAATGATCCGCTGATGCCCGGATAGAAGTAAGAACGGGCGTTAGTAGGCAGAGTTGACGACCAGTCATTACGCGCGGTAACGTCAAAGAACAGGAAGTTTTTGTAACCGATGCTGGCATCAGCATAAACGGCAAGCAGCCGGTTAACATACGTTTGGTCAACCAGTTCCGGACGGGCTGCTGAGTTGGTAAAGTTGTAAAAGCCAGGTATTACTAATCCGTTTGTTTCGCCGTAAGTATTATGCAGCGTGTTGCTGTAAATGTTGTTACCCAATATAACACCGAAGGTAACATCATGTTTAAACTCTTTGTGGAAGTTTGCCATAATGTCGGAATTGATATTGTCTACTGTATAACGGTCCTGATCGTATTTACCTATATAAGTAGAAGGCGTATTTGGTATGAAACTCCCCTGGAAGAATTGCAAAGCGGTGTAATTATAGGTTGCAAAATCCTGCTGCCTGGTATCAGTATAAATATCAGCGCCAACGCGGCCTGTTATTGTTAACCATTTTGCCGGTTTCCAGTCCAATGATATATTGGATAAGAAGTGGTCAACGTTATCTGTGGTCTTATCGTTTTGTAAAACAGCAAACGGATTTGGATAATATATATCGTAATACTGGGCTGGCTGGTTAAAAGGATTGCTTAAGTTCCTGAGTTCGTCCATAGGAATATCCCTTGGTGTGTTGAGTAACATAAACCAGGTACTTTGGTTTTGCTGGCCACCTGTAGCTAATGTACTGTTGGTGGCGGTATAAGTGAACGAACCCTTAACGGTAAGAGCGTCAGAGAAGTCGTGCTCAAGGTTCATTTTAAATGAATTGCGGTTATAACCGGTAGTAGGTACCATTCCGTCATACTTCACGTTATTAAACGAAGTATAAAAACTGGTTCCTTTGTCGCCACCCGATATTGAAACGTTGGTGTTGTTAGTATAACCTACGTTAAAGAAACGGGCGAGGTTATCAGGCTCTGCTGAATAAGGTTTTACTCTTATATTATAAGTGCCGTCAGGTTGCTGTAGCGGTGTGCCCCAGAAAGCCGGTTGGCCGTTAAATGCGGGTCCCCAGCTCCAGTTTTGGCGGGTATCAAAATATGCATTGCCATAGCTATCGTTCGAGCCTTGCCCGAATTGATTTTGCTGGGTTGGCAGTTTAAGCGGTGTTTGAGCAACCATATTCTCGCTTACCGATACTTTAAACTTGCGGCCACTACCGTTAGCCACAGATTTACCTGACTTGGTTGTATAAATGATAGCACCATTGGCACCGCGCTGTCCATAAAGCGCAACCGCTGCGGCCCCTTTTAGTACGGTAACTGATTCAATATCTTCAGGGTTAATGTCGTTTGCACGGCTACCGGCATCAAACTGATTGTTCAGCACGTCTGAACCAACCGAGATGCCACCAAAACCAAAGTCAGAGTTATCTATGGGTACACCGTCAATCACTATCAGCGCATTGTTATCGCCGGTTAATGACGAACCACCGCGAAGCACAACCCTGGTTGAACCGCCCGGAACACCCGAGGCATTATCAATCTGCAAGCCCGCAACTTTTCCGTTCAGCGCATCAAGAGCAGATACAGGTGCGGCCTCATTCAACTGCTCTGAATTTACTGTTGTAGTTGAATATCCCAGGCTTCGCTTTTCACGCTGAATGGCCACTGCGGTAACTACAACCTCATCAAGGCCCATAATGTCCTCTTCAAGGGCAACATTAAAATTGCCTGCGGCTACACTTACCTCTTTGGTTTTAAATCCAATATATTTAATTATAAGCGTTCCGGTTGCGGGCGCCTGGAGAGAAAATTTCCCGTCAATATCGGTTACGGTACCGGTGGGTGTTCCTTTTACTCCCACAGATGCCCCAACTACGGGTTCTCCTTTATTGTCCTTTACAGTTCCCAGCACAAGATTGGTGGTTTGCGCACTCAGCCAACTGAATGCAAAAACCAACAAAAATGCCAAGGCAGCACTTAGTACATGTTTTTTCATGTTATTGTTGATTAGGTTAAGAAATAGATTATCGCAGTTGCAAATTAAATAGAATTTCAGGATTTTAAACTCCCTTAACAGATAATTGTTGAAAAAATAAAACTACGAACCCCTGATTTACAACCAATTTGCTGGTTGCCGGGTCGGTGAATTTGGCTGGATTTGTTAAATGATTAATGCTATTTTATTGATAATCAATAAATTAGATGAGGTTATCGCGTTCTTAGTTAGTCATGAGTTTACTAGCGATTGATAAATTGAACAGTTGCCATGTTTGTTGAAAATAAATTGAGATCAGATTTTTTTAAACAACAGGGCCTTATTAATGCAGGTGTTGTTTTGATTACGTTTGGTAACGCTAATTAAACCCGGAAACTTTAATGAGAAAAGTAATTAATATTCCGTTATTGCTGTTGTATTGGGCTGTTAGGGAAATGTGTTAACGGCCGCCCCCGGCTTTTGGCCGCCCATCTCGACGGGGGAAAATGCATTATTGCCACGGCTGAAATAAGCCGTGGCCGAAATAATTGTAATTTGAAGTTTAATTGAATCAAAGATTAGTTCAACAAACGCGATGCTGCCAGGTATGCCTTATCGGGATAATAGATAAAAAGGCAAGTGCCATCTTTAATGGTATTGATAATTTGCTCGTGCACTTCAAACGGTACCGCAGGACAGCCCCAGCTTTTTCCCAGTCTGCCATATTGATTAATGAAGTCATCACATACGTATGAGGCGCCGTGCATAACAATTGCCCTTTCTTCGGCCCGGTCATTAAAGCCCGGTTCTACACCTGCTAATTTAAGGCCCATGCCATGCGAACCTGTGTAGGCTTCTTTGGTTAAATAAAAACCCAGGCTGCTTTGCAGTGATGATGGATTATTGGAAAAGTAACGCGCAAATTCCTCGCCGGTATTTTTACCGTGCGCTACCAGCGTATTAAACAGCAGCGTTCCGCTTGCAAGGTCAATGATGTAAAGCCGTTTTTGGTTACTCGACTTTGTAAAGTCGCAGATGGAAATAATGTCTTTCGAAATCCTTCCTTTGGCCTTCAGTTTTGTCCAACCCGTTATGGCAAGTTGAAAGGCCTTTTCGCTCAGTCCCATCTCTTTCAGATGAAGTCCCGAATAAAGATTCCGATAGTCGGAACCCGAACTTCCTACTGCCCTGGCGGTATTATAAACCACCACGCCAGAGTCACTGGCTGAGGTAAATAATACCAGCATACCAGCTAAAGCAATAGATACAGCTATTAAGTAATGCCTTTTCGGCGTTGGTTGTTTCATTGGTATTGCTAAGATACGCCATTTAGGTGGCGTATGCGGCGTTTTGAGAGGCTTTTAACAGGCGTTGGTATAAATAAAAAAGCGTCCTGATTTTTACCGGGACGCTTTTTTATTTTATTAATGGCTCTTACTGCCTTTGTTGTGTATTGTAAATTATGCTTCAACAACCACCGCTGCAGGCACCACATGCACAAACCTTCTGTCGTCTTTGCCGTAAGTGAATTTCACTACGCCTTCAACAACTGCAAATATGGTATGGTCTTTACCAATATCAACACCTTTACCGGGGTGATAGTTGGTTCCGCGCTGGCGGATAAGGATATTACCCGGTATGGCAGTTTGGCCACCAAATAATTTAATACCAAGACGTTTACTGTGCGAATCGCGGCCGTTCTTTACTTTACCTTCGCCTTTTTTGTGTGCCATTGCTTATAGTTTTTCTGATTCTGATTTGTAAATGGGATATTATCCGATTGATTCAATCGCGATTTGAGTCAAATACTGACGGTGACCCTGGGTCTTCTCATAAGTCTTTCTTCTTTTCTTTTTGTAGATGATAACTTTGTCGTCTTTCAGGTGGGCCAATATCTTGGCATTTACCTTAACACCTGAAACAACAGGGGTTCCGACATTTACGGCGCCGTCAGCCTCAGTCAACAACACTCTGTCGAAAGATACTGCATCACCTTCATTACCTTCTAAACGATGAACGTACAATTTCTTACCGGCTTCTGCCTTAAACTGCTGTCCTGCTATTTCTACTATTGCGTACATAATCTTATTGAATTTGGGAGCGCAAATATAATGACTTGGAATTAAAAACCAAATAGCATTTGGGCTTATTTGTTGTAAGGTACTAACATAGGGTGTTTTTTAAAGTGGACACTTGAACTCACTTCACCCAATCAACCAAACTGGTTAATTTAAGCGAATTGGCCGTTTCCCCTCTCGAGAGCGGTGGCCGTAGGCCGGGTGTGTTGCTGTTAGGGCTAAGTGCTCAACAGCCACACACCCCCGCACTTCGCGCGCCCCTCTCGAGAGGGGAAAACAACCATTATCCGTTCGTCATCGCCCGCATCCTCTGCAACAAAGTAGGGTGCGAATAATTAAAGAAAACGAAGGCCGGATGCGGCTGTAAATTGCTTAAATGGTTAACCGAAAGCTTTTTAAGGGCGCTTATAAGCGGTTGGGCACTGTAAGTTTCCCTGGCATAAGCATCTGCCTCATATTCGTTTTTGCGGCTGAAAAGGTTCATCAGTAACCCGGTTATCATAGATACGGGTGCGTAGAGTAACGAGAAGGTGATGAGCGATAAATAGAAGTTGTTTTGTTTTGCGCCCAGTACTTCGGCCATTATAGGGTTGCGGGCCAGCCAGCCAAAAAGAAAAAACATAATGCCCATTTGTGCAATAGAGATAATAATGGACTGCAGCACGTGTTTCTTTTTATAGTGACCTACTTCATGCGCCAAAACTGCGGTTATTTCATCGGTGTTCATATCGTTCACCAGGTTATCGTATAGCACTATGTTCTTTTTGCCCCCCAGGCCGCTGAAAAAAGCATTGGCTTTGGTTGAGCGCTTTGAACCATCTAAAATGAAAATATTGGTTAGCGGAAAACTGACTTTACCTGCATATTTTTCGATAGAAGCCCTTAGCTCGCCGTTTTCGAGTGGGGTCAGTTTGTTGAAGATGGGTAATATTACTGAGGTGTAAAATGCAGCCACAAAAATTGAAATAGACGCCACCACAATCCACCCGGCCAGCCAGAACATATTACCCAGCCATCCATACAAAAAAGTAAGCAGGGCAATAATGGCGCCGCCAATAATAACGCCCATCAAAAGCTCTTTTAGCTTATCAACCACAAAAAGCCCGGGTGTTACTTTATTAAATCCGAATTTTTCTTCCACCACAAAGGTTTGGTAAATATCAAAAGGCAGCGACATAATGGAAGTTGCCGCGCCGATAATACCAAAAAATACAAGTGCCTCTATAATGGGTGAAGATGAAACACCACGGGCGATAGTATCAAGCCATGCAAAGCCCTTAAACAGCAGAAAGGCAATGGTAATAACTAATGAAAGGGTTGAAGACAAAAGCCCCACTCTGTAATTTGCAACGGCGTAATTGCGCGCCTCGGTATATTTTTTGGGGTCGTACAGGTACTTAACTTCGGCGGGCAGGGGATTATCCCATGTTTATAAATTGAGTCATGAAAGCACTTTAGAAAGCACAAATTCAAAAACTATAAAGGCAATAATAATATACAGAATCAGTTGGGGCATTGGAGCATATTTTTGGCGAATATAACATCATTTGAATAATACCGATGAATCACTTCGGCACCGAAGTTATTGAAACCTGATAATACAAACCATCAAAAAGTTTCGCACGGAGGGCACGGAGAGGAAATGCAGAGAAATACAAAGCATTTTAAATGCAATTCCCGGCTGTTAAACTCCGTGCGAAATGGTTTTACTTTTCTGCAACATCAAAAAAATGCCGGTCTTCATCCACAGGTTCCGGTTCGCCGGTGGTTTGCGGAAGATCATTTTTGCGCAGAATATAGGCAATAATGAGTCCGCTGACGGCGCCGTACAGGTGCGATTGCCATGAGATACCCGGCTGGGGTATAAAACCCCAAATCATACTGCCGTAAATAAGGCCCACAAAAATGGCGATGGTTATTGAAGTCCTGTCTTTACGGAAAATGCCTGAGGCAATTAAAAATGCTGCAATACCGTAAATAATACCGCTTATGCCAATGTGCACGGTATCGGGCGGGGCAAAAAGCCAAACCAGGATTCCACTGGTGAGGTGAACAAAAACAAGCACCGGCAGTGCTATGCCCGGATAGGCGCTCAGTAAAACCATTAACAACACCATCATAGGTAAGGTGTTTGAAGCCAGGTGGTCAAAACTGCCGTGTATAAATGGGGAGAAGATAATTCCTTTCAGGCCTTCAATGTGGCGGGGCCAGTTGCCATAACCGGCAAAATCGTACAAGCCGAAATACTGTATAATCTGCACAATCCATAACACCGACAACAGGCCAAAAACCAGGATAATATTTCTCCAAAAGCTGCTTTTTTCAGATTTCATTTGCTGATGTAATTATACGCTGATTCCTGGTTTTGTTTAGGCTATTCCCTGCAAATTTCTGTTGCTTTTTTAAAACGTTCATATCTGTTGTTTTGTTTTATATAAATGGACCAGAGATGACATCTTTTTTCAAGATGTTATCTCTGGTGACGTTATCATCTGTATAGAAGTCAGATATGCTATCTATTCTGCAAAAGAGGCTTAGGGAGGCCAAAGATAACATCTTGAAAAAAGATGTCATCTTAATGGGATTAGCTTAGGGCAATAAAAAAATCCCGCCCTGTTTAAGGAGCGGGATTTTTTTTCGGTATCAGTTTTACTTACCAGTAATATACAAACCTGTTGGCTTTTACGTTACCGTTTTTGGTGTAAGTAATGTAGTATCCATCACCGCAGGTTGTTGGGCTGCCTATAGAAACCCCGCCTGGGTTAGTGCCATAAAGAACGGTTACACTGCGGTTAGCTATAGTATGGGTAGCTTCACCCTGGTAAGGCCTGAACAGGCAACCGGTTTGGCTGTTAGCTGCAATAGTGGTTGAAATAGCATCGGTAAACGAAGTGCCATACCGGTTCTCACCGGTTACATCAATATTGTTGGCAGCAGTTGTATAAACGCTTATGGTTATCAGGTTGCTGTTGCCGGTTACGGTGCTGTTAAAACTGCGGGTCCTATTCATGTCCCAGCTTCTTACAGCTCCGTTATCAAATGTGATTTCCATCGAACCCTGATTTTGACGTGTAACGGTAGCATTGGTAAGCGTGCCGTAAAGTATCTGCCATTCAAGGCCGGCGGTTTCTTTGGTTAAAGTATGAGTACCAGTAAGCGTGTAGTAATGCTGGCTGACTACATCTGTAACTTTTAAATCGAAGGTAACAGTTAAAACAGAGTTTGCCTGAGACCATGGAATGCCTGAATTGTTTACAACGGTTATAGTGCCCGTACGGATAACACCGTTACATGTTGAAGTGCCATCATAAGTAATTGTAATTACACGGTTGCCTGCGGTTCCGGTATCAACTGTTGTAGTTCCGCATAATATGGTAAGTGCTGCAAGGCCTTCGGTTTTTCCTGAAAAACTTTTTACCTGTCCTGCTGCATTGGCGGCATCATCGGTACTGGCATTTGTAGCATTAGAAATGGTTGCAACATCCTGTGCACTGATGCTGTCGTCGCCGGTGGCAGGTGTATCTGCTTTCTTGCAGGAGTTAAGCGTTATTGCTGCGCCTATGGTTAACGACAGGGACAGTATCATCATAAACTTTTTCATATAAGCTGTTTTTAGTTTTAAAATTTATTTGCTGTTGAGGATATGACCGTTGGTGATTAAAATGGTTTAATGGCTTCCATTTTTTTCTTTTAATTAAATATGATTTTGCCGGGGGAAGAGAGGTACACTTATATATTGCAGGCAATTGGTGTACTTGTTTAAACGAAAAAAAACGTCCCATTTTAAATCACAAATCCTTGTACATTAGCGCAGCCAAAAATAAAAGCCTGTGAACTACTTTAAATTTATTTTTTCGTTATTGATTACTATAGCGCTTATTGTGGTTTTAAATTCCCAACTGGGAGTCGCTCCACCCTTTGCTAAATTTTTAAATCCCTACCAGGGCTTTTGGCAGAATGCTGAAAATGCAAAAACATGGAAAGACGATGAAGCGCACGTACCCGGATTGAAAGATGAAGTAAAAGTTTATTTTGACAAACGCCTGGTGCCGCACGTTTTTGCAAAGAATGACCAGGACCTTTATTTTATGCAGGGTTATATAACTGCCAAATACCGGCTTTGGCAGATGGAGATACAAACGCATAGTGCAGCGGGCCGCATTAGCGAGATAATAGGAGAGAAGACTATTGATGTGGACAGGATGCAACGCCGCATAGGCCTGGGCTATGGCGCTGAAACTGCGCAGGATTATATTGCCAAAGACCCGGCAAGCAAGCAACTGATTGATGCTTACTGCGATGGTGTTAATGCTTATATTAAAACGCTGAAACCAAAAGATTACCCGGTTGAATACAAACTACTCGATTATCAACCCGAGGCCTGGAACCCGTTAAAGGTTGCGCTGTTACTTAAAAATATGGCCAATATGCTTTCGGTATTTGAATATGACATTGAGAATACCAATTTTATTGCCAAATACGGCGAGCAGAATTTCAGGGAACTATATCCTGATTTTATAGATGCCGAAGACCCTATTATACCCATTGGTACACCTTGGAATGTTACCCCGATGGATTCAACAAACCACTCGCAAATGCAAGCGGGCAATGCTGGTGTTATCCGGAACGAGCTATTTGCCAATGCTTTAACCAAGCCCGATGAAATAACCGGTTCAAACAACTGGGCGGTGAGTGGTTCCAAAACTAAAAGCGGCAAACCGATATTGTGTAACGACCCTCACCTTAAACTTTCTCTTCCTTCAATTTGGTACGAGATGCAGTTGGTTTCGCCGAATATGAATGTTTACGGGGCTACCCTGCCTGGCTCGCCCGCTGTTATTATTGGGTTTAATGACTCTATTTCATGGGGCGTAACCAATGGTGGCCGCGATGTGCGCGACTGGTATAAAATCAAATTTAAAGACGCGTTGAGAAATGAATATGAATACAACGGGCAATGGTTAAAAGCAGAGAAAAAAGTTGAACGGTACAAGGTGCGTGGCAAACCCGATGTGTTGGATACTGTTATTTATACGCGCTTTGGCATTGTAGTATTTGACCAGAATTTTGGCACCGCGGATAGTAAGAAGAACCTTGCAATGAGATGGACGGCTCATTTGCCATCTAATGAGTTTAAAACATTTTACCAGTTAAACTGCGGCAAAAATTACGACGACTATATTAACGCCTTGAAAAATTACACCTGCCCTGCGCAGAATTTTGTTTTTGCATCGCGCAGCGGTGATATTGCTATTAAGCAGCAGGGCCGGTTTCCCTTGCGCGATAAAGCTACCGAGCAGGGCAAGTTTGTAAGCAACGGAACTACTGATAAAGATGAGTGGAAAGGTTATATTCCTGCGGCTGATAACCCAACTATAAAAAATCCGGAGCGCGGGTTTGTGAGCTCGGCTAACCAGCATCCTACCGATTCTACTTATCCGTATTATTACCCGGGGCTTGGGGTGTACGAGAATTACCGCAACCGCCGCATTAATAAATTGCTAACCGAAGGCAAGGATATAGATGCTGATTTTATGAAAAAGATGCAGACCGATAATTACAACCTGCTGGCTTCTGAAGCTTTACCGGTGCTGTTATTGTTGTTGAATAAATCGGACCTAAATGACCACGAAAAGAAAATAGTTGACGCATTAAGCAAATGGGACTATTACAATAATGCCGGCGAAGTAAGCCCTGTTTATTTTGATATATGGTGGAACGAGTTGCGCAAATTGCTGTGGGATGAAATGATGGATAAAAATGTTCCTATGAAGCAACCCAGCTTTTATGTTACGGTGGCTTTTTTAAAGCATGATAGTACATCGCAATTTTATGATAACCTGTCTACGCCAAATAAGAAAGAAACAAGAGCTGATATAGTTTTAATGGCCTTTAAGCGTATTGAAGACACCTTACGCAAAAAGGAATTTACTGAAGTGAATGAGCCTTATGAAAATGATGATAATTATAAGAAAGACGATTTAAGGACACACGATTGGGGCAGTTATAAAGATACTAAAATTAGCCACCTGGCTATGATTGACCCTTTTAGCTCGATGCATGTTTGTAACGGCGGAAACATTGGTATTATTAACGCCACCAACACTACCAACGGCCCTTCGTGGAGGATGATTGTGGATGAAGGAGCCATGAAGGCCTACATTGTTTTTCCCGGTGGCGAATCAGGTAACCCCGGAAGCGCGTACTATGATAATATGGTAAATACCTGGGCAAAGGGCCAGTATTACGAAGCTGATTTTATTAAGCAGGGAGATGAATTGGAGGCTAAAAAATTATTCGTTTCAACGTTTAAACCATAACAGGTGTTCAGGTGCGCCGGTGTTTATGTGTTCAGGTTTTATTTGGGTTAGTTGTTTATTCGGTACATCCATTAATTAAATATTATGAGAAATTTTATAGTATCTGTTTTTGTAATCATTTTCCTGTCATCGCTTTTGCAGCCGTTTTTGCCGTGGTATATTGTTGCGGCGGTGGCATTTGTAACCGGTTACTTTATTAAGCAAAGTCCGCTATCGGCTTTTGCTGCGGGGTTTGTGGCTATCTTTTTGTTGTGGATATCATATGCCTTTGTATTGTCTCATGCTAACAACGATTTGCTGGCACGCAAAGTAGCTACCTTGCTTCCGATGGGCGGACATGTTTCACTTTTATTGTTGGTTACGGGCATTATCGGGGGATTGGTAAGCGGCTTATCTGCTTTAACCGGAAGGTTTGCTGCGGCATTGTAATCAGGTTTAATAATTAGCCGAAAAATCCTGTGTAGCCTTTATATACCGCGCGCCCTGTTTATCTTTTGTTTCAAACATAGCTGCACAGCCAAGATGCGTAAATTCTTTGCCCAGCATATTTTTGCGGTGGGGAGGGGAGTGAAACCAGTCATCCACAATTTTTTCAGCCAGGTCTATATAAGTGGTTTTGGCGTTTACCAGTATGTTGGTGTAATCCACGTTTTCTGCCTCGGCGGTTGAGTTAACACCGAACATTTTTATACGCTGGTCGGGCGAGCGGAGCGCCGGGGTCTTACTGTTAAAATGGTCAAAAAAGTTTTTCTCTATCATCTGGTTAGTATGCACAACCGAGGCATCGCGGAGTTGTGGCGAGAACTGCAGAGTTTTTAATCCTTTGCTTTCGCGCAGTTTATTAGTTGCAAAATATACGGCTGCGTTCAGCAGGTGTATGTCGTAATCATTTGGGTCTACAACAGATTGCGCCGGCAGCATTTTGTAAAAGCTTTTCCAGTTATGCTCGATATAAACCTGTTGTTTATAGTAGGACGCCATTTGATAAGGTGCTATTTTATCAAGATACTTTTCGCCGCTATCGAAAGCCATCAGAGGTATGAGGCAAGACAGAAGCAGGATTTTTTTGAACATAAATATTTAACGCAAAAGGCGGTGGAATTGATATAAGGGCGTTGTGAATTTATGCAAAAGTACTAACCCCCCACATTACCCAATGTCGTTGAGTAACGAAAATACATCTGCCCAAACCCTCTGACTCCCGATGCGGGAGAACCGCCACCCAATAATACAAAATACCGCCAAAGGGTCAGGTAGTTCTTTTTGCTGCGAGGCTGCTCCTCCGCTTCGGAGGCTGGGAGGTAGCGTAGCGCAAAAAGAATGGAGTATCGGCTTAATGACATTGCCTTGAGTCCAGGAGTGTTTTTGTGTCTGAAGCAATCCCGACGCACATTTTTTAAAAATTCAACTCGCAAACAATGCCATAGTGGTCTGAGAGGTGTTTCTTTCCTTTTTTAAGGATGCTTACAAAGCGTTTTATAGACCGGATAACAACCCCGTTATTGCGGACTAATATATAGTCGTAGGTGGTTTTATCCTTTACACCGTAAGATTGGGCTATTTCATTATTCACTCCATCGTAAGTACATTTTTCAACGCCTGATATTTCGCCGTTTTCAGCGCCAAAGCAATCCAGCATTTTACAGTAACGTTCTTTAATTTCGGATTCGGTGTTCATGTCACCGCAAACTATCTGGGGCACTCCGTTTGTTCTGTATGGGGCCAACAGTTCTGTATAAATTTCATCCATTTGTTTGTAGCGCACTTCCTGGAACTCATCGGCTTGCAGGTGGGTGCCCAATAGTTGGAATGTTTTACCATTCCAGGTACCTTCAAGTAACATAGCGCCTTTGCGGGCAAGACAATCCCAGGTGGCACATTCCTTGAACTTAATGGTCTGCACCACGTTCATTTTTATTTTACTCAATATCCATACACCGCCACTGGTTTTTATATTGGCTGAATTATTGACCGGGCCATATTGAAACTGGTAGATGCCCCCAAGGCCATCGGTAATTATTTTACGGGCAGCGGGTAAAAAAGCTTCTTCAAAAACAATAATGTCGAAGTCTGTTTTTTTAAGTTCTTCTACAATGGCATGCGCCCTTTCGCGTTTGCCTTTGCGCACTACCATGCGGGGTAGCATGTAAATGTTCCAGGAAAGAATTTTGAGGTTACGCCCCTCGGTTGATACTTCGTCTGTGTTTGGTTTATCTACCGGTGCGGGGACTGCAAAAGTGGTTTGTGGTAAACCGGTTAGTAGCAGAATGAGGACGAGGAACGAGGCGAAAATATTTTTCATAGTAATAGATTTAGGAACACGCTCCCGTTATTTTACGAAACTAACGCTAAGAAGTTGGAATAATTGCCTTGATAAATTAATTAAGGTTTTTTTGTTTTTTGTGCGAAGTTTACGCTGTGAACAAACTGTTGCTGACACACCATATAAAGCAGAAAGCAAAAGAGATTGGTTTTGACAGTTGCGGCATTGCCCGGGCTGAAAGCCTGGATGAAGAGGCGCGGGTGCTGGAGGCCTGGTTAAATCAAGGCCTGCATGGTAAAATGGCCTATATGGAAAACCATTTTGATAAGCGGATTGACCCCCGTAAACTGGTGGACGGAGCGCGAAGTGTTATCTCACTTTCATATAATTATTTTATCGATGTTAAGCAACAGGATCCGGAGGCACCAAAACTGGCAATGTATGCATTTGGTAAAGACTACCATGAGGTTGTGCGGGAAAAGCTTGAATTGCTGTTTGATTATATTAAGGGAGAAGCAGGCGGGATAAACGGCCGCTGCTTTGTTGATTCGGCCCCGGTGCTTGAAAAGGCCTGGGCTAAGCGCAGCGGGGTTGGCTGGCTGGGTAAAAACACCAACATACTTACCAAGGGGCAAGGCTCATATTTTTTCCTGGCTGAAATAATACTGGATATTGAACTGGAATACGACTCGCCGGTTAAGGATTATTGCGGTAACTGCACCAAATGTATTGATGCCTGTCCTACGGATGCTATTTACGAACCTTACAAGGTTGATGCACATAAGTGTATTTCTTATTTTACAATAGAGTTAAAGGACGAAGTATTACCGGCTGATTATTCCGGCAGGTTTGAGAACTGGATGTTTGGCTGCGATATATGCCAGCAAGTGTGTCCCATTAACGCCCGTGCCGATAAGCACAACGAGCCTCAGTTTGAACCACGCAAAGAACTTTTGGAAATGACCCGGAAGGATTGGGAGGAATTGAGTGAAGAAACCTTTAAAAGGATTTTTCAGCACTCCGCCGTAAAAAGGACAAAGTTTAAGGGATTGAAACGAAATATTCAGTTTTTGAGAAACCGGTAAATGGGATTAGAGATGACATCTTTTTCAAGATGTCATCTCTTTTGGGTCAACATGCATAATGAATGTTGAGCGCCTAAATACAACGAACATTACCCGCCAGATTCAGGGGGTGCAAACCAAATTGTCGTTGTCTGGCAGGAATTCCGGTTGGCGAGGACGCCAAACCGAGTGCCCTTGTGGTTGGCATCCCCGCCAACCACTTGTATTCCGAACGACAATTTGGTTTGCACCCATTCAGGGGCTGCAAAGATAACATCTTGAAAAAAGATGTCATCTTTGCCCCATTAAAACAAAAAAAATGAAAAACACGCTTGCAATTCTTTCCATCATAGCCACTTTATTATTTACCTCATGTCAAACCAAAAATGTTACGATTACAAATGTATCACCCAACGGCAAGGTTAAAACTACAATTAAAGGGAGCCACCAGGGAATTAGCCCATGGAAGGTGGAACTGGATGTTAAGGCCTATGAATTTAAAGAGGGCCACCTGGCTTTTGAAGTTGAAACCGGCGATGTGAGTGATAAAACCGTAAAGTTTGACTGGAAGGACGACAGAAACTGCATCATATCTTTTGATGAGCCAGACGGCAAGCCAAGAACATTCCAGTTAATTGCCGATGCCAGCCAGGTGCAGTTAGCTGAGGTTACTCCTTAGTATATGTCCAGGCCAGCCAGATAAGCAACAATTGCAGCGGCAACCGGGCGTATAGCACTATAGGTGCAACGCCCCAACCATCAGGGTGCATAGCCATGTAAATGTGCGTGGGAGAAATAGCAATTAATAAAGCTACGGTGCCCCAGGCTGCTGCTTTGCGTGTAGCTGGAATAAAGAGTCCAAGGCCGCACAGTATTTCTGCAACTCCGCTGATATACACCAACTCCAGGGAATAGGGGAGGAAACCAGCAATCAATTTGGTATAAAAAGATGGGTGCCAAAAGTGATTGATACCTGCAAGTATATAGAAGGTTCCCATTACGTAGACGAAGCATTTTTTTATGGTTTGCATGGTTTGTGGTTTCAGTTTCTTTAATGCATTCTATCGCCCCGCAACGCAATATCTTTCATTATTCCAGCTTCATAAACCAGCCATTCGTCCCAGCGGTTTAATACCTTGTCTTTGCCGCCTAATTCGCATGCCATATCTAAAAACAATCTGTAGTGGCCGGCTTCGCTTACCATCAGGTTTTTGTAGAACGACTGCAATTCGGGGTCGTCAATTCCTTTTGAAAGTAACCGGAAGCGTTCGCAGCTGCGGGCCTCAATAAGGGCCGAAAACAACAGCTTTTCAATCAAGGAATCTGTTCTGGAACCGCCGGTGCGCACAAATTTGTTAAGTTGGTTTACATATTCGTCTTTTCGTTGGCGGCCTAGTTTTAAACCTCGTTTTTTAAGGTGGTCTACTACCATTTTAAAATGGCCCCATTCCTCCGTTACAATCGGAATAAGTGAG
>Ga0182030_10009410_pt1 | contig 19997 bp, 19 predicted proteins | sample 812S3MmetaG_FD_121299 | JGI IMG/M metagenome (GOLD analysis project Ga0182030, IMG submission 121299) | Permafrost microbial communities from Stordalen Mire, Sweden - 812S3M metaG (Illumina Assembly) | ecosystem: Environmental > Terrestrial > Soil > Wetlands > Permafrost | place: Sweden... | reverse complement strand
GTAGAAAGGCAGATCGCCCAGCTTGAGCGGGAAATAGGTGTCGCGATGCATCATCATGAAGCCGCCGCCGCGCGGATAGTGGTGGACGCGACAGGCGTTCCAGAACTTGTCGCGCGTCGGCTGATCGCCGAAATCGACTTCTACCTTCATAAGCTGGTTGCGCAAGGCGTTCATGAAGCGGAACAGCTCGTTGAGCGCCGGGTAGGATGAGGTGAAAGCGTCAAAATAAACCGCCTGCAGCAACTGGGCGTAGGACTCTCCCGCTCCGTTCTGCGAGCCGATCACCATCTTCTTCCATGGGCCGTTCTTCAAGTCTGCGAAGGAAAAACGCTTCTTGGGCGGCTGGGACGCGGTCTTGCGGAAGGCGTCGACATATTCCGACCGCGCCCGTATGCAGAGATCCTCCAGCCCGGCCGGACGCAGGATAGCGTAGCCTTTGTCCGCGAGTTGACGGTCGATTCCGGCGATATCGTCTCTGGTAAACGGTTCCATGCAGTCTCTGCGGCAAGTGTGGCGGGCTCCCAATGTGGGATGGCCAGGTTGGTGACAACGCCTTTTGGCCAGCCCCCATTAGGTGGTCCGGGTTGAATGTTAGTGCATGACAGGCTTGAAGCGCTTGGCTTTGGTGCTCCAGATCCAGCGTTAGTTTCAGATGGCACTTGAGCCCGTTGGAGCTGTCGAAGTTCTTGCCAGCATAGCGTATTCGCCCTGCGGAATATTTCCAAGAGCCATGTGAGAACGGCTCTCGCTGTCAGCAAGATGAATGCGACACCAGATCATGCACACAAGCGACAACTCGGTCAGGCTCATGTTGCATGCCGCTCCATAGCGGTAGCCGAATCAGACGCTGACTAATATCCTCAGTGAGTGCCAGAGATCCAACTGAGCGGCCAAATCGCCGGCCAGCGTCGCTCGAATGCAGCGGCACATAATGGAACGGCGCCCCGATTCCACGCTCGCGCAACGACGAAATCAGGGTATCACGAGAACGACGATCTGGCATTAGTAGATAATAGAGATGCCCATTATGCTCGCAATGAGCCGGCACAACGGGGCGGCGTACTCCGACCTGACGTGCTTCAAGCTCAGCGAAAGCGTCCTGATAGAATTCCCATGTTGCTCTGCGTTCTGTAGTAATAGCGACAGCGTCCTCCAACTGAGCGCGCAGAAAGGCAGAAACAAGTTCGCTCGGAAGATAGGACGAACCGAGATCGACCCAAGTATACTTGTCAACCTGGCCAAAGATAAACCGCGCACGGTTTGTCCCTTTTTCACGGATAATTTCGGCGCGCTCGACGAGATCTGTGCGACTAATTACAAGCGCACCCCCTTCTCCACTCACCACATTCTTCGAGGCATGAAAGCTGAAGCAGCCGGCGTCGCCGAGCGTCCCGGCAAGCTTGCCGCGATAAGTTGATAACAAAGCTTGTGCCGCGTCCTCTATTAGCAAGAGATTATGCGCATCTGCGATCTTGCGAAATGCATCCATCTCAGCACACACACCTGCATAATGCACAACGAAAATCGCCTTGGTACGAGACGTGATCGCGGCTTCCACCAAACGCTCGTCGATATTTAAAGTGTCCCGGCGGATGTCAACGAAGACGGGAACCGCCCCACGCAACGCGACAGCATTCGCTGTCGAAACGAATGTGAACGATGGCATGATGACCTCGTCGCCAGGAGCAAGGTTTGCGAGAATTGCCGCCATTTCAAGTGCGGCCGTGCATGAATGTGTCAGTAGAGCACGAGTGACGCCTAATTTCGCGATCAGCCACGTCTCACATTGCTTCGAAAAATACCCGTCGCCGGAAAGTTCCCGTCGCTCAATCGCTTCCTTTAGGAAGCTTAGTTCGCGACCGGTAAGAGGTGGACGGCTGAAAGGAATGGATGACGGCACGGAATATCCAATAAGACTTTCAAGGGAAATCGGTCATTCTTCCTTCCGACCGAGGACGAAGTCGTTACGCTTTCCTCATCTTTACGCGGCACTAACGAAGAAAGGCCGGTCACCGCTTAGCGACCCAGACCTTCCATCCAGACTGCTTATCTACCTCAGTGAAGTACTCCGATGCAATCCGTTCAACATGCTGCTGAAATACCAGCCTCTGGTCGTATGTCGCTAGCGGCCCGGAAGTATCGTCGGTCAGTAGCCGATCTACCTTTTTTTCAGCCAAATTCCGGATTGTATTTCTCATTTCCGCATCGGAGTGAACACGCAGCCACATATTACGTTGCTGCCCGATTTGATAGATCCCGCTCAAGACGGGCATGAAATCAACATTGAGCGTCAAGTAGGCAACCTTTCGATTCTGACTGATCTCCTTAAGAAAGCGAGCCTTTTCCGCGAGCGGCACCGCCAGCTTTTTCGGCATAAGAACGCCAGACAGCATAACGCCATGATCGGTCGACGTCCATGGCGGAGCCAGATGGGCATTGTTGAACGCCATGAGATCTTTGTGCGTCACAGAGAGCGCGAGAAAAATGAAGATAAACGACAACGGCTTCCAGGGCCGTCGAACAAAGTAGAGAGGCCGGACGAAAAATAATTTCAATTTCTGAACGTCGAAAGTCGCCGTGAGGATAACCCCGTAGAGGAACATTGGCACCCACATGTTCCACGGGGAGGCAAAATTAAAGTAATACCCGAGCCAGACCACCAGGATTGTCGAGGTGGCGCCGACGAACAATTCGCTGTCGGTAACGGTCCGGCAGCGAGCACGCAGTGAAAAAAGCACGATTAAATAAAGCCCATGCAATAGCATCACCAGCGCCAACGGAATAAAAATCAAATTCAGATTCTGATATCCGGCCGCAAACAACGTTATACCGGTATGCGCTCCGCCCATGACCGCTAATGTTTGCGACGCGTACTGAAACAATTCGGCCGGCGTGACCAGCTGTCCAAGTCCCAAATAAACGATGAGATCGAAAACGACCAATGCCGCTAGGGCGCCGGCCAAAGCTAGGACGACGGACTTGGCAACCTGCAGCGCCTGAATTGGCAGAGAGCGCTGATAGAAATAGAATGCAAATCCGGCAACGACGGCCGTACCCGTCTCGAAATTCATTATCAGCAGAAACGCGCCGGCCGCGCCGAAAATCACCGCCTGCCGCGCAATGCTGGCGTGGCGCACCGACTGCAAGACCAGCAGCCCTATCGGAAACCCAAGGCTACGTATGCCTGTTTCGTTGGGATGCCAGATGAAGGGGCCGGCCGTCGTGAGAAATGGAGCGACCATGGCCAGTGGCAGCAACATCGGGACGATGCGATGCCTAATTCGATATAAAACCAGGACGGCGATAACCAGAAAAATGACCTGTGAAAGCTGCGACACCCTCAGTTGATCGCCGACATCGAGCAGCCACGCGTGACGCTCAAATATTCCGACCAGCGTCGGCACCACTAGGCCATACCCGGGCGTTACTTCGCTGACCAGCCTATATCCGGACGCAAGAAGGGAGGAAGGTAGCAATAATTCCGCTAGATGCGTTTCGAATTGAGCAAGATGGTAGGGAACGTCGGTACTTATGATGATCGGACCAACAAATCCTAAGACCACCATGTATAAGAGATAAAGGCCGCATGCAGCCATAAGCAAGCACTGCGCGATCGCGTTCGACGGATAACAAACGCAGACCAGAGCGACACCCAACGCAACCAAAGCAAATAAACCGCTGAGGAAGAGATACGTGCTGGGCAAGCCGAGGATTAGCGCAAGCAGAGGCAAGCCGAGGATTGCGGCACCCAATGGCAGCGGAACCGCCGTATTGCAGCGAAAGGGCAGTGAATATTTTCGTTGAGACAACCAGCCGGCCAAAAGAACTGAAGATGCAATGAACAGAATTGCAAAACCGTATGCCTTAACCTGACGACTGTTATCGACCATATCGTAAGCAGAGACAACTTCCGGCAGCGCATCCAGCCGACCGGACGGCGTCAGACGAGGAACCGCCGCCAATACCAAAAATATCGCGGTAGCAATCAGAGACAGCACGACCGCGACGTACTGCTGCGCCTTAACAGAAATATTTCTCGGTAATGGAGCTACTGAAGTAAAGGAGTAAAAAAATCTACGTGCAGACCGGGCGATCGACTTTAGCGTGAGATCGTCGAACGTCATCCACCTTCTAGAGAGGTCGATGAAGACCGCGTTGGCAAATATTCTTGGTGACATGCCAAGGGCTACGGCACCAGAAATTATAGCCAAGCCTAGATAGACGCAGGCTCGCCGCTCAATTCCGAACAACTTGTAAAGTAAGAAGGCTTCCTTTTGACCGAGGCCGAGCTGGCCCGCAAAAACAGCGATTGCGCAAATGCACGCCCCAAAAATAGCAATGGACCGCACAAATATGTGAAAGGTGCGATTTCGCGCCAACGGGTGGCCTCACAGCTTAGTTACGGCTTAACCCCTATGGCGGAGCCGCCAGCTTGGAACATTAGCTAGTCTAAGCAACCTTCAGCAGCACGCGCCCCGCCGTGCCGCTGCGAACCACCTCGAGCGCGGCATTGATATCATTGAGCGGGAACTCGTGGGTGATCAATCCGTCGAACGAGATACGCTTCGCATTGACGAGGCCGATGATGCGCGGAATGTCGATCTGCGGGCGCGCATCGCCGCCATGCGAGCCGGTCAGGATTTTGTTGAAGTGGATCGGCAACGTGTAGATCGTCACCTTTTCGGACGGCACGCCGACCAGCACGCAGGTGCCATCGGCGTGCGTCAGGTCGTAGGCCATCTCGATAACCGCTTTCGCGCCGGTCGCCTCGACCACCTTGTCCGGACCTTTGGGTCCGACGATTTTTTTGACCTCGGCGGCGACGTCCGTGACCTTGGATGCATCTATCACGTGGGTGGCACCGCGCGCCTTTGCCATCGCTAATTTCTCAGGAATCTTGTCGACTGCGATCACCGGATTGGCTCCGGCAAGCGACGCGAATTGAACAAGCGGAATACCGACGCCACCGACGCCGAAGATCACTACGGATTCGCCGACCTTTACCTTGAGGTCGTTGCAGATCACGCCGGCAGCCGTCGTAACGGCGCAGCCAAACAAAGGCGCTATCTTGAGATCGAAATCGGCGGGGATCGGTGTCATCCGGTTCTCGGACACGACAGCATAATCGTTGAAGGTCGTGACCCAGCCGGCGTTGAGCTTGTTGCCGCGCCAGCTATAGGCCGGCGGGGGCCCCTGAATGCCCAAGCTCGGACGCCAGTGCAACACGACCGTGTCGCCCGCCTTGACCGAGGTCACGCCGAGGCCGGTCTCGATCACGGTCGCCGAGGCTTCGTGGCCCAAAAGGTGTGGAAGAAACTTGTCCGGTCCTTTGACAGCCTCGATTTCGTTGATCTGCGCGCCGCAGATCGTCGTGTAAAGTACCTTGACCAAAACCTGGCCAACGCCAAGTTCATCCGGCAATGTGATTTCATCCACCACGAGCGGCTTGCGAGATTCCACCAGAACCGCCGCCTTCGCTGTCTTCACTTTCATCGACGCAATCTTTCTTATTCGAAGTAGATGAATTCGTAATCGCCGGTGTAGCCGAAGTGCTCGTAGAGCCAGATCCATTCGGCGGCGTCGAAGAAGGCCTCGGCGGTCAACGCCCAGCACTCCAGATTGAACAGCTCAAGTTCATTGCGATAGCTCTCGAGCATCACATACTTTTGCTTGCCGACGCGCTCGATCTCGGCGAGCGCAGTCTTCAACTCAAACAGACGCAGATTGTGCAGTGTCGTCATCGAAATCACGAGATCGAACGACTTGTCGCCAAACGGATAGGCATCCTGCGCGCGGTAGCGGAACAGATTGTCGCGGATTTCTTCCTTGGCGTTGGCCAATCCGTGCTTGGAAATATCGAAGCCGACGAGCTTGGCGTTCGGCAGCAGCATTTTAAGCTCGTACAGCAGGAAGCCCTTACCGCAGCCGACATCGAGAATCGAGCAGCCGTCCTTAAGGCCGTAGATCTCGATCAACTGCTTCGCTACCGGTGTCCAGCGACCGGGGAGAAACTTGTAGCCGCCGTAGCCGAAACGACGATCACCATCCCAATAGTCGGCTTCATATTCCTTAGCTTTGAGCATGCAGACGACTTTGTCGTCTACCATGCGCGCGAGATAGTCGCGCTTGGTGGCCTTATGCAGCGGCGTCATTATGTTGAGAAGGCGGCCCATCGATACCTCTGTAATCGTTCTGATCGGCTAACCGGCTAGCACCGAAGGCAACGGCCGTTCGGCGAATACGGTCGGAAATCGGCTTGAAATCGTTGCTAAATCCGTCAGCGTTCGCGCTATTTAGCCGCCGCTGGCTGCATTGACAAGCGGGCGCGCCGGCCGCTGCGATCATTGGCTGAGAGCTCGGTGCTCACGGATTTGGCAATTTGCGGCCCTTTGAGGCCGTAGGTATCAAACATGGTGTCCTGCGAGCCGTATTCGTGCGGGAACTCGTCCGGAATGCCGAGGCGCAACACCGCCGGCATATCGGCGGCGCCAGCATCTGACAGTGTTTCGAGGATGGCGGTGCCAAGACCGCCTGAACGGATGTGTTCCTCGACCGAAACGACAAGACCTACGTCCGCCGCGCAAGTCATCAGCGCTTCGGTGTCGAGCGGCTTTACAGTATGCATGTGAAGGATGCCACATTGGATCCCAACGCTGGCTAGCAAATCGGCGGCCTGAATGACCTGACCGAGCATGACCCCAGTAGTGACGAACAGAACCGTACCCGGCTCTCGCATGAGGATGGCTTTGCCAATCTTAAAGGGACGCTTGGGATCGGACACAATCGGATCGCCGCCCTTGGCTAACCGTATGTACATCGGACCAGGCCAGTCGAGGCTTTGGTCCATCAGTCGGCGCATTTCGTCGGCATCGCAGGCCGCAACAACGGTCATGTTCGGAAGTGCCCGCATCGCCGCCATGTCTTCGATGGCCAAGTGCGTGGGGCCAAGCGGCGCATAGACCAGGCCGCCACCACTGGACAACATGCGAACCGGCAAATTGTGCAGGCACAAGTCGACAGCAATCTGCTCAAAGGCGCGACGCGTGAAAAACGGCGCGATCGTATTGAGATAAGGAATGAACCCTTCCATAGCCAAGCCAGCGGACATCCCGATCAAGTTCGCCTCACTGACGCCTTCCATATAGAAGCGATCGGGAAACTCGAGACGCATCGCCTCAAGAATTCCGGGTCCGAGATCCGAGCCGAGAAAGAGCACGCGCGAATCGCGTTTGGCAAGTTCGTGCACCATATTGATTGCGGTCTGGCGCATCAGCGGCCTTCAAGCGCGGCAAACATGGCCGCAACATCCTGCTCGGTGACTTTGGATTTGTGGTGCCACTCAGCTTTGCCCTCGGCAAAAGGCAGACCTTTGCCCTTCACAGTGTGGCAAATGATAGCAGTCGGCTTGGCGCGGTCGAGCGGCAGGTTTTTGAACAGCCGCTGCAGCGCGCCAACATCGTGGCCGTCGACGTCGATGGCCGAAAAATTGAACGCCCGCCATTTGTCGAGGAACGGCTCCATATCGAGTACGATCTTGGTCGACCCGTAGGATTGGACTTTGTTGTAATCGACAATCGCGACCAAGTTGGACAGCTTGTGCTTACCGGCGCAGAGCGCGGCCTCCCACACCGAGCCTTCATTGGTCTCGCCGTCGCCCATAACGCAGAACACGCGGTGGTCCTTGCGTTGCACGCGCGCGGCGAGCGCCATCCCGACCGCGATCGGTAGTCCGTGCCCCAATGCCCCTGTTGAGGCTTAGACGCCCGGAACCTTGCCATGCTCGGGATGGCCGCCAAGGATGGAGTCTCGTTTGCAAAACGTCGTCAGCTCCGCTTCCGGGAAAAATCCCTTATCGGCAAGCATTACATAGAGCGCCAGACAGCCGTGGCCCTTCGACAAGATAAAGCGATCGCGGTCCGGCCAATTCGGTTCTGCAGGCCGATACCGCATGATGTCGTCGAACAACACCCTGATGATTTCGATCGGTGACAGCGACGAACCAATGTGGCCGCGGCCTCCACCTTCGAGCGCCTTGACGATAAGGCGGCGCAGGTGAAGCGAGCGCGCGTCCAACGGCGGCGACGCCTTTGCAACAGCTACGTTCATTGCGCGTGGTTCGTCATATATTGGCGCACGGTCGAAATTCTCTTCCGGGCTTTTTCCATTTGTGCGGCCGTTGCTGCATCCCGGTCGACATGCACGCCAGCGCGGCGGCGCGCCTCCCACCGATCGGGCAGGAATTCATTGAGTAAGATCATGCACCAACGCAAGCCATAAAGGGGATATACCAGCGCCAAACGCGCGGAAAAAGCGCTTTTTTCACCGTAAATCGTCACTGCACCGGCGCGAAAACGCTCGTATTGGCGGACCGAAGGCTGCATGCCCGGATGTAACAGAAAATCGGCCGTCAGCTTTGCCGGATCGTCCCAACCGAAATATTCGAAGTCGACGAAGACCAACTTGCCGTCAAGTCGGCGAATCGCGTTGTGGAAGCCAAAATCGGACGGGCTCAAGCTTCGCTCTTTTGTTGCAATCGGCCGCTCGAACTCCCAGCCGGCCGCCTCATACTCCAGCCGAACCCAGGCCTCGACCGACCTCGCCACGGGCGCGTATTCGTTGGCAAGAAATTTTGCAAGCCTTGGCTCCGAGCGGGCGACCTCCGTCAGTCGATCGAGCCGTTCGCCGAGTTGCGTAATGATCACAGAGGGCGAAAGGCAGGCCTCACTCGCCAGCGGAAGATTTTCGGCATTGGCGGCATTGCGGCGCTCATGAAGCGCGGCCATAAATCCCACTGCCGCATCCACGTCGACGTCCGTTGGATCTGAAACGGCAACGCCATCGATCCACTCGTAGAGCCCGTAACCCTCCACGGGATCGGAAGCAATCGCCTTTGGCACGTTACCTATCCCACAGTGTTCCAGGAATTTCAGCGCGGAGAATTCCGCCCCGAGCCGGTCGCGACTGTCGTTGGTTCGCGGCGGATACTCTTTGAGCGCATATGATTGGTTGTCGGCGGTGCGCACGCGGAACACTCTATTATTACCGCCACCCGGATGTCGATCGACCGAGCGCAACGGCTGCCCAGTCAGCGACGCGCCTATTTCAAGGATCCGATCATCCGCCATGGGAGAAAACTACCCTCGTGATGGCATCCCAGTTGGCAAAGGCCGTGAACGGGCCGGATGGTAGCTTGCTCTCGCCGCGGTAAAGCAGAAGACGCTCCACCACTTGGGGAAAGCTTGGTTCGCGAAAAACCTCCTCGAGGTCGTCGATGAAGTGGCTGCATTGGAGCGCGGCAATGCGCCGGCATTTCGCCTCGCGCGTCGGCTCGAAAAAAACATCACCGCGTTCAAGCCGCAGTCCATCCTTACGAAAGAATCCATTTCGCTCCATCCATAAAATTGCTGCCTCATGCAGATCGGCACCTCCCGGATCTGCAGTAGCAAAACGGGTTTTATGACTGACAATAAATACTGCTGCGTTATTGTCCCGACAAGCCGCCACGAAATCGCTTGCACCCGCAATCATTGTGGCTTCTGCCATGCGCCGGCCATAAACTTCAGCCTGCAGCTTTGCCCATTGTTCATCGCCGGTATGTAAGCGAATTGAGTCGCGAATGTCTGTTTTGTCGCCAGTAAAATACTTCGGCACAAGATTATGTTCGATAGCGGCCTGCAAGAAAACGCCGTCGTAACTCACCAGCGTATTGTCGAAATCAATACCAATTTTCACCGCGGCCTCACCGCAGGTTTAACTGTTGCATACGCTTGATGTTGAAATACATTGGATTGTTCATTGGATCCTGAAGCCGATGCTCCTTGAAGGCGTCGACCAAGCCACGCACAGCCTCACCGATCGAGTGAGAAGCCACAAATCCAAGTGATCGTTGCAACTTGTTCGAAGAAACGTGATATGATCGCATATCATCTGTAGGCTGAACGTCGATTGCGAGTTTCCCGCCCATTACTCCGTTAACGAGATCCGCGAGCTGCATCACCGTGTGGTTTTCGTAACCCGCGTTGAAAGTCTGTCCGTCAATCGCGCTTTCAGACTGCTGCAGCATGAAGCAATATAGATCCGTCATATCTTCAACGTGAATGTTCGGACGCTTCTGGGCGCCCCCGAATACGCGGATCTTGCCAGTGTGATAGGCAAAGTTGCTAAGGATATTGACAACCACATCGAGTCGTTGGCGCGGCGCATATCCGCAAACCGTCGACGGCCGAAGCGTGCACGTTACGAAGCCCGGCTCTCGTTCTGCCTCGAGCACATCTTCACACATGGCTTTGAATTTCGAATAATCGGTGAGTGGCTGAAGAGAGAGATCTTCAGTCACCTCCACTTCGCCCTTGACACCATAGACCGAGGAAGACGACGCATAGAGGAAGCGCTTGACGCCAACTTCCTTCGACGCGCGCACCAACGGCAGGAAACAATCGAAATTGATCGACTTGCCAAGCTCAGGATTTAGCTCAAACGACGGGTCGTTCGAGATGCACGCGAGATGAATGACGGCATTCGCGCCTTGCAGGGCCTTTTTCACTGCCACCGGGTCGCGCAAGTCGCCTTTAACTTCCCGGAAACGGGGATTTTTTCGATGTTCGGCGAATAGATTTTCGCCGTACATATAAAGATCCAGCACGGTGACGCCATGACCTGCGGCAAGCAACTTGGGGATTAGGGAGCTGCCTACGTAGCCCGCCCCCCCGGTGACCATAACATTCCATAGCTTCTTGCTCATCGTTTGACGTCCCCAAATTGTCCGGATTGGCGCAGGATGTAGCAGTACAATTTACTTCCCTCAACCCTGGCGTTCGTGCTTAAGAAACGCTGGTTAAGCAAGGGGGCCCTTGGCACTTATCTGTCCGCAATAGGCGGGCAGACCAAGGTGAATTAAGCTTGATATCACAGTCGATTACTCAAAATTAGGGTCAGAAATGCAACTCGCGCTCGTCACGGGAGGCGCCGGATTTATTGGCAGCCACATGGTCGATCTCTTGAGCGAGCGCGGCTTTCGTGTGCGCGTCATCGATAATTTGGTCGGCGGCCGAGAAGCAAACCTAGCCCACCACGCCAGTGGCGGATTGGTTGATCTCGATATCCGCGATATCCGCAAAATAGAACCGGCTGATCCGTTATTTTCGGACGTATCGTATATTTTTCACTTTGCTGGGATTGGAGACATTGTTCCGTCTATCGATCGCCCGACCGAATATATGGACGTCAATGTTATGGGAACGGTGCGCATGCTCGAAGGCGCACGGCACGCGCAGGCAAAAAAATTCGTCTATGCCGCGTCGTCCACTTGCTACGGATTGGCGGACGTCCCTACGCGCGAAGATCACCCCATCGATACGAGATATCCCTATGCGCTGAGCAAGTACCAAGGCGAGCGCGCCACGATGCATTGGCATCAGGTTTATCGGCTGCCGGTCAATTCGGTAAGAATTTTTAATGCTTATGGCACCCGTTCGCGAACGACTGGGGCCTATGGCGCGGTGTTCGGCGTGTTCCTTCGCCAAAAACTGGCAAGCAAGGATTTCACCGTGGTTGGCGACGGCACGCAACGGCGTGACTTTCTTTATGCGACCGACGTCGCGCGCGGTTTTATGGCGGCTGCGGAAACATCGCATGTTGGCCAGTGCTACAATCTCGGCGCCGGCAACCCGCAATCGGTCAATCGGCTCGTCGAATTGCTTGGCGGCGAAAAGACTCATATTCCGAAACGTCCGGGCGAACCCGATTGCACCTGGGCGGATATCACTAAAATTTCCAACGAACTTGGCTGGCGGCCAGAAATTAGTTTCGAAGAGGGCGTCGCCAAAATCGTCGCACAGATCGACCATTGGCGCGATGCACCACTGTGGACACCCGAATCGATCCAGCAAGCGACATCCAGCTGGTTTCGTTACCTAGGGAATTGATTCGTAAACGATGCCAACTTCGTCTGCTCAGCCTCCAATCAATCCCGCCCACCTCGGCGGCGGTGCCGGCGCGCCTCGCAACGCCCGCGATAAAATTAAATCCCCTTCAGACCTGGCGAAAATTCTAGCCGACCACCACAAGTCCGCGGACAAGATCGTCATGGCGCATGGCGTCTTCGATCTGCTGCACATGGGCCATGTGCGCCATCTCGAGGAAGCCCGTAGTTTCGGGTCGATTCTGGTCGTATCGGTAACCGCCGATCGGTTCGTCAACAAAGGCCCCGGCCGGCCCGTATTCAACCAAATCCTGCGCGCAGAAATGCTCGCCGCGTTAGCGTGCGTCGATTGGGTGATTGTCAGCGAAGCGCCCACCGCTGAGCCGGTCATCGAGATCATCAAACCAAGTGTCTACGTCAAAGGCATCGAATATTCGGACGAGCGCGCCGACGTTACCGGAAAAATCGTTTCCGAGCGCGAATCCGTAGAGCGTTACGGTGGCAAAGTTATTTTCACGCATGACATCACGTTCAGCTCCAGCGAACTAATAAATCGTTATATCATTCAATACGAGCCGCAGGTCCGCGCTTTTCTCGACAGCGTGCGCGAGAAAAATGAACAAGAGACAATCCTCAAGCTGCTCGATAGCGCTAGCGCACTACGCATTCTGATCGTCGGCGACACTATAATCGACGATTACAATTATGTGATTCCGATGGGAAAAACGCCGAAGGAAAATCTCGTCGCTACACTCCACCAATCGCGGGAAGTCTTCGCCGGCGGCGCCATCGCGACGGCAAATCATCTTGCCAATATTTGTAATACCGTCGAGGTCATCACACTATTCGGCAACGAACCGGAGCATGCTAGGCTCGTGCGTGCCAGCCTTAATCCAAGCATTAAATTGACGGCGATTGAGCGCGAAGATACTCCGTTCACGGTCAAGACGCGATTCATCGAACCCACTTACATGCGTAAGATGTTTGAGGTCTATCGCATGGACGATAGACCACCACCGCCTGAGCTCCAACAGAAACTGAATACGTTGATCCTCGATCGCGCACCCGATTACGACGTCATCGTAGTCAACGATTTTGGCCATGGCATGATCATGCCGTCGACGGTAAAGGCACTTACCGAGTCCGCAAAGTTCCTTGCCGTCAACGTGCAAACCAATGGGGGCAATTTTGGCTTCCATTTGATCACTCGTTATCCGCGTGCGGATTATGTCTGTATCGACCAGCTGGAAGCGCGACTATCTGTCGGCGACCGATTCAGTTCCATCGACACAGTTGTGGAAGAGATGCTGGCAACGGCGATCGACTGTCCCAAGATCATCGTGACTCAAGGCCAGCGCGGGTGCATCGGATATTCGCGTGGAGAGCCCACGAGCTGGGTGCCCGCGTTTGCGGACAAAGTCATTGATACTGTCGGGGCGGGAGATGCTTTTTTTGCAATTACGTCACCGCTTGTAGCCGCAGGCGGCGCAATCCGGCATGTGGCTTTTCTTGGCTGCATTGCTGGGGCTATCAAAGTCGGCATCGTCGGTCATCGCCAAGCGGTCGACAAAGTGACGCTCAAAAAGGCGGTTATTGCGTTGTTGAAATAAGTAAAATTACGCTGATGTACTTCTAATTCGGTGTGAACTGGACGCCCGGTCACACGATCAAGAACGCCCGATGGTCACGAACGATATCGCCAGTCTGCCTTGGCTAACATGGATGGGCCTATTAGCGGCCTTCTGCTCGACTGCGGCCTTCGTACCACAAGTGGTAAAGACGTGGCGGACACGGTCAACAAAAGATATTTCCCTCGTAATGTTCATGATCCTCGTCATCGGAATTATCCTTTGGCTACTATATGGCATTATGATCCAAGATATCCCCCTCATTGTGGCCAATAGCATAACATTGTTATTTGCTGGGAGCATCCTGTTCCTCAAACTGAAGCATGGCTAGCTTACGGATCCACGTGTTGAGTTCCGCTCGACATTGTGCAAGGACACTTCGACTTCACCAACCCGAGCAGCACAGGTCGATGAGCAATACCGGTCAAATTCAATCTGACTTGCAACCATTAGTCATGAGTGGCCGCCAAGACTTCGTTGCCGGTCTGCGACGCTGGCATGTTTTCGCGCGATTGGGATGGTTCGAAGTCAAGCGCCGTTACCGGAGGACGATTATCGGTCCTCTTTGGGGAACCCTCAATCTTTCGGTCTTTATCCTGGCGCTTGGAACGGTCGGCGGCGGCCTTCTAAATAAGACCTTCTCTGCCTATCTGCCGTTTGTCGCAACTGGCATGATCATGTGGGTTTTCATTTCGACGATCGTTTCAGAGTCCTGTTCGCTTTTCATGTCCAACCATAATTTATTTCGGCAGATGCAGTTCAGTTATTCGACCCTCGCTTACGCGCTTGTTTGGCGGAATGTCATTGTCCTGCTACATAACCTCGCTGCCTATTTTGTCATAATGCTCCTGTTCGTTCCCGGACTCGTGACGCCTTGGACGCTGTTGGCGATTCCGGGACTTATGCTGACCGCTTTTAATGCGGTCTGGATTGCTTTGTTGTTTGGTATGGTTTGCCTCCGATTTCGCGACCTGCAGCAGTTGGTGACCACAATTCTTCAGATTGGAATGTTTATCACACCGGTTTTTTGGACTCCTGATAGCCTGGGCGGCATTCGCCACCTTGTCTTTGTGCAATTGAATCCGCTCTACAGTTTGATGGAAGTGGTCCGGGCCCCGCTTATGGGCGTGCCCGCAAGTGCACAAGTCTACATCACAGCTATCATTATTGCGATTGTAGGAAGCTCCCTCACGTATGCTTTTTTTGGATACTTCCGTAAACGTATCCCATACTGGGCATGAGGGCGTCGTGACTGCACTAGTTCTTGATCACGTCAACGTCGATTTTCCAATCTATGGAACCCAGCGCAGCCTCCGCAAAATTCTGCTTCAGGGCGCGACCGGGGGTTTGGTCGGTCGTGATCAAGCCCGCTCAAATCGCATTACAATTCGCGCGCTTGTCGACGTCTCGCTGGATTTGCAAGACGGCGATCGTCTAGGACTCGTTGGCCACAATGGCGCGGGCAAATCAACCCTTCTGAAAGTTATGGCCGGTGTTTATGAACCTGCGAGCGGACGGGTCCTCACGCGAGGTCGTATTACTCCACTTTTTGAAACTATGCCTGGGCTGGATCCTGAGGATACCGGCTACGAGAATACGATTACGGCCGGCATTCTATTCGGAATGACTCGGCGGGAAATCGAAGCGAAAGTGCCTGAAATCGAGGAATTCAGCGAGCTGGGTGAATACTTCGCGCTGCCGGTGCGGTCCTATTCGACCGGCATGATCACCCGATTAGGTTTCGCGGTAGCCACGGCCATCGATCCAGGCATTCTATTGATGGACGAGGGTATTGGCGCAGGTGACGCCCGCTTCGCCGAACGTGCGGCAAAAAGAATGGAAAAATTCATCGGCCGAAGCCGAATTCTCGTTCTTGCGAGCCATTCCGAAGCGCTTATCCGGTCAACTTGCAATAAGGCCGCCTTAATGAAGGCAGGGAAAATCCTCGCCGTCGGCGGCATTGACGAGATTTTCAAAGAATATCACCAAATCATTCAATGACCCTTTTGGGGAAGAAAGGGTTCATTTATTTAAGATGCAGCATAAATGAACGAAACAACGATCATTCCAATTGACCGATTAGAGTTCGGTCTCACCGATTGGCGCTGGCCTTTTCAACGAGACAGTCGTGCACAAATCTCAGCTCATTTCGATGATCTCCGGCGAGAGAAACCCGCACTTTGGAATGGGCGCGTTTTTTTGCTTCATGACTACGAGATTTCGAAAGCCGTTATGCGCGGAAACTATTTTGAAAGCGATTTCGCTACCCTTATCGCATGGCGCGATTGGGGCTTCCAAGATAAGTCAATCTACACGTGCTTCGCGATGGCGGCGGTTGAAACCGCATGCGGCGGCTTTTTGGTTGGCGTTATGGGCGAACATACCGCAAACCCGGGCAAAACCTATTTTCCGACCGGCACGCCGGATATTGACGACCTCAACGGACAGCATATCAATTTAGATACGAGCGTCCGACGTGAACTTGCAGAAGAAACCGGGCTTGATGTCGCCGAATTTCAGATCGAGGCTGGCTGGCATGCCGTATTTTCCGACCGGCACATCGCGTTGATGAAGCGGATGCGGAGTTCGGATAGCGCTGAAGCCATTCGCGCCCGCGTCCTCAATTTTTTAGCGCAAGAGCAACAGCCGGAGTTTTCAGAAATCAGATTCCTGTATGGAAAGGATGACATTACGTCCGCTGTTCCGGTATACGTACAGGCCTATCTTGAACATATATGGCGTAACCCGCGCGCTTGACGCGACACTTTAGCACCGGTGGACTAGGCGACAAAGTTTTCGTAACGCCGCAGGAAACTGGAAGCGAGCTGCCCCATCCCGGCGACGCCATGCGATTTATAAATCTGATCTGCACGGCCGCATAAACTAATTATCTCAGTATTGTCGTCGTTCCCATCCAATCGCGCCAGCATTTCTTCGACCGCAGCCTTGATGATTCCCGGATCGCTATCCTCGACTTCAACCCTTTCATGTTCTGCAAGATACCGGCGCGAATGGCAGTAGGAAAACGGCTCGGTGAGCGTTTCGTCTAGGACGAGATATCGTCCATCAGCCTGTCGCCGTATCATTTTCGGGATGAAAATATCGGACGCATGCCAAGGGCGCTGCGCGGGCGGCCACCAGTTCGTGAGCAGCATGGGAACGCCGTAGACGCCCGGAATCACCGCCGGCCCCGACGATGTTCCAAGCAGGAAGCGGCATTGGGTGGCAATAAAGATGTCCATCCAGTCGGCGCGCATGTTGCTGTGGCAATAGTCGATCACGTTCGGAAGGGGAGCCAACGGCCGCATACCAGGATCGCCCATGCGGATAACCCAGCCGCCTCGGCGGGTGATCTCGGCGATTGCAGGCGTATAGGAGGCTATATCTGCGTTAAGAACACCATGCATGCCTGCGTTGCGCCCATCCCAGGTGCCTTCGCGCACGTGAAGCGCTACGAACCACGCGCCTTGCGGCACTCCGGCGGCATGCAGCGTGCCCCACCCACGATCCCGCACCTCGGGAGGCAGTGACAACAAGGGCGGCCGGCCCTGCTCCCGCCAGCGTACATAGGTTTCACCGGCAAGATCCCAGAAATACCGTGTCGTGCGGTCCGGCAACCGCGGCCCTAAATAATCGAAGTGAAGTGCTTGCACAGCGGACACATCGAATGGCAATTCGGCCGGGCTTTCGACCACGCGAAGATGCGCCGAGACTTGCTGCAACAGAAAACGGTTGGCGACTTTGCTCCCCGGCGGCAGAACCAAAATCGTTCCGTTGCGATCGCGGCCCTCAAGAATTCCCAGCCTGATTACGTAGTCGAGCGTCGCGGTGTGACCAATATGGCGCGCCCATACATTATCGAGAACGCGAACAGAAACATTTCCGAGGTCCCGACGATCAACTTCCGCCAGACCGAGTTCGTTGGCCCGCGCGAGCAGAGACATAGCATCGCGAAACCGACCGAGCCCGTGATAAAGGCACATCGCCCCCATAAGATATTCATCGGTCGTCGCGCGGCCAGCACTTATAGAGCGATCCAAACATTGCCACGCTTCGACCGGATGATCGTGCTGAAATAGATCGTAACCTATTGTGTTGCAGAATGCCTTCCCCACTCCGTTTGACATCCAACGGATCGGCAGCATAGGCAGAACCAACGGCACAAGCCACGGGAAGCGCGCAATCAAACGTTCGGCAAGATTTCGGCAGAAAGATGTGACGTAATTATAGGGCACAACAAACAAACGTGACGGCCGAGCGATTGTCTTCGTTGATTGAGCGAGCGCCGAATTAACTACACGACGAACAATCGACGGGAGCATAAATCTGTCCTCGGAATCGCGCGCGAATTAGCTCGCTGCCTCAGGTTTTGCGAAAAGCCCCAGACGATATGGGAGTTTTGGGCCAATAAGCAACTCGCTAGCCGAACGGAGCAGCATGGGCGACCATCAGCCACTTAACGCACGAAAATCAAATCCGATCGAAGAAAACACATCGTCCCAGAGGCTCAGTAGTTTGCTGGTTTGCAGGTTTTCGGCCGCAAAAGCATGGCCGCGCTGACCCGCCTCCCGCCGCGCCGCTTCGTCGTTCATCAATCGGTCCAGCGCCGAGAGCCAACCCAAACGATTGTCGCAAGCTAGATAGCCAAGCCCAGCCGATTCCTGCATGCGACGATAAGAAGGCGTAGCCGACGTTACGACTGGCATGCCCATCCGCCAAAGCAACGCCAGTTTGTTGCCTGGCTTACCGCGCGTAAGCGGATCGCCAGTAAAGATCGGAATAAGAGCGACGTCACTTTTCGTGACGATCGCGGAGAGCGACGTCTCGTCCCAGCGATGCAGAACGACATTTTCGTAAATGTTTCGGGCGACACGGGCACTTTTGATTCTTGGCAAACATGGCATTACGCCTGGGCGATTGGCGTCTGTGACGACATGAAGCACAACGGGTCTACGCTCCGAAACTTCACGCAAAACCGAACCAATGGCTCCCAGTTGAGGAATATTCGACGGTAGTCCCTCCCACACCAAATTGAATGTGGTAGATGCAGTGTAATTCTGCTTTCGACTCCGAAGGACGTTGTCATGAATATCAAGAATAATATGAACGTTCGGACAACACATCCCGATGTCGTTCCGCTGCTCATCGGTTGTGCACACGACCGCGTCTGCGCGCCGGCACATCGTCTGTAGCGCCCCCTTGAAATCGAGACGCAAGCGGCTGTGACGACCGTTAGCATACCAAACCAGCCCGCGCAGCAACTGCTTGGGGTCGGTGCGCGGGATTGCCAAATACGAATCGATAAAATCGAACACAATCTTGCCGCCTCGGTATTCGGACCATGCGGGGACGTCGGCGATCTCGCTCAGGACGACGATGTCATAGTGCTCGTTCGGCCGGGCGATTTCAAACGGCAGATTCCGTGCGCGGGCATAGCTTACGAAACGGCGAAGATCGGCCGGATGGGTCAGGCTGTTGCTGAAGGGCGAATAGCCAATTCGTGGATGCGAGCTCATGTGCGCGCCCACGGATCGTCCCAGGCGATGCGCTCCAAATAAATACGAAGTTCCTTGTCGCCTTTGGCATAGTCGCAGGTGCGGTTATCCGCGATCAGTAGGTTGACCTGATTATCGATCCAGAAGGTCGCCGACGCATTCCATCGGTCGACGGCGAAAACTTTTCCGTTACGGTCGATCACAAGGGGCTGTAAGCCGCGGGCGATGTATTGCCGCGTTAGGGAGGAGCGTCCGCTCTCAAACCGGTAGGCGTCCTTTTTATTTTTGAACGACGGAAGGCGAAGGGACAAAAACTGCGCGCGATCCACCATGAACGCGTTGGTCCGGATATGGGGGTTGGGATACCGGCCGTACTCAAAGATAAGATAGATGTAATGGAACGAGCTGAGGATGTAGCGCCACCGCGACCGCGGCTTGACCGTCAACGGCAGCGGCGGGGGCCGTTCGACGCGACCACGGCCGGTGAGCTGAGACACCTGAATTAAATTCCACATCTTGTTGATCAGGCGCTTCAGCGTACGTTCGTAGCTCGCGGCATTCGATTGCCACGACCCGGTGGCGCCGACGATACTAACTCCCGGCTCATTCATGGCCCGATCATAGTGCCTAAGCCAATTGTCACCTTGAATCTGACTGAAGGTGTTGAGAAAGAGAACGCGGCGGTCGGATACCAGCCTCGCGGCGGCAACATAGGAACCGATGTCAAAACCATCATCGCTGAGCTCAATGGAATTGATCGGGATGCCGTCGAACAGCGCGCGACCGAACTCAAGTTGAGTTCGGTCCGGGAAGCCCTTGAAAATGACATAAAAATTGTGGTCCACGCCAGCTGGATGATCGCGGTAGGTTTGCAAAAACCTTTGGACGGGACGCTCGCCTTCCGCGAACCGGTAAAGATATATGACTCCTATATCGCGCATCACTGCCTCGGCG
>Ga0182030_10009409_pt1 | contig 20000 bp, 15 predicted proteins | sample 812S3MmetaG_FD_121299 | JGI IMG/M metagenome (GOLD analysis project Ga0182030, IMG submission 121299) | Permafrost microbial communities from Stordalen Mire, Sweden - 812S3M metaG (Illumina Assembly) | ecosystem: Environmental > Terrestrial > Soil > Wetlands > Permafrost | place: Sweden... | reverse complement strand
CTTCATGAGGTTGTCCGGCCAATAGGGCTGCTTGCCTCCCATGGACGGACTTGCGAAGACCCAATCCGAACCCATCGGGTAGGGACTCTGACGACGCCAGCTCAGAAGATCCTCCGCCATGTAATCGTCCATCGGGACGGGTTTGGCGGATGCCTCTGTCTTGCAGTTGCCCACTACCTGATGCCAAATGGACCGAGTGACGCTCAGCTCCAGGTTCTCGAAATCGACATCGTCCCAGCGAAGTGCAAGCAATTCACTGACCCGAAGTCCTGTTGCCGCGTCGAGTAGAGCCAGCGTACGCTCTCTCACGGACAACTTGCTGAGAAGAAGCTGGAGTTCAGAGAGGTCCAGAACGTCAGGCACTTTCTCTCGTTTCGCGCTCTGGCGCACGAGCTTCATAGGGTTGTTGTCCACCCACTCGTAACGCATCGCGTGATGAAAGATTGCGCTCATCAGGTTCCGAATCTTCGCACGTGTGCCCCTGGCCCGCTTTATGCTGTCCAGCCATTCTTCAACGGCAACTGGCTTGATCTGATTCAAGCGGTGATTTCCCCAACGAGGCAGAATCCACATTTTCAGATAGCACTCATAAGCAGATCGAGTCGAGAACGCCTTCCGGCCTTGATTCTCACCCACCAGCTCTTTGAGCCGGTAGTGAGCGATCAGTTCGGCGATTGTGCCCGGCCCGCCTTCCGCTTGCGGGGTTTGTTGGTTGGCGTCAATGCGCAACGCGTGAGCTGCTTTGAGGGCTGATGCTTCAGTGGTGAGGGTTGTAACCGTGCCGACGATGGCTTTGCGCTGTTTGCTTGCCCCATCCGGGCCAGGTTCCCTCCACCGAAAAATCCAAACATCTGGTCCACTGAGCCGCTTTTCTCGTTGCACGCTTCCTTGCTGATACCGCGTACGCCTGTTCATGAATTCTCCATTCCAGGCGGCAACGGATGGCTGCTACCAAGGTAGTCCTTTACTGGGCAGAGGTCGAGAAATATATTGCCTATCACGCGGTCTGCCGCTGAATCCACTCCTCTATCTCAGAAGCGCGAAAGCGCCAGAGTTTCCCAATATGGATTCCATGGATCATGCCTTCACGAGCGAAACGCTGAAGTGTTTTAGGGTGAATCTGAATGATCGCGGCGGCCTCCTCGGTCTGGAGCAGACGTTCGGGGACAAAACCGACAGATTGAGGCGGCCTTTTCTCGGTGACGTTTTCGTTTGCCATTGGCAACTCCGGGTGATTCTTGAGGTATCGCTCTTGCGTCCGCAAGTCTCAATGGCTTTAGACTCAGCGAATACGGGTGCGGCGTCCAATACTTCCTGCCTATGGCACCATAGTCCAGACCTATGGATGCGTGTTGGGCGGTTTCCATTTTTATTGCAAGGCCCCTCGGTATGCTGTTAAGTGCGTCCGTGTGCAATAGCTTGCGACTCGTCAGATGCCCCGCAAATGGTGTCACCGAAAGGCTATTGAAGAGGATTGCTGGTTCTTTTGAACACAATAGGTTGTTGGGGTGTTTAAGTTGTATGCGTGAAGGAACGAACACAGCCGATGGGTCTGTGGTAGTCGTACCCCAGGCCCTTGAATCCGCATCCATATTCCATATAAGAGAGTTCTGTCCAATCCCCGCCAGCAACACCGCACATCGCCAATGAATCCGCACCGACATAGCAAGTTTCAACAACTCTAAGGTCGCAAAAAGATCATGGTTGCAGAGTATGCGAAGGCAGGTACAGCATGTATAGCGACCTGGAATTCCGCCATCTCCGTTATTTTGTCGCAGTTGCTGAAGAATGCAACTTCGGTCGAGCAGCCATCAGGCTTCACCTCTCGCAGCCCTCACTCAGTACCCAGATAAAGAAGCTGGAAGACTGCATATACGCGACGTTGTTCCAGCGTGGGCGCGCCGGAGCGGAGCTGACGCCCGCCGGAAGACATTTTCTTGAAAAGGCAAAGTCACGGGCAAGGACGGCTACCGCGTCAGGACTGACGTCCTGAGGCCCACTGGCGGCATGACCACCTCTGGAACTATAGTCACGACCATCGACGGTGTTAGCTATCGGAACCCGCCGACTGCGCCGTTTTAGTCAGAGGTTGCTGTGAGACCATTGGATGTTCAGAATCGATCGATGTTTGGTCGATCCGGGGTAAGCGCAGGCATGGCCGTTTGCGTCTCAGCCGTGTAGACACCGAACACGGCGATTTCACCGTCGCCTACCGCAAGGTGGGAAGTCCAGGATGTCCAACCGTGGAACAGATTGACGAACTGAAACGTGCAACCTCATTACCGGAGCCTGAGATCGTGCATGTCGAAGGATACGGCCAGATCAGGATTACAATTCCGCCGAATGGCATTGCGTTGCTGGAGTTGGCTTGAACCTGCGAGTGGAAGCGGTGGCCAGTGATTGTGCCGCGCTGCGTTCGGGGAATAGGAGAAGAAAGATGAGCTTCGCGATGGGAACTATAAAGCTTGAACGGGTGGTATGTCTGGGAATGGTGATGATGGCAGTTGGTGTTTCGGCGCAGGAAAAGCCCAGCGTAAACCTGGCTCCGTCCAAAATGTCAAAGCTCGGCACAGTGGATCCGCGATTTGTCTCTTACAACGTGGAAATGGTTGAAGTGACGGGGGGACGGTTCTGGAAACCCTATAAATCGAACGTTGCGGGACACGACGCCGCGAAATCTAACACTACACCGGATGCAAATCAGCAGGTTGGAGAGAATGCGGGCCGTCCGGCTATCGACCTGAGCAATCCGCGCCTCCGGGAGCTAGCGGAGGCCTTGGGGCCAGCGTACGTGCGGGTGAGCGGGTCTTGGGCGAACAGCACGTACTTCCAGGACGACGATCTTCCCGCGTTGAAAGAACCGCCCAAGGGATTCAGAGGCGTTCTGACGGGCGCTGAGTGGAAGGGCGTTATCGACTTCGCGCGCGCGGTCAACGCAAAGCTCGTTACATCGGTCGCCATCAGCCCCGGCGCCAGGGATATGAGCGGAGTCTGGACACCGGATCAGGCCAAAGCGCTCTTCGACTACACGAAGAGCATCGGCGGAAGCATTGCCGCCACAGAGTTCATGAATGAACCCACGTTTCCCGGTCCGGGAGGCGCGCCGAAAGGCTACGATGCCGCGGCTTTTGCAAAAGACGTGAAGGCCTTCGAGCCGTTCCTGCGCAACGAGCTGCCCTCGACCATCTTCCTCGGCCCGGGCAGCATCGGCGAAGGAAGCTCGCTGATGCCGGGCGGAGCCACGATGAAGTTAGCGCTGAACACCGACCAGATTATGGAAGCGACAGGGCCGGTGTTCGATGCATTCTCGTACCACTTTTACGCATCTGTTTCCAACCGATGCGGGGGCAGAACCACTGTTGCACAGGGTTTGACCACGGATTGGCTCGATCGGACCATTGCAGGCGAAGCCTTCTACGCGGCTGCGCGGGACAAATACTTCCCCGGGAAGCCAATCTGGCTCACAGAAACCGCAGAGGCTGCGTGCGGGGGGGACCAGCTTGCCGGCCAATTCGTCGACAGCTTCCGATACCTGAACCAACTTGGAATTCTGGCCCAAAAAGGCGTGCAAGCTGTCATGCACAACACCCTTGCCTCCAGCGACTACGGGTTCCTGAACGAGGAGACATACGAGCCGAGGCCCGATTATTGGATGGCTTTGCTCTGGAAACGCACCATGGACGCCGTTGTGCTTGACCCCGGAGCAACGGGCGGGCCGAGCCTTCGGATCTATGCCCAATGCATGAAAGGCCATAAGGGCGGAGTCACTCTTCTCGCGATGAACATCGACCCAAAACAGGAGCAGACGTTGACCATTCCGCTGTCCGCGGATCGCTACACGCTGACCGCGCCCGATCTCACCAGTATAACGGTGCTGCTCAACGGCGTTGCCCTGCAGGCTGGACAAGACGGCACGCTTCCGGAAATCAAGGGTCAGAGGGTAAAGCCAGGAGCCCTTGAACTCGCCCCGGCAAGCATTACGTTCCTTACCGTGCCGTCAGCACGGAATGCGGGCTGCATGTAAACGGTCGGATCGCCATTGAGAAGCGGGCGGCAAATTCCCTGCGGCGTTTTCGGAAAAAGTGTAGTCCCAATGCGACCGGAGAATGTGCGGTTGGATTTCGGTCGCCCTTGCCAGAGCTTCTGCCTTCTCCCGATCTTGCGTAAGCAGCCGAACGTTCGATCATTGCGAGCAGTGCCTCTGCCGCCGAATCGCGCGGCAGAGGCTCGTCATAGATCGGATCGTCCAGATCACCTGACGTGCACGGTAGATTCCACTGACATGCCTGGACGCAATTGATCCAGCGCTTCCTGGTTGGGGTCGAGCTTGATCCGGACCGGGATCCTTTGCACGACCTTGACGTAGTTGCCGGTGGCATTTTCCGGAGGCAAGACGCTTGCCATCGATCCAGTTGCGCCGCCGATTGTCTCAACCGAACCGGTGAATTTACGGTCCAGTGCGTCAACATGAATCGTGACTGACTGGCCGAACTTCATGTGCAGAAGCTGTGTCTCCTTGAAATTCGCCGTGACCCAGAGGTCGTTGGTCTGGGAGATTGTGAGCAGTTGCTGACCGGGTGAAACCCGTGTTCCGATCTGGGCGGAGCGTTTCATGACCACCCCGGCTACCGGAGCCACTATCTTTGTGTAACCAAGGTTCAACTGAGCTTGCTCCAGTTGCGCCTGTGCGCTATCGAGACTCGCCTGCTCTTGTTCGACAGAGGCCTGCCGTATCAAGAGCTGTGGGCCGGCGTTCTTTTCGCACTGGACGAGTCTGCCTTGCGCCTCATCGAGCTGCGCCTTCCGTCCGTCAACCATCTGCTCCGAGGCCAGCAGCGCGGCTTTGGCCGCCTGCAGGCCTGCTGCCTGCTGCTTCGCCGCCGAGTCGTATTGATCGAAATCACTCTTCGATATTTCCTGCTTTACAACAAGCAGACGATACCGCTCAACGTCGCTCTGCGCGCGCGCGTTTGCGGCTTCCTGCTGCTGCACCTGGGCCTCCGCTTGATCGCGACCGCGCTCAGCCGCGGCAACCGCAGCCCGAGCGGACTCCACCTCGGCGTGGGCAGAGAGGATGTTCGTCGAGTTTTGCACTTCAGTGATCGGCACACTGGGGCGTTCTTCCAACAGCCCGCTCTGTGCCTGACCTAACTGCGCCTGCGCCTGGTCCAGCCTGACCTTATTGTCGCTGGGATCAAGATCGACCAGCGGATCGCCGACATGGACAACCTGGTTATTGTCAACGTAGACCTTCAGTATGGTCCCATCCACGCGGGTTCCAATCGGGCTCAGATTGGCGTCGATCTGGGCATCGTCGGTCTCCTCGAACTGGCGTGCGTGCAGCCAATACAGAAGTGCGCCAAGCGCCACAACCGCCAGCACAATGCAAAAGATGATCACATTGCGCTTTCGTCTGCCGCTCTGTGCAGCCTGCTTATCAGATTGGTTTGTGTCCTGTTCCTGTTGATTTTGCTCTGCGCTCATTCGAAGCTCCTCGTGATGCCGTCCTGCGTAATCAGTGTTGCTCGCTCGGGAAGAGAATGGCCACTTCCGTCTCCGCATCCCCGATTGCGCGAGCCAGGCTTAGCCGGGCGAGATTCCACGCGAAGAGGCTGGAGATGTAGTCGTTTTCGGCGCTGGCTTCCTGCTGTTGCGACTGAACGACCTCGACCGTGTTGGTTATGCCAGCCTCGAAGCGATCTCTCGACTGGGTCAGGGTTTCCTCAGCGTACTGGCGGTTCGATTCCGCGAGCTTGACCTGGCCCGCGGCCACGCGAAGCTGAATCAAGACGTTCCGCACATCCTGTTCGACCCTCGCTTTCTGGTCGTCGTATTCGGCCTGCCGCTGGCGCAGAGTCGCTTGCGCCTGTCGGATATCTCCACTGATTCTGCCGCCATCGAAGATGGGAATATTGATCGTTCCTTGAGCGGCAAAATTACCATGCGACTCGTTCGGATGCGTGCCGCTGACCCCGTAATATCCGTTGAAAGAGACCGAAGGCAGCCGTTCGCTGCGAGCAGCCGAGAGAGCGCGTTCGGCAGCGGTCCGCTGCTCCTCCGCGGAGCGCAAATCCCAGCGATGCCCGAAGGCGGATTGCAGAGCATCCGCTTCTTCAACGGTCGCGAACTCCTTGGATTCCAGCGGTTCAGTGAAAACGATGTCGGTATCCAGGGGAAGGCCGATTAACCGTGCGAAAGCGATCTTTTGCTGTTCATAGTCTCCCTCAAGAGAGAGCAGCCGCTCCTGTTCCACTTGCAGTTGCACCAGGCTTCGCGTCAGATCGACGCGGGTATTGGTTCCCGCAGCCAACTGGGTATTCGCCCGGTCGTAGATCGCCTGCGCGTACTCAACCTGACGGCGCTGCGACTCAATTCGCGCAGCGGCGGAGATAGCCTGCAGATAAGAACCGCCCACTGCAAGCACGACTAGCTCGCGTGCATCGCGTGCGCTCATTTGCGTGGCGCGATCCACCGCATTTGCGGCCTGCACATTGCGGAAATTGGTGAGGCTCAAGGCGCTCCAGTTGAAGTTCGCTTGCGCCTGCACGTACTGAAACGGGCCAATGACCGCAGGAATGGCCGGGGATATGGCATTGAACCCGTAACTGGCGAGGTTGAGCTGCATCACACTTTCGCCGGCGCTCGCGCCGATCTGCGGAAACATCTGGCTGAGCACCTGCATCCGCTGCGCGCGCACCGTGGAAGAAACGGCATCGGAAGTGATCACGCCGAGGTTAGTCTGTAACCCCCTCTTAACCGCATCGGCCATTGAAAGCCGTAAAGGGCCGCTCGCGACCGGCGTTCCGGGAACGCTGCCCTCGTAATTTCCGACAACCATTACGGATGGTTGAAGCACGCTGGCGCCCGCAGGTAGGGTTATCTGTTGGGTGCTGATCTGACCAATCGACTGTGCGCCGCGCCCCGAAGTGGGCAGGGGCAGAGCCTGTGGAGCCTGCCCTACCGCAGCCTGCTGGAAAAGAGCCACGCCGCCAGACAGTGTCAAGGGGAGCAGTAGACAAGCGGCTCTGGCGTTCGCTTTCACAAATCCCCGCGTTTCATTAATGTGCTGCATGCTGCTCCGTATGCCTTGGATCATTGGCTTTGAGAAAAAACGACAGAAACAGCATCACGACGGATGCCGTTCCCATCAGGTAATAGGCGTCGATATAGGAAAGCGTCGATGCCTGCGCGAAGACAAGCTGAGAAAGCCGGGTGAGAGCGCCTGGCTGGGCATCTGCCATTCCTACACCGGCGCTCTGCATGTGTAAGGCATAGGTAAGGCCCTGAATCTGGCTGGTGAAGTCGGTGTTTCCGATCCCAGTATGGTCAGACATGCGGGTTAGGTGGAATTGCGTCCTCCGGGCAATCACCGTTAGCACCAAGGAAGTGCCGATGCCGCTTCCAATGTTGCGCATGAAGTTCGTCAGGCCGGAAATCGAGTCGCTGCGGTCCTTCGGCACCCCAATATAGGAAGCCGTGATCGCCGGAACGAAGATGAAACCAACGGGAACAAACTGAGCCACCATCACCATGGCAGCGGTGCCGATGTCGATCTGCATGGACATGACGTGCGCGGACCAGAACATGGCGAGCGCGGACCCCAGCCACCCGAAAGCAATGAGGTATTTTGCCGAAACGAAAGACGTGAGCACGCCCACCAACGGTATGGTGATGAGCATGATTCCAGCTCCGGCAGAAACCACGAGACCGGCCTTTTGCGCCGTGTATCCCATATAAATCTGCAGAAACTGGGGCATCACCACGCTGACCGAAAAGGAGACGATTCCGGCGAGAAACATGATGATGCAGGAACCGGCGAAGTTGATGTGCTTGAACAATCGCACGTCGACGATCGGCTCCTTGTCGTCCCATTCCCACAGCACCAGGAAAGCCAGACAAACCACTGCGATTACGGCCAGGACCACAATGAAGTGGGAGGAGAACCAGTCATCCTCCTGCCCCTTGTCGAGCATGATCTGGAGCGCTCCGACGCCCAGTACCAGCATCGATAGGCCGATCGTATCCAGCCGCATCTGGCCTGCCTTTACTCGTCTCAGGAATGGAGGATCTTCCACGAGTTGCGATATCAGCGTAAGCGCGACGACGCCCACCGGCAGGTTGATGAGGAAGATCCATCGCCACGAATAGCTATCGGTGATCAATCCGCCGAGGGTGGGCCCAAGCGCAGGCGCCACGATGACGGTGAGACCAAAGATCGCGAAAGCCATTCCTCGCAACCTGGGTGGAAAGGAATCGGCCATGATGGCCTGGGCCATCGGCTGCAGACCGCCCCCAGCGGCGCCCTGGATCACGCGGGCGAAAAGCAGAAAACCGAAGCTGGGAGCGATGCCGCACATGAAGGACGCAATACTGAAAAGCGTAATACAGATCAGAAAGAACCGCTTGCGCCCTAGAATGCTGGTCAGCCAACCGGTTATAGGGAGAACGATCGCATTCGACACAAGGTAGGTGGTCAACACCCAGGTTCCCTGATCCATGCTGGCGCCAAGATTTCCGGCAATGTGAGGTAGCGCAACGTTGGCAATGCTCGTATCGAGCACTTCCATAAAAGCCGCTACGGCAACCACAACGGCGATCAACCAGGGATTGAACTTCGGTCGCCACTCCGGGACTGCTTTCTCATTTGCCAAAAAGCACCATCCTGCCTAAAAAATGCTATGGTCATGACCGTGAAGGTCAGTCGTCCCGAAGGTCTGGGAGTGATTGCCGGTCGTGAACTGTAGCTCAATCCGGTCGGTAGACGAGTGAGGTATAACGACCTGTAGCGTAGCGTCATGCGCCGCGGACGTTATTCCGAAGGCGCTCAGTTGAGCTGCAGCGTTTTGGCTGTAGTTCGCTTCTCCATGTCCCCAGCATGAATAACCGCACCACAAAACCTCATCTCGAACAAATGAAAGCAGTTAATAACAGGCATCAGGAAAACTTCCGTTTTACATCTTCTTTGCGGTACAGTTGCGCCGCAAAGAACCTTGCAATTGGTGTTTGTGATATCCCAACGGCCACTGGGCACAAAATGGGCCGAAGTGTGTAAGCGCCCGGCGCCGGTGCGCCGGATACGAGGTATACAGTTCGCGCGGCACTACCAACAGAACAGAGGTCAAGCTGCACGTGGTCTGAACATGAGACTTCCTTCCGATACAACTCAAAGTCGCAGACTTACTCATCTTTGCGTCCTCCGTTGAAGACTTCAATCTGTGCGCACAACATATGCAGGCGTTTTGTAAGTCTCCGCAATTTAAAGAAGTTTATATGGCAGTCAATGCAATTGTCAACATTGTATGTCATAAAATTCTCAACCTTCCATAAGATTTGCTGACTGTCCTGTTTTTTTGACTGGAGTGCCGGCACCTATTGTGCCTTTGCAGTGAGCGAGACTGGAATGAAAGGAGCCTGGAATGGCACGAGGAAGGAAACAGACACCGGAGTTGATTGTAGGATTGTTGCGCCAAATCGAGGTAGGTACGGCGAACAGAAAGACGGTGCCAATAGCCTGCAAGGAAGCCGGGCCTGCGGAGCAAACGTACTACCTGTATGGACTGGTCTTCTTTTGCAAGCGTAGAAGTTCTGACGGACACAAGACGGTTCGCGTAAATGTATCCGTCAATAAGGGCGAAGGCGTTGGCAGGGACAACAACATCCTCATCGTTGCCTGCAGCAACGCTCTGAGCCAGGGGTTTAGAAGCCAAGAATCGAGCGAAGCCTCATCGACTCATTTTCAGTTGCACGCTCTCCACCAACCGTCAACACGGTCATGAATTGCAGCCATGATTCTTGCGTACGGACACCGAGCCTCTGCTGAGCGCGAGAGCCAATCCAGCATGGCGGTCTGGCTTGCGCTGACTAAGGTGGGAGCAGTGGTTATGCACGTCACAATGTGCTACCATTGGCATTCGGTATAATGTAGACTCACGAAAGGTACGGAATAGAGTGACAATAAGTTTTCAGTCCCGGAAGCAGCAGTTTGTACGTGACGCGATCTACGATGCTGCAATCGGCTTGTTCGCAGAGAAAGGCTTCGACGAGGTTACGGTCGAAGAAATAGCCCGCGCCGCCGGGGTTTCAACGCGCACTTTCTTCCGCTATTATGTGACTAAAGACGATTTGCTCGCGCAGAGTACGCTCAACTATGGTGCAGTCCTCATGGAGAGAATTGCAGCTTGCCCCACAGGTCTCACTCTTCTTGAGACCATGCATGAGGCAGTTTTGTCGGGTGTCATGTTCGCTGGCGCACAACCGCGCGGACGCCAGGTCATTCAAATCGCTACACGCAGCGCGTCCGCAAGAAAAGCACATTTCTCGCGGTTGATGGAAATCGAGGATCGGCTGGCGGATGCATTCGCGTCGCGCCTGAACATCGCTTCCAGGGATTCTATGAAGCCGCGGCTGCTTGCCGCCCTAACCTTGGCGGCCTCGAACCTCGCGATTAGTTCGTGGTCTTCGGGAGAAAACAGGGATCTCCCGGCCGCGTCGAAGCAGGTGTTTCACTACCTTACGCGTATCCTGTGTGAAACGACAGAGCTGACCTCGAGCCCCACGGTGAAGACTAGCGGTCGGAGAACACCTGCTTCGCCGCGTTCAGGTCTATCCTCGAAGAAGAGCTGATCTGGTAACCAGCATGGCGCATATCCGCAAGCTGGCCGAGTGGGTGGACCGGGACTACCCCCGGCGGCAACCAGCCCGCTGGAAGGCCTGGAGGAATGCTTCACCATCAACCATCTGGGCGCGCTGCCCTCGCTGTCCCGCTGCCTGGTCACCACCAAGAGAGCCACAACGCCGGAGTATACACCAGGCCCACCGCGTCACCCACTGGCGGAGCGGGGAAATGGCCGGCGTTGGATAGCATCGGCCATTTTCCGAACAGACAGCAGGTTCAACAAGATCATGGGCTATCGCTCCCCGCGGAACATAGTCGATCATGCCGTCGAGACGCATGATCGACTATGTTCTTATTTGGTTGCGGAAAACTCGCCCTCAACGCCAAAATCAGGAACCGCGGTAGTCCCTGAAATTTTGTTGGATGCATCAATCACGCCGTCATACGTTATGGTCAGTGGGGTCCCATTATATTCACTCTTGAAACTCCACTTGATTTTCTTCCCGTCAACCTTTCCCGTCAGGTCGTACTTACCCTGATCGGTATCACAATTGCCAGTCAGGTCATTTCCAGCTTGAACGAAAGTGCATGTGATATCGCTTTCGTTTCCTGCTATATCGCTATGGACCTTCCACTTGCCATTAACTGAAGGAGCATCTGTTGCACTTGCAATTGCTACAGACGTCATGAACATGATGAATACGATAGCTGCAACCGTCTTTTTCATCTTCCTCGCCTTTCCGTCTTGGATTGACATCCTGTGCCACGCGATCGAGTATATTTGACACTTGATGCCATGTCAAGGCGAACTCTCTTCCAATACAAGATGAGCCTGAAGGCGGGATCTGATTCCAATACAAGATGAGCCTGAAGGGGCGGTCATGCTGGGATGTGAACATCCGCATGGACGACCGAGAAAAGTTGAGTTTGGAAGCGATCGGCCGGTTTGTCGCAGCCAGCGAGGAAATCCGGTTTGAGGCCGAAAGCCGCCAGCAGCTTTACAGTTGGGTGGAGCGGGTGCTGGTCGGGCCACGCCTGCCTTGCCTCAACATCGCGAATCGGGGGCAGGAAGCTGTGGCCCTTCATTGATTCAGGCACAGGCACGCCAGCTGCTTCAAGAAGCGTCGGCGTAAGGTCGATCATGCCGACAATCTCCTAGATCTGACGCGCGCTCTCGAAGCCAGGCCCGTGAATGAGCATCGGCACGCGCAGCGAGCTATTTTGGGCGCTGCGCTTGTACTCCCAATTGAGCGTCATGAAGTGGCAGCCATGATCGCTCGTAAAAACAAAGACCGTGTTCTCTGCATAGCCCTCTTCTTCGAGCACCTTGCGCAGACGACCCACGGAGGCGTCGATGAACCGTTCTGCCGATCACTGCGATTCCGGCCAACGACTGGTCGCTGAGCGGATTCACCGGCGCGCTCATGGGCACCGCCAATCCGCAGACACTCACGCTCAAAACCAGCACCAGCGTAATTGCGGCCTTCGTCCAGACCAGCTTCCCGGTCACCATCACCACCAACGGGCCGGGAACGGTCGCCGTAAGCTCTAACACGAGCGCCAACAACGAGATGCATGAAATCATTTCCGAAAAGGACAAAAACATCTGTCCTCTACCCAGTTGCCTTCGGGTCCATCCCAACGGTGGAAAGGATGTGGCAGAGTACGTAATAAATGGCATTCAATGAAAAAATAGTTGACAAGTGTCATTTGTGAGAATTACATTGCTTCCCACTGAACATTATCAGTGTGAAGAGACCGCGGAAAAGCAAAGATGCGTCTTTTCTCATTTCATGGGAGGGCAGTAATGACGGCGAGAATCTACAAAGTTCCTTTTAGTTCCTTGATCTGCGCGGCAAATGCAGTGAAAGCCACGCCGGCTGGATTCAGGGGAGTACTTGCGGCGGTTGTGGCAGCGGTGATGCTGTTCGGTGTGCCGTTCGCACCCAGCATGCACGCCAGCGTTAGCCAGCAAAATCGCGCGGCCGGCCAGACGGCAAGTGTGTCTGGTCACGTAACGAACAAGACGGGCGTGCCTTTGGGGGGCGTCGTCATCACAATTGAGCATCTGGTTTCACATGCAAAGCAGAGCGTAACCAGCGATGCCAGCGGGGCCTTTCAATTCAAAGATTTGCCTTCGGGCGTATACAAGATGGAGGCGTCTAGGGACGGGTTCAAGCTCTTTGTAGTCCACTCCATGCCTCTCGTGCCCGGCGATACTGCACGTAGCACCATCCGCATGGAAGCCGGCAGTGTAACAGAGACGGTCGAGGGCGGCGCGGAGAGCATTGTGTCCAAAGCGGGCACGAGCCTGGCAGGCAAAGACCTGAACGACATTCCGGAGAATCAGCGCAACTTTGTCAACATCATGCAGTTGCAGGCTGGTGCAAACGAAGGCACATCGAATACCTCGACCAGCGGATCGGTCCCTGGTGCGCAGCATACCTCCACGTCAGTATCCGTGGGCGGCCAATTGGAATACTTCAACAACATTACGATTGACGGAATCTTTGACAACCTGCACGGCAGCCCCGGTATCGCGCTGAATCCCTCGGTAGAAGGCATCGGCGGTGCCATTCTGCAGTATAGCGCTTATCCGGCGTCCTCTGGATCGGCTCTCGGCGGCTCCATCGCCCTGGGAACAAAGTCGGGAACAAGGCGTTTTCATGGAACGTTGTTTGAGTACTTCCGTAATGACGTGCTCGATGCCTATCCTTACCTGTTCGGCTTACAGGTCCGCAAGCCCACGGTGCGGCAGAACCAGTTCGGCGGTTCGGCTAGCGGTCCCATCAAAAAGGATAAGATCTTTTACTTTGCCGACTTTGAATCTTTCCGCTTGATTCAGGCCAAAGAGTCCGAACTCTATGACGTGCCTAGCTTGGCCCAGCGGCAAAACCCGAATGGACTTGTAAGTTACGCTATTCCCGCCATCTTCCAAATGCCCGCTGGCACCGGCCTGACTGTCGCGCAAATGGGCGGCGCAGACCCGGCAGGACTTGCCTACTTCAAGCTATATCCTGCGCCGAATGTGGGTACGAACACCTATCTTCCCACCAATAACGATTACAACTTTTCCGATAGCGTCGATGGGCGCGTCGATGACAAGCTTTCAAAGAATGACCAGCTCTTTGTACGCTTCAGCCTTAATAAGTCGAATGTCGGCATTCCTGACGTGTTCCCCGCTGTCCAGGCGGGGGGAGTTACAGTGAGCCCGGCGGGCAGCTACACGTCGGGATTCAGCAAATCTACGGGCGTGCTAACAGGCATCTCCTATACGCATCACTTCAAGTCCAATGGGATCTTGATTCTGAGAGCTGGTTATGAATACGGCGACCAACCCAGGGTAGGCGTGAATGGAAACGCAGCAGTTGCAACTGCGCTGGGTATCCCGGGAATCAACTCTCCATATCTTCCGCTTGCAAACACTGGCATGCCCAATGCAATAGTGGCGGGAGCCTCCCCGCTAGGCGCTTCATCCTACGCCACTCCGGGCATCGCGGCTCAGTCTGCCTTCGACTATATGGGAGCCTACACCAAGACCTTGAAGAATCATACCTTCACCGTGGGCGCGGAAGTTGTTCGCCAGCATGATAAAACCACGGCCATGAGCTTTAACGCCGGCATGTTCTACTTCGAGGACTACGCATCACTGGTTGCCGGCCTCTCCGTCTCCACTGCGCGCGCGACTTTTGTGAGGATTCCGCAATATAGGGATTGGCTGGCGAATGGCTACTTCTCCGATCAATGGAATGCTATTCCTCATTTGACCCTTACCTATGGTCTTCGTTGGGACCTGTTTACTCCTCCCACGGAAGCAAGCAATCACTTTAGCAACTTCGACATCGCAACTGGCCAATATCTCGTAGCTGGCCAGAACGAAGTATCAAGTACGGTCAATGTAGTTGCCGATAAGAAGGGGTTCGGCCCAAGGTTCGGTTTTAACTACTCACCCGACAACAAGACGTCCATCCATGGCGGCTTCGGCATGGTCTACTTCTATCCTTCCGATCAGAATAACTTTACGGGCGCGCCAAACGTGACGTCGTTTGGATCATGCATGTTCTTGACCTGCGCCCTGAGCGGGGTGACTCCAAACTCAACCATCTTCGGTATTCCTGATACTACGATGTCCGCCGGTATTGTCCCGTATTCACCTCAGACACCTCCCAGTACCACTGTTCCCGCTGGCTCCATAACCGGCGCTCGTCCTGTAAATCTTCCGTTGCAGTATATCGAGCAATTCAATTTGGGCGTCGATCGTGACATTACAGCACATGACAAGCTTTCGATTTCCTATGTCGGTGCATTGGGGCGTCAGATCAGCCGCCAGTTCCCTGACGTGAACGAGCCTTTGCCCACTACTGATCAAAACATTAATCCGGACCGGCCGCTGTACGGCATTGATCCGAATCTGACAACTGTTGGCTACCTTGACGGAGGCGGAGCGTCAAGTTACGACGCTGCGCAGGTAAGCTATACGCATGTCACGCACAAAGGCCTGAGTGCGAACTACAACTACACTTTTGCGCATGGCCTGGATAACGCATGCCCGTTTTACTGCACGAATCTCAACGACGGCTTCGGAATGGAGGTTGCGAAAACCAGCACGATCGACAAGGGAAACAGCATGATGGATATTCGCAGCCATATGAGTTCCACAATCGCATATGAGTTGCCGTATGGAAAGTCTGCAACCGGTTCCAAGGCGCTGCTTGAAAAGGGATGGGTTGCGAATCTTGTTGGTGTGTGGCAAACTGGCATGCCTTTCACCGTCTACGACCCGACCAACGCCTCCGGTGTGAACCCGGGCCAACCAGATCGTCCAAATGTAGTCGGCAAAGTAACGGTCAGCAACCCCAGCGTAACGCACTTCTTTAACGCAAATGCCTTTCAAGAGCAGACGCCCGGAACACTGGGCAACGAACGCCGCTACCAGTATCATGGTCCGCATGTCCGTCACGTGGACGTCTCGCTGTTCAAAAACGTTCGCGTGCACGAGAAGACAACGGTGCAGTTCCGTACCGAGGTCTTTAATCTCACCAACACGGGCGACTTCGGCGGTCCTGACAACCGCCTTGGCGACCAGTCGTTCGGTCAGTTAACGACCCTCACGAGCGGATACACACCGCGCCTCGTCCAGTTTGCGGTGCGCATCCAATACTAATTAGAACCGGAGCGCCCCCGGGGCCTTGCCTTGGGGGCGCAGTTTAACATCTCCGGGAGTTCATCCAAGAAACTTCGCTGCATCGTTCGACTGTTGTGGGGCGGGCATCCGCGGACAGCGGAAGAAGACGGAAAAACGTGCCAGCGAGATGATCGAAAGCCATAGACTGAAGAACCTCAGTCCACGGTATACGACAAGCAGTCTTTGTATAACGCCGTCGTATTGGCTGCATTGTGATCGCAGTGGGAGCTAAACATGTTCGGTTTTAGAATGGATTTCGCAAAAACTTTATGGCCCTTGATGGCGGCAACGCTTTTGATAGGGGCAGCACAGCTTTCTGCAAACGCGCCATCAACCCCCCGCATGGTTTTCTCAGCGGACGCGGACTGGAAGTTCGTTGTGGGAAATCCTGCCGATGCCGCTTCTCCCAAGTTCGACGACAATTCGTGGCGGACGCTGACGGTTCCGCACGACTGGAGTATCGAAGGAGTTCCAGATCAGAAGAATCCCACCGGAGCGGGGGGAGGATACTATCCCGCCGGTATTGGCTGGTACAGAAAGACGTTTACGGCTCCGGCGAGTTGGAAGGGCAAGTGCGTAAGCCTGGAGTTTGATGGCGTCTCGGGAGACACAACCGTCTATCTGAACGGACAAAAGCTCGGCATTCATCCTTACGCCTATACCAGCTTTCGCTTCGACATCACATCTCAGTTGAATTTTGCTGCAAAAAATGTATTGGCTGTTCGCGTAGACAACTCATTGCAGCAGAACAGCCGTTGGTATAGCGGGGCAGGCATTTACCGGCATGTTCGCGTCGTAATCACCGAGCCGATCCACGTCGCTCCGTGGGGAGTGTTTGTAAGCACGCCCAACGCTTCCGCTTCGTCGGCGAAAGTGGTGGTAAAGACGCAGGTGCAGAACGACACATCGGAAACGAGCGCAGTTACGGTCAAGACGGTTCTTGTGAGCCCAACCGGAACAAAATCCAGCGAGCCCGACGAAAAGGTCGAGCTTCAGCCGGGCCAGTCAACCGAAGTAGATCAAGAGACCACCATTGAACGGCCGGCACTATGGTCGCCGAAGACGCCGCGCATGTATCTTGCGATCACGCGGATCGTGAAGAACGGAAAATTACTCGATGAAGTCGAAACTCCGTTCGGTGCCCGGTCTATCGCATGGTCTGTCGAGAAAGGATTGCTGTTGAACGGCGAGCCCATCAAGTTGGCCGGCGGCAGCGTCCACCACGACAATGGGCCGCTTGGAGCAACGGCATTCGATCGAGCCGAGGAGAGAAAGGCGGAGCTGCTTAAAGCAGCAGGGTTCAATGCTGTGCGCACGGCACACAACCCGCCATCGCCTGCCTTTCTCGATGCCTGCGACCGGCTGGGACTTCTCGTACTCGACGAGCCGTTCGATGTTTGGACGATCAGCAAGCGCAAATACGATTACGCTCGATTCTTCAAGGATTGGTGGCAACAAGACGTTGACGCGATGGTCAAACGAGATCGCAACCACCCGTCCGTCATCATGTGGGGGATCGGCAACGAGATTCCGGAAGTGTTTACGCCCGAGGGCGCGCCTTTAGGGAAAAAGATAGCCGAGCGTGTTCGCTCTCTCGATTCGACCAGACCACTTACCCAGGCATTTCCCGGAGCTACCTACGGCCCCAATCCGGATGCGGCGATGGCTCAGGTCGATATCGCGGGCTATAACTACAACCTGGCCCAGAACCACGACGCGGACCATGAGCGCGTGCCTACCCGAGTCATGATGACGACCGAGTCCTTCCAAGCGGATGCCTTCGAACAATGGAAGCTTGCCCAAGAGCATCCATATATCCTTGGGGAATTCGTGTGGACGGCTATGGACTATCTCGGAGAATCCGGGATAGGTGCTTGGAGCTATGGTTCCGAGAAGCAGGCCGCGGGGCTAAATAAGTTGACAGCGTTCCTGCGAAAATTCTTGTCAAGCTTTGGCGCCAACGGAACAAGCCCGATTGCCAACTTTCAGAACGGCCAGCCGCCCAGCCCGCTCGGCCCGGAGTACCCTTGGCACTTAGCTTACTGTGGCGACATTGACATCACGGGCCTCCGGAAGCCGTCGTCATTTTACCGGGACATACTCTGGAATGGAGGCGACAGAGTTTTCGCGACTGTTCGCCTGCCTGAACCCGAGGGCAAGAAGATCCTCGCCGCTGGTTGGGGCGTGTATCCCAGTTTGCCTAGTTGGACCTGGCCGGGAGAAGATGGAAAACTGATGACGGTCGAGGTTTATTCGGGCGCGGAGCGGGTACGCATTTATCTCAATGACAAGCTCATCGGGGAAAAGCTTACGGGCCGCGACCAGCAATTCAAGGCGGAGTTCGAAGTCCCGTATGCGCCGGGAACTCTGAAAGCCGAGGGTCTGCGTGGCGATCGGGTTGTGGCGGAGAGCATACTGCAGACGGCGGAAGCTCCAATACGGCTGAAGCTTAGTGCCGATAGAACGGCCCTCAACGCTGGTGGGCAAGACCTCTCTTTCGTCACGGTGGAAGCTGTGGATGAGAAAGGCCGGCTTCAGATGAACGCTAACCAGAAGGTGCGCTTCGTGGTGAGCGGCGCTGGAACGATTGCCGCGGTTGGGAGCGGCGATGGTCCATCCCTGGATTCCTATTCAGGGGATACCTTCAACCTTTTCAACGGGCGAGCACTGGTTGTTCTGCGCACTGCCCGCAAGGCAGGCGAAATCAAACTGACGGCAAACAGCGACGGGTTGAGCGGGTCATCGATTGTGGTTGAGTCAAGACCAGCGAAGCAGCCGCCCGCGCTCTAATAGGCGTTCTTCGGGATTCTCATCAGCCCGGCGCACCCGCGCGCGATCGCCATCGCTACGCGCGGGTGTGGTAGTCGTACCCACGGTCCTTGAGTCCGCATCCATCTCTGCTCTACCAGAGATCTGTCCAATCCCCGCCGGCAACATCGCACATCTCCAATGAATCCGCACCGAAATAGCGAATTTCAACAACTCCAAAGTCGTTGAAGATCACGGCCGCAGAGTATGCGAAGGGCAGGTACACCATGTACAGCGGCCTGGAATATCGCCATCTCCGTTATTTTGTCGCAGTTGCAGAAGAATGCAACTACGGTCGAGCAGCCATCAGGCTTCACCTCTCGCAGCCCTCACTCAGTGCCCAGATCATGAAGCTGGAAGACTGCATACACGCGAGGCTCTTCCAGCGTGGGCGCGCCGGAGCGGAGTTGACGCCCGCCGGAAGGCATTTTCTTGAAAAGGCAAAATGGCTGCTGCACATGAGCAAACTTGCCTTTCAGAGCACTACATCCGTCCATTCAGGAATCAATCTTCCTCTTCGCTTCGGATACTCGCCCTTCGTCAATCATCAGCTTGTAGAGGACGCGGTGGGTAGCTATCGAGACCTCGTTCCCGACGGTCAGATTGAACCGTCGAGCGCGGGCTCAGGATCGCTTATAGCTATGGTTGCGGAAGGACATCTCGATGCTGCTCTGGTCGTCATGCCAATCGGCGAACACAAGCTATTCGTGCAGCGAATACGCACTGAGAAGGTCTTGATTCGCCTGCGTCGAGATGATCCTCTTGCCCGGCTTGAGAGCATACCCAGGAATCATATCGAAGACCGCCTCCGCATCATTTTTGCACGGGTTCAACACCCACTGTGCTACGACGAAATCATGCGGAAGTTCGCCAAGGCAAAGATTCGCTTGACGCCAACGGACTTTGTTGCTTCTCCCACCGAAATGCAATTCCTCGTCAAACTCGGCGCGGGATTCGGCCTGATGCTTGAATCTGTTCCCCTTGATTCAGAGCTGACGTTGCGCAGTATTGCTGGCCTATCCATTCATCTGAAAACAGCCCTGATTTGTCTTCCAGATCATCAACGGCCAGTGCTGCCGCTGCTCGCCTCACGTCTGGCGAAGATGTGTGCGGACGTGGATGAAATGAGCGGCAAGAAGCGTCCGGTGGGCAGTGTTGGCGGTGAGCTTCCCCTCCAATTGCCGATGTTCGGCTGATCGCGCAATCCTCTCCAGAATCGATCCATAGGCGCAGGCTATGGTCCCATAGGTAAGAAGTATTGGACGTGTTGCGAAGCCGCGCCTAATGTCAGGCACATCACGACTGAAGAGTCGTTGGAGGTGCCAATGTTCCGCATTCGAATCATTCTCACAACATCAACGATTGAACGCGCAAAGCTCTTTCTGGCGCGTG
>Ga0182030_10009408_pt1 | contig 20001 bp, 12 predicted proteins | sample 812S3MmetaG_FD_121299 | JGI IMG/M metagenome (GOLD analysis project Ga0182030, IMG submission 121299) | Permafrost microbial communities from Stordalen Mire, Sweden - 812S3M metaG (Illumina Assembly) | ecosystem: Environmental > Terrestrial > Soil > Wetlands > Permafrost | place: Sweden... | reverse complement strand
TTGATGTGCGGTGCTTCCACATCCTGCGCGCCCCAGTCGTCGCCGCCGCCGCGGTAGATCACATCCCAGCGCAGGTAATTCACCGCCATCACCTGTGCCGGCACAACCGGCTCTTTCACGAGCGGCCACTCAACCTCCCAGCGGCTGCCGTTCTTCACCACGTGTACATCGCGCGTGGTCACGGAACTGCCCACCACCGTGGCCCAGTTGAGCTTCAACCGCATGTCCGCTTCACTGTCCGACGCGTGCAAGGGCCGAATGTCAACCTTGTTCACCGTTGCGTAGGTCAGCAGGCTCGGCGAGTATCCGGTCAAATCGTGCTGAAATTGCTGTTCTGAGAACTGTGCCTTGTTGGCCAGGCTGTCATAGGCTTTCTGCCAGGCCTGGGCGCGGATCTGGTCGCCGAGGTTTTCGACGGCCGCCTGCGGTGTCGACGAGGAGCGAAGCACGGTTTGCGCGCCCGCGTAATACGTGGCTGACGGACCTGGATAGAGGGTTCCGATCACGATCAGAATCACGGTGGCTACGGCAAGAACTGCAGCGAGAAGGCGTCCACTGTTCACGAGACCAGTCCTCCGTGCACGAGATCTTGTTCGTCGGCTACAGTTTCGTCGGCATCCTCATCGTTTCGCCTCTTATTCGGAATGAAGACCACCAGGATTGCCAGTAGGCTGCTGCCGAAAGGAAGCGTTCCCCACATCAGGCCCTGCCAGTTCGGAGGAACCTGGGGTGCATTCAGCGGCGTGGCCGGCGGAATGCCGTCCTTGCCCCAGACGGTTATGGTCCGGTCTTCCAGTGTGTCCACTGGACGCCACCCCGCGAACGCGAGCAGAGCGTCGTAATACGGATCGCGCACCAGAATCCACTTCAGCCCATAATGATCGGCATGGCCAAGCATGGCGCGCAACGCATCGAGGCCATTTTCGCCAAAGCCCTTCGAATTGCTGAGCGCTCCAGCTCCGTGCTGGGTCAACTCGGGGAGCATACGGCCCGAGTTCCATTCCCCGTCGACGCTGTCTGCTTCAGACAGCGTGCCAAGCCTGGCGAGTTTGTTGCCGAAACCTAACGTCACATACCGATATTGGTTGTGACCATCCCGGCTAAGCCAGGCCGCGGCCGATTCAACCTTGAAATCCTGAGCGTCCGGTGGATGGATCGTCGACCACGCGGCGCCGAGTGCGCACGAAAGAGCTCCGGCAACTGTCAGGCCGACCACCGCCTTCAGTCTGAAACGATCGTAGAGTTCAGCCGCCAGAAGTCCGACAAACGGCAGGGCCAGCAGCGTAGCCCAGTAGCTAAAGCGCTCCATCGTCAGCACTTCGAAAGCGCGGCCGAGGATAATGCGCGCCGCGGGAGTCGTTCCACCAATGCCGCAGAGGAAGGCCACCCAGAATCCAATGAGCAAGGGGCGAAGCCGAGCCACCATCGAACCGCGCATGAAGATGAACGGCAACGCCAGAACCAGGGCCCCATAGGGAACGATGAAGTAGTTGATGCCCCATTCAGGGCTCAGAATGTAGTTCGCGCGGCTGGCATGCGGAATCGGCATCTGCGTTACGGGGTAGCGGATCAGCGCGATCCAGAAGGGGAGCAGCACGATTGCAATTGCCGTGCCGACGACCACCGCCATGGCAACCGTCCGCATCACGAAGGTCGGAACCTCAATGCGTTCGCCGCTTTCCTTGTCGAAGAACACCAGCGCCAATATCGGCAGCGCAAAAAAGATGGAGCCGAACAGAAGCGTCGCATGGTGGGCCGCCGCGGCCGCTGCAAACAGCACCGCCGCCTTCAAAAACGAGCGCTTGCTGCCGAATCGGAGCCACTCGTACATGTAGGGCAGGCCGTTCAGGTAGATCGGGGCCGCTGAAGTCGTGCCGAGCTGACCGGCGCAATAGACCAGAAAGCTCTCAGAACCCAGAAACACGCTGGCCAGCGCTGCAATCGACGCCGCCCGAGGGTTCACCCACAGCAGCGAGAAACGGTACACACCCACGGCCAGAAGCACGATGGCCACAAACTGAACCGCCATGTAGGCCATGTCGAGGCCAAAAAGGTGCGAAAGAATCGCTACCCACTGCTGCGGCAGAGGCGGATACGTGGTCTGCGAAAACCCTGCGTACCACTTGGGATTCCAAGGATTGAACCAGTGATGAACGTAGTGCGACGCGAAGAAAATATGGAAATTGGTGTCGTAGGACTTCAACGGCAACTTCATCAACAGGAGAGGGAGATGGACCGCCACCGCCGCCATGATAATCAGGCTCATCGGAATGGGCCGCGACGAAGGTGCGCTTGAGGGAGCGTTCTGCACAATTGCCTCACGAAAAGGGATGGTGACTTAACCCGGACTTAAGGCGCCGGGTTCGTTGAAAGGCCGTTCAAACACAAATGGCGCTCACTGCTGAAAGGACGCGATTAAGAAGCTCGCGCAGAACGCTCCATGTGCTCTGATTGTTCGATTCGAAAATAGGGAGTCATGGTTGCTTCATCATAGGACTTGTCTGCCCTCCAATCCACTCGTAAATTACCCTCGGCCTTAAAAAGTACACAGGGTCGATTTTCGGGCAGATTTCAGCGATCCGAGATTTCCGCCAGGTGAGATTACAAAATCCCAACCGGGCAGTCCGGTGCGGAACTTAAACCGTTCCATCCCAGCAGTTACTTTAGAGTGTACTACTGGATTACCAAAGGTTTTATTCGCCGACGGCTTTATAATCGGAAGAGTTCGAGAATCCATGCCGGAGCCACAAATTTTTGCCGTCCGAATCCCTTTTGGGCCTATTGACTTCCTGGTATCCCTCCGCGCCCAAAAGTGTGCTTAAGAGCCAACATTCGAGCACTTTTTCGAATCTAATAGCTTATCGTGAATACAGCCGGTGACGCCTTTGCTTGTTAGACTTGACCCCCTGAAGATTGCATTGGCCCTTTTGATTCTCTCAAGGCCGTTCTGCGCGCCTGCGCAAGAATACAGCGTGGGCGGGCAGACGGCGCCCAGCCCCCAGGCGCCCGCCGCTCAGAAGCAGGCCGCGCCCAAGCAGGGCGATCAGCAATTGGGGTGGGGTTCCAATATTCAGAATGCTCGTCTTGGCCGCGCCGCGGAGTTGGCGCTGAAGCAGGGCAATCGCGTCCAGGCCCTCGAATTCGCCCGAAAAGCCTCGCAGGCCGCACCCAACGACCCCCAACTCTGGTTTCTTCTGGGATATGCGGCCCGTTTGAACGGGAGCCTTCAAGAATCGGCCAATGCCTACGGAAAAGGCCTCAAAATCACCCCATCCTCGCTCGAAGGGCAATCCGGGCTGGCGCAAACCTATGCCCAGCAGAACAGGGCGGATGAGGCTCAGAAACTCCTGCATGAGATCGTTGAAAAGGATCCCAGGCGCCGGGGCGACACCCTTCTGCTTGGCGAACTTTACATGCGGGCCGGCGACTTCAACACCGCCGTCGATTGGCTGGGAAAAGCGGAGCGAATGGGCTCGGAAGCCCGCTCGGAGCTCCTGCTGGCCATCTCGTACCAGCGCCTGAATCAGATGGACCAGGCCAACCACTATCTTCAACTGGCCGAGAAGCACGCACCGGACAACCCGGAAGTGCGGCGATCGATGGCAGGTTACTACCGTGAGTCCGGCAACTACGATCAGGCCATCGATGCGCTCAAATCGATCCGCAATCCCAAGCCGGACGTTGTTGCCGAGCTGGCCTATACCTACCAGCTGGCCGGCAAGCCGTCGGATTCCGCCCGGCTTTATACGCAGGCGGCCAATGCGCTGCCCAAAGACATTACGCTGCAGCTTTCCGCGGCCCAGGCCGAGGTTGCCATTGGCGCCATCGACCAGGCCAACTCATTCCTCGACCGCGCGGCGAAGATCGATTCCAACCAATACCGGCTGCATGCCATCCGCGGAGAAGTCGCGCGTATCCAGGAGCACAATGAAGACGCGGTGAAGGAATACAACATCGCTCTGGCCAATCTGCCCAAGGAGCCGACCGAAGGCCCGCTCTACGGCATTCAATTGCACGTCAACCTGATGCAGGCCTACAAAGACCTCGGCGACGAGGCTTCGGTCGAGCGCGAGTTGAAGATTGCTCAATCCCAGATCGGCGCCGTCGACGTTCAGGGTTCCGGACGCCTTGGCATGTTGAGGCTTCGCGCACTCATCAAATTGAGCGCCAACGATCCCGATGGTGCCTTGAGCGACATGAAGGAAGCGCTCGCTCTGAATGCTCACGACCGGGACAGTCTGCAGCTCGATGGCGACATTCTTATGAAGCTGGGGCGCACAGAGAACGCGATCACTGTCTACAGCGAGATTCTCAAAGCCGACCCCAACAATCGCGGCGCTCTCACTTCGCTCGGTTACGCTTCACGCGTGGTCGGCCGCGACAAGGACGCCGAAAAGTATTTTCAAAAACTGGCTCAGGTCGACCCTGGGTATTACGTGCCGTATCTTGCCCTCGGCGATCTTTACACTTCGCGCAAGGAGTTCCCCCAGGCGCAGGAACAATACAGCAAGGCCTATGCGCTGGCGCCCAAGCGGTCTCCGATTCTTTCCGGTGGCATGAACGCGGCCATTGAGGCGCACGACTTTCCTCTTGCCGGCACCTGGCTTGGCCGTGTGACCGCCGATACCGAAAAAGATCCGCAGATTCTTCGGGAAAAAGAGAGATACCTGAGCTTCGTGAACAAGTTTCAGGAGTCGGCAGACGCCGGACGTCTGGCGATTAAGGTGTTGCCCCACGACCGAGACGTCATGGTGTACCTGGGCTACGATCTCCTCCGGTTGAATCAGGACGACGAGCTGCTGCAGCTAACCTCGCAGTATATGGACACCTTTCCCAAGGAACCGGACATCGCCCTCCTTCAGGGCTATGTTCACAAGTCGAGAGGGCAGGACGATCTGGCCGTGCAGGATTTCACCCTGGCCCTGCAACGCGATCCGAATGTCGTAACTGCCTACGTCAACCGGGCATATACACTGAACGACCTGCACAGACCCAAGGACGCTGCGAGCGACTTTGAAGCGGCGATCAAAAGAGAGCCCGGCAATGGCGAAGCGCATTTGGGCCTGGCCTACGCTGACCTCGAGATGGGGAGGTCCCAGGCCTCGCTGCACGAAGTGGACCTGGCCGAGAAAGTCCTGGGCGATTCGAAAGATCTGCACCTGATCCGGGCGACGGCTTACGGCCGCCAGGAAATGCTCACCAAGGCCGCCAATGAGTATCGCGCCGCCTTGAAGTTTGCACCCGACGACGGCGTCATTCACCTCGGCCTCGCTAACGTCATCTTTGCCCAGCGCCGCTACCATGACGCGATCGCCGAACTGGAAATCGCCCTGAAAGATTCGCCGGATAACGGTGAAGTGTATGCCTTGCTTGCGCGCTCCTATGCTGCGCTCGACGATCGCAATCAAGCTCTCAAATACGTCGACCTGGCCGAGCAGCAGATCGGCAAGCCCGTCGCCCCGCCGCCTGATCAGCACACAGGCAAGAGCCTGCCGCAAGAATCGCCGGCCTCCACAATCTATGTATCCACCGGCGAAGCCCTAAGCATGCTCGGCGAACATGCCGCTGCCATGGTGCGTTTCACGAAAGCACTCGCGTCGCCGCGCGCTGACCGGGTCGGTGTACGGTTGTCCATCGCCGGCTTGATGGCGCAGCAGGGCCACGCCGACGACGCCGAACGGCAGGTCGCTTTGGCGCAGATGGAAGGCGAAGCGGGAGAGGCCGAACTCCCCACCGGCCGCCAGTACATTGCCGCGGCCGATGTGCTCCGTTCGCTCCACGATTATCAGTTGTCCGAGGCTTACCTTGGCCGCGCCAAGGAAGCCGGCGCGCCTGACGCGGCTGTGCGCATCGGATTGGCCAACAGCTATCTTGCCATGGGCGATACCGCGCGGGCCCGCGGCGAACTGGCGGCTGTGAACGCAACCGCCGATTCAACCCCTGAATACCAGTACCTGCTTACCAAGGCCAATATCTATCGCCAGGAGCATCACGACGCCCAGGCCCTCACTTCGTTCGCGCAAGCTTCGAATGCCGAGGGCGAAGATCAATCCGCGGAACAGTCTTTGCTCCAGGCCGGAGCCAACGAAGGCCTTCGTCTCACCCCGGTGCTGAGCACGCTTTCCTACTTCTCCGTAGACCCAATCTTCGAAGACTCCACCGTCTATGTCCTCGATGCCAAGCTCGACGCCTCCGTTGCCGTGCCGCCGACCGACACGTCCAAGCTGCCTCCGCCGCGCTCCTCCGTGCAAACGCAGTGGACTGACGCGTATCACGTGCATCTGGCGCATCTCCCCACCATTGGCGGCTTCTTCCAGATCCGCAACGCGCGCGGCCAAATCTCGGTCCCCGCGCTCAACTCCGTCGTCAACCGCGACACCACCGATTACACCTTCAACGTGGGCTTGAGCCCTACCGTCAATCTCGGCCGCAATACCATCACCCTCAACGGCGGAGTTCAGGAGATTATCCGTCGCGATGCAGATTCTCCTGTGGCGTTGAACCAGAACCTGTTCCGGCTCTTTGGCTACGTGTCCACCAGTTCGTTTTTCAATGCGATTTCCGTAAGCGGCTTCGTCATTCGCGAGACCGGGCCCTTCACCGACAGCAACCTCCATTCCACCGCGGTCAGCAGCGGGGTCGACTTCCGCGTGGGCGCGCCCTGGGGCAGAACCGCATTTGTCACCGGCTGGGGCGCGAGCGATCAGCAATTCTTGCCCTCGGCCTACGAAAACTACTTCACGTCCATGTATGCGGGTCTCGAACGGCGTTTCGGCGAACGGCTCGACATTCGGGCAGTTGCCGAAGACCTGCGTGCCTGGCGCATTGTCGGCCCCAACTCCGGTATCGCCCAGAACCTTCGCCCGGCGGGCACCGTGGATTTCAAAGTTACGCGCAACTGGGCTGTCCAGGGCTCAACCAGCTACTCCAGCACGCGTAGCTTCCACGTCTACGATGCTACCCAGAATGGACTTTCTGTCTCGTACGCGCGTCCCTTCGGCCGCAAGTACAACGACGATTCCGGAGAACTCGAGTTGAAGTATCCGATCCGGTTTTCAGGAGGAATCCAGGAGCAGACGTTCATCAACTTTACTGGTGGTAAGACCACGCAGTTCAGGCCGTATATCGGCATTAGTCTATTCTGAAGGCGGAAATCGATGAAAATCTGTCTGGTCGCAACATTCCCTCCCAGCGGGCGGCAGTTGAATGAATACGCATTCCATATTGCGAAGGAACTTCAACGCAATCCCGATGTCGAGTTGACGATTCTGGCCGACGAGCTGGCCGACTACGACTTCGCTACCGATGAACATGGCAACCCCATCAAGGTGAGCGAACAGCCCGAACTCCCGGACTTCAACGTGATTCGCTGCTGGCAGTTTGGCAGCGTATCCACGCCGGTACGCCTTCTCAGCACCATCCGCAAGATCAAGCCCGATGTGGTCTGGTTCAACCTCGTCTTTTCGAGCTTCGCAACTCCCGACGCGCCCGTAGCGGCATTCCTCGGCCTCTCTGCGCCCGCACTTACGCGCGCTGCCGGCTTCTTCACGCACATCACGCTGCACCACATCATCGAGCACGTCGACTTTGCCGCCGCCGGCGTTCGCCGCGAAAAGCTCTTTCGTATCGGCACAAACTTCGCCACAAAGGCCCTGCTCCGCGCTCATTCCGTCTCGGTTCTGCTTCCTGGCTACCGGCACACGCTGGTCACGAAATACTCGGCGCAAAACGTGCTCCTCGGCACCCACGGCACATTTGCATCCATTCCCAATCCGCCCGACTTTTCCAAACGCGGCAATCCTGACCATCGTCTGCTGGCCATCGGGCATTGGGGAACCTACAAGCGCCTCGAAACCCTGATGGAGGCGTTTCCCATGGTTCTTGAGAAGGTGCCCAACGCCCGGCTCATCGTGGCCGGCGCCAATCACCATACCAAGGCCGGTTACTGGGAATCGATTCGAGACGCCCAGCCGCCCGAGCTCCCCATCGAGTTCCGCGGCTATGTTCCTGAGGAGGACATTCCCGAGCTCTTCCAGACCACGTCCATCGTAGTTATGCCCTACGATTCGGCCACCGGGTCCAGCGGTCCCGCGCACCAGGCCTGCGAATTCGGTATTCCTATCGTTTGCGCCGACATCGAAGACCTCCGCGGCATGGCCGCCGGCGAAGGCATGGCCGTTCGGTTCCACAAAAAAGGCGACGCCGTCGATTTGGCCAATCAGATCATCGCCATCCTTCAGTCCAATGAACTGCAACACCAGATGGCCGAGCACAACTTCGAGGCCGGCGTGGATATGACCATGACCAGCGTCGTCCGGAATTACCTGCGCTGGTTTCAACTCCACAAATGCAAACGCGCCATTCGCAACGCGGGGGCTCTTCCCGGCGCACGGCGGCTGTGGCGTCGCGCTTTGCGTTCAGAAGATGCTGCTCCTGGCTGGACCCTCCACGGAGCCGTGACAGCCGCGCGCCGCGACGGTCCAGACGACCGCCATGGCATTGCCGAGGCGGCCAACCCCGCCCACACCGACGACGCAGGCAATTGATGCCGTAGGAAGCGGGCCCGCGAACACAGCACGCGGGCCGCATGTTGCGCGCAATCTGGGCGAAAGGCCAGGAAAAACAAACGAATTCCTTATAAATCGAGCAAAATCCATTACTTAAGTTTTGATCTTGTTGTTGCTTGCATTCAAAAACCTCCGTATCCTCAACTTTTGCCTCGAATGGACATCTGACATCTGTCCATAGGCCATCTAAACTAGTGTTGGCGCGTCTTCCTCCCTTTGCTGAAGGCAGGGATCGCATGTTTCTCCGACCCAGTCGGCGATTGCCCCGCTCACGGACCGCCAAGGAAACGCAACTTCGCGCAGAGATCCGGGTCTTTACCCGTCTGGGCGTACCCGGGCCTCTACGTCGTTCTCTCTAAGTTAATGAAGGAGTTTCCCTTGACCAACGATCGTGCTCGTCAATCGTTCCGGCATTTTTCATCCCTTTTCACTTTCGCGCTGCTTGGGGCTCTCCTGCTGGCCGGCTGCGGAAGCAGCACATTCACGGGGTCCAATACCACTCCCACGGTTTCGGTCAGCGCCAGTCCCGCATCCATCACCGCGGGCGGTTCTTCCACCTTGACTGTCGCTGCCTCCAACGCCACTACCGTCACAGTCACCGGTACCGACGGTAGCTCGTACAATCTGACCTCTGCAGGTGGAACGCAGGCTGTGAGCCCGAAAGCCACCACCACCTACACGGCAACCGCGGCCGGGACTGGCGGCAATGCCACGGCGACCGCCGTGGTCACCGTTACCGCAACCACCGGGCCTCCGCCCACAGTCACGCTCAGCGCGAATCCAACCGGGGTTACCGCCGGCGGAACATCGACGCTCACTGCCACTGCCACCAACTCCAGCAAAGTCGTTATCACCGGCAGCGATGGCAGCTCCTACTCCCTGGCAGCGACGGGTGGCACACAAGCCGTGACGCCGGCTGCGACCACGACCTATACCGCAACCGCCACCGGCACCAACGGCACCAACGTCACCGCGACTGCAACAGTGACCGTATCCGCGACGCCGCCCGCAACTGTAACCATCACGGCGAATCCAACGACCATCGTCACTGGAAACTCCTCGACCCTGACCGTGACCGCTAAGAATGATAGCGGGGTCACCATCACCGGCACCGACGGCAGTTCCTATGCTCTTCCTGCAGCCGGAGGCACCAAGGCTGTCACGCCAGCCGCCACCACAACCTATACGGCAACTGCAACGGGCGCCGGCGGCAATGCGACGGCCACGGCAACCGTGACCGTGAGCCCTGCCGGTTCAGTGGCGCAGATCGATCACGTGATCTTCATGATGCAGGAGAACCATACCTTCGACAATTACTTGGGCATGCTCAATCCCTACCGGAAAGACCCGCTCGGGACCGGAACCTGCCCCAACAATGCAGCCGGTGTTCCTCAGTGCTATAACGTGGGCGACGACGGCAATACCTATAACGTCGACGGCATTGACGACAAGTTAACCACGATCTCCGACACGTCCGACTTAAACCCCCCGAACGGTGAAACCCCCAGCGTCAAGTTCAATCTCTTCAAGCTAACGAGCACCTGCATCGACGATGACAGCTCGGCATGGCTGTCAAGCTTTGGCGACGTCAACCGGTACGACAACGCTGTCGACCGCCCGATCCAGATGAATGGCTTCGTACACACTGCCCAGGGCTACGCGAATAGCTGCAACGCCAGCGGCAATTGCGTGGGCGACGTGGGCGACGTCTTCACCGACACGCTCGGCGCTCGCGCCATGGGCTACTACGACCAGCAGTATTTCAACTACTACTACTACATGGCATCGCAGTTCGCGCTCTCCGACCGCTGGTTCTCGCCCATTGCCAGCAAGACCATCGACAACCGCATCGCCACCTTCACTGGAGGCACAACGCAAGGCCTGGTGCAGGATCCTACCTCGGACGACCATCTGAATACTCAGCTCAACATTGCAACCATCTTCCGCGAGCTGAACACGGCAAACGTCTCGTGGAAGATCTACTACACAGTGACTGATGGCGGCTGCAAGGCCAATGGCGATGGGGACGAATGCACCGGTGGGGCGCCTGCGCAATATCCCGACACATCTTTCGAAAGCTTCACCGATTCCTTTAAATACCTCCAGGAGAACCCAACCAACGTCGCCTGCAGCACATTAGATCCCAATCTGCAGGCGTCGAGCGTGGTGGGTGACACGAGCAACTCGTTCTGCATCGATCCCGCGCACATCGCGCCCATCACCCAGTTCTACACCGATATGACCAACAACGCACTTCCCAGCTTCGTCTGGATCGATCCGGGGTATGGGCTCAACGATGAACATCCTGGATCGGGCCAGCCGGTCACACAGGGCCAGTACGAAATGAAGAACATTCTCAATGCCTTCATGGCGAGCCCTGTGTATGCCGATTCGGTCTTCTTCCTGGCTTACGACGAAGGCGGCGGTCCCTACGACCACGTACCGCCGGTGCCAGGGCACTCCAACGACTTCACCAACGTTGCCAATATGGGCTATCTCGGAGACTATCCGAATGGAACTATCCCCGATATCGGCACCATTGCGGTGAATCCAGACACGGATCCGGCTTATTGGCCGTGCTTGCCGGCGGATCTTTCACCGTGGACCGCATCTCTGCATTGCGACTTGCAAGAGGGCTGGGCGGGCTTTGTAGCTGGCGACGTGGTCAGCGAGCAGGGTTTCGCTGCCCAGATCGGTTTCCGCGTACCCAATATGATCATTTCGCCGTTCGTCCGCAGGCACTACGTCTCGCACACACCCATGGATCACACCGCGATTCTCAAGTTTGTCGAGAGTCGGTTTATCGGTCCCACCGCCCATTTGACTGCACGCGATGCGGCGCAGCCCGACCTGTTGGAGTTCTTCGACTTCACCAACATTCCCTGGGCCACGCCGCCGACTCCGCCGACTCCGTTTACAGACCCCAACAAGACCCTGTGTACGCCATCCATGGCTCCCATGAACGGAGTGGCCCCTTCATAGAGTGGGTTCTCAGGAAAATGACTGAAGAGAGAAAGGCTTGAAGGATGCGGCGAATGTCGCAGCGTTCTTCAAGCCTTTAGCCGTGGCCCTGCAAGTGCCGGACATAGTGGTTTGCTGCCACCCAGTGCACTGTCATGCTGCCACCTGACGGTCCCTGGAATATGCCACATTTTCCAAACGGGCGAAAGGTCCCCATCGGCAGCCATCCTGTTTACTGATGTTTCACTGACGAATAGGCGACGATACGTCCGGAGCGATCAAAAAGCAATGTGCCGGTCCTCAGGGGATACAATTTCCGCATGATTTCCCGGTTCGCTTTTTTGTTCGTTTGCGTGACTGCGTTGATGAATGCGCAGGAGCCGCAGGTTACTCCTGACATGAACGTTGAGTCTGCCACTCTCCACGACTGGCTTCATAGCGGCGATCTGCGTCTAGTGGCATGGGCGGCGGATTTTGCGCATCGTCGTCATGATGACCGCGTTCTTACCGAAATTCCGCGTTTATTAGAACACTGGTCTATGCCTCCGATAGCCGGAGGGTATGAGGAGCAAGCGGCACAGCGTCGAACGGTGATGGCGCTTCTCGACTCCCTCATTGAGGAGAAAGTTCAGGTTCCAATCCAGGTGATCAATTCGATGGCTAGAGAGTTCCCGGCCCAATCTCTTCTTTTAATTCAACAGCGAGGTCCGTCAGAAGGGACTAGGTCAACTCTGTTGGAATGGGCTTTCAACGATGGCGATGGATTTGGCGATACCCAGTCACGTTCAGCGGCGATGATCTTGGCTAAGAGTGCCGATTCATACTTTGTTCATGAGGTTCTTAAGGGCTTGGTGCAACATGTCACCATACGAGTTGTTGCCCCGGGTACGGGATATGGAGGTGGCATTGGAAGCTGTGGCGACTCCGGCATCGTCCCGCCGCCCCCGGGATGGCCGGTTGTTTTTGCATATGGGCTGCGAGAGGAAAATGGAGAATCTTCGACGGAGGATTCCAACTCGCTCCCGGTTGTAAGGCTTGGCAACCATCGTGTGGAGGCTTATCGGTATGCAGAGAACCGGGGCGGCGGAGGCTGCATATCCAGTCAATCTGACGCCTCATTCCGGCATGAACTGGTTGCATATTGGCTGGGCATCGAGCCGAGCAAAATGCAATGGCAGGCCGAGCAGTCCTTGGATGTTGTGTGGGTAAACAAGTCCAGTTTTCAAAGGGAACTCGGCGCATTCCTTGAGGAGGACAGAGTCAGAATGTCTGAGACTCGTCGAGGACTTGTGAAGCGGGGACTGCTCGACGAACAAGACATTGATGGAACTTTCCCGCAGATTTCACTTAGGTTTGAATGCCACCTCACGCCGTGTCCTTTGGCTGGCCTCTGAGTCCGCCGTCCGGAATCGTGAACGACTGACTTTGGAAAACACGCCCAATTGCCCATAGACACGAGTAACCGTCTATGCGGAAGTTACCTTTTGCTAAACATCCCAGCACGCCTTCGGCGCGGATGAGATTGCCATTCTTCTCGGCCCCAATGGCAGGATTCCTGGTACTGGGTCGCAGCATAGGGCTGTATCCGCTGGCAGGATTCGACTATATCGAGTGGGAGAATTGAGTAGAACCGGCAGCAAGCCTTTCAGGCATCGCGTGGAGAATCTCAGGCAGGCGTTTACGCGATGACCTCATACGGCCGCATCATGTCGTTGTCTTCGTGCTCCAGCATGTGGCAGTGAAAAACGTAGCGCCCTGTAAAACCCTCGAAGCGCGCAAGAATGGTGAGCACATCGCGTGGGTTCACGATCGCTGTGTCCTTCCATCCGGCTTCATTGGGCGCGGGTGGCCGTGGATTGCCCACAAACTGCAATTGTCCCGTCGTTTCAAATGCCGGCAGATTGTAGCCCTGGCGTTGAAGAACCTGGAACTGCACCAGGTGCAGGTGCATGGGGTGCGCATCGTCGGTGGTATTGATGAAACGCCATTTTTCCGTCGTGCCCAGCTTTACAATTTCTGTCACCGGGTCGTCGTAGCCCTTCTCGTTGATGCGCACTCCCAGCGAGTGGCCCTGGGCGTCCAGTTTTTCTGAGAGCGTAAAATCGCGGGTCTTCACTGCCGCAGTTTCCTTCAGCGGCTCAAAGGCAGTGCCCGCCGGCATGCTGAAGGCCTTGGCATTGGCCGCCTTCGGCCGGGTGACGCGAAATTGCATCCACTCGTACAGTGGCGGATGAATCATCATCATCATGTCCCAGCCCGGATACGGCGCAGACCCGTTGTTGGAGAGCGTTATGGTCTTGCCCTCAAGACCCGTGAAATCGACAATCAAATCTGCTCGCTCTGCCGGCCCCATGAGCAGCTTGTTCAGTTGAACGGGCTTGGGAAGAAATCCGCCGTCGGTCCCGATCTGGTGGAAGTTGACGAGATTGGGGATGTCCGTAGGGTGCTTCGCGGTGTTCAAAAACACATTGAGGAAGCGCGAGTTCGACCCATTGAGCACGCGCAGCCGATAGGGGCGCGGTTCAACTTCGAGATACGGATAAAGCGTCCCGTTTACCACCGGGAGTTCGCCGAAATACTCCGGCCCCCAGGTGCCGGGAGGCAGCTTGACGCCATCTTCGTGCGTTGGCGTGTAGATCAACTGACCCTGCTCATCCAGCGATCGGTCCTGCAGCAGAAGTGGGATTTCGTACTCGCCCGACGGCAGGCCCATCGCCTGCTCTTCCTTATCGCGCAAAAAGTAGAACCCCGAAAGCCCCGCATACACATTCAACCGTGTGATCCCAACAGCGTGATCGTGGTACCAGAGAGTCGCGGCAGCCTGCGTGTTGGGGTAGTGGTAGTTCACGGTCTTGCCGGGCGTAAACCACTTCTCCGGCAATCCGTCGCTTTCTGAACTCGTGCGCGCGCCATGCAGATGCGGAACCGTCCGCACCGCCGGCGTGGGCGCCATCGCGCCGTGAATATGCGTGTCGACCCCAAAAATGTGTGCGGCCGGAAGGTTGTTTTCCCAGCGCACCTCGATCGGCTTGCCGCGAAATGCCTCAAAGCTTGGGCCGGGATACTGCCCTTCAAATCCCCACAGCCGCGTGGGCGGAAGCTGCGAGTGCATCTTCCGCTTGAACTCCATCATGCGCACATGGTAAAGACTTCCGTCTTTTCCGGTTCCGGAAGGCGTCAACTTTGACGGCAGTGGCAGTGGATCGACGTAGCGGTCAACTGTATCCGGCGTGCGAAGGGACGCCGAGTCCTGCACGGCTGCATTCATGCGCCGCGAAGCCATGTCAGCCAGAAGAATCGCGGGAGCCGTATGAGCGCAAAGCTTAAGAAATGAACGTCTGGTAGTTCCCCTCATCTCACCCCATGTCAAAGCACATCGCAGGCTCTTGATCGCCCCATTCAAATCGCGATCGGAAGTCACGGCGGACGCCCGTGCAATCAACCCGATCGAATTCCGTCTCCAGCCTTTATCTCTAATCTAATCGGTTTCGTCCGGAGCGGTGCGACTTGTCAACAGCCCTGTTCGTCGCGCAAACATCGCAACCGCATAAAAAAGCGCGCCGGGGGAGCGCGCTTTTGGGGGATCCCTTACGAGGCTACAATCCCGAGCCTCTGGCCTTACTCCGCCGAAATTGCGGTCGCCACGTACGAATTGCCGTCGAACCGTGCCTTCACCATCACATGGTCTCCCTGGCGCAGATTCTGAGTCGCGATGCCGGAACTGAAGGTGATGTCGTAGGTCTTGTCGTCGCGCGGGTCGGCGAGCACCAGGTGGCCGGCGTGCAGATCGAGGGTGGTGATGTTGCCAATAAATACGAAGTCCGCACCCGGAACGGCAAAAACCGTAATCTGCCGGGCAATGCCGCGGCCCTTGTTGTCCGACTCGAATTTCAGCGTCACCAGCGTCCCATGAACCAGATCAGCCGTCCCTGGGTGTTGCGCCGCAAATGCCGACTGGCCCTCGCGCGTAATCGGCGTATCGCTGGGAACAGTCAATTTCAGCGGCTGGTTCGATGCGGTTGAACTCAAGGTCAGCTCCGTGGAACCAGGGTCGAAGCTCACAACTTTGCCGTCGAAATCGCCCTGCGGCGTGCGCGACAGAATGTGGATGCTGAGCGCAAAGATGTTCGTGCCGTCCAGCAAAGTCTGGATCGAGGCGTGGTCCGTCTTCCCCAGGGACAGGAGTGGAATCCTTTTCCCATCGCGAAAAACCTGGGTTCGCTCATCAAAAAGGATTTTGATCGGCTTCTGGCCGTATGCCTTCAGCAAAAGCTCGTCCTTCACCGAATCAACGAAGCGAATCTCCCCGCCAAGGATGGTGCTTTTCCCTTTGGGAGCAGCCGGCAAAGGCTCAACCTGGGCTGCGCCCGGATCAGGAGCGGCCTGGGCAGCATTGGGATTGGAATCCGGATTATTGGCTGGGTTCTGGCCAAACAGCCCCGTACCTATTCCAGCAAGCAGGACAACAGCAAAAAAGCGTACCATTCTTGTACATCCCATGATGGTTACCATTCGGGTAGAACGGTCTTAGATGTTCGAGATTGTATCCCGGTGGCCTGCCAGCGAGACGGTTTATTGAAAATCTGTTGCAGTTTCTGGCAACAGTGTTGGGCGAGGTGCATCTAAATGATTATAAGCGTGTCAATTTCCTGCGGAATGCTACCGAAAGGTGAGGAGGGGATCAATGTCGAAAACGCCGTTTAAAGCCGTTGTTGCCCTTACGCTTTGCGCAGGTTCGCTCCCCCTCGCCTGGGGTGGCGATGTCCTGAGAATTCCGATTCCCCGCCGCAGCGAGCTCACCCCCGTTCAGCGCCTGAATCGCGAAGGCGTTGAAGCTGTGAAAAAACAGCAGTACGAGAAGGCTTCGGCGCTCTTTTTCAAGGCCTACCTCTACGATCCGGCCGATCCGTTTACCCTGAACAACCTCGGGTACATCTCTGAGCTTCAAGGCCAATTGGATCGCGCCCACAATTTCTACACGCTTGCGTCCCAGCAGGGCTCGAACGCCAATATCGATACCAGCAACGCCAAAGAGCTGCAAGGCAAACCCATGCAACTGGCTTTGCAGAATCTGCAAGACAAGCCCATGCAAGTGAATCGCATGAACATCGACGCCATGAATCTGCTCACGGCCGACCGCGGATTTGAGGCGGTTTCGCTGTTGCAGAAGGCTCAGACCATCGATCCCCAGAATCCGTTCACGCTCAACAATCTGGGTGTGGCTGAAGAGGAAGTGGGCGATTACGATGCGGCGCTTAAGTATTACCGCACGGTAAGCGGCACGCGGGCCTCCGAGCCGGTCGTCGTCACCGTCGATCGAAACTTCCGCGGCAAGGCCGTCAGCGAAATGGCCGCGGCAAGCGCCCGGCGCCTTGAAGATCGGATCAGAAACATCAACACCGCTGAGACCCAGGCATCCATGCTCGCCATTCGCGGCGTTACCGCCATCAATGCCAACAATTGGAGCGCAGCCCGTGAAGACTTCCTTCATGCGTATTCGCTCGATCCCGAAAGTGCCTTTGCGCTCAATAATCGGGGATTCATCGCCGAGATGGACGGCGATATGGAAACCGCGGGATTCTTCTATGAGAAGGCCCGGCGCGCCGGCGGATCTGGCACCCAGGTCGGCTTATCCACCCAGCGCGGAACCGAGGGCAAAAGTCTCTACAGCGTCGCCGACGACAGTCAGCGGCAAGTCGACAAAGAGCTGGAAAAATATAGCGCGGAACGTCGCCGGCAGACGGGCCCAGTTGAGTTGACTCCACGCGAAAATACGCCGGCAGCCACACCCCAACACTAATTCTTTTTGAAGAGGATCGAAGCCAAGATGACCAAGTCCGTCGCACAACCTCCTAGTCGCCAGACCATGACGCTGCTTTCCCGCTTGCTCCTCGTGCCTGAGGGCGACCAGAACGCAGCCTCAACGTCGTTCGAGAGCCTGAAGGCAGATCTCTTGAAGATGAGCCGCGAGGAATATGACGACCTGCTTGCGCTTGCCAATTCAAACCACGTCATCATCCGCGGTTTTGAGCGGCTCCTCCGCATCTTCGAAGAAGCGAACGACAGCGAGCGCGCCCAGTGGACGCTGACGGCCCTCACCCTCGAGCGGTCACGCATCACCACCGCCGTGCAGTTCCTCCAGGACATTTGCACCGCCATTGAAGATGAGCAGTACGACATCACCGTGATCAAGTCCCTCGACCACCTGCCCGACCTGGGAAGCGATCTCGACCTCTACACCAACGCGCACCCCGACGACATCATCAAGCTCATGCAGCGCCGCTTCAGCGCGGAGCTGGCGTCCCGCAGCTGGGGCGATCGCCTGGCCGGCAAGTGGAATTTCGAAATTCCCGGCCTGCCCGAGTCGGTCGAAATTCACATGAGGCGCCTTGGCCAGACCGGCGAGCAAATTGCAATCGCCGCGCGTCTTGCTGAAAGGGCGCGGCTGATTGTCGTCAACGACCAGACCTTCCGCGTGACCTCAATCTCTGACCGCCTGATGATTTCAACCCTTCAGCGCATGTATCGGCATTTTTACTTCCGCCTGTGCGACATTGTCGACAGCGCCGGGTTGGTAGATTCAGGTGTTGTCGATTTCACCGATCTCGAAAAAGTGGCCACCAACGCTGGCATCTGGGAAGGCGTGGCCACCTACCTGGTTATCGTTTCTGATTACGTGCAGCAGTACCGCGGCTACGGCCTCGAACTGCCGCAGTCGGTCAAGAACACCGCGCGTTTCGGCGGCAAAGAAGTTTTCTATGCAAAGGAGTTCATCCGGGTTCCGATCATGCCGCAATCTGCCAAGCTCTATGGATCGCAGTTGGCCGGATTGTTGCGCAAGCGCGAATTGCAGAGCGGCGCTCGACTTAGCTTGCTGCCATGGCTCGCCACAGCAGCGGCGGTTGGACAGAAGATCACTGGAAGCGACAAGGGTATCTGGTAAGGCAATGGTTTTCCCCGAGTAAGACAGCGTTTTTACCCCGGTAGCCATCAGAATCAAGGAACTGGGGCATTTGATTGTTTTCGTTGCTAGTAAATCGGTCGTCATCAAACGAGAGGAGAAGCCGGGGAATGCAACCGGCAAAATGCTATGGGCAATCTGGTACCTACGACTCCCAAATCAATTCTAGGAAGTACGCTATCTGCCGGAGGATCCAGCCGCATGATGCAGGATGCAAGCGCTTCTGTGTGGCCAACTATGTCTAATACCCGTACTGATTCTTATTCCTCGAATAAGCTCGCTCCATCGAATGAGGCCGCAGGGGTACCGATCTTCGCAACGGACCTGCTCTCTTTCAAACGCGACCAGACATCGAATGCGATTTCGTTTGTTGTGCACGTGGTCGCTATCACCCTCCTGTTATCCCTGGCGCTCAAGGTTCGCAACGTCGTCATCGAGCCCCCAACCACGGTTACCTCGGTGGATTTCAAGCTGACTGCTCCTCCGCCGGTGGTGATGCCCGTGGCTAAACAGGAAGGCGGCGGCGGCGCCAAGTCCATCGTTCAGCCCAAGGCAGCCCCGGTTCCGGTTCCCGTAGCCAAGGCTCCGCAAATCAATACCACGTCCATCATTCGCCTCGATCATCCCAAGCTTGCCCTGGCGCCTACTGACCAGGTCAAGATGCCGGATACACCCGATGCTTTGCCGGCGTTCGCAGCCACCAATAGCCCGCAAATCGCTCTGGCAGCCAAGCCCAAGGGAACGGGTTCCGGCTTCGGAAGCATGGGCGGCGGCGGACTCGGCGGCGGTCACGGCGTTGGCAGCGGTGGTGGTTACGGCGGCGGCCTCATGAGCGTCGGCGGCGGCGTTAGCGCGCCCCAGGTGCTGCATGCGGCTGAGCCCGAGTTCACTGAGGAAGCCCGTCGCTCAAACTTCCAGGGCAACGTGCAAATCAAGCTGATCGTCGATTCCCAGGGAAATCCGCAGGACATTCGCATCCTCAGCCATCTCGGCATGGGATTGGAACAGAAAGCCGTCGATGCCGTGCGCCAGTACAAGTTCAAGCCGGCCATGTTCCAGGGCCATCCGGTCTCCGTGGAAATCGTCCTCGACGTCGACTTCCGGCTCCATTGATCCTCGGGTTACGGATCAACGAATCCGTTCCATCAAAACTCAAACAACAGAAAGGAGCCTTTGTGGCTCCTTTCGTTTTGGGTTGAAGGCACGCTCCGATCCCCCATTACTGGGCACTCAAAAGCATCTGTCAACAAATCAGCGTCGCTTGCGCAGAGGCCTTCGCTGGCGTCCGCCGCACATGATTCTACGAACCGAAACCGAACTGACCGTTCGACGACGATCCAGTCGAAGCGTACGACCCGATTATCCATCTGGACGAGCGCATTGGCCTGCTCTCGGTCTTCCAGATTTCAAGGCGCTCGCGTTAGGTAAACCCAAGTCGGCGTATCGAAGCCACTTGGCATCTGTTCGTAAAGCAATTGGTCTATCTAAGCTCGATCCAGGAGTTCCGTGCCA
>Ga0182030_10009407_pt1 | contig 20001 bp, 16 predicted proteins | sample 812S3MmetaG_FD_121299 | JGI IMG/M metagenome (GOLD analysis project Ga0182030, IMG submission 121299) | Permafrost microbial communities from Stordalen Mire, Sweden - 812S3M metaG (Illumina Assembly) | ecosystem: Environmental > Terrestrial > Soil > Wetlands > Permafrost | place: Sweden... | reverse complement strand
CCGCGCCTTGTTCCGACCTTGCCGCGCGCGTCGACGCCATCGACTGGGCGCAGGCGGGCGGCGAACTCGATGCGCAGGGCTGCGCGGTGCTGAAGGGACTGCTCACGGCGGAACAGTGCCGCGCGCTCGCCGCGCTCTATCCGGACGACACTCATTTCCGCAACCGGGTGGTGATGGCGCGCCACGGTTTTGGGCGTGGCGAGTACAAATATTTTGCCTATCCGCTTCCCGATCCGATCGCGCAATTGCGCCCCGTGCTCTATGCGCAGCTCTGCGGGGTTGCCAATCGCTGGAACGCCGCGATGGGCATCGAAGTCCGCTATCCGGAAAATCATCGGGATTTCCTGGCGCGCTGCCATGCCGCCGGCCAGGTCAGGCCGACGCCGCTGTTGCTGCAATATGGCGCCGGCGACTACAACTGCCTGCATCAGGATCTCTACGGCGAGCACGTGTTCCCGCTGCAGGTCGCGATCCTGCTGTCGGAACCGGGCCGGGATTTTGACGGCGGCGAATTCGTGCTGACCGAGCAGCGGCCGCGGATGCAGTCGCGGCCCGAAGTGGTGCCGCTGCGGCAGGGCGATGCGGTGGCATTTGCCGTGCACGTCAGGCCGGTGCAGGGGACGCGCGGAACTTACCGGGTTAATCTGCGCCATGGCGTCAGCCGGGTCCGTTCCGGCGCCCGCCACACCGTTGGCGTGATCTTTCACGATGCGAAGTGAGCAGGACCCGATTGACTGGTGATCTGTTTGAAAGCGTTGCCGATCCCGGCCCGGCGCAGGAGTTGATGGCGGAAGGCGCCGTGCTGCTGCGCGGTTTTGCCAGGCCGCTCGAGGCCGAGCTGATCGCCGCGTTGGCTGACATCGTCGCGCAGGCGCCGTTTCGCCACATGCAGACGCCGGGCGGCCATCGGATGTCGGTGGCGATGACCAATTGCGGCGGCCTCGGCTGGGTCACCGATCGCGCCGGCTATCGCTATGATGGCGACGATCCCGAGGCGGCGCGGCCGTGGCCGGCGATGCCGCCATCGTTTCGCGGGCTGGCCGGGCAGGCGGCAGCGGAGGCGGGTTTTGCCGGCTTTTCGCCCGATGCGTGCCTGGTCAACCGCTACGCGCCGGGCGCGCGGATGTCCCTGCATCAGGATCGCGATGAGCTTGATTTCACCGCCCCGATCGTTTCGGTGTCGCTGGGCCTGCCGGCGATTTTCCTGTTCGGCGGGCAGAAGCGCAGCGACCGTCCGCGCCGGTTTCGGCTGCAGCATGGCGACGTCGTGGTGTGGGGCGGCCCGGCGCGGCTGGCCTTTCACGGCGTGGCCCCGCTCGCCGACGGCGAGCATGCGCTGCTCGGGCGGCAGCGCATCAATCTGACGTTTCGCAAGGCGCGCTGAAGAGGTAGCCCGCGAAGGGTCAGTCGAACACGCCGCCGCAAATTGCCTTATTGGGGCCGTAGCGCCACGCGATCGTCTTTTATCAAACCCTGTGGGTAGCTTCGGCGGCTGAGAGGCAAGATGGGCGACCTCGAAATCCCCGCGGATCAAACCGCTACCGCCGCCAGTCGCACCGGCGTCTATCTCGCCGTCCTGCAACTGGTGTTGACGCTGGGCTGGACCACCTATGTGATCTACCTGCCGAAGCTTGCCGCGGAGGTCAGGATCGCGCCCTCGACGGTGATTCTCATTCTGATGATGGATCAGGCCATCTTCACCGTCGCCGACACCGCGATGGGAATAGCGGCCGACCGGATCGCGCGTTGGTTCGGCCGGCTCGGCGGGTTCGTCGGCGGTCTGACCGCGCTGTCCTGCGCGGCTTTCGTGGCGTTGCCGTTCGTGGCCGGCAGCGGCCCCGGCGCGCGGGCCTGGTTCATCGCCCTGATCGTGATCTGGTCCGTCACCTCCTCGTCGCTGCGCGCCCCGCCGTTGACCCTGCTCGGCAAGCACCGCGCCAAACCGTCGATACCGTGGTTGGCGGCGCTGGCGATGCTCGGTTACGGGCTGGCCGGCGCGCTGTCGCCCTATCTCGGCGTGGCGCTGCGCAACCACGACGCGCGGCTTCCATTCGCCATTTCCAGCGTGGTGCTGCTGGTCACCGCGCTGGCGCTGTCAAAAGTCGAACGGGGTCTTGCGCGATCGCCCTCACCACCGCAGCCGTTGCAGGTTGCAAAACCGCTCGGAAAAGTGTCGGTGATCTTCATCGCGTCGATGGTGGTCCTGGCGCTGGGCTATCAGCTGCATTTCAGCATCAACAGCGAGCCGTTTTTTCTGCGCTTCGCGGCCGCGAAAGATCTGCAATGGCTGCTGCCGGTGTTCTGGATCGGCTTCAACATCGCGATGTTTCCGGCCAGCGCCATCACCAGGCGCCGTGGCGGATTGCTGGTGATGGGCTGCGCCGGCCTGCTCGGGGCATTGGCCGTGCTCGGCGCCGAGCTTGCCGGAAGTCTCACGACGCTGATCGTCGCCCAGTTCGTCGCAGGGGCAGCCTGGGGCTGCATGCTGATGAGCGCGATCTCGGCGGCGCTGGCGATCGGCGAGCGCGGCGCCGAAGGCAAGGTGCTGGGGTTGGTGTTTTCCGCGCTGGCGCTGGCGACCTTCGCGCGGATGGCGGCGGTTGCGGGCGGCCTGCAACGGATTCCCGAATACGCCCCGTTGCTGCACTGGGCGCCGGTGGCGTGCTGGTCGGTCGCCGGCACCGGTCTGTTGGTGATCGCGGCGGCGCGGGCCCAGCACAGCCGCGGGGGGGTAGGCCCGTAGCCCGGATCGAGCTGTTGCGAAATCCGGGAAGCAACACGCGAATAATCCAATCCCGGATTGCGTCGACGGCGCGCATTCGCGCGATCCCATCAGCGCGTTCACGCGCGTCTTCGACGCGCTATGGGCTTCATCCGGGCGACGAGGCTCCGGACATCTTACGGCTTGGCCGGATGGATGAACGTCCAGGGGCTGACTTCCGAATCCGTGGGTATTTCGACGTCGATGAGGTAGGGGCCGCCGTCGGCCAGCGCCTTTTCCAGCGCGGCGCGAAACGTTGCTGGTGACGTTACGCGCGCAGCGCCAACACCAAAGGATTCCGCCAGCCTGACAAAATCCGGATTGACCAGGTCGGACGCCACCACGCGGCCGCCGAAGCGCTCGCGCTGGTCGCGCCGCACATTGCCATAGGCGTTGTTGTTGAAGACCAGCGTCACCACGCCGATTCTGAACTGCACCGCGGTGGCCAGTTCCTGCACCCCGAACATGAAGCCGCCGTCGCCGGTGATGGCCACCACCGGCCGGTCCGGATGGGCGACCTTGGCGCCGAGCGCGGTGGCAAAGCCGGACCCGAGCGTGCCCTGGTAGCCCGAGGTGATGAAGGTGCGGGGCTGGTAGACCGGAAAGCCGTACCAGGAGGCAAAGCCGACCTGCGACAGTTCGTCGGTGACGATGGCGTTCTCCGGCAGCACCGCGCGCAGGATGTTCAGATAGGCCATCTGCGGCTGCACCTGCTGGATCTCCTGCAGCGCCGCCGCCGAGGCTTCGCGGATCGCGGCGCGGCGGCCGCTGCTCCTGGCATAGCCGCGGCTGCGAACCGCCGCCAGCAGCGCGCTGGTGCCGGCCCGCGCATCGGCGATGATGGCCGCGTCGGGCGTGAAGCGCCGCATTTCAACGGGGTCGATATCGATCCGGACCGACTTCAGGCCGTCGGGGCGATAGGGCCAGCGCGACATGGTCGGCAGTTCCAGCCGCGTGCCGATGCCGATCATCAGGTCGGTCGCCGCCCATAGCCGATAGGCGGCCGCCATGGTCAGCCCGAGTTCATGCGCATTGCTGACGATGCCGCGGCCGCTGCGGAACGCCACCACCGGGGCGTCGATCAGTTCGGCCAGTTCGAGGATCTCGTCCGCGGCCTCGATGGCGCCGCTGCCGACAAAGATCATCGGCGCCCTGCTGGCCGCGACCAGCGCGGCGGCGGCCTTGACGCGTTCGCTGTCGGGCTGCGGCGCCGGGAAGCGGTCGAACGGCCGCACCGGGCTCACCTCGGTGCGCTCCGTGAACACGTCCCACGGCATTTCCAGCGCCACCGGGCCACGCCGCCCCGACATCATTTCCTGGAACGCGCGCGACACCATGGCCGGCGCGGCATCGGGATATTCGATGCGGTCGGCCCATTTCACGAAGCTTCGCAAGGTGGCCAGCTGATCCGGCATCTCATGCAGATGGCCGCGGCCCTTGCCGAGAAACGGCGTCGGCACCTGCCCGGTCAGGCACAATACCGGTTCGTTGCAGCCGAACGCGGTGAGCAGGGCGGCGCCGGCATTGAGCAGGCCGGGGCCGGGCACCACGCTGAACACGCCGGGCCTGCCGGTCGATCGTGCATAGCCGAACGCCATGTAGCCGCAGGCCTGTTCGTGCCGGGCGCCGATCACTTTCAGCTGTGCCTGCTGGAACGCATCGAACAGGCCATAGGTCTGCGCGCCCGGAAGCCCGAACACGGTGTCGACGCCGTGCGCGACAAGGCCGCCGACGATGGCTTCGCCGCCTGAAGTGGAAGTCATTGCATGGTCCAATCGCTGAAGGGCTTCATCAGGGGGTCTCGTCGATCACGCCGTTGCGCAACAGGCCGATATTGTCGGCCTCAACCTCGACGACGTCGCCGGGCTTCAGGTAGCGCGGCGGATCGAACCGCGCGCCGGCGCCGGTCGGCGTGCCCGTGACAATGACGTCGCCGGGCACCAGGGTGGTGAAGGTCGAGAGATAATGGATCAGATAGCGGAAGCCGAAGATCAGCCGGCCGGTACGGTCGTCCTGCCGGGTCTCGCCATTGACCCGCGTGGTCAGCCGGATGTCGGCGATCTGCGATTCCTCCGTGTAGGGCACCAGCCAGGGGCCGAGGCTGCCGGTGCAATCGAAGTTCTTGCCCTGGGTCACGTTGAACTTGGCGTGGCGGACCCAGTCGCGGATGGTGCCCTCGTTGCACAGCGTGACCGCGGCGATGTGATCGAGCGCCGCGGCCTGCTCGATGTGCCGGCCGGCCTTGCCGATCACCAGCACCACCTCGCCCTCGTAATCGAGCTGCGGCGAAGCGCGCGGGCGAACCAGCGGGGCCTCGTGGCCGACAAAGGAGCGCGGCGTGCGCATGAACAGGCTGGGATATTTCGGGGCGTCCTGACCGTCCTTGTATTCGGCGTTGCGGTCCGGATAATTGACGCCGATGCAGATGATCTTTTCCGGCGCCGGGACCGGCGGCAGCCAGCGGATCGCATCCAGCGCATGGTCCGGCGCGCGTCGCGCCGCGGCTTCGGCGAGTTTTAGCAATGCGCCGGCGGCGATGACTTCGCGCAGCGTCGGATAATCGTTGCCGAATTGCGTGGAGAGATCGACGATGCCGCCGTCGACGACGGCGCCGTATTTGATCGCTCCGTTAACGGAATAGGTGGCGAGGCGGAGAGCAGTCATGTGGTTTCCAAACATCGAGGGGAAGGTCATTCCACTCCGTAGTGACGAAAATCGTCATTCCGGGGCGTGAGTGACGCGCGAAGCGCGGCACCAGCGAGCCCGGAATCCATAACCACCGCAGGGGCTATGGATTCCGGGCCTGCGCTCCGCCCGGCTCTCGCCGGCCGGAGCACATCCCGGAATGACATACACAACGACACCTCCGTTAGTCCGCCACGGTGACATCGGCGACGAATTTGGGTTCGCGGACCGGCTGTCCCGGAAACGGCGAGCCCTGCTCGAACCAGGAGCGCGGCGCCGGCGCGCCCCACAGCGTCTGCCGCCGCGGGTCTTTCAGCGACCAGCGCATCGGCGCGTGATCGTGGTCGCCGGTGAAATAGTCGCTGGTGTAGAGCTCGAGGCGGTGGCCGTCGGGATCGCGGACATAGAGAAAGAAGGCGTTGGAGATGCCGTGGCGGCCGGGGCCGCGCTCGATGTTGGCAAGATAACCGCTCGAGGCCATCACGTCGCACAGATGCAGGATGTTCATCGCGGTCGGCACCCAATAGGCAAAATGGTGCAGGCGAGGGCCGCGGCCGTTGGTGATGGCGAAATCATGCACATTGCCCTTGCGGTGCATCCAGGCCGCGGCGATGCGGCCGTTCGGTCCGTCTTCCTCGGCATATTCGGTCAGCCGGAAGCCGAGCCGGGCATAGAAGTCGACGGTGTCCTGCACCTCGGCGGCGAACACGTTGAAATGGTCGAGCCGTTGCGGGTGGCAGCCCTTGTAGAGATCGTAGCGGCGCAACAGGTGCGGACGCTTTTCCATCGCGGCATAGAGTTCGATCTGAAAGCCGAACGGATCGGTGAAGTGCAGGGTGCGGCCCTGGAACGGCAGCGTCGCGAAGCCGCAGTCGATGCCGTTCTCGGAAAAGAACGCCGCGGCCTTGTCGAGATCCTGCTCGTTGCCGACCTTGAAACCGAGCCGGTTGCAGGCGGCGGTGGCCGCTTTCCGCAGCACCACCGAATGATGCTGATGCTCCTCGCTGCCGCGCAGGTAGACCGCATGGTCGTCGAAGTCCTCGACATGCAGTCCGACCGTGGTTTCGTAGAACGCGCGGCTGGCGGCCAGGTCCACCACGTCGAGCACGACATGGCTGCACCTGACGATGTTGAACGGCGGAGCGAAATTATGCTGCGGAACGGGCATGCGCTTTATCCTCAAGGATCAGTCGAGTTTTTCTTCACCTCTCCCAACCGGAGAGGTCATTCAGATGCCGGGCTCGATGCCGAGGCGCTGGATCCTGTGCGTGCCCTTGGCGAGCGAGACGTGCTTGGTTTCCATGTAGAAATCGAAAGAATAGTCGCCGCCGTCGCGGCCGATGCCCGAGGATTTCATGCCGCCGAACGGGGTCGGCAGATGGCGGACGTTTTCCGAATTCAGCCAGATCATGCCGGCCTCCAGCGCGTCGGCCACCCGCAGCGCCCGGCCCATGTCGGAACTCCAGACATAGCCGGTGAGGCCGTACTGCACCGAATTGGCGATCTCGATGGCTTCGTTCTCGTCGCGGAACGCAATCACCGTCAGGAACGGACCGAACACTTCCTCCTGCGCCACCCGCATCTTCGCGTGGGCGCCGGTGACCAGCGTCGGCTGCACATAGTGTCCGCCGCCGGGGCCGTCATGCGGCCTGCCGCCGACCGCGATCACCGCGCCGTCCTGTCGGGCGATATCGAAATAGGAACAGACTTTTGCCAGATGGCGCTCATGAATCAGCGGGCCGATTTCGGTTGCGGGATCGAGCGGATGCCCGACCTTCAGCGCCCGCACCCGCGCGGCGAGTTTTGCGATGAATTTTTCCGCAACTCCCTGCTGGATCAGGAGCCGGCTCGACGAGGTGCAGCGCTCGCCATTCAGCGAATAGATCATGAACACCACCGCATCGAGCGCGCGGTCGAGGTCGGCGTCGTCGAACACGATCACCGGGTTCTTGCCGCCGAGTTCGAAATGCACCCGCTTCAGGCTGGGCGCGCCCTGCGCCATGATCGCCGCACCGGTCGAGGTTTCGCCGACAAAGGCGATCGCCTTGATCGCGGGATGCTCGGTCAGCGCCTTGCCGGCTTCCTCGCCGATGCCGTGCACGGTGTTGAGCACGCCGTCGGGCACGCCGGCCTGCCGCACCAGCCGCGCCAGCAGATCGGCGGTCACCGGCGACCATTCCGCCGGCTTGTGCACCACCGTGCAGCCGGCGGCGAGCGCCGGGGCGATCTTCCAGGTCGACAGCATGAACGGCGTGTTCCACGGCGTGATGACGCCGACCGGGCCGATCGGCACCCGGGTCGAGACGTTCCAGTGCTCGTCGCTGGGCAGGTTCAGGCCGTCGCGCGCATCGGCGCACTTGTCGGCGAAGAAGCGAAAGTTTTCGGCGCCGCGGATCGCGGCCTTGGCCATGAAGCGATGGGCCTGGCCGGTGTCGATGCATTCGAGCACCGCGATGTCGTCGGCGTAGTCCTCGATGGCGTCGGCGACGCGATGCAGCAGTTTCTTGCGCATGGTCGCCGGCATGTCGCGCCAGGCCTTGAAGGCCTGCGCGGCCACGGTCGCGGCGCGGTCAATGTCCTCCGACCCACCGCGCGCGACCTTCGCCAGCACCGTGCCGTCGACGGGGGACCTGGTCTCGAAGGTTTGGCCCGAGATCGACGGCACGATCTTGCCGTCGATCAGGTGGCCGATGCCGTCGGCCTTCAACTTCGCCAGCAGAGGCGCTGCGCGGTCGCGGTTGGCCTGGAACTGTTCGGCTGATTTCGGGGTAACCTTATCCATGCGCGGCCTCCGCTTTCAGGGCTTCGTGGATGTTGTTGCGCTTCCAGCTGGTTTCCTTGTCGTTGACCTGCATGTCGAACGACAGCGCGAATTTGCCGGCGGAAAAAACCGGATCGAGATAGCTGGAAAGCGCGTGGAAGATGGCTTCGCCGGCCTTCTTGCGGGTGGCCAGATCGCGGCCTTCGCCGAGACGCAGCACCATGGCGAGGAACCCGAACTCCGGATTGCCGTCGGCGATGGCATAGTGCTCGCAGCGGATGGCGCGGACGCGGATGCCGCCGAGCGGAAAGATCCCGGTCTGCACCGCGGCCCGGCGCACCAGTTCGACTACCGCGCCGATATCGAGGCGGTCATCGAGATTGGCGGAATATTCAAGCGTGAAATGCGGCATGTCGGCATCACTCCAGACGTTTTTACGGCGCCGGCTTCAAGCGAAATAGCAGCTCACCGAACCATAGGGACCATAGTCGGCCTGAATCGTGTCGCCTTTGCGGGTCTCGATCGGCCGGATGAACGATCCGGCGAGAACCACCTGGCCGGCTTCGAGCGCCAGTCCGAGCGGCGCGATCTTGTTGGCGAGCCAGGCCACGCTGGTGGCGGGATGATTGAGCACGCCGGCGGCCAGCCCGGTCTCTTCCAACTGGCCGTTGCGGTAGCACAGCGCGCCGATCCAGCGCAGGTCGGCGTCGAGCGGACGCAACGGACGGCCGCCCAACACGATGCCGGCGTTGGCCGCGTTGTCGGCGATGGTGTCGAAGATCTTGCGGGTCGATTTGGTGTCCGGATCGACCCGTTCGATTCTGGTGTCGAGGATTTCCAGCGCCGGCACCACGAAATCGGTGGCGTTGAGCACGTCGAACAGGGTGCAGCCAGGCCCGGTCAGCCGGTGCTTCATGATGAAGGCGAGCTCGGCCTCTACCCGGGTGCCGATGAAGCGGTCCGAGGGCACGAGGCCGCCATCGGCAAAGAACATGTCGTCCAGCAGCACCCCGGAATCCGGCTCGTCGATGCCGAGCGCGCTTTGCATCGCCTTCGAGGTGAGGCCGATCTTGTGGCCTTTGACGAGACGGCCCTCGGCGAGCTTGATCTCGATCCAGGCCTTCTGGATGGCATAGGCGTCCGCGATGCCGATGCCGGGATGCTGCAGCGAGAGCTGGCGGATCTGCCGCCGGGTTTTTTCCGCCTGATGCAGCCGTTCGGCGGCGTCGCGGATATCGTCCTGGGTCAATGCCATGATCGGTCGGGGCCAGGCTGGACGGCGCCAGCAAAAAGCGGATGCTGAAATCTGGTTAACATGTTAAGTGAAGCCGATCAAACGCTATTGATATTTGCTGCAGCGCAAAACCGGCGTTCGCGCAAAAACCGCAAGCCGGCGTTTCCCTGATGTGGACGATCGATCATGGCGCGGAAGAAATTGCCCAGCCGTTCCAATCCGGCAGCCAAAGCCAAAGTCCGGCGCGTGCCGATGCGGGATTTCTCCCGCTCGCTGCCGATGTCGCTGCTGCGGGCGCGCGAAGCGGTGATGCGGCTGTTCCGTCCCTCGCTGCGCCATCACGGCCTGACCGAACAGCAGTGGCGGATCCTGCGCGCGCTGGCCGCGGTCGATGCCACCGAGGTCACCGAGCTGGCCCGGGTCGCCTTTCTGCTCGGCCCAAGCCTGTCCCGAATCCTGCGCGACCTCGAGGCGCGCCACCTGATCGAACGCCGGACGGCGAAGGCCGATCTGCGCCGCGGCGTGGTGTCGATCTCCGCCAAGGGTCTGAAGCTGATCGAGATGGTGGCGCCGACATCGGAAGCGATCTACGCGGCGATGACCCGGCGCTACGGCGCCGGCAAGCTCGCCGCGTTGCAGGATATGCTGCATGCGCTCGAGGGCAGCCTGTCGGAACTGGTCGTCGACGACGATGAACCGGCCCGGACCGGCAAGCGCGGTTGATGGCAATTTTGCATCATGCCGTGAATATGCCGCATCGCTTTCGACTGCCTATGGTGTGGGCAGCATCCGTCTCATCCATTCGACCAACACGACCACTTATCGCGTTGCGCCTTGGGCCGGCGCGCGCGAACCTGGAATTGATGCGATATCAATTTACTCCGGCTCCGACACGCCGTAGACACGCGGACGGATTTTCGGTCAAACTCAAAAACTTAAAACGAGGGCCGGCTGAAGCCGGCCGCATGGGAGGACTGGATGAGGCTTACGAGACGTGACTTCGCGGCGGGTTTGGCTGTCGGTATCACAGCACCTTATGTCATGGGCAGCGCCCGCGGGCAGGGTGCCACCATCAAGATCGGCATGTGCGTGCCGGTGACGGGTCCCGCGGCCGAACAGGGTCTTTGGGCGCAGAACGGCGCCAAGCTCGCGCTCGCGGCGGTGAACAAGGCCGGGGGTGTCCTCGGCAAGCAGGTCGAGCTCATCATCGAAGACGACCAGACCACCAATCCAGGCATCGTATTGGCGTTTTCGAAACTGGCCGCCCAGGACGACATCGTTGGATTCCTGGGTTCGATCCGCTCGACCCAGGTGCATGCGATGGCACCCGACGTTCTCAAGCTCGGCAAGCCGGTGATGATCGGCGGAACCGATCCGGCCCTCACCCATATGGGCAATCAGTGGCTGTTCCGGTTCCGGCCCAACGACAGCTATTCCGGCCGTGTCATCGCCGATTATGGCGTCAACACGCTGGGCAAGAAGAAATGGGCGATCGTTCATTCGACCGACGCCTTCGGGACGGCGGGCGGAAAGGCATTGGCCGCGGCGCTGGAAAAACTCGGCAACCCCGCGGTTCTCGATCAGGGCTACGCCAACCAGAGCCAGGATTTCACGCCGGTCGTGCTGGCGGTGAAGCAGTCCGGCGCGGACATTCTTGGCACCTATTTCACCTATGAGAACGACCTCGGCATTTTCGCCCGCCAGTTGCGCCAGCTCGGCGTCAACATTCCCTGGGTGGGATCGCCGTCGGTGGTGGCGGTTTCATCGACCAAGCTGGCGGGTCCGGCGCTGTTCGGCACCTATGGCGTGGCGGATTACGCGGAAGATTCCAGCGAGGCTTCGAAAGCCTTCGGCAAGGCCTATCGCGACGCCTACAAGTTCGCGCCCGACAACCAGAGCGCCTGGCCGTACGATGCGCTCACCATCCTGTCCGCGGCGATCAACAAGGCCGGTTCGACCGATCCCGGCAAGATCCGCGAGGCCATCCTGGCCACCCGGAAATTCCCGGGCGCCGAGGGCGAATACAATTTCGACGGCAATGGCGACGGTCTGCACGGCTACAACGTGGTGCGCAACGAGAAGGGGACCATCGTCTACGACAAGCATATCGACTTCAACGATTGATCGCGGTGCCGGCCGCCCCCGATCGGCGGCCGGCGCCCGTTGTTTGATATCGGTGCAGCCTTTGATGTTGCGTCGCACCGTTCCACCGGATCGCGGACTGCGGCAGCCCTGATATCAGCAATGGCAGGGCCGCCGCTTCCTCCCAACGAGCGTCTCCATGGATCTCGCACTGCAGCTGCTGTTTACCGGAATTGGCATCGGCGCGGTGTATGCGCTGGTGGCGCTCGGTTTCGTGCTGATCTTTCGCGCCACCAATGTGGTGAATTTCGCGCAAGGCGAATTCTCCATGGTCGCGGCCTATCTCATGGTGGTGTTCGCCGTCGACCTCGGCTGGCCGTACTGGCTGTCGTTCCTGCTGTCGCTGGCCGGCATGGCGCTGCTCGGCGCGGTGTTCAATCTCGGGGTCTATTATCCGCTGCGGCACCGCAGCTTCCTGCCGGTCATCATCGCCACCATCGGCGCCTCGATCCTGCTCGCCAATTCGGTGCTGGCGCTCTACGGCCCGCAGCCGCAGGTGCTGGAGGGATGGTTCGAGACGCCGGGGATCCAGATCGGCCCGGTCTATCTCGACAGCCAGTATCTGCTGATCATCGCGGTGACCATCGTGCTGGTGATCTTCAACTACTGGTTCTTCGAGCACACCATGCTCGGCAAGAAGCTGCAGGCCACCTCGCAGGACAAGGAGATGGCCTCGCTGCTCGGCATCTCCGTCTCGACCATGATCATGATCACCTTCATCTATTCGGCGGTACTGGGCGGTCTGGCCGGCATCCTGGTGGCGCCGGTGCTGTTCGTCTCGATCCAGATGGGCTCGACCATCGCGCTGAAGGCGTTTGCCGCCACCATCATCGGCGGCTTCGGCGACGTCGCCGGCGCCATCGTCGGCGGGCTGGCGCTCGGCATCATCGAGACCTTCGGCGCCGCCTATATTTCGGTGCCCTACAAGGACGGTTTTGCATTTCTCGTGCTGGTGCTGTTCCTGGTGTTCCGGCCGCAGGGTATCTTCGGCGAACGCGTCGCGGAGAAGGCATGAGCGCCCCCAGCGACAACATGCCGATCGCCGTGTCGGCCGCGCGGGCGAGGCCGTTATGGCTGCGCCATCTGCCGTATTTCGTTGCCGCAGCCATCCTGGTCGTGCTCGCCGTTTCGATGCGGTTCGACGGCTACGTCCTCAACATTCTGATGGAGGCGACGACCTTCGCGATCGCCGTGTTCGGCCTCTCGGTGGTGCTGGGCCTGTGCGGGCAGATCAATCTGGCGCAGGCGGCCTTCTTCGGTTTCGGCGCCTATGCGGTCGGCATCGGAACCTCGGACTACCAGATCAGCTACTGGTTCTGCCTGCTCGGCGGCTGCGTGGTGGCGCTATTGGCCGGCGCGCTGCTGGGCGTGTCGACGCTGCGGCTCGGCGGCCACTATCTGGCGATGGTGACGATCTCGTTCCAGCAGATCGTCACGCTGGTCATGATCAACACCATCTGGCTCACCCACGGCCCCGACGGGGTATCGAATATCGGCCGGCCGGCGCTGTTTCAGTCGGCGCAATCCTATCTGGCGTTCTGCGTCGCGATGCTGGCGCTGGTCGGATATTTCGTCTGGCACCTGCCGGAAACAAGGCTCGGGCGCGCGATGCGGGCGGTGCGCGACAATGAGCTCGCCGCCGGCGTCAACGGCATCGACGTGTTTCGCACCAAGGTGTCGGCGTTCGCGCTCAGCGCCGTGCTGGGCGGGCTGGCCGGCGGACTGTTCGCGGGCGGCTTTGCCTATGTCAGCCCGGATCAGTTTTCCTTCGCCGAGTCGGTGGTGTTCCTGACCATGTCGCTGCTCGGCGGCGTGGCGTCGCCGATCGGCTCGGCAATCGGCACCGGTCTGCTGATCCTGCTGCCGGAATGGCTGCGTTTCATGAAGAGCATTCCGGGCCTGTATCTGGCGCTCTACGGGCTGTCGGTGATCCTGATCATCCGCTTCATGCCAGACGGCATCTGGGGATTCGTCAGTGCGGCGACCAGACGCTGGCGTGGCCCGGCCGAACGGCATGCCGCCGGCCCGCCGCTGCAACTGGTTCCTGCCACCGTCGGCGGCGACATCGTGCTCGACGTCAGGGGTCTTTCCAAATATTTCGGCGGCCTCAAGGCGGTCGACAAAGTCGATATCCAGGTCCGGCGCGGCGGCGTCCATGCCCTGATCGGGCCGAACGGCTCCGGCAAGACCACCACGCTGAACGTGCTGTCCGGCCTCTACAAGGCCACCGCCGGCAAGGTGATGCTCGACGGCACCGACGTCACCGACATGCCGCCGCATCTGCGTGCCGCCGCGGGGTTGGGGCGGACGTTTCAGAACATCCGGCTGTTCCGCTCGATGACGGCGCTGGAGAATGTGGTGATCGGCGCCGAGCGGCCGGGCAATACCCTGACCGGCGAAGGCGGCGACGAGGCGCTGACGCAGCGCGCGATGTCGGCGCTGGCCTTCGTCGGGCTGGGCCCGCGGGCCAATGAACTGATCTCCAGTTTTTCGTACGGCCATCAGCGGCTGATCGAGATCGCGCGCGCGCTCGCCGCCAATCCGACCCTGCTGCTGCTCGATGAACCCGCCGCCGGACTGAATTCCAGCGAGAAGCTCGAACTGCACGAACTGTTGAAGCGCATCGCCGCGCAGGGTCTGACCATCCTGATCATCGATCACGACATGACGCTGGTCTCCGAGGCGGCCCAGCATATCACCGTGCTCAATTTCGGACGCCGCATCGCGGACGGCGAATCCATGGCGGTGCTGCGGCATCCCGATGTCGTCTCCGCCTATCTCGGGACCGAATGATGCCGCTGCTCGAAATCCGCGACCTGATTGTACTGTATGGCGAGATCGAGGCGCTGCGCGGCGTCTCGCTCAGCGTCGACGAAGGGCAGGTGGTGACGCTGCTCGGCGCCAACGGCGCCGGCAAATCGACCACGCTGCGGGCGATCTCGGGGCTGGCCAAGCCTGCGGCCGGCGAAATCCTGTTCGACGGCAGGTCGATCGCCGGATTGGGGCCGGAAGCCATCGTCCGGCTCGGGATCTCGCATGTGCCGGAAGGGCGGCGGATTTTTCCGGGGCTGAGCGTGAAGGAAAACATCATGCTGGGCGCATCGAACCGCCGGGTCGCGAAATCCGCGCTGTCGCGCGAGGCGGATGCGATGTTCGATCTGTTTCCGGATATCCGGCAGTTTTCCAAGTCGCTGGGATGGACCCTGTCGGGCGGGCAGTTGCAGATGGTCGCGGTGGCGCGCGGCCTGATGGCGAAGCCGCGCCTGTTGCTACTGGACGAGCCCTCGCTCGGTCTCGCGCCCGTGATCGTGCAGGCGGTGTTCCGGATCATTTCGCAGATCCGGCGCACCACCACGGTCTTGCTTGTCGAGCAAAACGCGCGCATGGGACTTTCGGTGGCCGACCACGGCTACGTGCTGGAAACCGGACGCATCGTGCTCGGCGGCAAGCCCGACGAGTTATGGGGCAATGAAGCCATTCGCGCCGCCTATCTCGGCGGTCATGCCAAGGCAAGCGCCTGACCTGAAGCAGCTGGATCCATGGCGAGTATCAAACTTGAAAATCTGCTACTTCCGCGACACCAAGCCCGCCCGGGCCGATTCCGCGCGAATCGGAGGCTGCCATGCGTGCGGCGCGGAGCAAGAATAGCGTACCCTTGCCCACGACATTTGTCATTCCGGAGCGCGCTCTTGCGCGAGTCCGGAATCCATAACCCCCACCGGGGGTATGGATTCCGGGCCTGCGCCCCACGTCGGCTATCGCCGACGAAACGCGCATCCCGGAATGACAAAATAAGATCGGCTTCGCGGAATCGATCGGCTGGCTTCTTCACGAGAGCAATGACCGCGGATTTGGAAAGAAAAGGAAGGAAATAGAGTGGCGAACAATGTCAAAAAAGTATGGGCCTCCGGCAAGACGGTGGTGAACGCCTGGCTTGCGATTCCCTCCGGGTTCTCGGCCGAGGTGATCGCGCAATGCGGTTTCGACAGCGTCACCGTCGACATGCAGCACGGCGTCCAGGACTACCAGTCGATGGTGCAATGCTTTCAGGCCATGAACGGCCATCCGGTGACGCCGATGGTGCGGGTGCCCTGGAACGAACCCGGCATCATCGGCAAGGTGCTCGATGGCGGCGCCTATGGCGTGATCTGCCCGATGGTCAATACGCCGAAGGAAGCGGAAAACCTGGTTTCCTACGCCAAGTATCCGCCGCGCGGCACCCGCTCGAACGGCCCGATCCGTGCCGGCATGTATGGCTCGGCCGGCACCTATCAGCAGACCGCCAACGACGAGATCGTGCTGCTGCCAATGATGGAGACCAGGACCGCGGTCGAGAACATGGAATCGATCCTCGATGTCGAGGGCATCAACGGCGTCTATATCGGCCCGTCCGATCTCGGCTTCTCCTACGGCCTGGTGCCCAAGCTCGACCGCGACGAGCCGGAGATCCTGAAGATCTATGAGAAGATCGTCAGGGAGTGCGGCAAGCGCGGCCTTTATCCCGGCATCCATTGCAGCGGCGCCGACGGCGCGGTGCGCGCGATCAACATGGGTTTCAAGCTCGTCACGCTGTCGAACGAAAGCGGACTGATGATGACCTACGCCAAGATGCAGGTAGCGCAGACGCGGAAGGAATCCGCCGGCAAAGCGTGAGGTGGCGAATAGTGAGTAGCGAATAGCGAGTAGGGAGTAGCGAATAGGGAGAAGGAAACTTTCAACCGCTTACTTTCCATTCGCCATTCGCCATTCGCTATTTGTCTCTCAAAGATCAAGGAGACCTCCATGACCCCACCCCCGACCATCCGCCTGCATCCCGACGACGGCGTGCTGATCGCGCGCGCCAGCCTGCCGCCCGGCTTGGTGGTGGCCGAGGGTGTCACCACGGTCGAACGGATTCCGGCTGGCCATAAGGTGGCGACCCGCGCCGTCGCGGTCGGCGAGCCGATCCGCCGCTATGGCCAGATCATCGGCTTTGCGACGCAGCCGATTCTGCCGGGCCAGCACGTCCACACCCAGAATTGCGGCATGGGCGATTTCGCCAAGGACTATGCCTTCGGCGTCGACGTCAAGCCGGTGCCGAACTTCGATCTGCCGGCTACCTTCGAGGGCATCCGCCGTCCCGACGGGCGCGTGGCAACCCGCAATTACATCGGCATTCTGACCTCGGTAAACTGCAGCGCGCATGTCGCCGGGATGATCGCGGATATCTTCAAGAAAAATCCGTTCACACACGACAATCCGCTGGCGGATTTTCCCAATGTCGACGGCGTGGTGGCGCTGACCCACAAGACCGGCTGCGGCATGACCCAGAACGAACCGCTGACCATCCTGCGCCGGACGCTCGGCGGTTACGCCCGGCATGTGAATTTTTCCGCCGTGGTGGTCTTGGGCCTGGGCTGCGAGGTCAACCAGATCGGCGGGCTGATGAAGGAACAGAAGCTCGCCGGGCGCCTGCGCGAACTGGAAATCCAGGAAATCGGCGGCACCCGCAAGACCGTCGAGGCCGGGGTCGCCTTTGTGCGCGAGGCGCTGGCCGACGCCAACCAGGTCAGGCGCGAAGCCGTGCCGGCCGGCGAACTGACCGTGGCGCTGCAATGCGGCGGCTCCGACGGCTATTCCGGGGTCTCCGCCAATCCGGCGCTGGGCGCCGCCAGCGACCTGTTGGTGCGGCATGGCGGCACCGTGATCCTGTCGGAAACCCCGGAAACCTATGGCGCCGAACATCTGCTGACCCGCCGTGCGGTCAGCCGCGAGGTCGGCGAAAAACTGGTGGCCTTGATGCGCTGGTGGGAGGAATACACCGCAAGGGAAGGTGCCGAGATGAACGCCAATCCCAGCCCCGGCAACAAGGCCGGCGGGCTCACCACAATCCTTGAAAAATCGCTCGGCGCGATGGCCAAAGCCGGCAGCACCAATCTCGTCGATGTCGTCAACTACGCCGAAGCCGTGACCAAAAAGGGTTTTGTCTTCATGGACACGCCCGGCTACGACCCGGTGGCGGCGACCGGCCAGGTGGCCGGCGGCGCCAACCTCGTCTGCTTCACCACCGGCAGAGGCAGCGTGTTCGGCTGCAAGCCGGCGCCCTCGATCAAGCTCGCCACCAACACACCGATGTATCGGCGCATGGAAGACGACATGGACGTCAATTGCGGCACCATCCTCGACGGCGAGGAAACCGTGCAGCAATGCGGCCAGCGCATTTTCGATCTCATGCTCAAGACCGCCTCGGGCCAGCCCACCAAAAGCGAAAGCTTCGATTTCGGCGGCGCGGAATTCGCGCCCTGGGTGCTGGGAGCCACGATGTAGTTCGTGGGATGGCTGAGGCCTGCGCGAAAGCCATCGCTTACGACCAGGCGTCCCTCAATCCGCGTAACGGCTCGCAATATTCTTGAACTCGTCGGTTATTCCGGCGAATGCGTCAACGATATCCGGGTCGAAGTGGCAGCTCCTGCCTTCGAAGATGATCGCGACCGCCTGGTCATGAGACATGGCGTCCCTGTAGACGCGGCGGCTGGTCAATGCGTCGTAGACGTCGGCCACCGCCATCAGGCGGCCCGAGATCGGAATGGTGTTCCCCGCGAGTTTTCCCGGATAGCCGCTGCCGTCCCACTTTTCCTGATGGCTCAAGGCAATTTCCTTTGCGCAGGCGAGAAACTCGACGGTCATGCCGAGTTGCTTCTCGGCGTTCTGGATGGCGTTGTAGCCGAGCGTCGTGTGGGTCTTCATGATCTCGAATTCGTCCGCGTCGAGCTTGCCCGGCTTCAGCAGGATGCTGTCTGGAATGCCGACCTTGCCGATGTCGTGAAGCGGAGCGGACTTGAACAGAATGTCGATCTGATGCTCCACCAGATAGTCGGCAAACGCGGGGTGACGTTGCAGTTGCCGAGCCAAGGCCCTGACATAGTACTGGGTACGGCGAATGTGATTGCCGGTTTCGTTGTCGCGCGTCTCCACCAGGGATGCCAGAATCACAATTGTCGCATCTTGCGTGTCCTGTAGTTTGCGGGTGCGTTTTTCAACTTCGATTTCCAGAAGCCCGTTCTGGTTCCTCAAGAAGTCCTCGGCCGCCCTCAGGGTCGTCTGCGTCGAGAAGTCCTTGCGAAGTACGAATTCCCGCCACCAGCCGATTGCCGCCGCCAGTGTGAACAAAGTGACGACGTGGTAGGACCAGTAGCCGAACATTTTCCAGTCGTTGCTGAACTCGGCCAGCATTGCCGTCTCGAACATCAGCAGAATCAGTGTTCCTGCCGCAAGCGCGTATCTGAACTGGACGCCAAGAATGACGAAGCAATAAAACTCGAGAAAAACGAAATTGAGCATTCCAACCCAGGACCTGAGTCCCATGCCGCCCTGGTCGTCGATGGCCAGCAAGACCCAGAACAGGCTGCAGGAGACCGCGACAATGAATCCGGACATGACGGATTGCCAATGTTGTCTGGCGAAGCGCGTAAAGGAATAGGCAATTCCAACTCCAAGCACTGGCAGGCAGAGTTGGAGGCGATAGATATTTGCGCTTTCGCTGCCGAAAGTCAGGTGGTCCACAAGAAAATCGGCAAAGATCAGCACCAACCCTACGGCGAGGCTCGCCTGGGCATAGCGGTAGTAGAAGTCGTGGTAGTGTCGAACAAAATTCTGTTCGTAGCAGGCGCCGGAAAATGCGAGGTTCGGCCACAACAGCAATCTGTCGGATCGCAAAGGACCATCCACGTTCGCTTCCTCCCACCGAGGTTGATGGGTGGTGGACGGGGCCAAATGGTATGAGCAGGCTGTCGCCGGCAAAGAGCCGATCTCCGATTTCGATACGGAGTTCAAAATTGACATCAAATTTACCCTAAGGAAGCCGATACCGGGGAAAGTCAAGGCACGGCATTTTGGCTCGGTTCCGAAAAAGGGACCGACGCGCCGTTTTGGCCGAGCTTTGCATCGACAGCTTAAACGACGGTGAAGTATCGGCCCCGTAAAACTACCGCTTCGGACCAGGAATTTTACGGCGATATCGGTGCCCGTGGCATTCAACCGTCAATCACCTGCGGTTTGATCGGTGACGGACCGCGATCTGTCGATTTGCAGGATTGAACCACCCGTCGTGCCGGCAGATGGCGCGCTATCCTTTTCGCGTCGGTCGCGGCAGCTACGGCGGACGACATGGCCCTTTGGGATGTCAAAAGCCTAGAGCGGATCGGTCCATTTTGAATCGCAGCGGCGATGGTCTTTTCCGCTGCCCCCAATCCCCGATCCCTCCCCGCAAGGAGAGGGGAGCAGAAGCGCGCCGCACCAACTTGAACGCATCACGCTCTAGCTAGTTTCTGTCGCGAAACGCATTAAAGCGGTGCAAATAGCGTGTTTCTTGGCTTTTGCTCGTACGATTTTTCTTGTCATTTACGTGTGGGTATTGTCACATGTTGGGCATGAAGCATG